>Ga0115567_10005316_pt1 | contig 12490 bp, 4 predicted proteins | sample COGITO_mtgs_1204_2_FD_88679 | JGI IMG/M metagenome (GOLD analysis project Ga0115567, IMG submission 88679) | Pelagic marine microbial communities from North Sea - COGITO_mtgs_120412 | ecosystem: Environmental > Aquatic > Marine > Epipelagic | place: Germany:Helgoland, sampling site Kabeltonne...
CTCGTTGGTTTTCGCACCGTGCCAAAAGACTCAAAGGGCGTTGCGCATATTCTCGAGCACACTGCACTGTGCGGGAGCGAGAAATACCCAGTTCGCGATCCGTTTTTTATGATGATACGACGCTCGCTCAACACGTTCATGAATGCGTTTACGAGCAGCGACTGGACCGCCTACCCTTTCGCCAGCAAGAACCGGAAGGATTTTAACAACCTCTTAGAGGTTTATTTAGACGCGGCCTTCTTCTCGCGCCTTGATGAATTAGATTTTGCCCAAGAGGGACATCGACTCGAATTTGCCAAGCTCGACGACCCAACAACCGACCTTCAATACAAAGGCGTGGTTTATAATGAGATGAAGGGTGCGATGAGCTCAACCAATAGCGTTCTCTGGCAGACGCTAAGCAAGCACTTGTTTCCTACCACTACTTACCACTACAACAGTGGCGGAGAGCCGGAAGATATTCCTAGCCTCAGCTATGAAGAACTCACCGCGTTTTACCGGTCGCATTATCATCCAAGTAACGCAGTGTTCATGACATTCGGCAACATCTCAGCGCATGAGCACCAAGAGAGAATCGAGTCACTTGCTCTGCATCGTTTTGAGCTGCTTGATGAGAAAATTGAGATTTTGGACGAGGTACGTTATTCGGCGCCGATTCGAGTGGAAGAAACCTTTGCAGCCGAGCCACAAGAAGCGCCGCAAGGGCATGTTGTGGTGGGCTGGTTGCTCGGCAAAAGCAGCAATAGCGAAGAGCTTTTCAAAGCGGAATTGCTTACCGCTGTCTTGATGGACAACAGTGGAAGCCCCCTACTCGCTGCACTCGAGACGAGTGAATTGGGATCGTCTCCCTCACCAATGTGTGGGCTTGAAGATTCGAATCGTGAAATGAGTTTCATGGCAGGCCTCGAAGGCTGCGAGCCGGAGGCCAGTGATGCCGTGGAGGCGTTGATTATTGATACTCTCGAGAGAATCGTCGAAGAGGGAATAGATCAAGAACATGTACTCGCTGCGCTGCATCAGCTTGAGCTTAGCCATCGCGAAATTGCCGGCGACAGTTACCCATACGGTTTACAACTTATTCTTGCAGGCCTTTCCAGTGCGATGCACCGCGGTGATCCGATCGAATTAATGGACATTGATCCGGTTCTTGAGACACTGCGCGAAGAGGTTATGTCCCCTGACTTTATCCCCAACTTAATCCAGACGCTGCTGTTGGATAATAAGCATCGCTTAACGCTAACCTTAACCCCTGATTTTGAGCTCGCCGAGCGAAAGGAAATCGCCGAGCGCGAAAAGCTTGCGGCGATAAAAGGCGCGCTGTCACCAGAACAGATAGACGCCATCGTTGCCCGCAGCATCGCGCTAGAAGCACGCCAAAGTGCCGAAGACGATCCATCAATTTTACCTAAGGTGGGTAAAGAAGATGTGCCAGCGACGATTTCGGAGCCGCAGGCAACTTTAAGGGTACTCGCAACCGGTGACTCGTTGAGTTATTACGGGCAAGGAACTAATGGCCTCGCTTATCAGCAAGTTGTTTATGCGTTGCCTTCGCTTCCGCAAGAATTACTCGAAATACTCCCGCTCTACACCAGCTGCGTAACCGAACTCGGTGTTGGCGCGCGCGACTATGCCCAGACCCAAGCCTGGCAGGCGCAAATCTGCGGCGGCATAAACTGTTTCAGCAGCATCAAAAGCCATCAAGACGATGAACAGCAGGTGCAAGGTACCCTGACGTTCTCCTCAAAATGCCTCCGCGCCAACAGTCAGGCCCTCAGCGAATTGCTAGCCGAAACTATTGAGGGCGTGCGTTTCGACGAAGAGCAAAGAATTGCCGAACTGATCGAACAAATCACCACCCGCAAGCTAAGCAGCATTACAGGTTCAGGGCATTCCCTCGCCATGAGCGCCGCGAGCAGTGGCTGGTCTCCGACGGCACAGATGAATCATCAATACGCAGGCCTCGCGGGTTTGATTCGATTGAAGAAGATACGCGAGTCCCTCAAAAACACCCAAGAACGCGCCGCTCTGTTACGACGCTTTAAGACGCTTCATGAGCTGGTGACCTCCGCGGATCGACAGTTTTTACTCATTGGCGAACCTGAGTGCGAAGAATTGCTGTCAGCGCCGGTAGCTCAGGCTTGGGCGACAAAAAGCAACGAGAACGCGCTCGATGATTTTACGCTCGAGCCCATAAGACAATCTGTTGCTCAGGCATGGACAACATCGACGCAAGTCAATTTCTGCGCCCAAGCGTACCCGACCGTGCCGGCGAATCATAAAGATCACCCGACGCTGCAGGTGCTTGCTGGATTCCTTCGCAATGGCTACTTACACAGCGCAATTCGCGAGAAAGGCGGCGCATACGGCGGCGGTGCGAGCCAAGACGGCTCTTCTGCGTCGTTTAGATTTTACAGCTATCGTGACCCTAGACTGGAAGAGACGCTTACAGACTTTGCCAAATCCATTGATTGGTTGCTTAACACCGAACATGCCGACAATCAGCTCGAAGAGGCAGTGCTTGGTGTGATCGCCGCAATGGATAAACCTTCGTCGCCGGCGGGTGAGGCTAAAGCCGCTTTTTACAACAGAGTATTCGGCCGCAGCATCGATCAGCGCATGACATTCAGAGAGCGCGTGCTCGCCACCACATTTGATGAGCTCAGAGCAGTCGCCGAGCGCTATTTCGTGGGCGTCACTCCAAGCGTTGCGGTAATTACATCAGCTAATGCAGCACAAACGCTTAAAATAGAAGGGTTGGAAGTAATTAAAATCTAGTTATTTCAATAATTTAAGCAATTTTTGAGAAACAAAAAATATTTATTGTCGTGTTGGGAACTCTCCTAGGAAGGCGGGGTCTTATTAAGTGTAGATAGATAGTATTCAAAATTGTGGGTTTTGAGCCATTTATCTCTCCCTTGATAGATTGACCGCCGCTAAGGTGGTCCTTAAATAGGCCTTCATGCCTTAAGCCTGCGATCTTCGGATCGCGGGCTTTTCTTTGTATAATGCCAGCCACCTTATCCCCCTGATTAAGATCCAAGCAGCTTATGCAAAAACACCAAGATGCTCAGACCGAAGCTATTCGCGTCACCCTCATCGGTATGGCTTTAGACCTCGCGCTTGGCGTGGGCAAAATAATCAGCGGGGTTTTTACCTCGTCATTCGCGCTTGTCGCCGACGGTGTGCACTCTTTAACTGATGCAGCGACGGACATCTTTGTTCTTATTATCGCCCGCACCGCCTATGCAGCGCCCGATAGAGGTCATCCTTACGGGCATGGCCGCTTCGAAGCTGTCGGCACTATCGTGATGGGTATTGTCTTCTTTTTCACGGCCGGAATACTTCTCTATGATGCGAGCGAACGATTCGCCACATTAGATGATCTCGCCATTCCGGGTGTTTTTGGCGCACTAATAGCAGCGGCCTCAATTGCTAGCAAAGAGTGGATCTATCGATTCACGTTAGCAGCAGCTAACCGTCTTAATTCGAGTCTTCTTCGCGCAAACGCTTGGCATAGCAGGAGTGATGCACTTTCATCTGTCGCTGTATTGATCGGTATCGTTGGGGCGCAGTTCGGTATTGTCTGGCTCGATACTATGGCAGCCGTCATCGTTGCGCTTCTCATCGCCAAAATAGGCTGGGAACTATGCGCCGAAAGCATTCGCGAACTTGTCGACAGCGCTTTACCCGATAAAAGACGCGGGGAGTTCGAAGCCTGTTTAGAGGAAACACCGGGGGTCAGGGGCATTACAGACCTCCGCTCTAGGCTTTCGGGCGGCAAAGCTATTGTCGAGGTTCACCTTGCTGTCGACCCACGGATCTCAGTCTCGGAGGGACATCAGATAGGCGCAGCTGCGAGTAAAAGGCTGCGGCAAAAATTTACCGACATAAGTGAGGTAATCCCGCATATCGACCCGCAGGGCAATCCAGATCACGACCACCCTTTAGGTGGCGAGAATTCAGTGCCGTCGCGGGCAGAAGTAGCGGCGTTAATCAAAGCGCGATGGTCTGAGCTTACGGCGCGCAATTCTGATCTCGCGTTCGATTTGCACTATCTAGAGGACGGTATAGAGATAGACTTAATCGCTGAAAGTTCGGCCGACACTGCATTCGCTCAGACGCTTGCCGAGCAGCTAGTCGGCGTTGAGCACATTATTGGCGTGCGCGTTCTTCAGCATATTGCGTCACAGTCTCAATAGCGCAAGGCTAGCCCACCAAATCGATTATCCTTCTCGTGACTTACGAATCAGATCATACGCTGACTTAATATCTTGGGTCTTACGATTCGCGATGTCGATCATCTCTTCTGGCAAGCCTTTTGCAACCAGCTTGTCAGGGTGGTGTTGACTCATTTGTCGGCGATAGGCGCGCTTAACCTCCTCCATGCTTGCCGAAGATTCAATGGCCAGAAGCGCGTAGGCCGCTGACAGTTTTGACCGACTTTCATCTGCACTTTCGAAACCAGCCTGCCCCGATACTCTCGCTAAAATGGCATCGAGTCGAGGCCTGCTGACACCGAGTTTACTGGCGATAAGTTCGAGCGTTTTTCGTTCTTGCGCATGCAGGGTTCCGTCGGCCAGCGCTGTTGCTGCAACGATTTCGAGTAATATCTGTACAAGACTCGAGCGTCTGAACGATTCTCGTTTGAACTGTGTCAGAATTTCTTCGAGCGGGAAATCTTGACGCTTGCCTTCGTTAAAGAGCTTAACGGCGACTTCTCGCTGCTGCGCGTTTAGTCGCATCTGAGACATGACCCTTTCGGCCATTGCTATTTCATCACGCGTGACTTTTCCGTCCGACTTCGCCACATAGCCCATCAACGCAAAGGTCGTGGTAAAGAATGCCGACTGGACCCGCTCGGTCGCCCCTAAACCTAAACGAGAGCTCTGCGCGGTAAGGCCTCCATCAAAATAGTTGCCAAGACTCACACCCATGAGGGCGCCGAGTGGGCCGCCAAGCATAAACCCAAAAGTGCCACCAACAACTTTGCCCCACCAACTCATACATCATTTCCTAATTTGAGCGCTTTCGCGCAATAACCTGCAGGGAACTATTCTATCTATCAGGGCGCTGTCTTCGGTGCATCTGACGTCGTCTCTAACGCGGCGAGCAGTGCGAGAAGTGCGGCTTCATCAGCTACTTCGACGCCCAGCTCAGTTGCCTTAGCGAGTTTACTGCCTGCACCGGGCCCCGCATAAACAATAGTAGTACTTTTAGACACACTGCCTGCAACTTTGGCCCCAAGCGCGATAAGTCGGGCTTTCGCTTCGTTCCTCGAGAGCTTTACTAATGTGCCGGTAAGGACCACGGTTTGACCTGCTAACGGTTTACTTTCTGGACTCGCCACTGTGATCGCAGGCCACGAGACGCCCCGCGCTGTGAGCCTTGAGAGAAGATCAATATTTGCGCGATTGGCAAAAAAACTGACTATATGCTCTGCAACGATGGGGCCCACATCGGGCACAGCCACCAGTGTCTCAACACTCGCCTCTTGCAACAGCATAAGATCGCCGAAATGGTTAGCCAGCTGTAGCGCTGTCGCCTCCCCCACTTCTCGAATGCCCAGCGCATAAAGAAACTTAGGCAGAGTCGTTCGACGTGACCGAGCTATTGAGGCTACTAACTTTTCGGCCGACTTCACTCCCATCCTATCCAAACTCATCAGTGTGCTTGCTTCGAGAACAAAGAGGTCAGATACGTCACGAACGAGTTCGACATCTACTAACTGCTCGACAATACGCTCACCCATACCATCGATATCTAGCGCGTTGCGCGAAGCAAAATGACGAATCGATTCTTTGCGCTGTGCGCCACAAATCAGCCCGCCACTGCAACGAATAAGCACGTCGCCTTCTTTCTCAACAGCACAGCCACACACCGGACACTGGGTAGGTACGATAATTTCTCTCGGTGCTGGGTTAACAGACCCAGCAAGCACCCTCACCACCTTAGGTATAACATCACCGGCTCTGCGAATAATAATTTCATCACCGATTCTCACGCCAAGGCGTGTTACTTCATCCATATTGTGAAGCGTTGTATTACTCACGGTGACACCGCCTACAAAAACAGGCTCGAGCCTTGCGACGGGCGTAATCGTGCCGGTGCGACCAACCTGAAACTCGACGTCTAGAAGGCGCGTGCTCTTTTCCTCTGCTGGAAATTTGTAGGCCATAGCCCAGCGAGGTGTGCGTGCGTTGGAACCGATGCTTGCCTGCAGCTCCAGTGAATCAACCTTAATCACCGCACCATCTATTTCGTATTCCAGCGCGTTACGCATCTCTAGCAGTGCCTCGCAATAGGCAATGCAGCGCTCGATGCTCTCCACGACCTCACGCTGCGGATTAGTTGGCAATCCCCAGCCCGCTAAGGCCTCAAAAATTCCGCCAAGACTGTCGGGGAGATCACCGCCTTCTTGCAGCCCTACGCTGTAGCAATACATTTGCAGAGGCACTTTGGCTGCGCGTCGAGAATCGAGCTGCCTGAGCGTTCCGGCGGCGGTGTTACGGGGATTAACAAACACCTTCGATTGATCTAGACGCGCTTGCTCATTGAGTTGGGCAAAACCGCGTTTGCCAAGAAAGATTTCACCTCTAACCTCGAGCACAGCCGGATAGCCCTCGCCGCTAAGTTGCAGAGGTATGGTGCGAATAGTCCGGACATTGTGAGTAATATCCTCGCCGATCGTCCCGTCGCCTCGGGTAGCCGCGCGGACCAATTGCCCCTTCTCGTAGAGCAAACTCACCGCAACACCATCGACCTTTGGCTCGCAGCTGTAGGTAATCTCGCTGCTTACTTCGATACGTTTGAAGAGCCTTGCCTCAAACGCACGAAGGTCCTCTTCACCAAACACTTTATCTAGCGAAAGCATTGGAATTTCGTGCGCGACTTGAGTAAATCCCGGCAGCGGCTCGGCGCCAATGCGATTCGACGGCGAAGAAGGAGAAAAGAGGTTATAGTCTTTTTCGAGCGACACTAACCGAGCCAACAAGGCATCATAATCGGCGTCGGTAATTTCTGGGCTATCGAGGGTGTGATAGAGACGATTGTGGCGCTCAAGCTGCACTCTAAGCGAAGCAACCTCTTCTAGGATTGCTGTGGAGGCACTCACCCTGCAGCAGCTCGCGAACGCAAGCGCCGCAGTTCAAAGTCGCGTACACGCTGCCTATAGTGTTCTATTGTTTGACCGGTCATCATATTGCGCTGGTCGTCGCGCAATTCTCCGTCGATAGAGCGGACAAGATCTTGTGCTGTTTGCAGCATTTCTTCGAACGCCTCGAAATTGCTGATTGGTGAAGGCAGCGCAAGGAACAGCGTGACGCCCACGGTTGCGAAATTTTCCATATTATTCAGATCGAACGTACCCGGTTGCAACATATTGGCCACGTAAAAGAGAATCGGGGCTCCTTCAGCGTCGTCTGTTCGCTTGCTAAAGATCTTCCTATCCCCGTACTCAAGTTCAAGTCCCTGCATCAAGGACAGTAGGCGCTCACCCATGATTAACCGGCCTTTCTTGGCCGTTACATTCAATACGAGAACCTCTGACACCTCACCCACGGCGGCGTCCTTCGGCTTCTCCTCAATTGCAGGTGCTGCCTGTTCTTTGACCTCATTTACTCTGGGTGATACCGGCGCGGGGGACGCGTCGACCGGCTCTAGAACTTCGGACTCAGGCGCCGCTTCTTGAGCAAAGGTCTCGGGGAATAAGTCGGTAACCGCGGGACTATCATTCTCCGGCATGATGTCGCTTGCCTCGCTAGGCGAAGCCTCAGCGTCTTGATCCTGTTCGTAATTTTCAAACAAGGCACTATGATCGTGTGTGGATTCAGCGATGGGGACAGCAGTGTTGGCCTCAGTATGCTCGCGAAGTGGCGTATCATCAGGTGCGTCAGGAACAGTCTTATCTGACTTTCGGCTGGCAACCAGCGCGCCAAGCGACCTGCTTGCAGCACCCAACGAGCCGAGGATAGCGCTACCCCGAGAGTCTTTTTTCGATGGCGTTCTAGGCGATTCTTTTCTGCCTCCGATACGGTCACCTGCGGACAGACTGATCGAAGAATACTCGTCGTCATCGTCATCAATGCCGTCGCCCAAAGAGAAAGTATGCGTGGGAGCTGAGTCTGTAGCTATCTCTTCGAGAAATTCTTCAGGCAGTTCTTTAGGTGATTCTTCAGGCAGCTCTTCAGACAATTCGTCATGCAATTCGTCAGGCAATTGTTCGGAGAGGTCTTCTGTTAGCTCCGTAGGAGGCTCATTAGTCTCCTTTTCGCCCACTTCATCGGCGATCTCATCGACTGAACTCAGAAGTTTTGCGCGCTCTGTTTCCGGGTTAATCGCAACTGCCGGCACATCCAACTGGGTCTCTTCTGTCTCTTTTGTCTCTTTAAGCCATTCAGACTCTTTAGACTCTTCAGACCCCTCAGACTCTCCTGGCGCCTCAGAACCCTCTGTTTCTAATGACTCTTCAAACTCTAGTGGCAGAACTTCTGGACTCGCGGGCACAGGTTTTGGCGCGGGGATATTTGGCAGAGCGTCAGCCTTACTCTCTGTGTTCGCTGCATGAAGCTCATCGGGGGAGAGGCGAACAACGCGCGCGCCGCCGCTAGGGAGCTCCGCTAATTCGATTGCCTCGAGGTCGATGTCTTTAGGAATATTCTTGTCGATCGCAAGCCTGAGCTGGCTTTTTCTCGCTTTTAAAGCGACGAGAAGGCCTCTCACGACGACGCCAACGATAGTTAGGCCAAGGACTAGAATGACGAGTTCGCGTAAATCCATAAGATATTTTAGACAGGCTAATGAAAGAGTATTATCTAAAGAGTTATCAGCCAGGTGACAGTAGATCTTTAGCCAACTGCGGGCTTAAGTCGAAAATACTTTTCCCTCACCAGCCATACCCTCAGTTTGGCTGGCGAGGATGCGCCTAGGCAAACCACCCTACATTGCAGCGAGTTCTGCTGCCTCTTCAATATCGACCGCCACGATACGTGACACGCCCGGTTCGTGCATCGTGACGCCCAACAGTTGGTTTGCCATTTCCATCGTTATTTTATTGTGTGTAATGAAGATAAATTGAACGGACTTCGACATCTCTTTGACCAAATTTGCATAACGGCCAACGTTGGCATCATCGAGCGGTGCGTCAACCTCATCGAGCATACAAAACGGCGACGGGTTTAATTGGAATATAGAGAATACTAGCGCGATTGCCGTCATCGCTTTCTCACCGCCCGACAAAAGATGAATAGTGCTATTTCTCTTTCCAGGGGGCCTCGCCATAATTGCCACACCCGTATCGAGCAAGTCTTCACCGGTCATATCAAGATACGCGTGGCCACCACCGAACACTCTAGGGAATAATGCCTGAAGACCAGCGTTCACTTTGTCGAAGGTCTCTTTGAAACGCGCGCGCGTTTCTTGATCGATTTTCTTGATAGCGTTCTGCAGCGTAGTCAATGCGCGTTCGAGGTCGTCGTTCTGTTTATCTAAATAGACTTTTCGCTCAGACTGCTGTGCATATTCATCAATAGCCGCAAGGTTAATTGGCCCTAAGCGTTGAATGCGATTAGCGAGTCGCTCCAACTCTGTGTCACATTGCGCTATATCCATCTCTTCAGGCAAGGCATTGAGCACCGCTTCTAGATTGAACTTGGCGTCAGTAAGCTGCTCGAGAATGGCCTCCTGCTTCACTGAAGCGCCTTCGCTTTTAAGCCTCGCCTGCATAAGCACTTCGCGAATTTGATTACTGCGCTCCTGAATACTATTGCGCTCGGCTTCAAGACCCCTTATGGCATGCTCGTTAGCGTCGACCTGAGCCTTAGCCTGTGCGAGTTCTTGCTCGACCTCTAAGCGCTTTTCGAGAAGCGACTCTAGCTCCAATCGCATGTCAGCGACGGGCTCTTCGGAGGTCGCTATTTGTGCGGTTAAAGTTTCTATGCGTTCTTGGCTACGCTTTACCTGCGACGACATTCGATCCATTGTTTCTCGAGTCGACTGCAACTGCGACTGCAACGTTTGTTGTCGCAGCGCGAAGGCATGAGCAGCGTCCTTATCATGCCGCGACTTTTCCCGAGACTCTTGCTGCGAGCGCATATGTTGCTCCCGCCTGTGCTCGAGTAGCTCGCGAGCCTCGATATTCTCTTCCATAGAATCGAGCGCCACCTGAAGTCGCTGCCGTGATTCCGCTATATTTTCTTGCTCAAGCTCTATCTGACGCTTGAGTTCTTCGAGCTCGTGATGGATCCTCTGACGTCGAAGTCCTGCTTCCTCAACTTTTGCTTGTTGTGCACTTAACTGTGATTTGAGGTTGCCAAACGCTTTGCTGTTATTAGCAATATCCAGCTGAAGTCGTTCACGGGCTTGTTCGGCTTCTGCAATGGCTTCTTTGAGTTCGGCCTGACGCTCGTTTAGTTTATTCGACAGCACAAGACGCGCATCAATCGATTCATTTAGTTCTTCGATAAGCCCGCGCCTCTTCACTATCGAGCCTTCTTTGTCAGCGGTCTTTAATTGAATCCATGATCTACCGATCCACAACCCATCGAACGTCACAATCGACTCATGCGAGCCCAAGGCTTGCCTCTGCGCCAGTGCTTCGGCAAGTGATTCGGCAGCGTAAATGCCCTGGAGCAAATCGCGAATACCGCTGTCGGCTTCGACGTAACCGGCTAGCGGCTTCAAGGTCAATTTCGTTTGCAGATTCTCTGCCGCTAAGGCACTTACATCAACAAGGGCGATACGTCCCTCTGGAAGCTCGGCGAGGAGCGATTCGATATCATCCAGCCCCTCGACACAAATACTTTGTAGCGTTTCGCCCAAGACTGATTCGACGGCCTGTTCCCATCCTGATTGGATGCGGATGCTTTGAGCGAGTCGCTGCCTGTCTCCAAGACCATTATTTCGAAGCCAAGCGTTTACCTCTTCGTTGTCTAGACCCAGGGCAGCTTGTTGCAGCGCATCTAACGATGCAAGCTTGCCCCGAGCCGTTTGCAATTCACTTCGTGCCGCGTCCAGCTGATCTGCGCACTCACCATATTCGGACCGACGCAGCGCAATTTCACTGCCTGCGAGTTGGCTTTGCCCCTGCAGTGTCTCGATGGTTTCCTCTAAAAGTGCGAGCTCCTCTCTGGCCTCAATAACTGTGTCGTCTTCGTCTGACTGTAAAAGCTGCTCGCGCTCTTCCTCGAGCCGCCGGCTGCGTTCGAGCCCACGCTGTACGATATTTTCGAGTTGCTGAATACGGGCTTGTTCTACCTCGGCGACTTGCCTCGGACGTTCTGCACCCTTGTTAAATTCATCCCACTCGGTTTGCCATTGCCGCAGGCCACTCTCAGCCTCTTCGAGAATAGCCGCCGATTCCGCTGCAAGTTCTAGTGCAGAATCGAGTTCAGGCGTCACATCCTCGAGTTCACTTTCGATCTCGACTATTCGAGCTAAGTCGGTATCGAGTTCATCTTTCGTTTGTTCATAGGCCTGCTGAGTTTCGTTAAGATCGAAACGCATTTGATCAGCGCGCTCAAGATGATGCTCGATCGACTGCTCGAGTCGTGCGATGTCGTTTCCTAAGCTATAAAATCGCGCCTGTACCTCGCCAAGCTTATCGCCGAGCTCAGTGCCATCGACTAAGCGTTGCTCGATCTTCGCATCCGCTTCGCGTTGGTCCGCAATAGTCGCCTCTAACCGTATTTCCTGATCGCCAATTGCTGCCTTGTTCTGTCTAATATCGACGTCTAATGCTTGCCATTTTAATGCGTTCAAAAAAGCAGTGGTTTGCCTCTCTTGCGTCTTGTATTCACCGTACTTCTCAGCCGCAACTGATTGCCTGTGAAGGTGTGCGAGCTGCCTGCCCAACTCATCGCGGATATCTGACAACCGCTCAAGGTTCTCTCGCGTGCGCTTGATTCTGCTCTCGGTTTCTCTTCGGCGTTCTTTGTATTTTGATATTCCTGCCGCTTCTTCGATAAACACGCGCAATTCTTCGGGCTTCGACTCGATAAGCCGAGACACCATACCCTGCTCAATAATCGAATAACTTCGCGCGCCCAAGCCGGTGCCGAGAAAAATATCAGTGACATCTTTACGGCGGCACTTGGTGCCATTGAGCGAATAGGTAGACTGCGCGTCGCGATCCACCTTGCGCTTTATCGAGACCTCATCAAAATTGGCATATTCGCCTGTCAGTTTGTGATCATGATTATCGAACACCAACTCAACACTTGCTTGACCCACCGGCTTTCGTCCGCCGGACCCATTGAATATGACATCCGTCATATTCTCGCCACGCAGGTTTTTCGCAGAGCTCTCTCCCATTACCCAACGCACGGCATCGATTACATTCGATTTGCCGCAGCCATTAGGACCAACGACAGAGCATAGGTTCGAGGGGAAATCGATTGTTGTAGGATCAACGAAAGACTTGAATCCGGCTAACTTAATACATTTGAGGCGCATCGTTTTCTGATTCTGATAGTTATTATTGTCGTGATGTGAGTTA
>Ga0115567_10005324_pt1 | contig 12479 bp, 11 predicted proteins | sample COGITO_mtgs_1204_2_FD_88679 | JGI IMG/M metagenome (GOLD analysis project Ga0115567, IMG submission 88679) | Pelagic marine microbial communities from North Sea - COGITO_mtgs_120412 | ecosystem: Environmental > Aquatic > Marine > Epipelagic | place: Germany:Helgoland, sampling site Kabeltonne...
CTTCTGGACGTGTAACAGATTTAGAAGCCAATGAAACCATAACAGAATTTCCATCAAGGGTGAATTTATTGAATGCGGTAAAAATTTCTGGAAGAACTAAAAAAGGTTTGGGAGTTGGATTTTTAAATGCAATTACTGAAAAAACATTTGCAACCGTTAGAAATGACGATACAAACGCCACAAGAGAAGTAGTCGTAGAGCCGTTGTCCAATTATAATGTCTTTGTCCTGGATCAAAATTTTAATGATAACTCATCCATCTCGATAATTAATACGAACGTGACAAGGGACGGTAGTTTTAGAGATGCAAACACAACGGGGTTAGTTTTTGACGTATCAGACAAAGGAAACAACTTTGTGGTGGCAGGCCGTGCCATAAACAGTAATGTATCTCGCGCAGATGGCATTAGCAGTGGATTCCTTTCTGAACTTGATATCGCTAAAACAAAGGGTAATTTTAGATACCGAATAGGGCACGATTTTGCTAATACCACTTTTGATATTAATGACTTTGGAGTGAGTTTCAGGAATAATTTCAACAATTTTGCAGCGGGTGTTTCTTATGAAATTTTTGAACCTACTGAAATTTTCAATAGATACCGAATAGGTTTGACCGGAAGACACCGTCGTCTTTATAGACCAAGTGTTGAAACCAGGAATAATTTAAATTTAGATTCCTTTTTTACGACCGTAAACAGACTTGCGTTCGGACTTAATATTGATTACAACTCCTTAGAAAAAGATTATTTTGAACCCCGAGTCGACGGTCGCTTTGTAATTTTTCAGCCCAATCTAGGTGGTGGCGGATTTGTTTCGACCGATTTCAGAAAAAAGTTTGCTTTCGATTTAAGATTAAATTATAGAACTTGGTTTGATGACCCGCAACGTACGTATTCGATAAACTTCGAACCTCGCTATCGGTTTAGCGATAAATTATTGGTCGTACTAGAAAGTGACTTTTCAGTAAGAAATAATAACTTCGGATTTGTAAACGTCGTCGATACCGCTATCTTTTTTGGACAAAGGGATATCACCAATCTAGAAAATGCTATTTCTGCCAGTTATAATTTTGATCCCTATAAAGCACTAAATTTGAGGTTTAGAAACTTCTGGAGTACCGCTGATTATAGCGACAACCTTTTTACAACATTGAATCAAGACGGAACACGGTCACCAGCAAATTATGATCTTGCGACCAGAGACCCTAATACCAACTTTAATATTTGGAACCTAGATCTCAGTTTTAGATGGCGTTTTGCGCCTGGTAGTGAAGCAACGCTATTATATCGTAACCAGATTTTTAATCAAGATAATCTGGCAGGTTTAAATTATACTGAAAGTTTAGAGAATTTATTCAATCAGCCGCAACAAAACACGCTATCGTTACGCATTACTTATTTTATAGATTATAATAATGTAAAATATCTGTTTGAAAAAAATTCGTAGTTTTCAGTGTATTGCAATGTTTAAAAATATCATTTCTCTATAAGATTATGTATTTTCACTTTCTGAAAATTGTCTGCCCTAAAAATACTTTAAAACCATTGTGACCAAATGATAAAAGCGGAAAACATTCATAAATATTATGACGCCTTGCACGTTTTAAAAGGGGTCGATCTTCATATTAAAAAAAGTGAAATAGTTTCTATCGTTGGAGCTTCGGGTGCAGGTAAGACAACACTTTTACAAATTTTAGGGACACTAGACACCTATTCTGAAGGTTCACTGGTGATCAATGAAACCGAAATTTCTTCGCTAAAAAGAAAACAACTGGCCAAATTCAGAAATGAAAACCTAGGCTTCATCTTTCAGTTTCATCAATTATTACCCGAGTTTACTGCATTAGAAAATGTTTGTATACCTGCCTTTATAAAAAAAACGGCTAAGCCAGAAGCAGAAAAACGTGCGAAAGAATTATTGTCATTTTTAGGCCTGTCGACTAGAGAAAGCCATAAACCCAATGAACTTTCGGGAGGCGAGCAACAACGCGTTGCTGTAGCCAGAGCATTAATAAATAATCCTGCGATTATTTTAGCAGATGAACCCAGTGGAAATCTAGATACAGAAAGCGCCGAGAATTTGCACAATTTATTCTTTAAGCTTCGCGATGAATTTGGTCAAACTTTTATAATCGTTACCCATAATGAAGAACTTGCAGGCATGGCAGATAGAAAATTAGTCATGCAAGACGGGATTATCGTAAAATAAAAACAGCCCCAAACCTTATGAATAGCAGGCAACTCAAAGAATTTCTGGAGGAGAAAGTACTATTATATAATCAGCCGAAATTTATTGAGAGTGATCCTATTCAAATTCCGCATCAATTTTCAAAAAAAGAAGATATTGAGATTTCAGGTTTTCTTATCGCTACTATCGCGTGGGGAAACCGTAAAAGCATTATAAATAATGGGGAACGTCTTTTAGCAATTATGGGGAATTCACCGCATGATTTTGTTCAGAATTTTTCAGAAAAAGATATTCATAAACTTAATGGCTTTGTACACCGAACTTTCAACGAAAACGATCTTTGCTATTTTTTCTACGCGCTACAAAATATTTACAGTCAACATGGTGGATTAGAGCAGGTTTTTAGTCAAAATGCAGAAAAAGATTCGTTACAGCGCTCCATACATGAATTCAAAAAGGTCTTTTTTGAACTTCCACATCTTCATCGAACTCAAAAACACGTGAGCGATCCTATAAAGAATAGTGCGGCAAAACGTATTAATATGTTTTTGAGGTGGATGGTGCGCAATGACAGCTCAGGCGTAGATTTTGGGATATGGAACTCATTAGTTCCTGCACAGTTATCTTGCCCACTTGATGTTCATAGCGGCGGCGTAGCAAGAAAACTAGGGCTCTTAAAAAGAAAGCAAAATGATGCGAAGGCTCTTTTGGAACTCGACAAAGCACTTCGTAAACTAGACCCAAATGATCCAATAAAATATGACTTTGCTCTTTTTGGTCTGGGGGCATTTGAGCGTTTTTAAAAAGGCATAAAAATTTTCTTTTGTGTTAAAATCTGTTAAATTTTAATGCTATCTTTACTTCGAAATTATCAGTACGATAATATAATTTTTTTAGGAGATTTTATTTTGATAACACCCGCAAAACCAGCTAATGAAGAAAAACGATTAGCTGCCTTAAAATCGTACGGTCTTTTGGGCACCTTGCCTGAAAAAGACTTTGATAGCATTACAAACCTAGCGGCTAGTATTTGCGAAGTACCTATTTCACTAGTCACCTTAATGGATGCCGATGTTAATTTCTTAAAATCACATCACGGTATCCCTTTTAACGAGTCCCCAAGGGAAACTTCTTTTTGCGGGCACGCAATTATAGATGACAATCCTGTATTCATAATTGAAGACGCCAGAAAAGATTTGCGTTTTGCTAACAATCCTGTCGTCAAAGAGCAAGGTGTTGTGTTTTATGCCGGCGTCACGCTTATTAATCCTGATGGGTATGCGCTAGGTACCTTATGTGTTTTTGATACAAAACCCAGAGCTTTATCCGAGCATCAAAAAGAAGCCCTTTCTGCGTTGGCCTACCAGGTTTCAAACCTTATTGAAATCCGTAAGAAAAACAAAACCTTAAACAAGCTTCAGAAAAAATTAAAGAAAAAGAATAAGGAACTCAAGAGTTTTGCAGGTATTGTATCGCACGATATGAAAATGCCCTTGGCAAATATGATCGTGACCGCAGATATCCTAAAAGCAAAATACGACGATAAGCTAGATGCAAAAGGAAAGGAATATTTACAATATTTAAAACACTCTTCGTTTACGCTAAGTGACTATATTTCTGGTCTTTTAGCTCATTATGAAAGTGAGAATATCTCGATAAAATCTAAAGAAACATTTGACCTTCATACACTACTCGAGGATATTGTTGATCTTTTAAATATTAGTATTGACTGTGAAATAAATTTTCCTGAAGACCACATTGAGGTTACATGCAACAGGACTGCCCTAGAACAAATCCTCTTAAATTTAATAGGCAATAGCATTAAGTATAATGATAAGGCTAAAATAGTCATTGACATTTCGTTTTCTCAAAACGAGCTGTTTTATAAATTTAAGGTAAAAGACAACGGTATTGGTATTCCAAAGGACAAGAAAAAAGATGTTTTTAAACTTTTTTCTACTGCAGATACTTTAGACAGAGACGGAAATAAAGGCAATGGCATAGGTTTATCTACTGTAAAGAACTTAGTGACTAAGCAAGGCGGTAAAATCTCCGTCGCTTCCAGAATCAAAGAAGGAACCACATTTACCTTCACTATTCCCGCTCCTTAATTTTAACAAAACCTCTTTCGCTTTTTCAACGTATATATCCCAATGATTGCCCCAAAAGAACCTGCAAACGAAAAAAATAGGGTAAGTGCCGTACGCTCTTATCACCCTCAAGATAATGTCCTCTCCAAGGACTATAATTCTATCACTTCACTAATTTCTACCATCTGTGACACGCCTGTATCGCTCATTACCTTATTGGATAGTGAAACAAATTTCTTTAGGTCTCATCACGGATTGTCTTTTAATAATGCCCCAAGAGAAACTTCTTTCTGCGGCCATGCCATTTTAGAAGATACAGACCTATTTATAATTGAAGATGCAAAAGCAGATCCCAGGTTTAAAGATAATCCGCTTGTTTTAGAGAAAGGTTTCCGTTTTTATGCAGGGACATCACTTGTTAATCCGGAAGGTTATAAATTAGGCTCCCTATGTGTTTTTGATACCGAACCGAGAACGCTTACCAACACCCAAAAAACTACGATCATTACGCTAGCAAAACAAGTAGTAAACCTTTTTGAATTGCATAAAAGGAACGATCAGTTAGAGTCGGTAGAACAAGAATTAAAATTAAGGAATAAGCGCTTAGAAGATTTTGCCGGTGTCGTATCACACGATCTCAAATCACCCTTAGCAACAATTACTTCGTTAGCCAGATTATTGAAATCTGAAAAACGGAATGCTTTTTCTGAAGAGACAACGAGCTATCTAGATTATATTGAAGAATCTACCGAAACATTAAAAAACTATATTAATGGAATGCTAGCTTTCTACAAGTCTAACGAAACGTTAGCAAACTCAAAAATTAGTTTTTCTACCCTCAAATTATTTACTGAAATAGAAGAAATGCTTTTTCTGAACAACAATAATTTTATTTATCCAACTGAAGACAAAACCATTCTCGCAAACCATCCTGCAATCATGCAAATATTGGTGAATCTAATTGATAACGGTTTAAAATACAATACTAGTGACAACCCAACAGTAAAAATCACGCTTACTGAAAGTGACGATTTTTATGAATTTAATCTTACGGATAACGGGATTGGTATCCCTGAAGAGTCACAAGAGATTATGTTTGACCTTTTTAAGGTAACCGAAGAAAAAGACAGACACGGTAAAAGAGGTTATGGTATCGGTCTGGCAACAGTAAAAAACCTGGTCACAAAACTTGGTGGAAACATACGGGTAGCTTCAGAAAAAAGTAAAGGAGCTACTTTTACCTTTACCATAAAGAAATAGTGGTTTTTACATTGCATTTTTTATCTTTGGATTCAATTTAAAAAATCAATGCAGTTTAAAAACCCCGAACTTCTTTACGCGCTCTTTTTACTGCTAATCCCAATTTTTATTCATCTTTTTCAGCTGCGACGCTTTCAAAAGGTGGCTTTTACAAATGTTGCTTTCCTAAAAAAAGTCAATATACAAACCCGTAAAAGCTCTCAGCTTAAAAAGTGGCTCACCTTACTCATGCGCCTCTTAGCATTAGCGTGCATTATATTGGCTTTTGCACAACCCTTCACCGCTTTAAAAACAGCTATAAACACCGAGAAAGAAACCGTTCTTTATATTGATAACAGTTTTAGCATGCAAGCTAAAGGGGCGCGTGGACCTATGCTACAACGCGCCGCTCAAGATATTTTTGAAAATATCGAGACAACTCAAAATCTAAACTGGTTTACAAATAACACGTCCAAAAAGAATGCGTCGGTTCAAGATTTTAAAAACGAAATTTTAAACATAGCCCCTTCTAACAACCAACTTACCCCTCAAGAAATACTGCTAAAGGCCAATCAATTATTTTCAAAAAGTGAGACCGCCAATAAACGACTCATTATTATTTCAGACTTTCAACAGACTTCAAGCTTCCCTGCTATTTCAGAAGATATTGGCATAGATGCTGTACATGTTAGTCCTGTGGCTGCTACTAATATTTCTATTGACTCGGTTTATGTAGCTTCAAAAAATGCCGCTAAAACGCAGATAAAAGCAATCGTTTCTGGGCAAGGTGACCTCCCACAGAGCATTCCTGTTTCGCTCTATAGCGATGCTGGTCTTATTGCAAAAAGCAGTGTTGATTTTAATAATACCGCCCAAAACACCATTACTTTTGATATTGACAATCCAGCTGGTTTTAATGGGAGGCTAGAAATAAATGAGCCTAACCTTCCTTTTGATAATACGCTGTTTTTTAATATTAACACGCCCGAGAAAATAAAGGTTTTATCCATTAATGAAGCTGATGCTGATTTTTTGCAAGGTATTTTTGAGCAGCCAGAATTTGAATACCTACAACAAACGATCAAAACCGTAAATTATAATAGTATTCCTTCACAGAACTTCGTTATTTTGAATGAAGTCAAACAAATACCGAGCTCACTATCTGCAGCGCTACGTTCTTTTGTGAGTTATGGAGGAAGCTTCTTGTTTATCCCGAGTGACCAAGGAGATTTGCAAAGCTATAACGCCCTACTTACTTCCCTTGGCATGTCTTCATTTACTGAAGAAATTCAGCAGGAAAAAAAAGTGACGCAAATTGTTTTTGACCATCCACTTTATCAGGATGTTTTTGAAAAGAGAGTCGTTAACTTTCAGTATCCACAGGTCAATATGTTTTATGCAACGGCCTCAGCTGCTTCAGTTGCCTTAAAATTCGAAGATAACAAACCCTTTATCATGAACCGTAACGGGGTTTATGTAGCGACGGCAGCCTTTAATACTGAAAATTCGAACTTCCAAAGTTCTCCACTCATCGTGCCAACGCTCTATAATATGGCAAAACTTAGTTTGCCTTTGCCTCAATTGTATTATGAAGTGGGAAAAGAGAATAAATTTTCGGTTCCTGTCACTTTGGTCCAGGATGAGATTTTAACCTTAAAAGACAGTACATCGAGCTTTATTCCGCTGCAGCAAACGAAAGCTAATCAAGTTGATATAACCACCACCACAGAGCCGGTAAGTGCTGGCACTTATCAAATTTTAAATAAAGAACAACCTTTACAGAAAATAAGTTACAATTATAACCGAAGGGAAAGTCAGCTAACCTATTCGAATCCGAACGACTGGGAAGGCGTTACAGTTTACGAATCTGTAGCGAATTTATTCGAAAATATAGCCGAAGCCAATAACATTAACCAATTGTGGAAATGGTTTGCTATTTTTGCATTGTTATTTCTGCTCTGCGAAATGTTAATTTTGAAATTTTATAAGAGTTGAAACTTGATCACGTATACTAAATAGATAGCAAAAGATGAACGTACTCCTAAAAGCTGCCACTATTATCGACCCAACAAGTACGCATCATTTAAAAAAGCGTGATATCCTTATTGAAAACGGGAAGATCTCAAAAATTGCTGCCACGATAAAGAATAGCGAAGTAAAAGAAGTCTCTTTAGACAACTTATATGTCTCTCAAGGTTGGTTTGATTCTAGCGTCTCTTTTGGAGAACCTGGCTTTGAAGAAAGAGAAACCATCAAAAACGGATTAAAAACGGCAGCCCTCAGCGGATTTACACATGTGGCGGTAAATGCCAATTCTAATCCAGTTGTAGACAACAAAGGAAGCATTCAGTTTCTAAAATCAAAAGCTGCAGGCAGCGCGGTTACCCTCCACCCTATTGGCGCACTCAGTAAAGGCAGTGAAGGTATAGAGATGGCCGAATTGTTCGATATGCAAAATGAAGGTGCAACCGCCTTTTACGATTATAAACAACCCATTAAAAACACAAACCTGCTCAAAATAGCACTTCAGTATACCCAGAATTTTGAAGGACTGGTCCAGAGTTTTCCCATGGATACTTCGGTTGCTCCTTATGGAATGGTACACGAAGAAATCAATAGCACAAAATTGGGGCTAAAAGGAACCCCTTCTTTAGCGGAAGAACTGCAAATAATACGAGATCTTTATCTGCTTGAATATACGGGAGGTAAACTCCACATCCCTACTATTTCCACAAAAAAATCGGTAACCCTGATAAAAGATGCCAAAAAGAAAGGCTTACAAGTAACATGTAGCGTAGCCATTTCAAACCTTGTTTTAACCGATGATTTGTTGGAGACTTTTGACACTAATTACAAACTAACGCCGCCACTAAGAACACAAGAAGACTGCAAGGCATTACTCAAAGGACTTACAGACGGCACGATAGATGGCGTTACTAGCGATCATAATCCGATGGACATTGAACACAAGAAAACCGAATTTGATCATGCGTATTACGGGAGTATTGGTTTAGAAAGTTGTTTTGGAGCACTTAATAGTAAGGTTGGGTTTGAGGCAGCAGTAAATGGCTTAACAAAGCTAAAAAGCACTTTTAACATTGAAGCTAACGCGATCAAAGAAGGAGCGAAAGCTGATCTCACCCTATTTTCACCTGAAATAGCTTGGACATTTTCTGAAGATGATATTGTTTCAACCTCAAAAAATGCAGCTTTTCTAGGTCAAAAATTAAAAGGAAAGGCCTACGGAATTTATGCGAATAAAAAATTGGTTATCGCCTAAGCTATGAGCAGTCCTGCAGGAAAAAACAAAGCCATTGTTGCCTACATTACTTTTATTGGTATGTTTATCGCAATGTCAATGAATAAAGACAAGAATCATCCGTTCGCTTCATGGCACATTAAAAACATGTTCGGTTTGTTGCTTATTTTATTGGTTGCAGTGATTACGCAAACAAATATAAATTTGCTAGTGGGCGATATCATTTATTGGTTCGCTTTTGCCTTTTGGCTATTTTCATTCATAATGGCTATCGCCAACAAGAAAGTTGGTATTCCATTTTTGAGTGAAAAATTTCAGATTTGGTTTCGGTTTTTAGATTAATACTATGACAAAAGAAGACAACATTACAACAGGTAAAAGTATTGCGATTTTAGCGTACATCACGGCGATAGGTTTTATTCTCGCCATCGTGATGAATACCGATCGCAAGAATAGTTTTATTGCCTATCATATTCGGCAGAGTTTAGGGCTTATTCTATTATTTATAGTAGTGTGGTTATTATTGATCTTTCTCAATTTTATCATAAGTATCCCTGTACTCAACTGGTTGCTGTATGCAGGTGTTTTTGTACTCTGGGTACTTGGTCTGTTATCTGCCATACAAGGAGAAAAAAAGCCCGTTCCACTATTGGGAGAAAAGTTCCAACTATGGTTTAAAGGGACTGAGTAACATACTCAATTTACTTTTTACTATTCTTAACGAGCTTCTAACAGATATTAAGCAGTAATTCTGTTATTTTTGCCCAATGGAAAAAAAGCAACTACAACTAGAACATAATTATAAAGCTCCCAAGTCAAATCCAGAGAACGCGCCTGCAATCATCATGCTGCACGGCTTCGGAAGTGATGAAAACGACTTATTCTCCTTTGCTGAAGAATTACCAGACAACTATCACATCATTGCACTTAAAGCACCTATCCCAATGAAACCTTATGGGAACGCTTGGTACAACATTCACTTTGACAATAACGACGGTAAATTTAGTGATACAGACCAGGCCATCGCTTCCCGGGAATTAGTAGCGCAATGTATCGATGAAATTATTTCAAAATACAACGTAGATAAGGATAATGTGACATTACTTGGTTTTAGCCAAGGCACTATTTTGAGTTTTTCTGTGGCTTTAAATTATCCTGAAAAGATCAGGAATGTAATTGGACTAAGTGGCTATATTAATGAAGATCTCTTAAAAGAAGGTTTTGAAAAAAATGACTTTTCTAAACTGAACATTTACACCTCACACGGAAGTGCAGATCAAGTAATACCAATAGACTGGGCGCGAAAAACAGAACCATTCTTAAAAAAACTTGGTATCACATGTACGTATTCAGAATTTCCTGTAGGTCATGGAGTAGCACCTCAGAATTTTTATGAATTAAAAAGCTGGTTAGAAAAGCATTAAGTTTTCAATGCTATTGTGCATATAAAACAGAATCGATCACTTTTAATTGCAGTTCGCCATTGGTGTCAAAATAATATTCTATCATCATTTCGCCCCAGTATTTTCCATCTGTAAAATCGGAAAGCACCCATTTATGGTTTAAAAACTTCGTTTTATTTACCAGCATTTCACCTTCAATCCCGTCATATGGCACTAATGGGTTGCCTCCTTTAATAAGGTTTTTATCGATAATGGCATCAGTTACGAGCCGTTCTACCTCGATGGCTTCCCTCCCACCTTTTTCGAGGTAGGTCATTGCATTATCATTTCCTTGTAACGTGAAATAATCTACACGAATCATTGCGTTGGCAAGACTATCGTTCATTGTTTGTGCTTCCGCCACTTGTTCGGTAAGTCCTTTAATTTTTTTGTCCTGATCTTCAAATATTTTCTTTTCGTTCATATACTGAAAAATGATAAACAGTACTGCAAAAAAAAAGAAATACATAAATATTTTATTTCTCATATCCATTACCCATAATAGGGCGAATTTTATATTAAAGTTCCAATTTTAAGCCATCATAGGCCAAAAAAACATTCTCTGGCAGTTTCTTTGAGACCGTTTCATGAAAGCCCAGCAAATGACTTATATGCGTTAAATAAGCTCTTTTCGGATTTACTTTAGCTATAAAAGCCAAGGCTTCCTCTAAGTTAAAATGTGAAGCATGTGGCGTTTCGCGCAAGGCATTTACCACTAAAACTTCAGTATTTTTAATCTTCTCTATTTCGGTTTCACGCATCGTTTTTACATCGGTTAAATACGTAAATCCATCTATTTTGAACCCTAAAACAGGTAATAAATTATGTAGCGCTTCAACGGGCGTGACCGTTTTGTTTCCGATCGTAAAAGAAGTTCTTTTATCAATAGTAATTTCAGTAATCGTAGGGGCTCCGGGATATTTATTTTCAGTTTCAAAAACATAGCCAAAGCGTGTATGGAGCGCATTAAAAACCCTTTCAGTAGCAAAAAAAGAGATGTCCCCTTGCTTAAAATAAAAAGGCCGTATGTCATCTATACCCGCTACATGATCGCTATGCTCATGTGTGAGTAAAATTCCGTCAAGCGACTTCACATTTTCGCGCAACATCTGCTGCCTAAAATCCGGCCCGCAATCGATTACAAAATTAAAATTTTCCCATTGCAGTAAAACCGAAACACGTAATCTTTTATCTTTAGAATCGCTACTCAAGCAAACAGGGTGATCGCTACCAATAATTGGGATTCCCTGAGAAGTGCCAGTGCCCAAAAATGTTACTGAAAGTTGGTTTTTCATTCACACAAAAATAACAGTATTTTTTTTGTTTGCCTACGCAATTCCATACCTTTGTTAGATACATACTTAAATAAGACCCCGCCATGCCCGAAACGCTAAAAGGTGATAAAGAATTTGAACAGATACCCTCGGTACGCAGTAAAGCGTTACGAATAAATCTTAACGAAAATATCTACGGAACTTTTGCCGAAATTGGCGCCGGACAAGAAACTGTGCGTAACTTTTTTAGAGCTGGCGGTGCTTCTGGCACCATTGCAAAAACAATGTCCGCTTACGATAAAGACTTTAGTGATGCCATTTATGGGATCGAAGAAGACCAACGGTATGTTACCGAAGCACGACTTAAGAAAATGCTAGGGCACGAGATCAACTTGATCGAAGAGCGTATCATGCGTGAAAAACATCCTAATAAAATGTTCTTTGCCTACGCCAATACAGTGGCTACTATCGATTTTGCAAAAAAATATAAAGGACATGGTTGGGTAGGAGTTAAATATCAAACCGATCCTGATGAAGAATATAACGAGATCATTCTTCACATACGATTTCATGAGAATGACGCAATACAGCAGCAACATACGCTTGGAATTTTAGGGGTGAACCTCATTTATGGCGCCTATTATAAATACGATCAACCTAAAAAATTGTTACGTTATTTATACGATCATATTGATAAGGATAAGATAGAAATAGATACTATCAATTTTGCAGGACCAAAATTTGAAGATGTTGACAACCGTTTAATGAGTTTACAGCTTATTAAGAATGGTATGACAGATGCCGTTATGTTTGGACCAGATGGTAATAACATCTTGCCAGCACGTATTTTATATAAAAAGAATATTTTGGCGCTTCGGGGAAGTTTCAGACCTGTTACGAAGGTGAATATTGACATGTACGAGAAATCATACGAAATATTTTTGAATGAAAACCGTGTAGAAAAAGAGCGTACAGAAGTGGTTTTTGAA
>Ga0115567_10005328_pt1 | contig 12470 bp, 13 predicted proteins | sample COGITO_mtgs_1204_2_FD_88679 | JGI IMG/M metagenome (GOLD analysis project Ga0115567, IMG submission 88679) | Pelagic marine microbial communities from North Sea - COGITO_mtgs_120412 | ecosystem: Environmental > Aquatic > Marine > Epipelagic | place: Germany:Helgoland, sampling site Kabeltonne...
AACTAACCCCCCCCGAACCGAGAACGCGCATTATAGAGATAAATTATTAGCTGTCAAACGTTCGCCGTAAATTTCCTGAAATTATTTTGGAGCGTTAAAAGCGATTGATTTTAGTAGTAAAATCTCAAGCTTAACCACCTTCTCAAAGCGCAAGCTGGAAGGTACTTTAGGCTTCCCCAAGGCGCGAGACAAATCATGGAAATCTACAAGGAATTTCACTTTGAGTCAGCCCACCGCCTGCCCAATGTACCGCCGGGCCACAAGTGCGCACGCCTTCACGGTCACTCTTTCCATGTGCGGCTGTCGATCAGCGGTGACGCCACTGAACCGTCCGGGTGGGTAATGGACTTCGGGGATGTCAAGGCGGCGTTCAAGCCGATTCTGGATCAGCTCGATCACTACTACCTGAACGACATCGCGGGGCTGGAAAACCCCACCAGCGAAAACCTGGCGCGCTGGATCTGGGTAAAACTGCAACCTGTCCTGCCCAATCTGAGCGCTGTGGAAATCCGCGAAACCTGCACTTCGGGCTGCATCTATCGCGGCGACTGAAGACCCGTGAGAGCAGCTGTTACAAAGCGGTAACATCACTGAAATATCTTGACACGCTCGCAAACGCTACGGAAAAAGCATTCCGGTTCAACGGGCATTTTTGGTCGCCTGCCCCGGCCAGTTCTGATGTTTCCCATTTCAATGAATAGTTACATTCGGTAGCAGGTGAATAAATGTTATGCACACCAGCTGGCTGTCACGAAACTTTCACCAGCTTAGGTTTTGCTTTAAATCGATATTGTCAACAACAAACTCTAAGTCACTGTTTTTATTGATAATTATCTTATTGTTCGATTTTTAACCAATCTGTAACAAACGGGGTGCTTACTGCGTTCTCCGCAGAGTTGAACAAAATACTCACCGACTTATCCACAGAATCTGTGGAAAACCCTGCCCACTGACAGTGTTACCTAAGTCCTCGCTCCACCACCGTCAGCGATCCATTCACTGCGCATCTGGGTGGAGCGCCAATAGCCGGAGCTGGTCATGCTGCAAGGGGCCCGCTAGACTCGGCCGCTGACCGGTCGCGGGTCACATAATCAGGCCGCCAGGTCGGTGACTCTGGAGGGACGATGGAGATCAGTCAGTGGCTAACACTGTTCGGGGTTTGTCTGCTGGGCGCAATTTCGCCGGGACCAAGCCTGGCGGTTGTCATGAACAACACCATGCACTCCGGTCGGGGGGCGGGGCTGGCCTGCGCCCTCGCCCACGGCTTCGGGGTCGCGGTCTATGGCTTGCTCACTGTCACGGGGCTGGCCCTGTTGATCACCGGTTCGCCAACTGTGTTCAACCTGCTGCAATTGCTGGGGGCGGGGTACCTGATCTGGCTGGGGATCAATTCCCTGCGCAGCGAATCCGACACGGCGGGTGCAATGGCCGCGCCCTCCGGTGGTCCGGCCGGCAGCGGTTTTCTGGTGGCATTTCTCAACCCCAAACTGGCGGTATTTATGCTGGCGCTGTTCAGCCAGTTTCTCAGCCCGGCGGCAACCCTTGCATTGAAGGGTATTATGGTTGCCACAGTGGGCATTACCGATGCGCTCTGGTACTGCATGGTGGTGGCGCTGATATCCCGCCAGGCCGTTCTGACGCGCCTGCAGGCGAACGCTGGATGGGTCGACAGGTATTTGGCGCGGTGCTTGTTGCACTCGGCTGTACCGTGCTGGGGCGCTCCCTGTGGGCTCTGCTGGCCTGATGCAGCTGGCTCTACCGACACTCAGTGCAGAGTGCGGCCGGGTTCGCTGACTATCACGGCCTGCAATCGCTTGCCGAGCATGACCACATAGCCCTGCTCCCTGGCCACCCCGTCGTAGCTGTAATCGAAGCGATACTGCCGCCACAGTTTCCACCTGCCCTGTTCATCGCGGCTCAGCGACATGCGATTGATATGCACCGATTGATCCAGCAGCTGAAAATCATCCCGTTCTCCGGCCTTCAGTACTGCCTGTACCGCCAGCTCGCGTACCCGGATGGAGTCCAGGAAGTGCAGGCACAGCGCACCGAACAGCAAGACGACAAGAATCTCTCCGAGACTGAAATACATGGACGGGAATACTCCGGCTATTACGCCCCTGCCACCCGGTGCGGACGATTGGAGCGCGCTGTGATGAGGCCGGAAGGATACCGGCTGCGGGCAATGAGTACCAGAACACCGTGGTGTTGTGCGGCGGTTTTACAAGCTGATTATGTGAGTGTATTGTCAGCGCACTTTGTAGAGGGGCCATCATGCCAGCAGCTGTCCAGTTGGAAAATCGCCGCGACCAACAGCGTCACCAGACCCGGGGTCGAATCCTCCAGGCTGCGATCGGCTGCTTTGCACAGGGCGGATTTGAAGCCACATCCATGGCGCAAATTGCCAGCGCTGCCGGCGTCAAGAAGGCCCTGATTCAGTACCATTTCACCACCAAAGATCAACTGTGGCGAGACGCCGCAAGCCGGCTCTGGAGTCAGCGCAACGGGCGCCTGGGTCTGTTCATGGCCCAGCGCGCCAGTGGTGACCTGTCCGCCGCCCTGCGCCCGGCGTTTACCGCACTGGTGGAGTTCACCCGGGAGCAACCCGAATGGCTGTGGTTTATGTTTCATGAAGCCCAGGTCGATAGTCCCCGGCGCAGCTGGCTGATCGAACACTTCCTGGGCGATGATTACGCCATGGGGCAGTCTTTTGTCCGCGACTGCCAGCGACAGGGCCTGATCCGCGAGGCGCCGCCCCTGCACCTGCTGCACCTGATCTCCGGTGCGCTGGCTTACAATTTGCTGGTTGCCCCCCAGACCCGAGAAGTGACCGGGATCGACCTGGCAGACCAGGCCTCGATTGCCCGGCAAGTGGATTTGTTGCTGGAACTGCTGGCCCCTCACTCGGTTCACCCATAGCAGAACCGCCGCTGCGCCGGGGCAGGCTTCGGGACCGAGATTACGGTGCCAAAAGAAACCGCTGCACCACAGCGTTGAACAATCGGGGTTGCTCAGCATGCAGCCAGTGGCCGCAACCCGGCAACATTTTCAGTTGCGCATGGGGGAAAAGTGACTCAATGGTCGCGCGGTGCTGCGGCTGGATATAATCTGACAGCTCGCCTTTGACGAACAATACCGGCTTGCTGAAAGCCTGCTCCGCCAGCAGCTCTTCGCGCACGGCGGCGTAATTCCGCTGCAGGCCCTCGAGGTTAAATCGCCAGCGATACGCGCCATCGGCATCGCGTTTCAGGCTCAGAGACAGAAACTGCCGCACCCCTGGCTCATCGATGAACTGCGCCATACAGGTTTCGGCTGCACGGCGTGAGGAGGGTGCCAGTTCAGCCACCGCAGCCAGCGCGGCGAACACTTCGTCGTGATGCGCTGGGTACGCTACCGGGGCGATATCTGCCACCACCAGTCGCGCCACCTGCTGGGGGTCATCCAGAGCAAGTCGCATGGCCACCTTGCCACCCAGTGAGTGTCCGACCAGACTGGCCTCGACAATACCTTCACGCCGCAGCCAAGCCTGGACTGCCGCCGCGAGGCTGTCGATGCTCATATTCTCCATCCAGTCGGAGCGGCCGTGATTCGGCAAATCGAGACTGTGCACGCAAAACGAGCCTTGCAGGGCCCGGGCGAGCGCCCCAAGGTTCCCGCCCATGCCGAACAGTCCGTGTAGCAGAACCACGTCGGGCCCGGTGCCGATACGGCTGGAATAAAGTTGCAAAGTCACTGCGCGCTGTGTCCTCCCGGAGATTTTGTTACCATGCTTGGCACTATAACGGATCAGGAGTCAGCATGCGTTTGTTTAACCGGATTTTAGGGGTGCTTGGCGCCGCCAGCTTACTGGGGGCCTGCAGCAGTACGCCCAGCTATAACCCCACCGTGTTCGAATATGAAATGGACCCCGCCTTGATAGCCGCGGCCAAAGTCAAGACAGTGGTAATCCCTCATGTAAACCTGGGCCCGCCCTCGCGCAATTACCTGGAGCGGGTCGCCCCGCGCATCGATGGTCAGGTCAGCAGCTATCTGAAGAAAAACGGCTACAAAGTGCTGCCCCAGCGTGAATTCAAGCAACACTGGAATACTGCTGTACGCGCCTACGGCGACCCGGTAGATCCCACGACCGGCAAAGTGAACATGAAAAGCTTTGTACAGATTATGCAAAGCGTGCGCGATCAACTGCGCCAGACCAGCGATCTGGACGCCTTTGTGTTCACCGATATCGTCGAGTTTGAAGTGCCGTTCAACGGCGGCCTGAAACATCTGGCGCGCTGGGATGGCGTAACACGCCGCCCCTCTTTGCAGGGGCCCGGGTCGGGAGTGTCGGCAGATTTTGACTGGAACAAAGCTGCGGCGGTGAGCTCACTGCAGATCAGTGTCTATGACATGGATCTCAAGCGCCTGTTCGCCAGCCGCGGTGGCCTGGACGCCACCGATGCCATCGACACTCGTTCCTCCAGTGGCGCCTACGTGCGACGCCGTAATATTCTGGAGAACGAGGAGTACATCATGGAGGGAATCAGATTGGCCTTCCACCCCTTCATCCCGTTCAAGGAATGGCCAGGCACTCCCGATTGAACCTTGCGCTGACCGGGCGGGCGCCCGGTCAGCCAAGCACTTCCAGCCCGCGCTCGATGCACCACATTGCCGACAGTGTACCCAGTACGTAGACGGGTACGGGCATCAAACGCTCCGACCAGCTGACTCCCAGCGGACGGCGAATGAACATCCAGACCAGCAATACCAGCACAATAAAGCCAATCTGCCCCAGTTCAATACCCACGTTGAAGAACAACAGTGCCAGCGGCACATTGTCCTGAGGCAGGCCGGTGGCCGCCAGCGCACCCGCAAACCCCATGCCGTGCAACAAGCCGAAGCCACCCGCCAGCCACCAGGGATAGCGTTTGACAAAGCCAGCCCTGCGCGTGAGTTCCACTGCCAGTACAAAAATGCTCAGCGCAATGGTGAATTCCACCAGCGCTACCGGATAATTGAAGAAACCCAGGGTCACCAGTGACAGGGTAATGCTATGGCCGGCAGTGAAAGCAGTTATCGTCCACAGCAGGCGACGGCCCCCGCCTACCAGCAACAATAAACCGAACACAAACAGCAAATGGTCAACACCGCCCCATATATGCTCAACGCCCAGCACGGTGTAGTCGGTCATTACCTCGCCCGCGCCCGGTTCGACGGGCACCACAAATGACGGTTTCTCGGCGTTCAGCACCTGCTGATAATGGCGTCCATCCCGCAGGCTGACCATCACCATCGCAGATGCCTGGTTGGGGCCTAGCCCCTCGACACCCAAAGTTTCACCCACCATGCCATCGTCGCCCAGTTCACTGCAGCTGAGCTGCCAGCTGTTGACCCGGCCGGTACCCTCCATTTGCGCCGGACTGGAGGAAGTCACCTCACAGCTCTGGGGCCACTGGGGTCGCATGGCTACATTACTGGTGGCCTGAATGGGGGTCTTCCACACCAGGTTGTATTGGGTGGCGTCAATTTCCGTCACTTTCAGCAGCGATGGTGCAAAGCGGTGTGCCTGGGCCGGATGTGCCAGCCACAACAACGCCAACAGAACACTTAACAGTCGCAGGATCCTCATAGCCGCACCTCGTAGTTCTGACGCAATTGATCAATGGCACTGCGCAGCGCCTCGCCGCGATGCCGGGAGGCCAGGTCGCGTTCCAGTTGCGCACGTACCTCATCGAGGGTGGCATCGCGAGCGGGCTCAATAGCCTCTACCCAGACATAGTGCTGGCCATAGGTGGACGCAAGCGGCCCGACCCACTTGCCCGCCTGCGGTTCAGCCTGCTGCAGGTTCATCACAAAGGCCGCGCCAAAACTTCGCGCCAACTGATCGGGCGTCTGCTTGTTAAAGACGTAGCCGGGCAGGAATGGCGAACTCAACTGCCGCGCCTCAGTGGCATTGAGACCCTGTTTGCGAATGCGTTCAATCACCTGGGGAATGTCCTTCTCACGCTCGCGATTAAAATACAGCTGCTCGATAGAATAACGCGGCGGACGCCGCAACTCTTCGCGGCGCGAGGCGAACTCTGTCTCGATTTCCTCGTCGGTGACCGGTGCGGGCGGAGCGTTGGCCAACAGCAGTTGCTCCATCACCTGGATCATGCGCCGCTTGATCACCTCGTCGCCCAGGTGCAGCCGCATCTCCAGGGCCTGCTGATAAATCTCATCGTCACTGCGTTCGCCGGCAAGCTGCAAAAAGTACATATTGCGCAGCAGACGCTGGTACACGACCGAGTCGTAGAGGTGCAGTTCCAGTGACAGCGCATGCTGAAACAGCATGTCGCGATCCAGCTCCTGCGCCGCCAGCCGGGCCAGTTGTTCTGTGTTGGGGGGCTTGCCGGTCGCCGACACCCACTGTTGCACCAGGGTATCCACACGAGCCTCGGTGAGCGGCCCGACTACCGGGCGCGGCTCGGGAAAGACCATGCGCTGCAATTCAAACAGTGCCAGGCCCAGCACAATAAAATGTAACCACGGCCGGTTCAGCCGCGACAGCAATGACATAGGGAAGATCTCCAATAATTCCTGGCTGGGGCGCTGACGCGCTATCAGTCTTCGAATGTAGCGAGTTTTTTCTCGGCCTGGGCAGTCACCCCTGCAACCAGGTCAGCTTCGCTGAGCATTCCTGCGTTCCAGGTAGCGATATAGTTCAGGCTGTCCTGTACGGAATGATCGCGCGTATAAATCAGCACCTCCTTGGTGCCACGAATCGCCAGGGGCGATTTTTCGGCGATGGTTCTGGCAATGGCCATCACTTCTTTATAGAGCGTTTCCTTATCGGCATAAACCCGGTTCACAAAACCCAGTTCACGCGCTTCCTCCGCGCCCAGGGTGCGACCGGTGTAGGCCAGTTCCCGAATAACCCCCTCGGGAATAATGTGCGGCAGCCTCTGCAGTGTGCCGACATCGGCAGTCATTCCGATGTCGATTTCCCGAATCGAGAAATGGGCATCGGCCGAGGCGTAGCGCATGTCGCAGCAACAGGTCAGGTCAACGCCACCGCCAATGCAGGTATTGTGAATGGCAGCCAGCACCGGCTTGCGACATTTTTCCAGCGCAGTCAGGTTGTCCTGCAGACGCAGAATGTTACGGCGCAGCTGTTCGGCCCGCCGCGAGGGCTCTTTCGATACACCGCTGATGTCACCAAACATACCCAGGTCAATCCCCGAGCAAAAATGCGCTCCGTTGCCCGCCAGTATCACCACCCGCACCGTGGGTTCATCGTCCAGCCACTCAAAACAGGCCTGTAATTCCTGCCACATCGGCTGATTCATCGCATTGGCTTTTTCTGGACGATTCAGTTGAACAGTCGCCACCTGCTGATCAATGGCCAGTGTCAGAGTTTCAAATTCTGGAAGCATCGTGATCTCTCTTTCGGTTAAAACGCCGGGCGTGCTACCACCGGCTATGAAATTTTTCAGGGTCTAAATCCGGTAGCGATTTGGCACGTCCGCAACGGCTACCCAGATACAGAAAACCGGCAATCTCCTCATCACCGTCCAGGCCCAACGCGGCCATCACGGCCGGATCGAAAGCGGCATCTCCGGTGCGCCATACGCCGGCAAAGCCCTGCGCTTCAGCTGCCAGCAAGATCGCGTGAGCGGCGCAGCCCGCCGACATACGCTGCTCGATAGCCGGCACCTTGGGATGCGCTGTGATCGCAGTCACCACTACCAGGACCAGCGGTGCACGCAGCGGTGCGTTGCGCGCTTTGTCGCGGGCGCCCTGGTCGGCGGTTGGGTCGCGCTGGTGCAGACATTTTTCCAGTACCAGACCAAAGTCGCGCCGACGCTCTCCCTCGATGCTGATAAAACGCCAGGGTCGCAGCCAGGCGTGATCGGGCACCCGGATGGCGGCCCGTATCATGTCGCGCACCGCTTCTTCCCCTGGGCCTGGAGTCTCGACCTTGGCAGAAGAATTGCGCTGCTGCAAAAAGTCCAAAAGCAAAGCGGTATCTGACATAAATAATCGGAACCTGGTTGCGGCAAAAAACGGCATGATAGCAGCAAAACAGCTCCCTGCGCGCGTTCAGCGCAAGCCGCTTCCAATCAGTATATTCATAAAGCGCTCATCGCCAGTGCAGGCGTCGACATTGTCGCAGCACAATGCCAGGTCGGCGGCGGTGCTGGCCACCAGTCGATGCTCGAGATGGTCCACTATCCAGAATGGCTGGTTCAGCGTCGCCAGCAGCGCAATCAGTTCCCGGCCACTGTTGCCGGCCTGCCGCAGAGACCGCGGGGTCAATTCAATCAGTATTTGCGGCAGTGCGGGCAACACCTGCAGCAGCGGCAGCGGCAGCGGCAGCAAGCCGAGCATCACCCGATATTCATCGCCCCGGGTATCCACCTTCAGCATGTCCATGCGAGACAGGCGCGGAGTCAGGTAATCCGCTCCGCACAGCAGCCTGCACTGATGGGCTCTGACGCTCTGCACTCGTGGCAAACACCGGGTGATCGCACAGATTAACCGCGCGGCAGTAGAGTTTGGCGTTGCCGCGAGGTGCATTTATCGCGAGGACCATGCACGAGCAGACTCAGCGGACGATACTGTCCCCCGACTGAGACACTGGCGACCGGGCTGCCGGCGACTTCTGAGAAGACAGCAGTTTCAGCTGGCATAGGCGCCAGGCGCCATCCCGGTCCAGCGGTGAAAAGCCCGGGAGAAACTGCTGGTGTCGCTAAACCCGAGCAAAAAGGCAATTTCAGTCAGCGACTGGCGCGGAGTCTGATTCAAATAGGAGCAAGCCAGCTCACAGCGGGTCTCATTCAAAATCTGGTTAAAGGAACTGCCCTCGGCGTTCAGCTTGCGCTGCAGGCTTCGCCCGCTCATTCCCATCAGTCTGGCGTAATTGTCGTGGGCTTGAGCACCACTTGGCAGCTCCCTTACCAGCAGGTTGCGCAAACGTGTCGCAGTACTGCCCAATTCCAGTCGTTTCAGGTAATCCTCGACCACCCGGTCGTTGGAGCGAGCCAGGCCGTCGTTGCCCCATTCCAGTTGCTGTTCCAGGGTCTCGCGATCAAAACTCATGCGGTATTCGCTGGCGCCAAAGGTCACCGGCGCGGCAAAAAAATCCCGGAACGGCTGTTCGTTGCGGCATGCAACACGCATCAGCGTCACCGATAGCGGCGCGAACTCCCGCCCCTTGATTTTACGACAAGAGCGCAGGATCAGGGCCAGAATCGCTTCCATCGCCTCGTCGGAGGGCCCCATGGCCGGCGCCACAGAGCGCCAGGACATACCTACTGTGTCGGCGTCACACACCAGTTCCACTTCGGCCGCATCAGAGACCATGGCGTTGAAACGGGTAACCCGTTGCAAGGCCTCCAGCAATGTCTGGCTTGCCATAAAAGCATAGCCCAGGGCATGAAACGTGGTTTGGTTGGAATAGCATGGCACCCACAGCCCCAGGGTCTCGTCATCGAGCGCCTGCACCGCCAGCTGCCACAAGCGTGTGTTGTTGAGCAGGGGCAGGCGCGCATCAGGATAGCTCAGCTGGACTTCCGACAAGCCTGCCTGAGTCATCAGCGATTCGATATCACAGCCGTTGTCCCGCAAAGCGAGAACCAGAACTTTGGTCCAGCTGCATAACACCGTGGGGTGGCGGGTCTGGCGGGGCGGCTCCGGTACCATTGTGGCATGTTGAGTCATTAAGTTGGCGCGTTGGGGAAAGCGGAAAACGGACAGCTTGTATACCGTAAGCCCCGCTGTGGTGTCTAACTGATCGCCTGAATAGCGAAGATAGCACCCGCTTATGTCCATCTGTTCACAGCGAATTTTGTCACAGGAAATACTCGTACAAACGTGGCAGAATCAAACTCGAGAGCCACGAAAAATACCAATAACGACACAGGAGACCAACATCCGCCGGAAATCCCGGCTCCCCGGCACCACGCAGGGTCCGACCAACACTGTAGTACCGAAGAGAGGCCGGCCGCCCAGGAGGGTTCAGCCTGATCTTCAAGCTCTAGCGATTTCAGTTCAATAATAGCGATAAGCACAACATGAACGAGGGAATTACATCATGAACCAGAAACCATTTTCCACCCGTAAAACGCCGCTGGCAGGCACTCTGGCTGGCTTGCGCTGGTCGGCTGGCGCCGTCATCTTGTCCGGCGCCGTGGCCGCATCGCTCAGTTCCCAGGCACAGGCCCAGGAAGTGCGGCGGGGATCCTCTGCGGCGATGCTGGAAGAAGTTGTCGTCACAGCCCGAAAACGCGCTGAAGACTCACAGGACGTGCCACTGGCCGTATCGGCCTTCGGTGCCGAGCAGATTGAGGCACTGAAAGTGCGCGACCTGACCGGCCTCGCTGTCAGCATGCCCAACGTGGCGCTGGATGATGTCGGCACGACTCGCGGCACCGCCAACTTTTCGATCCGAGGGCTGGGCATTAACAGCTCAATCCCGGGCATCGACCCAACTGTGGGCCTGATAGTCGACGGCGTGTACATTGGCGTCAATAACGGCGTGATTTTCGATACCTTCGACCTGCAGAGCATCGAAGTGCTGCGAGGCCCGCAGGGCACATTGTTCGGTCGCAACGTCACCGGCGGCGCGGTCCTGATGAACACCAAGAAGCCGGGTGACGAGCTCGAGCTCACTGTGCGTGCAGCGATTGATCAGGGCCCCGACGGCGGCCCCAGCCGCTACCTGATGGGCACGGTTGGCGGCCCCGTCACAGACTGGATGTCGGCCAAAATCACCGGCTACTACAACGACGACGATGGCTTTGTTGAAAACCAGTTCGACGGCGACGATATCGGCGCCATTGAGCAGGAGATGATTCGCCCCGTGGTCGTCATTACCCCCAACGATTCGATGGAACTGACGCTGCGCTACGAGCATTCGGAAATTGATGGCGACGGCCCGGTGGCCCAAAGCCACGTCAATGGTTCCGGTGTACCACCCGCCTACTTCGTCAGCGAGCGCGATGAGTTTGACGTGTCGATTGACGAGCCGGGCTTCCAGGACAACGAGACGGACTCGTTTACCGCTGAGTTGAACTGGGACGTCGGCTTTGGCGATGGCACCATTACCAATATCTTTGGCTGGCGAGAAGGTTACGGCGTCAGCCGCAGCGACATCGATGCCCAGCCCGTGTGGCTGTTTCACGCCCCGGCGTGGCTGGACACAGAGCAGTACTCCAACGAACTGCGCTACAACGGCCTGTTTGCAGACAGGGCCAACGTGACCGTCGGCGCCTACTGGTTTACCAACGACATCCTCTACCACGAACGCCGCGAGCTGGCGGGTATCGCAACCGGCGGGGTCGCTCCTGCAGCGCAGTTCGATGGCGGCGGCGAACTGTATGTCGATACTGTAGCGGTTTTCGGCCAGGTGGATTACGACCTGAATGAAGTCTGGACCGTGACCGCCGGCCTGCGCTATTCCGAGGAAGACAAAGAAGCAAAAATCGCTTCGCTCAGCGCCAACATCGGGGTCGTCTGCAACATTGTGACGAACAAGAACTGTCCCTACGACTTTGAGGACGAAGACAGCTGGAACAGCCTGTCGCCCAAGCTGGGCGTGACTTACAACCTGTCCGACGATGCGCGGATCTACGCCAACTGGAGTGAGGCCACCCGCTCCGGCGGTTACAATATGCGCAACAACTCCTTCGATCCTGCCGATACCCCCGGGCCCTTTGATCAGGAAACCGTCAGCAGCTTCGAAGTGGGTTACAAGTCCGAGTTTGGTCGCGGCAAGTTGAACGTAGCGGCGTTCTACAACCAGATCGACGATATGCAACGGGAAATCAACCTCCCCGGCCCGATCGGTGTCATTCAGCTGATCCGGAACACGGCTGAAGCCACTATCATGGGCCTGGAAGTCGACGGCACCTTCGCGGTCACCGACAATCTGGTGGCGTTCGCATCGCTTGGCTTGCTCGATCCCGAGTACGACGAAGTCACCTTCGACCTGAATGGCGACGGTACGATCGACTCGGCGGACGAGGATCTGGACCTGCCCCGCGCGGCTGAGGTGACCTACACCATAGGTCTGAACCACGATATGGATATCGGCAACCTTGGCTATCTGGCCTCGCGGATCAGCTACGCCTACCGGGATGAATCCGCGTACACGGACAACAACCTGGGCTTCATTGACGAACAGGAAATCCTGAACCTGGGCTTCGATTTCTACACCGCGGGCGGCAGTTGGGTGTTCTCTGTGTATGGCACCAACCTGCTCGATACCGTCAAGCAGGGTGGCGACACCCAGTTGCCTGATGACATCGCTGGCATTCCGCTGGGCGGCGCGTTCTCACCGCTGGCCAAAGGGCGCCGTATCGGCCTGGAGGTCACCTACAACCTGTAAGTGTTTGCCTGCAAACCCGCAGGAGTCGCTGTTTGAGAGAGCGGTGACTCCCGCAAAAAAAGGGCGACCCGAGGGTCGCCCTTTTTTTGCGGGCAGCTTCGCCCAACTGACTCTGACTACT
>Ga0115567_10005329_pt1 | contig 12467 bp, 13 predicted proteins | sample COGITO_mtgs_1204_2_FD_88679 | JGI IMG/M metagenome (GOLD analysis project Ga0115567, IMG submission 88679) | Pelagic marine microbial communities from North Sea - COGITO_mtgs_120412 | ecosystem: Environmental > Aquatic > Marine > Epipelagic | place: Germany:Helgoland, sampling site Kabeltonne...
AAGTGAAAAAAACTGTGATACCATTTACTTAACATTGCATACATTAATCGAGAGACTAATCTGTTATTCAAGATTTAGTCACCCAATCTCAACTACTTAGGAAGTGAATATGTCGGGAATGACATTAGCGCAAATAGCGCAAGCTATTGGCGGCGAGGTAAAAGGCGACGGTAATGTGACGATTAACGAAATGGGCGATTTAGCACAAGCTAAAGCTCATCAGCTGTCATTTTTATCAAACAATAAATATGCAAAAGAGCTAGTTAGTACCAAAGCTGGGGGCGTTATTTTACGCGCCCTAGACGCACAGGCGTTTGCTGGGAATGCCATTATTGTTAACGATCCTTATGTTGGTTTTGCTAAAGCCGCACAACTTTTAGACAGCACGCCTGTGCAAAGCAAAGATATTGCCCCAAGCGCTATTGTGCATGCTACAGCAAAGCTGGGTGAAAACGTGAGTATTGGCGATGGTGCAGTAATTAGCGCTAGAGCGATTATAAGCGATAACGCAATTGTGGGCCCAAACTGCTTTATTGGTGAAGAAGCGGTGTTAGGCGAGGGCGTTAACTTACGAGCGAACGTGACAATTTATCATCGAGTGGAGCTGGGCATAAATGTGTCTATCCACAGTGGCAGCGTAATAGGTTGTGATGGTTTTGGCTACGCCAATGACAAAGGCAATTGGGTGAAAATCCCGCAAATAGGCACGGTAATAGTAGGAGACGATACCGAAATAGGCTCAAATTGCTCAATTGATCGCGGCGCTATTGGCAATACCACTATTGGCAATAACTGTATTATAGATAATTTGGTTCACATTGCTCACAATGTCGAAGTAGGCGATCATTGTTGTATTTGCGGCTGCACAGGGATTGCTGGAAGTACTAAAATAGGCAAGTATGTGGTAATTGCTGGAAACGTTGGCATTAGTGGTCATCTCACCATTGCCGATAAAGTGCAAATTACCGGGCAAAGTATGGTTACAAAAAGCATTAAAGAAAGTGGCGTTTACTCATCTGGAATGCCGGCTGCACCCAGTAAAGTATGGCAGAAAAATACCGTGCAGTTGCGTCAAATCGACAAACTTATAGAAAGAGTAAAAGTGCTAGAGCTAGCGCTCAAAAACAACCAGTAGACGGTCTTTACGGGCGAGCTAGTAGATATTCGTTTTTGACCCTATACAAAATCATTTAAAACGCTACAATATGCGCGATTTTACGAACATTTTACAACATATAACCCGAACACCGTTTCTGTCTCGAACTTGGGTTATTTATTACTGATTTGAATCGCCTTTACGCGAATACAGGAGCCGCTATGTTATCACGCAGTATGAATATCGCCGATTTTGACCCAGAATTATCACTAGCTATGGAAGCTGAAAAGTTGCGTCAAGAACATCATATTGAGTTAATTGCATCAGAAAACTACTGCAGCCCAAGGGTATTAGAAGCGCAAGGTTCGCAGTTAACGAATAAATACGCAGAAGGCTATCCGGGCAAACGATATTATGGCGGATGTGAATATGTTGATGTGGCTGAACAGCTTGCCATTGACCGTGCTAAAGAACTATTTGGCGCCGATTATGCAAACGTCCAGCCTCATTCAGGCTCACAAGCTAACACAGCCGTTTTTATGGCGCTAATTGAAGCAAACGATACTGTACTGGGAATGAGCTTATCTGACGGTGGGCATTTAACGCATGGTTCTCACGTCAACTTTTCAGGCAAAACGTATAATGCTGTTCAATATGGTTTGCATCCTGACACAGGAATAATCGACTACGATAATGCTGAGGCACTAGCGCTAGAGCATAAGCCAAAATTAATTATTGCTGGTTTCTCGGCCTATTCGGGTGTTGTCGATTGGGCACGGTTCAGAGAAATAGCAGACAAAGTAGGCGCCTATTTGTTGGTCGACATGGCTCACGTCGCAGGCTTAGTTGCCGCGGGTTTATATCCAAGTCCAATTCCTCATGCTCACGTTGTTACCACAACAACCCATAAAACCCTTGCAGGTCCTCGAGGTGGTTTAATTTTGTCGTCGTGCGGTGATGAAGCCTTATATAAAAAATTCAATAGTTCCGTTTTCCCCGGTAATCAGGGAGGCCCACTTTGCCACGTAATTGCAGCAAAGGCAGTGGCCTTTAAAGAAGCTTTAGAGCCTGAGTTTACAGTTTACCAACAGCAAGTACTCAACAATGCCAAGGTTATGTGCTCGGTGCTGCAAAGTCGCGGTTACAAAGTGGTTTCAAATGGCACTGAGAACCATTTGTTCTTGCTTGACTTAATCGACAAAAACATTACGGGTAAAGAAGCTGATGCTGCGTTAGGCAACGCTAATATCACGGTTAACAAAAATTCGGTGCCAAATGACCCACGCTCACCGTTTGTGACCAGTGGTTTACGTATTGGTACGCCTGCGATAACGCGTCGCGGCTTTCAAGAAACTGAAACAGAGCAAGTAGGAAATTGGATTTGCGATGTGCTAGACAATATAACAGACGAAAACGTCATCAATAGAGTGCGCGGACAAGTGGTTGCATTGTGTGAACGTTTCCCTGTTTACGGCTAATAAATAATTACGTGATGACACGCAATAATGAGCTGGAGTAGTTTTGCTCATTCATACTGTTAAGGTCTACGTATTGGGAGACGGTTGATGTTTTGCCCTTTTTGTAGTGCTCAAGAAACTAAAGTCATTGACTCTCGCTTAGTGGCGGGCGGTGAACAAATACGCCGCAGACGCCAGTGCACTGAATGTTCCGAGCGCTACACCACATTTGAAATAGCAGAGCTAGTTATGCCAAAGGTGATTAAGCGTGACAACACCCGCGAGCCTTTCAACGAAGACAAACTAGCCGTTGGCCTAACCAGAGCATTAGAAAAACGACCTGTAAGCACCGAAGCTATTCACCAAACCATGGGCAAAATAAAATCTGAGCTTCGCGCCACTGGCGAGCGCGAAGTAACCAGTGAGTTTATTGGCGAAATTATCATGGAAGCGCTTAAAAAGTTAGATAAAGTCGCGTATGTTAGATTCGCTTCCGTGTACCGTTCATTTGAAGACGTAAAAGAGTTTGGTGAAGAAATTGCGCGTTTGTCGGACGAGTAGTCAGTTGAAATCTGTTGATACTTACGAGGATAAAGCCTGAATATGTCTTCTATAGATACTGTATTCACGTCTTTCGATGCCGAAATGATGGCTCGAGCGTTTAGCCTCGCGCGAAAAGGCCAGTATTCTACTACACCTAATCCACAGGTTGGATGCGTCATCATAGATGCAAATCGTCAGATTGTTGGTGAAGGTTTTCATCAAAAAGCAGGTGAAGGCCACGCTGAAGCCAATGCCTTGAGCCAAGCTGGCGCAAAAAGCAAAGGTTCGACCGTGTACGTTACCTTGGAACCTTGTGCTCATTTCGGCAATACACCACCTTGTGCTCTTTCGTTAATAAACGCAAAAGTCAAAAAAGTAATCGTTGCATGTGCAGATCCAAATCCTAGCGTTAATGGCAGCGGTGTTGCAATGCTTATTGAGGCTGGAATAAAGGTCTCTGTGGGTTTAATGAAAGAGACCGCGCTTAAATTAAATAAAGCGTTTTTCGCTCGGATGCATAATAATCGTCCCTTGATAACAGTGAAACTTGCTGCCAGTTTAGACGGTAAAACAGCTCTAACAAGCGGCGAGAGCCAATGGATCACCAGCGCCCAATCTCGCGCCGATGTGCAGCGGTATCGTGCAGGCGCCTGCGCAATTCTTAGCGGTGCAGACACAATTATTGCCGACAACCCTCGCTTAAATGTACGGCCTGGCGAATTGAGTGAATCAGTTAGCGAGCAATTTGCATGGCGAGGTAAACAACCGCTTCGGGTAGTCATTGATTCACAAAATCGATTATCGCAAGAGGCATATCAAATGTTTAACGATGGTCAGGCAAGTATTGTCTATAATGTAAGCCATAATCCTAATTTATCTACAAGTGAAAACTGCCACGTTAGTCAGCAGCAGGTTGCTGGCATTTTGCTCAGCGGGAAAACATATGTAGATTTACAACTTGTAGTAGAAGACCTAGCTAAAAAGGGAATTAACCAATTATGGGTAGAAGCAGGCGCGACACTTAGCGGCGCCTTATTTGACTTAGGATTAGTCGATCAATTAGTTCTATATCAAGCACCTAAAATATTGGGGGACTCTGCTAGAGGGTTAATCAATGCGACAGCAAAAAAACGTTTGCGTGAAGCCTTTAACGGAACTATCGTCAGCGTTGATAAGATTGGCCCAGATATCAAAACAGTGATTCAGCTTTCACACCAACAGACAGTAGGTAATTAAGGTTTATGTTCACGGGAATAATTGAAGCAGTAGGCACGATCAGTACCTTGACCGATTTAGGTGATAACTACCGGATAGTCGTAAATAGCGGGAAGATGGATATGCAAGACGTACATTTAGGCGACAGCATTGCCACAAGCGGCGTATGTTTAACGGTAGTAGATAAAGGCGCAGATTATTACGCTGCAGATGTGTCGGCAGAAACTATCAAGCTCACCGGTTTTGCATACTATTCACAGGGGCAAAGTGTTAATTTGGAAAAAGCTATGCGAGCCGACAGTCGATTCGGCGGTCATATTGTGAGCGGACATGTAGATGGCGTAGGCATCGTAGAGCTTATTAACGAACATAGTAACTACGTTGAAATATGGGTGAAAGCACCTAATGACTTAGCAAAATATATTGCACACAAAGGCTCTATAACCGTAGATGGTGTTAGTCTTACCGTAAACGAAGTTAAGGGCAGTTCGTTTATGCTATGGCTTATTCCTCATACTCTTAGTGAAACAGTAATAGGCCACTACAAAACGGGCACACAAGTAAATTTGGAAGTCGATGTCATTGCACGCTATTTAGAACGCTTGTTGCTTGGCGAAAACGCGGCAGATAGAAACGCAAAGACAGACACAAAGACTGACATTAGTATGACTTTTTTAGCCGAGCACGGTTATTTAAAGTAAATTAAGCATTCAGCAACACACAAAGAGATTTTCATGGCACTACACACAACCGCAGAAATTATTGACGATATAAAGCGTGGCAAAATGGTAATCCTTATGGATGACGAAGACCGCGAAAACGAAGGCGACTTGATCATGGCAGCCGAGCACGTGACCCCCGAAGCCGTTAACTTTATGGTCACGCATGCTCGAGGATTAGTGTGTTTGCCTATGACCGAAGAGCGTTGTAAAAGATTAAAGCTGCCCTTAATGGTCGATAATAACAGTGCACAATTTTCAACTAATTTTACGGTGTCAATTGAAGCTGCAAAAGGTGTAACAACCGGCATTTCGGCTTCAGACAGAGCCAAGACTATCCTAGCTGCAGCGAGTACCCACGCGCAAAGTGAAGACATAGTGCAGCCTGGTCATATCTTTCCACTTATTGCAAAAGAGGGTGGTGTGCTTAACAGGGCCGGCCACACCGAGGCAGGTGTTGACTTAGCGCGTTTAGCAGGTTGCGAACCCGCTGGCGTTATTGTGGAAATACTCAATCCAGATGGTTCAATGGCAAGACGCCCAGAGCTTGAAGTATTTGCGGAAAAACATGGTCTTAAAATAGGCACTATTGCTGATTTGATTGAATACCGAAATTTAAACGAAACAACCATTGAAAAAGTGGCGTCGTGCAAACTACCCACGCTGCATGGTGAATTTGACTTAATCACTTATAAGGACGTGATAGACGAACAGATTCACTTTGTATTGCAAAAAGGACCAATTTTACCTCACGAGCCTACTTTGGTCAGAGTGCATTTACAAAATACGCTTAGCGACTTACTCGGCTCAACCCGAGCGATTAATCGCTCTATGCCTTTAGACCAAGCTATGCAACGAATTGCCCAAGAAGGGGGCGTCATTGTGGTGCTGGGTAAGAAAGAAGATATCGTTTCTCAAGTTAAACGATTTGAGGCTGAAGATAATGATGACGCGGCGAAAGGAAAAACATGGGAAGGCTCGTCACGAACAGTGGGTGTGGGCAGTCAAATTTTAGCCAGCCTAGGTATTACCCAAATGCGATTACTTAGCAAACCCATTAAATATTCAGCACTTTCAGGTTTTGGTTTAGAAGTAGTTGAATATATTCACGATTAGTCGATAACCTTAGTTCAAGTATCAATTGTATATATAAATTGAGCGGGGAAAGTATAATAAGAACCTCTTAAACAGCGCATAAAAAATGCAATCTTCATTACTTCTTTATGCTACAATTCGCGCCGATTTTTACAGGAGCAGCTACAAATGAAAATAATTGAAGGTAACATCCGCGCAACAGGCAAGAAGTTTGCCGTGTTAGTCTCTCGTTTCAATGGTTTTGTTGTGGAAAGTCTGCTCGACGGTGCGTTAGACACGCTCGAGCGGCACGGAGAGGTGAACCCTGATGACATCACAATTATTAGAGTCCCCGGTGCTTACGAGCTTCCTATAGTAGCTAAGAAAGCGGCGGTTTCTGGTAAGTTTGATGCCATTATCGCGTTAGGCGCTGTTATTCGTGGTGGTACTCCACATTTTGAATTTGTTGCCGGTGAATGCAATAAAGGTTTAGCGCAAGTTTCTTTAGATGCCACAATTCCGCTAGCATTTGGTGTGCTTACTACTGATAGCATTGAGCAAGCGATTGAACGCTCAGGCACTAAAGCTGGTAATAAAGGTGCGGAGGCTGCTCTTAGCGCACTGGAAATGGTTAATGTATTAGCGGCAATCGACGAGGCCATGTAACGTGAAACCAGCACATAGAAAACAAGCGCGCGTGCTTGCACTGCAGGCGCTGTACGCTTGGCTAATGAGCGGGAATGAGATCAAACAAATTGAGCTTAGCATAGTCACCACGAACGACATGACTAAAGTCGATATAGAATATATGCAGGCAATTCTCAATGGTGCCACTGGCGACGTAAAAGCACTCGACTTGTTATATAAACCTTATTTAGGACGACTGCCAGAAGAATTAGACCCAATCGAGAAATCGATAATGAGACTAGCAACGGTCGAGCTCAGGGACAGACTTGACACGCCATATAAAGTGGTCATTAATGAGGCGATAGAGTTGGCTAAATCATTTGGTGCTGAAGAAAGCCACAAATTTATAAACGGCGCTCTCGACAAAGCCGTTAAAACACTTAGAAAAGAAGAGCGACGCTAAGGTTTGAATGAATTTAATCTTATTCAAAAATACTTTGCAGACGCAAGCTTTGTGCGCAAAGATGTAGTGATTGGCATTGGTGACGATGCTGCCATTACGCACGTTCCCCCCAACCAGAATTTAGCTACCACCACCGATACATTGGTAAAAGGCGTGCACTTTTTGGATAACACTAGTGCTGAAGATGTTGCTCACAAAGCTATTGCTGTAAATTTAAGTGACCTTGCGGCAATGGGCGCAGAACCTAGTTGGATAAGTCTATCGCTTTCAATGCCCAGTGTAGATGATGCTTGGCTAAGTGCTTTTAGTGACAAAGTAGGTGAACTTACCCAATATTTTTCTGTACAGCTTATTGGTGGAGATACCGTTAAAGGACCACTGTCAATAACAATCACCGCGCAAGGTTTTGTGCCTCAAGATAGCGTGCTTAGCCGTGATGGAGCCAAAAATGGTGATTGGATATTTGTAACAGGTACGTTGGGTGACGCTGGCGCGGGCTTAGATATTCTGCTTAAAAAACTGTCTATTACCGATGTTAAGGCTAGAGATTATTTGGTTAAACGCCATCAAAATCCTACTCCTCGGGTATTAGCTGGCACAATATTGAGGCGCTTAGCTAGCGCGTGCATAGATGTTTCTGACGGACTTTTACAAGATATTATGCACATTGCCAATGCCTCAGGAACCGGCGTAATACTACACTTGGATAAACTACCTATTTCAAAAGAGTTAGGCAATAATGTAAGCGATTTAAATCAAGCGCTTGAATACGCTACCGTGTCGGGAGACGATTACGAGCTCTTGTTTAGCGTCCCTGAAGAGCAAAAGTCGAGTGTGCAAACCGCGCTTGATAGCTACTCAATTCCTTATACCTGTATTGGACAAATGACAGGCGCTACAGGAAAGCTAGATTTGCGTCTAAACGATAAGCCGTTTACACTTGAAGCATCTGCATCACTAGGTTTCGCGCACTTTTAAACATCTTATGGATAAAAAACAGAGAGCCAAAGTTAGGCTCACACATCCTTCACACTTCTTAGGCTTTGGTTTTGGTTCTGGTTTAATTCCATTTATGCCTGGCACAATGGGCTCGTTGGCCGCCATTCCGTTAATTTTGCTCATGAGTTTGTTGCCTTTAGCTATCTACATTGCTATCACTTTATTTGCAGCCATTGCTGGCATCTTTATTTGTCAAAAAGTAAGCGATGACCTTGGCGTGCATGATCATGGTTCTATCGTGTGGGACGAAATTGCGGGTATGATGATAGTGTTTATTGCAATACCAATTAGTTGGCATAGCGTGTTACTGGGCTTTGTATTGTTTAGAATCTTCGATATTTTAAAACCATGGCCAATCAGTTTTCTCGATAAACATGTACATGGTGGTTGGGGTATTATGGTAGATGATTTGCTAGCCGGTGTTTTCTCATTAATCTTTCTACAGGCAATTTACACTGTATTGAATTGGTTGATGTAAATCAACTAATTCAAAGGCGGCAGTAGGCCGCGACTATTCTTTCATGTATTTATTGATTGTATTAACAATGCCCTCGGCATCAATTCCCAGTTCGCTATACATTTCTTGCTGAGTCCCTTGCATAACAAATTCATCTGGCAATCCTAAAGGCAAAACATGCGCCAGCACTTTGTTGTCTTGTAAAGTTTCCATCACGGCGCTACCAGCACCTCCCATTATGGCACCGTCCTCTAAGGTGACAAGCAAGTCGTGTTTTTCAGCCGCTTGCAAAATAGCGTTTTCATCAATAGGTTTAACAAAGCGCATATCTATGACACTTGCGTTGAGCGTTTCAGCGGCATGCAAAGCTTCGGGCAGCAATGTACCAAAATTTAATATCGCCACTGTTTTCTGTTTGCTCGATTTTTTCAATGCGCTTGTGCGCATCACCCGACTTTTCCCTAAGGTTAACTTGGTCATACTAGACTTTGTTTCTACACCCATCCCAGCACCCCGGGGATAACGCACTGCGGCGGGTTGTTTTGCAATGTGGCCCGTATACAGCATATTCCTACATTCGAGTTCATCGCTGGGTGTCATAATAATCATATTGGGAATACATCGCAAAAAACTGATGTCAAATGCACCTTGATGCGTTGGGCCGTCGGCGCCTACAATGCCAGCTCTGTCTATGGCAAATAGTACGGGTAAGTTTTGCAGCGCAACATCGTGAATAAGCTGGTCATAAGCACGCTGTAAAAACGTTGAATAAATAGCCACTACTGCGTTCTTATTTTCTTTTGCAAGCCCAGCAGCAAGTGTCACAGCGTGCTGTTCAGCGATCGCTACATCGTAATACTGCTCTGGGTATTGCTGCGAAAACTTTACCATACCTGAACCTTCACGCATGGCTGGCGTGATCGCCACTAAATCGCTGTCTGCCTCAGCCATGTCGCAAAGCCATTGGCCGAATATAGCGGAAAACGTGGGTTTTCCCGGTTTGCTAACAGGGAACTTCTCAGTAGTATGGTCAAACTTAGGTACCGCATGCCATTTAATTGGATCTTGCTCTGCCTGTTGATAACCTTTACCTTTCTTGGTCACTATATGCAGTATTTTTGGTCCGGTCATATTACGCATATTGGATAAGGTATCTACCATCGACTCTACATTGTGCCCGTCGATGGGACCAATGTAATTAAAACCAAGTTCTTCAAAAATGGTACCCGGCACTACCATACCTTTCAGGTGTTCCTCCGCTTTGCTTGCAAATTCTCTGATTGGCGGCACAGTTGAGAGTATTTTTTTACCACTATCACGTATTGAATTGAAAAAATTGCCGGTTAGTAAACGCGCCAAATGACTGTTTAACGCTCCTACATTTTCAGAAATAGACATGTCATTGTCATTTAACACAATGGTAAGGTCTTTATTAAGATCGCCTCCGTGATTTAAGGCTTCAAAGGCAAGACCAGCGGTAAGTGCGCCATCGCCAATAACGGCAACTACTTTGCGGCCTTTATTTTCTTTTTCAGCGGCAATCGCCATGCCTAAACCAGCACTAATAGAAGTTGATGAATGTCCAACAGCGAAGGTATCGTATTCACTTTCTGGTGGCCATGGGAAAGGATGTAAGCCGTCTTTTTGCCGAATAGTCGTCATACGGTCTCTACGACCTGTTAATATTTTGTGCGGGTAGGCTTGATGACCAACATCCCAAACAATGCGGTCAAATGGTGTGTTATACACGTAATGTAACGCTACAGTTAATTCAACTGTGCCCAGACCCGACGCAAAATGGCCACTACTGGCGCTAACACTATTTAACAAAAATTGGCGCAGTTCGTTTGCGATATGGCGCAGCGTGTTTTTCGGCTGTTGCCTCAATTCGCTAGGAATATTGACTTTCGCCAAATGAGGATAGTGATTTATGTCAAGGCTCATGTATTTTGTATTCTTCTACTGTGGTGTTTTTAACTTGTTCTGCTAAGTTCAACCGCAATATGGTCAGAACTGGCGTGTGACCATAAAATCGGTAAAGGTTTGTAATTTTTCTGTATTATACGGCAATGAGCGTAATGCTTGTATCGCCAATTTATGTTCTTTATTTAATGCACTTTTTGCACTCTCTAAGCCAAGCAACGATACAAAGGTCGACTTGTTAGCACTTTGATCTGAACCCTGTGGCTTGCCTAGCGTTTTGGTGTCAGAGACAACATCCAAAATATCGTCCTGAATTTGGAAAGCCAAGCCTATGTGCTCTGCAAACGTCAATAAAATTTGCTGTTGCTCGGATGTTATAGTGTTACTGAGTATACAAGGCAAGTGCACGCAGACTTTAAGCAACGCACCTGTTTTTAATGCATGAAGTTGGGTTAATTCGGTTAACGAAATACGTTTATTGGTGGCCGCAAGGTCCAAACTTTGTCCACCTACCATACCGCCGGGCCCCGACGCTCTGCTCAATGCAACTATTAGGGAATGCTTGTTTTTATTGCCGTATTCCCCTAAATCGGCACTGGCAATTATTTCATAGGCCATGCTTTGTAGGGCATCACCGGCTAATATAGCGCTTGCTTCACCAAATTTGATATGACATGTTGGATTGCCTCGGCGCAGGTCATCGTCGTCCATCGCGGGTAAATCGTCATGCACTAAAGAATAAGCGTGAATGCACTCTATAGCAAGCGCCAACGGTATAAGCTGTTGTTGATGAATGCATAAAACTTCGCCTACTAAACAAAGTAAAAGCGGGCGCATGCGTTTGCCACCATTTAATAATGAGTATTCGATAGCCAAGCGTAAATTGGCATCGCTAATATTTTGCTTACTTACAAAGTCCATGAAATAGTCAGTCAACTGAGTTGAGGTAGACTCAAGTGTGCTTTGCAAAGAGGTAGAGATTGGCATATTAGGTGTTTTGATGAATGTAGTCGCTTTATTCGCTGAAGTCAGTTAACGCTTCTTGCCCATTGCTAGTGGTCAGTATTTTAACTTTTTGCTCAGCATCTTGTAATAGCTTTTGAGTATGACGAGCAAGTGTTACGCCGCGCTCAAATTGCTTTAATGAAGCTTCTAATGGAATTTCACCTCGTTCCATTTCAAGCACAATACTGTCTAATTCGGTCATGGCTTGTTCAAACGATAATTCTTCAATTTTCATCTTAGTTTTCTCTCATATTTTCTGTAGTGAACCTTAACCGAGCGCGCTTGTAAATTCAATTGTTAGGTGAATAAAAGCGCTAATTTTGCATAAAGAAAGTAAACAAATTGCCGTTAACTACAACACAGAGAAAAAACACGGGAGCAGGCGATTTTATGCTGACAAGAAAATCTATTCTTAAGCTCTTTATCAAATATTGATTAAATATATACATTAAGCGGGAGTGAATTGTGGATTTAGCAACTATCATCGGTTTTATTGGGGCTTTGGGTTTTGTGCTCATGGCCATGGTATTGGGCGGTGATTTAGGCATGTTTTTTAACGTGCCGTCGGTGCTTATTGTATTTGGTGGATCTATTTTTGTCGTGTTGATGCAATATCCACTTTCTCAATTTTTAGGGGCTGGCAAAGTCGCAGGCAAGGCGTTTGCATTTAAACTTCAACCTCCAGAGCAATTAATAGAAAAAGTGGTCGAAATGGCTGATGCCGCCCGCAAAGGCGGTTTTCTTGCACTTGAAGAAGCTGAAATTGAAAACTCATTTATGCAGAAAGGTGTCGATATGCTAGTGGATGGACACGACGTAGATGTGGTGAGAGATACTATGGGCAAAGACATTCGCAATACCACCGAGCGTCACGATGCAGGCTCTGTAA
>Ga0115567_10005331_pt1 | contig 12465 bp, 12 predicted proteins | sample COGITO_mtgs_1204_2_FD_88679 | JGI IMG/M metagenome (GOLD analysis project Ga0115567, IMG submission 88679) | Pelagic marine microbial communities from North Sea - COGITO_mtgs_120412 | ecosystem: Environmental > Aquatic > Marine > Epipelagic | place: Germany:Helgoland, sampling site Kabeltonne...
ACCTTTATAGATAACCCAACGGGCGCGGTGTTTGAAAGCGGTGCGATTGATCTGACGGGTGAAACAAATACTTTCACCGTAACGCCTGAATTTACAGCTCCCAAAGGCTTCGACTTTGTAACGGGCATGCAATTTGATCGATCAATTTCCCGTGCGCCAACAACAGATTTAACAATCGTTGGTGAAACAATAGGAACGACAGTGTTTAACGGTTTTGGATCCCGCCCGGTGGGCGAGGCATTCTATGTTCGCTTCGAAGACGGCGCGATATTGGACGAGGGAGGCGCGCCAATCGTTATTGATGGAACATTCGCCAATTTCGACGGATTAGTACCAAATCTACAGGGCAATATTCTATCCACGACAGAACTTGCGGACATTGAAAATCGTCTCTTTGATGCGGACGATATTGAATTCGACGAGCGTGGCCAGATTTTCGTAGGGTCACTGCTAAGCCTTAACCCTGAGGATTTCATTCGTGAACTTGCTCTTAATCAATTCGGCGCATCAAGATTAAGCGTAACCTTTAGAAGTCTCCCGGCCATTGATGGAGCAGGTTTGCTCGCCAATATAGAACCCGCAGCAGGCGGCGATGGTTCTAACAATCCGGATGATCTTGCTAACATCGAACCCGCAGCAGGTGGCGAACAAAGTGCATGTTGGGGAGATGCAGTTCAATCAGTATCCAACTCGGGCGTGCCTGTAAGCTTTAGCTTTGGCGGATCACTGGAAGAAAGCATCGCGAACGCGTCTGCTTGTCAATCAGAGCTGTAAAAAAAGCTGATACAATAAGAAAAGCCCTGCAAAATATGTAGGGCTTTTTTAGCTTATATAAGAACTTATCTGACAATCAGCGATTTTTGCCCCAATGCACTTGCTTAAACTATTTTTTCTGTCAATATAGGCACTTATAATTTGAACAAATTCAAAGGGTTTAGCTGCAATAGCTAAAAAAAATTAGGGTTTATTATGTATCACGATGATAAATGGAACGCCGTTACCGGAGAAGAGCTTGCGGGTTTTCTCGAACAAATCAATCCAATTGACGGCAAATACAAAGTGTCTCCGGAAAGCACGCAAGTGCATTGGCGCCAATTACCATTTTATGATTCTGTCGCGCTCATCCGTGTGCGTGAGCCAAATTGGACAAACCCCAATCTCAATATTTATTACCTCACTGATCAGGGAAATCTCTTCCGCCTGAACGGAACATCTCCACCAATCCATGAGGTCAACGCAAAAGCACCCGTGAAGATTAACGAGCAAAATGTCCTCGAATATCTTCACTTCTTTTGTTACTTCGTACGCGGCGAAGAAGGGCCATTCTATATTGCCGAAAGCATGGAAGATCCCAATATGCCGACTGAGATGGACGACACGACACGCTCTGTTATCGAAGGAACGGTTCGCCCGGCAACATTCGAGGGTGTAAACGATCAAGGGCATTATCTATGTGATGCGGTTGTCTTTTACTCAAACGCATTGTTCATCGCTAATTTCGCTGTACAACCAACGGGCATGATCGAAATGCTGGACGACGAACCAATCGCCGCAGACCTACCAACTAAGGTCGATCAGCCTGTTTCTTAACAAGAACAAATCATGATAAGCATTAAAAAAGCCGCTCACATCCGAAGCGGCTTTTATTATATCTGATGAAGGGTGTACGATTTAAAGCCGCGTATGCTTAATCTCAAAGTCGGCATAAGCATCAAGTCCAACTTCCGCGCGCTCAAGACCAAAACGCTCGTCACGCTCGCTTACCCGTATACCGATGGTATATTTCAAGATTGCCCAAACAAGCCCGCTGGTGACGCATACAAACGCACCAATCGCGACTATACCCGTAAGTTGAACCACAAAATCCGCCCCGCCAAATATCGCGACTGCCAACGTGCCCCAAATACCTGCCACCAAATGCACCGATAGCGCGCCGACAACATCATCAATCTTCAACTTATCGAACATCGGAATAGCGATACAGCAAAGCACCCCGCCAATCGCGCCAATAATAAGCGCAGTCGCAGGTGATGCCACATCAGGCCCGGCTGTAATCGCAACAAGCCCCGCAAGCGCACCGTTTAAAACAAGCGTTAGATCAGGTTTTCCAAAACGAAGCGTCGCCCACCCCATCGCCGCAAGACATCCCGCGGCGGCGGCTAAATTCGTGTTCACAAATACCAATGACATGGACGTAGCCGCCTTGGTTGAGGCAAGCGCAAGAACAGAGCCGCCATTAAATCCAAACCAGCCAAGCCAAAGGATAAACGTCCCCAATGTTGCCAACGGTAAATTTGCGCCCGGCATCGCCATCACATGGCCATCCGCCGCATATTTCCCAATGCGCGGCCCGAGGATAATCGCGCCCATCAACGCCGCCCAGCCGCCAACCGAATGCACAATTGTCGAACCTGCAAAATCACTAAAGCCCATATCATTGAGCCATCCTTGACCCCATGTCCACGCGCCCTGAATCGGGTAAATAAAGCCCGTTAAAACCACAACAAACACCAAAAAGGACCACAGCTTCATGCGTTCGGCCACTGTTCCTGAAACAATGGACGCCGCCGTGGCAACAAACACCATTTGGAAAAACCAATCCGACATCACCGAATAATCTGAATTGTTATAAACATCTGCCGCTGCTGCTGCTTGCGCGCCGTCTTCGGCGGCCATTAATGCGGTTTCTGCTGCGCTTGGATCATAAAGAAACGAGAATGTTCCGATTATTCCGTTCACATCAACATACATCAAATTATACCCGACAAAATAATACATAATGCCCGCAATAGAATAGAGCGCGATATTCTTTAAACAAATAGTCGCCGTATTTTGTGAGCGTACCAATCCCGCTTCCAACATGGTAAAGCCCGCCGCCATCCACATAACAAACGCGCCGCAAATTAAAAACATAAAGGTATTAAGAATAAATGCAGTTTCCGCTGTGACACCGACATTTTGTGCATAAGCTGCGCCACCACCAGCAACAAGCGCAACACCAAAGAATGAGAAAAGCTGTAAAATTTTCATGAAAATCCCCTGTTTAATACTTTTTTGAAAAGTAAGAGCGCTGCGCTTATAGCGCGTCATCTCCACTCTCGCCTGTGCGAATACGTACAGAGGAGCTAATATCATAAACAAAGATTTTGCCATCGCCGATCCGCCCTGTATTTGCGGAATCTTGAATGGATTCAACAACCTGATCTTCAAGGCTATCAGGGATGACCACTTCGATTTTAACTTTGGGAAGAAAACTCACGGAATATTCTGCCCCGCGATAAATTTCTGTCTGCCCTTTTTGACGGCCAAATCCTTTAACTTCCGTAACCGTTAATCCCTCAACGCCAAGCGCAGTGAGCGCTTCACGAACATCATCCAATTTAAACGGCTTAATCACAGCCATGACCATTTTCATTGCGTATCCCTTTGTTCTTTATTATTGCACTGCATATAAGTATATATGAAAGGAAACTGGTAACAATTTCAAGCTTTAACCGAAGGCATACGGTGAAAAATAATACAAAACATTATGAAGTGATGATTATCGGCGGCGGTTTGTCGGGGTTAACGCTCGCGTGCCTTTTGGGGCAAAGCAAAATCAAGACGATCTGTATTGACCATGCCGATCCTAAAATTCAAAACGTCGATTTACGCACAACTGCAATTTCTTACGGCTCCTCAAAAATCCTGAGCCGCGCCGGAATTTGGGACACCATGCTCAAATCCGCAAGCCCCATTAAAGACATTCAAATCCTCGACGGCGACAGCCCGCTCCTCCTGCAATTTCTATCATCCGAGGTCAAAGACCGCGCTTTTGGCTGGATTGTCGAAAACGCCGATCTGCGCAAAGCATTACTGGCACAGGTAAAATCTCTCAAATCCGTAACGCACCTCGCCCCCGCTAAAATCAGCGATTTTACGGCAAGTGAAGATCATGCATCAGCAACCCTCGAAAATGGCGACACCATAACAGCAAGCCTCATCATCGGCGCAGATGGTCGCGGGTCAAGCGTGCGTCAATGGATGGATATCCCCACCCGCCAATGGAGCTATAATCAACGCGCGGTTATCTGTTGCGTGTCCCATGAAAACCCGCACAATCAAATCGCTTTAGAGCATTTTTGGCCCGAAGGCCCCTTTGCCGTTCTGCCGATGCGCGATAGCAAAGAACAACACCGCTCCTCGGTAGTTTTCACTGAACACGGCCCCGAAAAACACTCATTAATGAATTTCACAGATGAAGAATTTGAAACCGCGCTCAACGCCCGCTTCCCTGATAGCTACGGCAAAGTCACAATAATCGGCAAACGCGCAGCATATCCGCTAAGTCTCGTCCATGCCACCCGCTATATCGGGCCACGCATGGCGCTTGTCGCCGACGCAGCGCATGGCATTCATCCCATCGCAGGACAGGGGCTAAATCTCGGCTTTCGCGATGTCGATAAAATGGCTCAACTTTTAAATGACGCACACACAAAAGGCGAAGATTTGGGAAGTGACGCACTCCTTAACACATACCAATCCGCCCGACGCTTCGACAATATGAGCATGGTCGCAGTAACAGATGGCCTCGTACGTCTTTTTTCAAATAACCTCCCGCCCGTACGTTTTTTAAGACGCACAGGCTTAAAACTCGTCTCAAAACTAAAACCCGCCAAACAATTCTTTATGAAACAAGCCATGGGTGACCATGGAGGCGATAGATAAATGACAAATAAAAAACAAGACAAAGCCCCTAAACGAAAAACCATCAACCTCGCTCTCCAAGGCGGCGGCGCGCATGGCGCTTATACGTGGGGTGTTCTTGATTATATCCTCGAAGATGATCGTCTGGATGTAGAAGGAATCTCGGCAACATCCGCTGGCGCTATGAACGCTGCGGCCTTTGCATGCGGTAAATCAAAAGCGCTTAAAGAAAATAAAAACGAGCGCGCCCGCGAAACACTTGAAGCATTCTGGCGCGAAATTTCCAGAAACGGTAAAGCCTTTAGCCACGCGAAATCTATGCCATTTGATTTGGAAAAAAGCATGAAGCAATTTATGCCTGATTGGAGTTTTGCAAATTCTGCTGCCTTTTCGTTATTTGATAATTTAACGCACGCGCTTTCACCCTATCAATTCAATCCGCTGAACTATAATCCGCTAAAAGATGCGCTGTCACGCACCATTGATTTTGAAGAAGTGCATGCATGTGATTGCGTAAAGCTTTTCATCACCGCAACCGATGTCCAAAATGGCACGGCAAAAGTCTTCGAAAACGAAGATATCGACATCAATGTTCTGCTCGCCAGCGCCGCCCTACCGTTTCTATTTCAAGCCGTACAGATCAAAGACAATTATTATTGGGACGGCGGATATATGGGTAACCCGTCTCTATGGCCGCTATTTTACCACGCAAAATGCCGTGACATTTTGATGGTGCACGTAAACCCCATCACACGCGAAGAAGTCCCAAAAGAATCCTACACCATCGAAAATCGCATGAACGAGATTACCTTTAATGCATCACTATTAAAAGAATTGCGCGCCATCGACTTTGTTAAAAAACTCATCAACGAAGACATGCTTAAGGACGAATATAAAGACCAATACACGGATGTGCTTTTCCATTCTATTCGCGCGGACAAAATCTTATGTGACCTTTCAATCGCATCGAAATACGATACGGATTGGTATTTCCTCAAGCATTTACGTGATCTCGGGCGCGAACAGGCTAAACAATGGTTAGAGCAACATTTCGACGATATTAACAACAAAGCCAGCGTGGACATCAAAAAAGATTATTTAAACATACAAGATGTTTGACACAGGCAAAAATCCTCGTTATAAACCCCCTTACTTTAAGAATTAAGCCCAAGACACACTAAAACGATATACAGTTTTGAGGGCAAAAACGACAGAGGCGCTTTTAAAAGCGATTGAGATATGAAACGTACATTCCAACCAAGTAACCTTGTTCGCAAACGTCGCCACGGTTTCCGCTCGCGCATGGCAACAAAAAATGGTCGCCACATCATCGCCCGCCGCCGCGCAAAAGGCCGCAAATCTTTAAGCGCTTAAACAGCTGCTGAGATAAATTTAAGCAAGGCGCAGCTTTTAAAGCATGCGCCTTTTTTATATGGTGAAGTATGAAGACCAGTAAAGAACAGCAAGCCACCTTGATCCAAATCAAAAAACGCAGTGATTTTTTGAAAATTCAGAGCAAGGGCAGAAAATGGGTATCCCATGGCCTTATCATCCAAACCATGCCCAATGACGATCATACAAAACGCATCGGCTTTACTGTCACAAAACGCACCGATAAATCCGCCGTTAAACGCAATCGTATCAAACGCCGCCTGCGCGCCGCCGCCGCCGACATCCTCCCCGCATATGCAAAAAACGGACATGATTATATTCTCGTTGGCCGCCCGCAAACCTTAACCCGCCCCTATGACACGCTCAAAAACGACATCAAATGGTGTTTGCGTAAAATGGACTTGCTGGATAAATCATGAAAACAATTTTCAAAATCCTGATCAAAGCATACGCCTTATTGGTCTCCCCGTTTTTGGGGCGTAATTGCCGTTTTCACCCCACATGTTCGAATTACGCGCATGACGCTATTGATAAACACGGCGCAATCAAGGGAAGCTGGCACGCGATAAAACGCATTTCAAAATGCCATCCGTGGGACAAAAGCGACCCGATTGACCCCGTACAATAACTGCATGATACAAACGTCATTGATCCCCTGCACCGCATCGGTTATAAACGCACAGCACAAAAATAATTAAAGGCAAAGCCCACTATGTTCGATCAGAACAACCCCAATAATCCAAACAAAAAAAATGCAATGCACCCCGAAGATATGCGCAATATGTTTATTTTCTTCGCCGTCGCCGCTGTACTTTACTTTGCCTATAATTTTTATGTCATCGGCCCGCAAAAAGAAGCCATGCAAATTGCAAAGCAAAAGCAGGCTGAATTGGCACAAAATCCGCAAGCGCCTGAAGCTATAAAACTCGCTGAAATTAAAAACCCGCTTAAACGTAGCGAAGCATTAACAAGTCAAAGCGCACAACGCATAAACATAGACAACGGCAAAGTGCGCGGAAGCATCACCACAAGAGGCGCACGCATTGATGATGTTGCGCTTAATGAATATTTCAAAAGCCTTAAAGAGCAGGAAAACGTAGAAGTCCTTTCCCCCGACCGTACCGCCTTTCCGCGCCATATTGAATATGGTTGGGCGGCTTCGGATAAAAATATCAAACTACCGACAAAAGACACAATCTGGCAGGTGCGTGGCAATTCAACCTTAAGCAAAGATAGCCCCGTAACACTCACATGGAGCAACGGAGAAGGCCTTATTTTCGAACGCATCATCTCGATTGATGATAAATACATGTTTACAATTACACAAAATGTATCCAACCAGTCTGGCAAATCCGTCACGCTTTATCCGTTCGGTCTAATTTCGCAACGTGGACAGCCGCCCAATTTTGCGGGCACTTGGATATCCCATGAAGGTCCACTAGGCTATATCGGCGATGAAATGAACGAGCCGAGCTATAAATCCTTACGCAAAGAAACAAAAGAATCAGTGACGGCCAATCAGGGCTGGATCGGCATTACCGATAAATACTGGCTCACCGCGATGATCCCCCCACAAGGTGAAGACGTAAAATATACGTTTAATTATGCTGGAACACGTAAGGACCCTGATAATATTGGACGCTTCCAATCTGATTATCTCGGCGCGGCGGTAACCCTTTCGCCGAGCCAAACCAAAACAGTCCAAAGCCGTTTATTTGTAGGCGCAAAAGAAGTTTTAACACTTAAAGAGTATGAAAAATCTTTAGAGATCCCACAATTTAATCTCGCGGTTAACTTTGGTCTGTTATGGTTCATGTCTAAGCCGTTTTTCTATATTCTACATTACGCAAATGACTTAATCGGCAATTTCGGAGTAGCGATTATTTTGCTGACTCTGCTTATTCGCGGCGCGGTTTTCCCGCTCACAAATTTGTCTTACAAATCCTTTGCGGGAATGAAAAAGGTCAATCCGCAAATTGTCGAACTTCGTAAAGAATATGCGGATGATAAGCAGAAGCTTCAGCAAGAACTAATCAAGCTTTATCAAAAAGAAGGCGTCAATCCAATGTCGGGTTGTTTGCCGATCATTTTGCAAATTCCAATCTTCTTTGCATTGTATCGCGTCTTGTTTGTTACCATTGAAATGCGTCACGCCCCGTTTTTCGGCTGGATCAATGACCTTTCCGCGCCCGATCCGACAAGCGTTTTCAACCTGTTCGGCCTTATCCCTTGGGATCCACCACAAGTGCTTATGATCGGTGTTTGGCCGTGCGTGATGCTTCTTGCAATGGTCATGCAAAAAAATCTCAACCCGCCACCACAAGATAAATTACAAAAAGATATGGCATTTTTCATGCCGTTCTTCTTTGCCTTTATCATGGCAAAATTTGCGGCTGGACTTGTAATCTATTGGACATTTTCTGCGATTATCGGCGTGCTTCAACAAATCATCATCATGAAACGCATGAATGTCCCCATCCACTTATTTGGTGAAACAAAAGCCGAAGAAGAACTCGATGACCAAATTGATGAAGGCCCCGGCGTTCACCCATTGGCACAAATGGCTGAAGATCAGTTTGAAGAGGCGCTCGGTCTTGATGATGAGCCACCAAAACCAATCAAACCGCCCAAACCTAAAAAGAGCAAGAAGAAGAAATAGTGGATCAGGAAATCAGCCAAAACGAACTTGAAGAAGCAAGAAAACTGTTCGCTGGGCCATGTGATTTCATGCTGAGTGTGGCATCGCTTGCTCAATTGCCTGAATCCGCTCTGCCAGAAATTGCATTTGCAGGCCGCTCTAATGTTGGAAAATCCTCGCTTCTCAACGCGCTGACAAATCGTAAAACACTGGCGAAAACATCCAACACACCGGGCCGCACACAACAGCTTAATTATTTCAACCTCGGTGAGAAACTCTACATTGTCGATATGCCCGGCTACGGCTATGCCAAAGTATCAAAAGAACAACGCGATGAATGGACACGGTTGATTTTTGATTATCTGCGCGGTCGCCCGACACTAAGATGCGTCTTCATATTGATTGATTCCCGCCACGGGCTCAAAGACTCAGATATCATGCTGATGGAAATGCTCGACGAGGCCGCTGTAACCTATCGCGTTATCCTCACCAAAACCGATAAAATCAAAGCTGGTGAGCTTGAAAAAACTGCGGCCAAAACGCTTTCTATTGTCAAAAAACACCCCGCCGCATATCCACATATCCACACCACAAGCTCCGTCAAAGGCTACGGCATGCCGGAGCTAAAAGCGATCACCGCCACTTACGCCTAGATCATTGATCTAGCACAACGCTGTAAAAGGCATATGCTGTTTGTACGCTGTTTTGCACACACAGCGATCTCATTTGGTTACAATCCGCACAAACGGGTGAGCCTGCCGGATCTGTCGTGAGGTCAGCATTGGTACCGGTGTAAAAAACATCATCAACCAAAACCGTGTTCATATCGCTGCCTAAAACCGGAATGTTTGTCGAGCCACTGATTTTTTCATTAATCTTTTCACAAATACCTCTATCAATTTGATAGGCCGTCAGAATAACGTCATCGGCGCTGGTTGCCGTCCATTCCACATTGTTAAAACGCCCTATATACCAGCCCGCTACGGGGGATGTTGCAACCTGATGAACTGCTTCCTCGGGCAACCGACCTTTTGTGATGCCGCCCCCTTCAGGATGAAACACGCGGTTTGAACGCTCTTTTTGTGTGCCGGAATTAAACCCCGCATCACTCGGATCAATAAAATCCAGTTCATCAATTTTCGCACCTGTAAATGTCATCTGATCAAGCGCCGATTTTACTTGCGCAGCATAGGAAATAAGCTGCGTTGCATATAACTCTGCGCGTGTATCTGAAAGCTCACCTGCCTCCCCCGTATCGGTTTGACGCGAAAGTGTAAAACTTAACGCCGCAAACAACGCAATCGCAATCAGAACATAAATTAAAGCATTGCCGCTCTGGGCATTTCGATGTTCTTTATTTGTTTCCATTGCGCCCTAAACCTGATAATTTGATTCTCATGCAAAATATCTTAAACCAATTTTTCGAATATGACACCATTCTTCCCGCAACCATTGGCTTTATCTTGGGCGGCTTGATCATCGGCCTTGTTTTCATACTCACGCGACAAAAGCTGATCACACAAAATGCCGAGCTAAAGGCGCAGATGCGCGAACGCGAAGTGGCGTATAACAAGGCAAGTGTGGATATGGATGCCCGTTTCAAACTCACCGCCAACGCCGCGCTTCAACAAAATAACGAACAATTTCTGGCGCTGGCGCAAGAGCGCTTAAAAGCAGCCCAAAGCGATTCCTCTCATGATCTGGAAAAACGTCAAAACGCCATCGGCGAAATGATCAAACCCGTCCATAAAAATCTCGAAGACCTCGCAAAAGCACTGGAGCAAGTCAAAGGCACGGATAACGCCCTGCGCGAAGACCTCCAAAATCTCAACCGCGAAACCGCCAAACTCGTCGGCGCATTACGTGACCCCGCCGCACAAGGACGTTGGGGCGAATATATCCTTGAGGGAATACTCGATAAATCCGGCCTGATGAAAGGTGTTCATTACGAAACGCAAATCTCTATGCAGGGTGAGCAAGGCCGTCAACGCCCCGATGCGATCATTAATATGCAAGACGGCTTTAACATCATTATCGATGCTAAAGCTCCGATCAATAAATTTGCCGATCGCTTATCCGAGGATATTAATGAGGAAGAATACAAAACCCTCATGCAAAACCTGTCCAAACAGGTGAAATCACATGTGCAGGCTTTGAGCAAAAAAGGCTATTGGGAAAATGTAGAAAGCCCTGACTTTACGGTTCTTTTCCTACCCTCCGAACATCTATATTCGCTTGCTTTGCGCGCCGATCCCAATCTTGTTGAATACGCCGCCGCACAAAACATCATCATCGCATCTCCCACATTATTAATGAGCCTTCTGCGCGTGGTCGGCATGAGCTGGCGACAGGTTGAATTGGCAAAAAATGCCCATGAAATCTCCGAACGCGGCGCAGAGCTTTATAAACGCCTTCTGGCCTTTACCGGACATATCGAAAAAGTCGGTAAGAATCTGCAAACCGCAATGAAGGGATATGACGCCGCAGTCGGTAGCCTCCAAGCGTCCGTTCTGCCCGCCGCGCGCAAATTCAAAGAATTACAAGGCACGAATAATAGCGCAGGGGAATTGCCGCAATTTGACACCATTGAAGAAACCCCACGTCATTTAACCCTCACAGCCGAAGACGAGCAGGAAAAGAAACGCGCATAAAGCAATGACTTGACGAAAAACACATAAACCCGTAACAAAATCTCATGGCTGATTTATACAAAATTATCAACGTTCCCGACCCCGTGTTAAAGCAAACCGCAAACGCTGTAGAGAGCATTACCCACGACATCCAAAAACAAATGGATCGTATGTTGGCAACCATGTATGACGCACCGGGCATCGGCCTCGCCGCCAACCAAGTCAACCTTCTCAACCGCGTTTTGGTCATGGATTTAGCGCGCCGCGATGACGGCGAAGAAGCAAACCCAATCTGCATGGCCAACCCCGAAATTATTTACGAATCCGAAGAGATGAGCATCATGGAAGAGGGCTGCCTCTCTATTCCCCAGCAATATGCCGATGTAGAGCGCCCCGCAATTGTCCGCGTTAAATACGTCGATTACGCAGGCAAACAAGCCGAATTAGAAGCGGACGGCCTTCTCTCTCATTGCGTTCAACACGAAATTGATCACCTCAACGGCACGCTTTTCATCGACTATCTTTCTTCATTGAAACGCAACATGATCCTGCGCAAAGTCGAGAAACTCAAAAAACAAAACATTATATAACACCATGACCAAACCCTTGCGCATAGCCTTCATGGGCACACCGGATTTTTCCGTTCCCGCCTTGGCCGCATTGCATGAAGGGCCGCATGAAATCATTTGTGTCTATTCTCAACCACCAAGGCCAAAAGGACGCGGGCACAAAGTCCAATTATCGCCCGTCCATGCTTATGCTCAACAAAACAACATCCCAGTCTTGCACCCGAAATCTTTAAAAGGCAAAGACGCACAGGAAGAATTCGCCGCGCATAATCTCGATGTCGCAATAGTCGCAGCCTATGGTTTAATCCTCCCCCAAGCGGTTTTAAACGCGCCCAAATATGGTTGTATCAATATCCACGCCTCGCTCCTCCCACGCTGGCGCGGTGCCTCCCCGATACAGCGCGCCATCTGGGAAGGTGATGAGCAAAGCGGCGTCACCCTCATGCAAATGGATAAAGGGCTAGACACCGGCCCTCAAATCGCTAAGCAAGCCATTCCGATCACCCCCGAAACAACCGCGCAAAGCCTTCATGACGCCCTGTCAAAAATC
>Ga0115567_10005333_pt1 | contig 12464 bp, 8 predicted proteins | sample COGITO_mtgs_1204_2_FD_88679 | JGI IMG/M metagenome (GOLD analysis project Ga0115567, IMG submission 88679) | Pelagic marine microbial communities from North Sea - COGITO_mtgs_120412 | ecosystem: Environmental > Aquatic > Marine > Epipelagic | place: Germany:Helgoland, sampling site Kabeltonne...
GATGCGTCACCCGCACCACCAGCGCAGCTCCCACACTGCTGCGATACTCCTCAGGCGCAGTGACAGCTGGCGCGTCTTCGCCCGCCTCCTCGGTCTCCGCTTCGCTCTCCTCCTCTGCGTCCTCCACCACACGGTTCCAAACACTCAAATCGGTCCGCCCCTTGTTGTAGGTCTTTCGCCTGAGACGCTCAAGTCGCTCCGCGGCCTCCTCGGTCGTGTCCTCCTCCCAACTGATCCATTGCGGTGACACACTCAATTCGGGAACGCTGTCCCCTGCCTCACTGATCGTGACAGTGCGCTGAAACGGTACCCCTGGGTCCAGGTTCTCCCGATCCAGATAGCCGATAGTCAGCAACTGGCCAGCATCCAGACGGATCATGTCTTCACCGGTCTGGTCCCCGAGTCGCAGCAAGGCCCGGTAGGTCCCGGTGTGTACTCCATCACCTGCCTGCTCCTCGTCCTCATTCCCCATCTCCACCGCGGTCAAAGTCAGCGTCTCACCGCCAGTCGTCGCCACAAAAACCTGCAATTGGTCACGCTCAGGCGATTGGTCCTCGTCGGTGTCGTTCACGGTGATCATCAACGTGTCCCCACGCCGACAGCGGTAGGCCCTGTGATAATCAAGCTTCTCGCCGTCAGCCACTTCCACTGCCACGTCGATGCCGCCATTGTTATACGCCGCGTCCAGCTTCGAGTATAAGTAAGGCGCAGACGGGTTCAGCCGTTTTTCATCGTGGTAACTCACCGTAATCGTGTCCCCGGGAGCCACCTCCAGCGTCTCATTATTTAACCCAAACGTGTAGTCCTTATCCGTCGGAAGAATCGTCTTCCCCCCTGCATCTTTGACCAACACGCTCGACACCGTCAGTGCTCGCTCACCAAAATTCTCAAACACCCAGCGTAGCTTGCGCAGACGTTCCGGATGCCGAAAGTTTGCCACGAAACTGCCCTCCCCTCGCGCGATTTCCACATTCGGCTTGAGCGCTTCCGCAATCTCCGGAATCGCCCGCCGGAACAGCTCTCCCGACAACGACGCACCGTCCATCGCCACCGTCACCGGCTCCCAGCCCAGCTTCGGCGTCGCCAGCACCACCTCCAGCGTGTGCACGCCGCCCTCGAGCTCCACGCGCACCTGCCGCGACTCGATCTCCAAGAGTCGATTATTCTGGGTCAGGATGAGCGTGCCGTCGATCAACAGGTACAGGTCCTGCCCCCACGAATGGCCCTCGAACTCAAACGTCCGAATTGCGGACTCGGCCACAAAGAACTTGCCCTGCATCCGCAACGTCACCACGCGATGCAGCCCGTCCATCACCACATCCTCGGCCACCAACTTGGGTTCCCCCAGGCGCTTCACTACAGTCCCGTCTTTCAGCTTCGGCGGCACCCGGTTCAACGACGCCCCAAGCTGGCGGCGCATCTCGCTGAGCGTCCGCCCCCCCGAGCCTGCTACCGCATGCAGAATCAAGCCATCCGGCATCACCATCGAAGGCAGCTGTGCCAGCACCACCGGGTCGCCACGTAAGCTACCTTCCAGCCGGACCACCTTGATCTGGTCCGCCTCGCGCACCGCCACCGCCGTCGAGGCGATCTCGTCCGACGTCATCGTATCGACCAGAATCCACTTCGCATCGCTACCCGGCAAGCTCTTCCAATCCGCAGAGCGCCGCGATGAAATCACCGCGTTCGCATCCGAGCCCTCGATCGCATCCGAGACCTCTGCCCGCGGAAACGAGATGCCCGTCGCAATCTCTCCGCGGAACATCCCGCTGTGGACCTCGGTCTCCACCAGAACCTGGCGTAAGCGATCTCCGCTGGTCGTTTCCAGCCGCACCGAAACCGAATCGCTCTCGCCGGAGATGTTGCGATCCAGATCCCCCACCTGCACATAGATCGGGTTGCCTGGCCGAATTGTCGTCGTCTTCTCCGCATTCCGTGCCCGGCGCCCGCGATTCGCCCCCAAGCGCTGCTCCATACGCAGTTGCTCTTCCTCATCCTCGCTCAAGATCCGGCCAGCGCTGGCCACCAGCCTGCCTTCGGCATGCACCTCGATTACCTTGGTCGGAAACTCCAGACCAAACTCCTTCTGAAACTCCGGGTCAAGCCCGTAGTGAATCTCGTCATCGCCGAACAATTCCAGCAGGCTGTTGCCCGGCTTCGGCGTCGCCATCGTGGTCGGCATCGTGACCACGAACAGCTTGCGCCCACTACCTGCCGGATACATGTGCAACAGCTCCTCATCGCCCCCGGGCTTAGTCACCACGCGCACCGGGATGCTGCTGCTATGGCGCGCCACAGACAGGTTGTCATCCGGAAGCGTCAGCCGCAACGTCCGTCCCGGCACTACTAGCGAGCGCAACCGCTTCTCGCCCAGCCGTATCTCCGTTTCCTCCAGCCCGCGCTCCACGTACAAGCGCAACTTTCCCTCCAGCAGCATCGACCGCGCGTGCGCCGGTTGAATTTTTAGGGTCTTCTCCACCAGCTCCTGGGCAAGCTCGTAATCCGCCTGCTCAAAGGCGATGCGCGCCGACAAGTACTGCGCCTCGGCTCGCGTCGCCGCAACCGTGCTGTCAAGCAGCTTCTCCAGCAGTTGCTCCGCATTGTGATAGCTGCGCATGGTGATCATCAGCTCGATCATCCGCGACTGCGCCAGCTGCCCAGCCACCGTATTCTGAAACTGCGGGCTGTCCCGCAGCGCCTGGTACTCAATCCGCGCGGCCTCCACGTTCTGGCTATCGCGATATGCATCGCCCCGCGTCAAAGAAACCTGCGCCAGCAACTCCGGCTCCAGGTCCGGCGTCGAGAGAAACTCGAATGCCATCGCCAGCGCCTGCTCAAATTGCTGGTACTTACGCATCTGCTCAATCGTCCAAGCCACGTAGCGCGGACTCAAATCGCGCCAATGCTGAAACAACAGCCGCTCGTTTGCCGCGGTCAGATCCCATGCTTGTCCGAGATTGCCACGGGTCATCTCACGCGTGGCCAGGTGCAACGGATAAATAGGATCACGCGGATCCACCGGCACCACCTCCAGCCCAACCGACGCTTGTGACATCTTGCCATCCAGCATCTTCCCGAAGTCGCCCTCGTATTGGCGATTGCGAACTCCGCGGATCAGCACGAAGGCAAGCTCACTCTGGCCTGCTTCCAGCAGCGCCTCAAAGACCGGTGCCACGCCCGCGTCATACGCATACCGAATCGCCTCAGGCTTAGAACCTGGCCCCGGCATGACAAACGCTGCGAACTCCGCAATCACCTTGCCCATGACCTCCCAATCCCGCGCCTCTGTCCGTGCCAGCAGCCAGTCCCGCGCTGGCTTCAGCCGCTCAGATGCGATCTGAATGCCCGGTTGGCGGCCCAGCCCACGCGCCAGGTTTCGCCCCAGCACATCCCGCAGGGCCCGCGCCTTCTCCTTGCGCGTCGCGCTCGTCGCGCTGTCCGTGAGCCAGAACTGCACGTTCTGCTGCACGTACTCAAACGCGGTCGCCGCAGCCCGCTCACTCTCCGGCAGCGCCTGGTACAACTCACTCAGCACATCCAGAGTCAATAGATCCGTGGCCTCCCGCGAATTGTCGATAAAGACATTGATCGCGTTAATCCGATCAGCAGTCGATTGCCCCTGGCTCTCCGCCAGAAACTGCTTCACCACCTCGGCGGCCTGCTTGCGATCTCCACTCACATTGAACTGCCAGTGGCACTTGGCGTAGGTCTTAATTCTGCCGTATTCTCCCTCGTGCATCTCGCCGCCGCGGGCGTACGCCCACAGCGCTTTATTGAACCGCGCGCCGCCTCCGTCCCGACGCCAGACGGGCTTCTTGGTCAGCAACGCCACATACAGCTCCGGATCAAACAGCACATCACCCGGCAACGGCACAAACGGCTCATGCCCAATCCCCAGATCTCGCATGCCCGTCAACCGCCACAACAAACCCGGAGACGGCGGTCCTCCGGCCTGAAGCAGCGTCACGTAGCGCTCACTCAAGTCCGTCCCAATGCCTGCCGCTGCATGCGCAGCGCGAATGAACAACGGCCCAGGGCCCAGCCGTGGTCCCCACATCCGCCCCCAATCCTGCTTCGCCTCACCATCATGCCAGATATGGTTCAAATGGCGCTCACACACCTCCCACGCCAGCTTCTCAGCTGCGGACTTCGCAAGTCCAGCTCCCGCCGGTACATCGCCCTGCCATTCCGCCAGGAACCTTTCGGCATCCTTGCGCACCCGATAATCTACCTTCTTCTTTTTCTCGCGATTGTCTGGATACTTCTTGGCGAACATCGCCCGAGTCCGCACCGCGAGCTCCTCCGACTTCTCGTCTTCTGCAGCGATACCTGCGTCCGACGAGAGCCAGTCCTTGCGCTGCAACCCGCCGTACTTCTTGGCCAAAGGCGTTTGCTGCCGGGAGTCCTTCAAGTAGTCATTTACCAACGGCCACGTCAACCGTTCAAGCTGCGGCCGCAGGCCCCGGTTGGGCAGTCGCTTCACGCGTGCTGCGAACTTCGCAACCAACGCCTCGGCCTGTTCAGCTGTGAACACATCCTGCCCGCGCTCCAGCAGCAACTTCACGCAATGAAAATGCAGCGAGTCGTTCAGATGCGCTTCATACACGCCGATGGTCGCGGCAAGTGCAGCCACCGCTGCTTTGCGATTCCCGCTGCCTGCCGCGTCCAAACGCGCCTCCGGCTCGCTCAACGCACTGCCACCATTCGCCGCCAAAATCTGCGTAAACAGCGCTAGCCTCACCTCTTCCGAGGTCCATGGCGGCAGCGCCTTCTCCAGCTTCGTCAACTGCAGCCGATTCCGGTTCGGCCGCTTTGCCCCGACCAGCAATGGCGCTGCTGCCCGCTGCCGCAATCCTTCCCCCACCGCTGCGAAGCCAGAGCGGCAGCGATACAGAATCGCCACCGCATCATCCGAAGACGCAAACCGCGCCAGCAGCTTCTCTACCAGGACAATGCCGACTTCGCTATCATGCTTCAGCAGCAGCGCGGCGGTGCCCGCTGCCGCGTCGCGCATGTCCGGACTCGCTGGCAGATACTCCAGCGCCCACTCCACAGTTCGCGCTTCTTGCGAAGCCGCGAGCAAAAACTCAAGCGCTCGTTCCGTGCGCGCGTCCTTGGCCCCCGCATGTTTCAGATAGGTGCCGAACCTCGCAGCTGCCTGCGTCGTCTCCTGCAAACGAGCGGCCACTTCCCCCCCGTACCAATACGCAGCGGGCTCAGCCTCCGGGGGCGCGCCGTCGATCCAACGCCGCACCACCTCTCCGGCTGTGACCAGCCGCCCCGCGGCCAGCAGCGCCCGCGCGGCCAGCTCGAAGGTCGCGCCGTCCGCATCTGCCCCGTCTAGTTCGACCACGAGTGACTCGTAAGCCTCCGCTGGTCGCCCTGCAGTCAACAACTCTCGGGCACGATCCGAATCCGCCCAACCGCTGCTCGTTAGCAACAGTCCGGCCACAACGCTGCGCCATGTCATAGCTCGTTCAGCAGCTATCACGTCAGGCCCGAATACAGTCGAGCGCAACGATCTTGTCCTTGTCCTTCGGATTCGTGAAATGCGACGGCAGATTCCACCAGCGACGCGTGAGCGTCTCGTACAAAGAGCGGTAGTCCATCGAATACTTCAGATCGCCATTGCCTAGATCGTCAAGCTTGGGCTGCTCGCCAAAAATACCGCCCTTCACCTTACCGCCCATGAAAAAGTGCGGCGCGGCTGTGCCGTGGTCGGTCCCAGCGCTGCCATTTTCTTTCACCCGCCGGCCAAACTCAGAATAGGTCATCACGATCACCCGGTTCCACGCCCCAATCTCCTGCATCGCGGCCCGAAACGCACTCAACCCACCGTCCAGTTCGCTCAACAAGTTACGATGCCGATTTCCCTGCCCGGCATGCGTATCATAGCCGCCCTGGGCGACCTTGATCACAGCCAGCGGGATCCCGCTGGAAATCAACTCCGTCGCCGTCTTCATCTGCTTGCCAAATCCGGTATTCGGAAAAATGGTATCGAGCTTCGGGCTCTTCGCCATCTGGGCCTTAAGTGTACGGACGGCCCGCGCCAGATCATTCTCCACGCCCAGCAGATGCCCAAGCGCGCCGATCGGCGCTGCCTGCATGCCTTCCTGCGCATCCTGCCCGAGCTCCACAAACTCATGCGGATTCCGCATCACCACCGAGCGCATTCCGCCGCCGCGCATTGGGCCGGCATCGCCTTGCCCCAACACCACGCCATCCGCCATAAACTCCTGCGGCCTCCTGGTGGTCGCAAACACGCGAGAGATCCAGCCCTCGCCCAAATGCTGGTCACTGTTCGCCGCCGTATTCCAAATATCGATCGAACGAAAATGTGAGCGATTCGGCTTTTGATAGCCACAGCCCAGCGCCAGCGCGACCTCGTCTTTCTTCCAGGCGCCAAACACCCCCTCAAGGGCCGGATGCAGCCCCAGATTCTCATCCAGCTGCAGCACTTCATCCTTGCCCAACGCCAGGTTTGGCCGGAACTGCTTGTATAGTGGATCACGGTAAGGCACCACAGTGTTCAACCCGTCGTTGCCACCCTTCAACTCCACCAAAATTGCGATTTTATCCCAACTCGCCTCGCCCTCACCTGCAGCACGGGCCGCGTTCGGCAACAGACTTGGCGCAAGAATACTCAATGGACCGGCGCTCAATGCACCCAGGAAACTCTTTCTGCTAACCATCGTTCCGTCCTCTTATTTCAGTTGAAAGGTTGGGTCCAGCAATAGCTGCGCGACAACCTCGGTGGCGCCCATCGTCTTTTCGATCGACCGCACAGGCTCCCGCGGCAGCAGAATCTTCTGCAGTTGCATCCGGTCTAGGCCCTGTTGCCTGATCCAGCCCTGCACGTCACGCGGCTCGGCCGACCCCATCTCCTGGCGCACCACCTCTTCCGGTGAAAGCTCACCGCTCAATGCCAAATCCACCGCCATCTCCAGCGCAATCACGTCCGCCCCGCCGCCAAAATCTTCAAAGGCATCATCCTCGAAGACGTTATCGAGCAGCGACTTTTGCCCATCCAGCAAATACTGAATCTCCTTGCGTTCCTTCTCCGCCCGCAGAGCGGCCAGCTTCTGGGCCTTTCGGTTATTTTCAAAGCGCTTCACCTTCTGCTCGTCTGGCTTGCTCAGCACCAAGCGTGACAGCTGATGGCGAGTAATAAGCGTGTTCGCATCGATCCAGTATCTGCCGCCCTTCCAGCCAGCCACATCCGGTGGCGCGAACAAGTCCTGCCCCAGCAGCTTGCCAAAGGCGCTAATCTCAAACGACTGCGCTGGATGCGTCTCAAACATCCGGCATGATCCCACCACCAAATCCGCCGGGGACTTGATCATGTTGCCGCGGTTCACTGGCGCCCAGAACGCGTCAGACAGCAGCAGCTCCCGCAGCAGAACCTGGATCTCATACTTGCTATCCAGAAACTTCGCGGCGATCCGCTTCACCTCAGCCTGGTCCGGCTCCTCACAGACAAATGCCTTCCACATCTTCTCCGTCACAAAATTCGACGTGCCCTTATGCTCGAGTAGAATGCGCACCACGTCCTCGCCGGTAAAGCGCCCGGTCTGCCCCAGGATCGTCTTCTCACCAGCGTCGTGCTTGTTACGCTCAAACACAAACTTCTTGCTGATGTCATTCACGCGCCAGCCGGTAAACGCCCGCGCAGCCTCCTTAATATCGTCCTCTGTGTACCCGCGGCCTTCGCCCAACGTGAACAACTCCATCACCTCCCGGGCGTAGTTCTCGTTCGGACTTCCCTTCGTATTGGAGTTGTTATCCAAATAGACGATCATCGCCGCGTCGATCGTCGCCTTAAGCAGTAAGTCCCCAAAATTCCCCAGCGCATGCTCCCGCAACAGCGCGTTCTGCTGGTACATCAGCTCCGGCGACTTCACCGTGTCTACTTCGCTGGTGAAATGATTATGCCAGAACAGCACCATGCGCTCGGTCACCGGCGACTTGGTGCGGATCATCTCGTTCCACCACCACGCCTTCAGTTCGCTCACGCGATTCTTCTGCTGGCGCTCCTGCTGGCGCTTGATCGCCTCCCGTTCCAGCTTCACATCCTCGCCGCGCATCCCTTTGAGCGACATCAGCCGCAGTGTAAACAACCCGCCGACCGGTTCATCCGTCCAATACGGCGGCGCCGTCTTAGGCTCGGCCTGGGCGCTCGCCACGATTCGATTCACCGCGGCCGCTCGATCAAGTTTTGCGAACTCCGCAATCTCCTCAGGCGTCGCCCCGAATCCTGTGCGGTTAAGCAGATGACGTGCATCCTCAAACGACATGGCCCAAGTCACCGCCGGCAGTAACACGACCAGCATCATTCCACGAAACACACTCACCCTGACCTCCCTTGGTTCGCCCGAAGCACAACAATAAAATAGCCGCACGCGCGAACATTATAACGCGGGCACCGGATGATGGTTGGTTTCCCGGGCACTCGTTCAGCACGTGTAGCAGCGATCATGCCCCGACAACAAGACCCAAAGCGCGCGCAAGGCCACCCAACAGCGTAGCAACAGCAGGCCAACGACGATCTCTACCTTAGACCTGCGCGCTGCCGCCCGCCGCAGGCAAGAGAACCTCGCCCCCCGTCGCACCGATTGAGGTACGCACTTCTCCGTGCCTCTGGTGGGCCCGTCTCTCTACGCCGGAGCGCGTAAGTAAATTGATCACAGAGACACGGAGGCACGCAGGAAGAGGCGCGACTCCTCATTTTTTGTCCTCAAGATCTTGTTGTCCCATCTCGTTCATTTTCTGGCGAGCCTGCCGCATTCGCCAAGACATCCCCCTCTCATAAGTCTTCGATCGCCCTTCACAGGCGGTAGACAAAGAACTGACTCCTGCTATAATTCAGGGTCACTTCGAGCAAATAAGAGGGAAATATCATGAAGCGCGAAACCCTATGCCTCCACGCTGGCCAAACGCCCGATTCGGAAACCCTCTCCCGGGCTGTTCCGATTCACCGCACCAGTTCGTACGTCTTCAAAGATGCCGCCCATGCCCGCCGTCTGTTCAATTTGGAAGAGCTTGGCAACATCTACACTCGCATCATGAACCCCACACAGGATGTCCTGGAGCAGCGCATGGCAGCGCTTGAGAGCGGTGCCGCAGCGTTAGCCGTCGCCTCTGGAACCAACGCCATCTTCTACACCGTCATCAACCTCTGTCAGGCAGGCGACCACATCGTCTCTGCCAACAATCTCTACGGCGGCACCTACACGCAGTTCAACGACATCCTGCCGAAGTTTGGCATCACCACGACCTTTGTCGATCCCAAGCATCCCGAGAGCTTTGCCGCTGCTATCGGCCAATCGACCAAGCTTATATTCTGCGAGACGGTCGGCAACCCTGGGCTGGATGTCGCCGACATCGCTGCAATCGCAGATATCGCTCACGCCCATGGCATCCCGCTGGTTGTCGACAGCACCTTCACCACGCCCTGCCTGCAGCGGCCCATTGAGCATGGTGCCGACATCGTCTGCCACTCGCTCACCAAGTGGATTGGTGGCCATGGTACCGGCATTGGCGGGATTATGGTCGACTCCGGCAAGTTCAACTGGCAGTCGGACAAGTTTCCACTGATGGCAGAGCCTGACGCCAGCTATCATGACATTCGCTGGGCCCATGACTTAGGCGAGCTCAGTCCTGTTGCCTTCGCCATCCGCATGCGTGTCGTCCCGTTGCGCAATCTCGGTGGCTGCATTTCTCCGGACAACGCCTGGATCTTCCTGCAAGGACTCGAGACGCTGCCGTTACGCATGGAACGTCATTGCAGCAATGCCCTGGCATCAGCGCAGTTCCTCGACGATCACTCAGCGGTCGAGTGGGTGCGCTATCCCGGGTTAGGCCAAGACGCGAACAGCGAGTTGGTCGAGAAATATCTGCCCGATGGCGCAGGTGCCATGGTTGTCTTTGGCGTCAAGGGAGGTGCCGAAGCCGGGACCCGCTTCATCGAAGCCCTGAACCTGTTCTCACACCTGGCCAACGTCGGCGACGCCAAGAGCCTGGCCATTCACCCGGCCACCACCACCCATGCGCAACTTACCGAAGCGCAGCAGATCGCTGGCGGCATCCGTCCCGAGCTAGTGCGTCTGGCGATTGGTCTCGAGCACATCGACGACATTCGCGAGGACCTCGACCAGGCCCTTCAGGCAAGCCAGGGCAGCGCGTAAGCAGCGCTTCACGCGGGCCGGCGGACGCATGGAGAAACCAGCTGTGTCACACAGCTGCCTCACCCCATTGTGGGTAAGGATCTCCATGCGCTCCGGTACCCCTCATTCGTATGGCAGCGCTTTTGGGCCAGCGGGGAGGATACGGCGGCCGCATCCTCGACAAAGAATGTCGCGCCGACCTGCCAACAGACATCACGAAGAACCGGATCCCTGAGCTACGTCCGTCCGCGGAGTGCAGGCAACGCGTCAACGCTCTAGCGTTTGGTTACCCGCGCCGATGATGCCAATATCCTGGCTATCGTCGTTGATGCGCGACTGCAAGAATCTCGATGCAATCAGCTGATAACAGATACAGAACCGCGTATGGGAATCGGTTGACCAAGTGCTTCCGAACGTCAAATTCTAGGATTGCCCAAGCTGTAGGGTGTGTGACGATGTCATCCACAGTTCGGTCGAGTTCTGCCAGAAAATCGACTCCCAGATTCAACAATTTCTTCTCGTAGTATTCAGCGGCAGAGTACAATTCATTCTCTGCTTCCGGATGAAAAATGGCTTCAGGCATTCAGAGCCCGTATACGTTCTCGGGCGTCGGCAAAGACCTCAGCGGCCGGCCGGCAGGCCACCTCTCCGTCTGCAATCTGTTCATGTCGCCGGCGCGCTTCTTCAGCCCAGATTAGATCCCAGTCCGCAATTGCTTCGCTGTGCTCATCCAGCGTAAGAAGCAGCTTCTGCGCGAGAACTGCCCGGTCTTTCTGTGGGAGGTCAAGCGCCTCCTTCTCCAGTTCCGCGACGTTCATACAAACTCCAATTACGACTGACTAACCTTCCAACACCGTAGCCTTGTTTCGGCCATCTCGCAAGATCTATAGTGAAACGCTCAGGTCAGCCCAGCACCGCCAATCCCGCAGGCAGGCCCGCAGGGAATGCAGAGCCAGCCCTACTGCAGCTGGAGCAAAGCGTCAAACATGCTGCAGTGGCAGACCTCCCCGTCATTTTCTTGTCCTCAAAATATTCTTGTCCAAATCCTTCCTTCCCAACGTGCGGATCGCGTTCCCCCCGCGTCGCTGATCGGAAGTCGCGAGTCCAACCTTCCCGGCTCCAATCCTGTCAATCCTGTCAATCCTGGCCAACTTCTTCCTCAGCGGCTCAATAGGTAAACAGCTCCTTCATCGCGTGTGTCTTCTCGGTGGTCTGGTTCAACGCCTCCAGCACCTTGGCTTTCGAGTTGGACGTCAACCTTCTGCCCTTGCAGGCACGAGTTACCATCTTATGGGTGATATGCAGCGTTGAGCTCTGGACGAGATCATGTGGCGTGAGATCGCTCTCCGCCATGATGCGAGCAATGGGTTGCTCGCCCAAGTTGCGCTCAATATCATCTTTCATTGCTTGATCCTTCTCGAAAGGCATTTGGGGAAGCTCTAGTCCTGAGACGATAGCTGATCACTCTTTTGACGTCAAGGTCAGTCCGAAGCACCTGCCAGGCCGAGCTACTTCAGCCGTGGCGCTGTAACCGTGCTGCCGCTCTTCAGAAGGGCCAGCGTTTAGACAGAGTGGTGTTAGCAGCCATCCGCAACGAGTATAGTAGGCAGGCGTAGAACGACTTCCCTTATCAAGCTCACGCAGCACGGAGAGCAAAATCCATGGACCTGCACAGAGTCTCGCGACGCAAGTTCCTAGCTGCTGGCGCAGCCGCAACAACCTGTTCACTCCTCCCGTCGACCGTACTGGGCGCCAATCAAATGGTGAACATGGCTGCGATCGGCATTGGCCAGCGCGGCGGCAGTATCACCAAGGCATTCGGCAGCAATCCGAATGTGAACCTCGTTGCCCTCTGTGATGTGGACATCGAAAGCACCGCGCCCTTGGCCGCCAAAAGTAAGGGCCAAAATGATGCCAGTTTTGGCTGGCGCAACGCTGCCGCCTCCCCAGCAGCAACCGCCGCAAAATTCCCCACAGCCAAGCGCTACCACGACTTTCGGCTCGAAATCGCTCACATTGCAGGTGGCGACCGCCAGCCCGTGTGCTTTTGCGGTGGCCGCAATTAGTCCGTCCACCGCGGCCACAGGAGTGCCGCAGCGCTCCGCTTCAGCGCAGGTCTTTGCCCAGGCACTGGCCTCAGCGAAGGAAATCGGCAAAATTTGTTGTTTGTAGACACGACACAGTTCCTGCAACCAAGACTCTAGTAGCATTGCACGACGACTCTCGGGCAAGCGACGAATGCCTTGATCAGTCCTGACAACTCCGCCCGCCAGAGCTGCTCTCCCGCCTGCGTCAGACCAA
>Ga0115567_10005334_pt1 | contig 12461 bp, 10 predicted proteins | sample COGITO_mtgs_1204_2_FD_88679 | JGI IMG/M metagenome (GOLD analysis project Ga0115567, IMG submission 88679) | Pelagic marine microbial communities from North Sea - COGITO_mtgs_120412 | ecosystem: Environmental > Aquatic > Marine > Epipelagic | place: Germany:Helgoland, sampling site Kabeltonne...
ATTTTAGCAGGAGGCTCAGGAACGCGTTTACATCCACTTACCTTGGCTGTTAGCAAACAGCTAATGCTCGTCTATGATAAACCTATGATTTATTACCCGTTATCAACATTGATGTATGCGGGTATTAATGAAATACTCATCATCTCTACACCTCAGGATTTACCCTTATTTGAAAAACTATTAGGCGATGGCAAATCTCTGGGATGTACCTTTAAATATGCGGTTCAAGAAAACCCCAATGGTCTTGCCGAAGCGTTCATCATTGGTAAGGATTTTATTGGTGAAGATAAAGTTGCACTCATCCTCGGAGACAATATATTTTATGGCTCTGGTTTAAAAGAATTACTTCAAGAAAATAATGACCCAGATGGCGGTGTCATCTATGCCTATCACGTACATGATCCTGAACGATATGGTGTGGTCGATTTTGATAAAAAAGGCAAAGCACTATCCATTGAAGAAAAACCGAAACATCCAAAATCTAATTATGCGGTTCCCGGAATCTATTTTTATGATAATAGTGTGGTTGGCGTAGCAGAAAACATAAAACCAAGCGCCCGTGGAGAGTTGGAAATTACCGATGTAAATAACGTATTTCTGAGAAAAGGCAAACTAAACGTTAGCATCTTGGACAAAGGAACGGCCTGGCTCGACACAGGAACATTTGCCTCGTTAATGCAAGCTTCGCAGTTTGTCGAGGTGATTGAGGAGCGCCAAGGTTTAAAAATTGGAGCGATAGAAGAAGCGGCTTACGAAATGGGCTATATCACAAAAAAGCAGCTACACAAATTAGCCGAACCTTTACTAAAAAGCGGCTACGGAACTCATTTAATGCAACTCGATTAGTTTTGAAAATACAACAAACCCCTTTACAAGGTTGCTTTCTGGTAACCCCAAATGTTTTTGAAGATGCCCGCGGATTATTCTGTGAAACGTTCAACGAAGCAACCTTCAGGAAGGTTACGGGAGTTACAACTCAGTTTGTTCAGGATAATCAGTCTATTTCAAAACAGGGCGTGTTACGAGGGTTACATTTTCAAACGGGAAAAATGGCGCAAGCGAAACTAGTACGCGTCATTGAAGGAAAAGTACTCGATATTGTTGTAGATATTAGAAAAGACTCGAAAACCTTCGGAAAGCAGTTTTCGGTAGTTTTAGAGGCCGAAACATTCACGCAGCTCTATGTGCCAAGAGGCTTTGCCCATGGGTTTATTACCTTGAGTGAGCGCTCTGTCTTTGCTTACAAGTGTGATAATTACTACGATAAAGGTTCAGAAGGTGGGATTATTTATAACGATCCCGAGCTGAATTTAGATTGGCAACTGCCTGAAAAAGATTTAATTATTTCAGAAAAAGATCTTGAGCTACCCACATTTAAAACGCTTTTTAAATGAAAAAAGTAGTAGTCACGGGAGCGAACGGTCAATTGGGAAAATGTCTGCAAGCTATTTCAGCTAACTTCCCTGAACTAGCGATGACATTTCTTACCAAAGAAGAACTGGATATTTCAAATATTGAATTAGTTTCAGATTTCTTCAAAAAAAACAACTTTCACTATTGTATCAATACGGCCGCGTATACGAATGTGGAAAAAGCAGAAAGCGATCGTGAAAGTGCTTTTAAGATCAATGCGGAAGCGGTCAAGACGCTTTCAGAAGTTTGTAGTGAAAACGATATCGTTTTACTGCATATATCGACCGATTATGTTTTTGATGGTACTAAAACGGAACCTTATTCGGAAGAAGACACTACAAATCCACTTAACGTTTATGGCGCTTCAAAACTGAAAGGAGAGGATTACATTCAGCAGCTGTGCGACAAATATTACATAATAAGAACTTCTTGGTTGTATTCTCAATACGGAAAGAATTTTTATACGTCCATGCTTCGGTTTGCAGAACAAGGCAAGAAATTATCTATCACGACCGCTGAAACAGGTACGCCTACCAATGCAAATGACGTAGCGGAAGTTTGCTTACAGTTGGTTGACTCTTCAGCATCCATTCCTACTGGCATATATCATTACGCCAACAAAGGTGAAACAACTTGGTATGGCTTTGCCAAAGCTATTTTTGAAGAAATGGGATTATTGAAAGAAGTAGACCTCTCTGCTACAGATTTTTTTGAAACACAAGCTAAACGTCCCACATACAGCGTGTTGAACACAAAAAAAATGACAAGAAATATGGCTATTAAAATAAAAGATTGGAAGCAGAGTTTAAAAGCACACGTAATGGTAACAAAGGACAAGTCATAAACCCACTTTTCTGCGCAACCATCGCATTTTATTTGTATCTGTTGGGTATATATTCATCTTTAGTTGTGAGTGAAAAATATAAATGTAATTTTGCCTCAATAATTAAAAAAGAGCATTAAAAGTGGCTGTATTCCTGTAATATTCGTCATAATTGTTTTAATTACTATGAAGATAAAAAACCTGATTGTTTTTGGTACGCGCCCCGAGGCTATTAAAATGGCTCCGCTTGTCAAAGCTTTTTTAAAAGAGAGCGCTTTTGAAACAAAGGTGTGCGTAACGGCGCAACACAGGGAAATGCTGGACCAGGTTTTAGATTTTTTTGAAATCGTCCCTGAGTATGATCTAGATGTAATGAAACCTAATCAAAACCTCTATAGCCTAACGGCCACCATCATAGAAAACATGAAGCCGGTGTTAGAAGAAGCGCAACCAGATTATGTCTATGTGCATGGCGATACAACCACTTCGATGGCAGTAGGTATTGCCGCTTTTTATAGCGGTGCCAAAGTGTGCCACGTAGAGGCCGGGCTTCGAACCTTTGATAGGCAGTATCCATTTCCAGAAGAGTTTAATAGACAGCTTACAGGTAAGATAGCCGATTATCACTTTGCTCCTACCGAGCTCTCTAAAAACAATCTTTTACATGAAAACACCAAAGAACAAAATATTCGAGTCACTGGAAATACGGTCATAGATGCCTTATTTTATGGTATTGAAAAAGTAAATAACACAAATTTTAAAGATCCAGAAATTGAAACGTTGAAAACGATACTTGATCTTGATAAAAAAGTAATATTGGTTACAGGCCACCGGCGTGAAAACCATGGTGAGGGACTACTTAATATCTGCAGTGCGCTTAAGCAAATTGCGAGTGAAAACAGTGATGTGGAAATTATCTATCCGGTTCATTTAAATCCGAATGTAAAAAAGCCCGTTCATAAGCTTTTGTCGGGAATAGCTAATATAAAATTAGTTGCCCCACTAGCCTACCCTGCTTTCATTTGGTTGATGGAAAAATCAAACATTATTATTACAGACAGCGGAGGCATTCAAGAAGAAGCACCAAGTTTAGGCAAGCCCGTTTTAGTCACAAGGGATACAACCGAGCGTCCTGAAGCTGTAAAAGAAGGCACTGTATTGCTTGTGGGAACAAATACTGAAAAAATCTATTCTGAAACGAACAAACTATTACACAACACAGCATATTACAAGAGTATGAGCTTACGCCACAACCCGTATGGAGATGGTAAAGCCACACATCGTATTATTGATTATATAAAAGCATTATAAGTATGGAATATAAACCAACTGTAGTAATGATGGGTTTAGGCTATATAGGCCTTCCTACCGCTGCGCTAATAGCCAGTAGAAACCTCAAAGTTACAGGTGTTGATATCCGCAAACAGGTGGTAGAAACAATCAATCAAGGTAAAATACACATCGTGGAGCCAGACCTGGATGGTCTCGTACATCATGTTGTTAAAAAAGGTTTCTTAACGGCTGCTACGGAACCCATAGAGGCAGATGTTTACCTAATAGCTGTGCCAACCCCTTTTAAGGAAAATCACGTACCAGATTTAAGCTATGTGCTTTCAGCTACAAAAAACCTAATCCCCACTTTAAAAAAAGGAGCACTGGTTATCCTTGAATCTACCAGCCCAGTAGGAACTACCCGTAAAATTGAAGAGCTTATTTATAAAGAGCGCCCAGAACTAAAAGGACACTTATACATTGCTTATTGTCCAGAACGTGTTTTACCTGGAAACATCTTACACGAATTGAAGCATAACGACAGAGCGATTGGTGGAATTGACGAGCAATCCACTAAGAAAGCCATCGATTTTTACAAACATTTTGTTGTAGGCGAATTGCACAGCACCAATGCACAGACCGCAGAAATGGTGAAACTGGTAGAAAATGCATCTAGAGATAATCAAATAGCCTTTGCAAACGAATTATCCATCATATGTGACAAAGCAGGGATCAATGTTTGGGAAATGATAGCCCTGGCAAACAAACATCCTAGAGTAAACATTTTAAATCCTGGAACGGGCGTAGGCGGTCACTGTATTGCTGTAGACCCTTGGTTTATTGTATCAGAATTCCCTAAGGAAAGTCAGTTAATTAAAAAATCCAGGGAATCCAATGTGTATAAGACCGAATGGGTGCTGGAAAAAATTAAGAATAAAGCGCTGGCATTTAAAATTGAGAATAGCAGAGACCCAATAATTGCATGTATGGGCCTTGCCTTTAAACCCAATATTGATGATCTACGTGAGTCTCCTGCTTTATATGTGGCGGATAAATTGAAAAAAGAAGGCTTTGCAACTTTAGAGATAGAGCCGAATCTGCGAGCAGAGAGTGATAGAGCGCTAACCTCAGTTTCTGAAGCCATTCAGAAAGCAGATATCATTGTTTATTTAGTGGCACATAAAGATTTTAAGGGGCTAAAAATTAATAGGAATAAAATTGTGTTGGATTTTTGTGGCATTGAACAATAATGACGTTGATAAAACAGGTATTTTTAATCGAAATTTTATGTATTGAATTATGAATGAAACAAAAAATAATTTGAGAGAAGACGAGATCGATATCAGATCGATTTACCATTCATTTAAAGAAAAATGGAACAGCTTTTTAGTACTTTGCTATGGGGCCATGCTGTATTTATTAAAATTTTGGTACATAATCTTACTTTTAATAATTCTTGGGTTGACTTTAGGGTACTTCAGTCAAAAAGATGCGAAACCTTCAAAAATCGCAACGATTTTAGTAAAGGCAAATTTTGATTCTGGAGATTATTTATACAACAGCGTGGAGCAGCTTCAGTTAAAGATTGATAAAGTAGATACCGCTTATTTCAGGACTAATAAAATCAATACAGCTATCTTAAACGTGAATAATATTGAAGTCGAGCCTGTAATTAACTTTCAGGATATTACTGGTGAATACGAGAAAGCAGATAACAATTTGGAAACCATGGTGCGGAATCTTGAGTTTGAAAAAGAAACCAAACTGGCAGAAGTTTTCAATACTAAATATAAATACCACACCATGATCATAAAAATGGGTGGATATGCAACAGATGCCACCCTCGAAAGCATTTTTACGTATTTGAATTCAGGGAAACTAATCGAGGATCTCACCAATGTAGGTAGGAAGAATCTAGAACTACGCATTGCACAAAACGACAGTACCTTAAAACAAATTGATATCGTTTTTGATAACTATAGAAACAATGAATCGTTAAAGTCACCTTCCAATCAAATTTTTGTGGTAGATAAAAACATCGATATCTCTCAAGTCATTGAAAAAAAGATTGAAGTGATGGATGAATCGGAGAAACTAAGAAAAGAATTAGTGCTTGCAGATCAGCTTATCATGCCTATAAACAAACTGGAAGTTAATGACGCCAAAAAGACACTCTTAAAAAACAAGATGCTTACTTACCCTGTTACGCTCGTTTTCCTTTTCATGTTTGGCTCATTTTTATTGTTCTTATTTAGAGGTTTTGTCAAAATTGGAAAACAGGGATAAACCTGTTTTATGAGATGAAAAGTGAAGAATTTGTTTATGGCTTTTGTGGTCGTAAAATTTAATACCTTATAAGTGGAGCGCATAATTTCAACTCTTATTGGATTAAAGAACAGAGGTTTTTTCCATCTCGTCGTTTCTAATTATTCGGTGCAGTTTATTGTGTTCGCTTCTCACCTCTTGATCGCAAAAATCATGCTGCCCGAGAATGTGGGAATTATAAAAACGATAGAAACCTTCGCCAATATGGCTATTGTCTTAGGTAGCGGAGGGGTTATTTTTGCTATTCTAAAGGTCATACCAGAAACAAAGAATAAAGAACTTCGTAAACATATTTTAGCCTTTTCCGTTAAGGCAGTTTTCATTTTTTCATTTTTCATTTTTATAGCTTTTAATGTTGCCGCATTATTGGGGCTCATCGCTACTGATGAAAAACTAGTGTCTTGGTTTCACATCTATTCGGTACTCTTTATACCTTCGGTAGTGATTCAGTTGTTGATACGCTATTATCAAGCGGTCGACCTTTTTAAACGCATCAGTACTATTATTTTCTACTTAAAATTGATTTCCGCGGTCATCGTTCTTGCGGCAACGTACTGGTTTTATATTGAAGGTTATGTCGCATCCATGGTAATTACGACAGTATTGGTGATGCTAGCATTATTGTGGGACCTTCGGAAGGACCTCAAAAACAACCCATTTTTACAAGATTTTAGCGCTGTTAAAAAACAGATCATTAAACTTTCTAAAGCGGCGTTCACAGCACAAATAATAGATCAGTTTAAGCTGCATTCGGGCTTTTTGATTGCGAATTATGTGCTATTGGACCGAGTGTCATTCGGTGAATATGCTTTTGCACTCATCATTATACAAGGGCTTAATATCATGACCTCAACCGTTCAGCAATTTTTAATCCCAAAAATGTCTGAAATTTCAGGTAGTATTGCCTTGTTTTTTGAGCGCCTTAAAAGGTTTGAAAAGCGATATGCCCTGTTTGGTATTGCCATATTTGTTTTGGCTCAACTTACTTTTCCGTTTATCATTCGGTTTGCGTTTAGGGAATCGTATGAACCTTCTATACTATTGATTCAAATCATGCTCGTGGGTTGGCTTATAGAAACCTTTTATGCCCTAAAGGGAGTGATTTTTTTGAGTTTAGGTAAAATGAAGTACATTTCGTATGCTTCCCTGATTATATTTTTGGTGTCGGTGCCAATTATGTATTTTCTCAATGATACTTATGGATCTCAAGGGGCGGCCTGGTCTTATGTAATACAAAATTGCATCAGCCTTATAACACTGTTATATTTTACTCACAGGGTAAAAAAGAAATTAACAACACAATGATGAAAACGATTGCAATAAAAGCGAAAATTGATTTGAGCGCATTGATAACCAATGTCTTAATACTGATTCCGTTTTTTATTGTGTTTGGATCTGAAATACTTCAGTTTTTTGAGCCTAGTATTTCTAGTTATGTTAAGATCCTGGGTGTTTTTTATATGTTGTTCTATGCCATTATGAAATTAAAGTATAGCAAAACACTATTGTTGGCGCTGTTGCTGTTTGCTCCTTTCTTTATATATGGCTTAGTTCATTCTTTTAGCTTCAAGGCCGCAGTATTAGAAGGACTGCGATACTTATTTCCTATTGCAGTATTGCTGTACGGATTTAGCGTCCGGAAGCACTTTAAGCTATTATTACATTTCTTTATCATTTTTGCCCTAGTCAATGATATCGTACAGGTCTACAACTATGTACAATGGTTGCGCGGTGCGAGTCAGTGGTTTTATCTGTATAGCGATTATTTTGGGTATCATATTTATAACCAGTCATCAGGAATCATTAGAGCTACAGGAATTGTTGGATTCTTTGGCCTTTTCGGGTTCCTAAACTTGATTGCCTTTTTTATTACCAGGCGCTATTATGAAGGAAAATGGAAAAAGGGATTGCTGGCTATTTTTGCCATTTCGGTTTTCTTAAGCCTTTCGTATAAAACCATGGGCACTTTTATTATCCTGCTCTTTATAGAGAACCGCAACAAGTTGAAAGTTTTTGCTGCTGTCGGAATTATATTTGTGTTAGCCATTGTCACCGCACCAAAATTTATGGCGGATATTTTTAAGAGCTTAACCTATCGCGTGGAAGAATACGTGACCGAAGGAAACTCTGCTAGGGGTGAGTCATACCGTGTAATGATAGACGAAATAAAGCGTGGGAATCTCTTTGGAAGAGGCATAGGTGCTTTTGGTGGTCCCGAGTCAGTCACGTATGAATCGCCATTATATTATGAAACCGGTTTTAATTGGTACACTACTACAGATTTAACTACCACAGACACCTATTTTCCGCACTTATTTGTAGAAGTGGGCCTCATAGGTGCTTTGGCTTATTTGCTCATTCTGTTTGCACCCCTTTTATTTCTACGATGGAAAAAAACTGCTTATCAATTCATGTTCGTATTGTATTTCGCCTTGTTTTTCGACTCGCTTTTTAGTTATTCGTTAAACAATATCGCTTTCCTCGTCATTTCATTATTATTTGTCTATCCAGTGCACTATTACACGATGCATCAAGAAGAAATAAACCCGTTGGAGCAGGATAAACACCCAAAACGACCTTTACCATGAGCAACAAGCTTTCTTTCTGGGTGATAGTAACAGCTACTTGGGTTGTGCTACTTGGGTACTTAACGTTTGATTTTATCCAGAAAGCTCCCAGCCAATTTTTTCAGTTGCGTTTTGATTGGGACAAGGCAGAAACTACTGCTACATATGACGGTGTTGCCATTGACTCTGTCTCACACGATTTTCTTCAGCTCAAAAAACTGGAGCAATTTGCAGGTATTACGAACCAAAAAACTTATCGCCTTAAGAATGGCAAGATTGATAGCTATTTTAGAGTTACTGAAATAGAAGAAACGCCTGTTTCGTTAAAGCTGAAAGGGGTACGATGGTTAAACACCATACCGGACAAATCTACCTCTCAGGCTGCCTTTTCGATCCTGGAACTTCCTTTGAAACAAGAAGGCACTAAAACGGTAACCACCATTGGCGACTCTCAACTCACCTGGCGCGAAGCACGCGATTTTAGAAAAACGCTAAAAAACAGGAACGACCAATTAGTGTTCAAAGGACTTACGAAAGACGTAAACGCTTTCCCCTTTTTGGGAGGTGTTTTTACACGTATTTCTGAAATCAAGAGGTTGCTTCCCAAAATAGCTCCAACGGAATATTATATCGTATTCTTTGGAGCGCAAGATAAAGCTACCGATAAAGGCCAGTTGCAAGATGATGTCTGTGCCATTTTTGATACGTTGAGCGGTTTTTCTGAAACAAAAAAAATCCTTTTTGTCTCGTTACCGCCCTCTTCAGATTCCTCAGTAGCACTTTATAATCAAGAATTTAATGCAATGGCATCTGGCTGTGCTAAACCCCATGAAAAGATAATGACCATCGATTTATTTGAACTGTTTAAAAACGAGAACAATTATTTATTGGAAGACCGCATACACCTCAACGAAAAAGGCAATCGAATTTTAACCAAAAAACTGGCAACCCTGTTAAAATGAAACTTTCTAAAACCTTTGTAGATACTTTTTTTCTCTGGTCGCTGGTCTTGGTGCTCATCACGCTTACAATGCCAAAATACAGCTTGAACTCTCAGGCGATCATTGTCTGTTTTATCACTTGGTTCTTTGTAGGTAGTCTCAAACAAAAATGGGAATTGTTCAAAACGAGAAAATGGCTTTTTCTCATTTCTAGCAGCCTCTTTTGGGTTTCGCTTTTAGGTTTGTTGTATACCGAAAATATGGAGGACGGGCTCAAGAACTTTCAAAAAGCATTGCCATTTTTCATTTTCCCGTTGCTCTTTTCCACCGTGCCATTTTCCGAAGCAAAACGAGAAACACTTTTTCGTTATTTCAGTATTGGAGTGCTAATTACTAGTGCCTTTGGGTTGGCTAAAGCCTTTTATTTTAAGTTTAATAATCTAGGCGACTATTTTTACTATGATAACTTTGCATTGCTACTGGACAAGCATACCACCTATTTCGCCTTATTTGCCGTTTTTGCAATTTTATTTTTTCTGAATGAAATTTTAAAAAACACAGCAAAACACAAACTTTTTAACGCAGCTGCGATCGTATACCTTTTGGCTATCTTGTATTTATTGAGTGCGCGTGTAAGTGTCATTGCACTTATTGTGGGTTGTTTAATCCTCTTCCTGTTTTACCTCAAGAAACTCGGAATTAAAAAACTACTTCCCGCGTTGGTAATAATTCTCGTTTTAGGTATTGCGTATGCTACCCCTAATTTTCAAGAACGCTTTTATGCTAAAACACCAGAAGGCATGCCAATATCCGATCTAGATACGCGTACTGTGCATTGGAAATCGGCATTGCAGCTCATTGTCAATAACAATTTGCTGATAGGCGCTGGGACAGGTGATGGGCATTTAGGACTTTATGAACAATACTTAAAAAATGGTTTTAAAACAGGTTACAATAACCAGTACAACGCCCATAACCAGTTTTTAGAGAGCACACTTTATTATGGAATTATTGGTTTGCTGGTATTGATTAGTACGCTCTTGTTGGGCTTAAAAAAGAGTTATAACAATCGGGACATTTTGGCTTTTGCAACGGTGGCAGTAATCACTATTTTTATGTGCACCGAATCCATTTTAGAACGCCATAGCGGAATTGTATTTGTTTCCTTTATGATTGCTTTGATACTACCTTTTAAAGCAAGAAATACTGAAAACATAAAACCCCATAAAATTAAATAAACTACTTTCTTTGAAGCATAGAAAAACCATTTTAATGATAGGTCCATACTCCACTGTTGGTGGCGTGAGCATTCATATAAAAAGGGTATCGCAGTTGTTGCAACAAGACTATGATTTTTTATTCGTTGATGAGTCACCGAGAACTGAAAAAGAGTCGCCTGTGTTTAACATACGCAGTAAAAACATTTTCAAATATCTAGGCTTAGTGAGAAAAGCAGATGTTGTACACATTCATAGTGGGGTGAACATATTGCGTTGGTTTCATTTATTATGCGCCTTTGTTTTCAGAAAAAAAACAATCGTTACTTTTCATACCATCTATAATCTCTCGAGCGCTTTTCAAATAAAAATAAACCGTTGGTTTTTAAATCTTAGTGATGAGGTAATTTGTGTCAGCGACGAAATAAAAGAACTGTTGAAAAATAAAAAGGCACAGATTATTCCTGCTTTCGTTCCGCCAATTCTAGACAAGGAGGCAAATTTACCAGCAGCGTTACAATCCCTTCTCAAGACAAATATAAACAAGAAAATAGCCGTTAGTAATGCATTTAGACTGGAGCAACACAAGGGTGAGGATCTCTATGGGTTGGATTTATTGCTAGATGTGGCAAGCCGTTTCAAGAAAGAGAAGGTGGCTGCATTCATCATTTTTATAATCGCTGATACTAACGATGCGGCAGGATTGTATAAAAAATATGAAAACAGGATCGTTTCAGAGAAATTGGAAGATTATATTGCTATATTCCCTAAACCTATTTCGTTTGTGAGCCTCATGCAGCAGAGCGATGTGGTGGTTCGTGCGACCAATACCGACGGGGATGCACTCACAGTGCGTGAAGCGCTGTTTTTTAATAAACCCATCGTTGTATCAGATGTTACTAATCGTCCTGAAGGTAGCATTCTGTTTAAAAACCGAAACGCCGATGATCTTTACCTGAAGGTGGTTGATGCATTTAAAGACAAAAATGAACTTGAAAAAACGGAGGAACCTAAAATAGACTATAAACAAATTTACGTGACTGTTTATGAGTTGTAAAAACTTGCTATGGCAATAATACGATATACAAATCTGGAATTTGATAAGGAAGTTTCTGTCCAGCAGCGGTTGATTGATACCAAAGAGCGCCCAGAAGTTACCCATAAGGTACGGAAATTACTTTTTTTTCTGAAGCGAGAAGGAGTTTTCAAAACAGTCAACAAAATTAAATCAAAAGGAGATACATTTCAACTTCAAAAATGGGAAACGCTGGTTACCGTTGAAAAGGGAGATGATCTATATGTAAACTTCAGTACGCAAACGACCAAAGATCCGGCCTCGTTTGTGCTTAAAAACGAATTTTTTAAAACCGAAGAGTCATTCGATATTCAAGAGATTTCTGAAGATCAAAATTTTAATCAGTTTATAGATAGCGAGACACCCGAAGTTATGGCGCTTTCCCTTAAAGAAACGTCGCAAAAAGAAGCTACTTCAGAAAAAGAGGGCGTTTTTATCTACGGCCTTGGCGACTATTCCAGGGTGTATATCGCTCCAAATATCAAAAGTGAAAAAAAGCTGTTTTGTGTGGATTACAATCAGCCGTTAACAAGCCATTATAAAGAAACATTTGGCTATAAAAATTCGGGATTGCTGCCTAAAGAAAGTTATACCGCTTTACAAAATACCGAACGTCCTTTAGCCATCATTGCGACCTACCATTCTGACCATACACAAATCGCAAAAGAAATTTTTGAAACGAACCCCAATGCGTTCATTTTTATAGAAAAGCCACCCTGTGTCACAAAAGACGATATTAAAAACCTATTAGCACTCTATGAAAAAGGGGCACAAATAGAAATAGGATATAACAGGCGCTATATTCCTTTAAATAAAAAAATTAGGGAC
>Ga0115567_10005335_pt1 | contig 12459 bp, 6 predicted proteins | sample COGITO_mtgs_1204_2_FD_88679 | JGI IMG/M metagenome (GOLD analysis project Ga0115567, IMG submission 88679) | Pelagic marine microbial communities from North Sea - COGITO_mtgs_120412 | ecosystem: Environmental > Aquatic > Marine > Epipelagic | place: Germany:Helgoland, sampling site Kabeltonne...
CCTCGGGGGTGAGCGCCGGGACGACGGGCGTCTCGGCGAGCGGGGGGTGGCGTCGCGGCGGCGGCGGCGGCGGGTGGCGTCGAGGCGCGGGTCTGTTGGCGAACTCGGGCTTTGGTCGCGGCGGCGGGGTCGGCGTCTGTTCGTGCGACATCCTCGCCTCCACAGCCGCGAGCTGACGCTCGCGGAGCATGGTCCTGAACCCCTTGCCCTTCTTCCGCTCCTGGTCCTCGCGCGCGGCGTGCCTGTTCACGGCCGTCTCGGAGAGGACGCCGCCGCCTGCGTTTCCGACTGCGTTTCCACCCCCAACGGGAATTTCGTCAAACGCAGCCTGCGGTATGTAATCTTGTGGGATAAACTCGCCTCCCCCGACGTACCCGTCCGTGCCGGCGGACTCCGGCCAGGACGGGTGCCCGCGCGAGGGTACCCGCGCGGTGGCGACGGGCGATCCGAACGATTGGCGCTGCACGGGCCGCCCGACCAGCCGCCCGTTACGATAGGTGTACTCGACGCTGAGCAGCTCGCGTTCAAGCCGGTGTCGCTCCTCGCCGAGCCGCTCTAAGTGCTCCGCCGGGGTCATCTCCTGCGAGTGCCGAACGTTTTGGTCCGGAGCCGGGCGTCGTTGGTTCTTGATGAGTGGTTCCTCTCGCGGCGTTTGTTTTTGCCTGGGCCGCCGCGGGCTCGGCGCCAATTTCGCGCCGGGTCTCTGCGGCCGGAACGGTGAGTTCATGTCGTGTTCCTCGTACGGATCGACCAGCACTTTCCGCCCGTGCACGTCGTACTCGAAGAACACCTCCTGGCCGCGTTCATGCGCCACCTCGCGGTTGGGCACGATGCGGGGCAACGCCGGTGTTGCGTCCTCTCCCGCGGCGCCCGGGGAGAGCGCGTCGAGGGAGTCGGCGTGGTACTCCTCGAACCCCGGCCTGGCGACGTCTTTCCGTTTCAACAGCTGCGCCCGGGCCTTCTCGCTGACGTGCGGCTTGTACTCTTTGCGAACCTGCTCGCCGTACCGGCGCTTGCGATCGGCGAGCTCGTACTTGGCGATCTCTTCGCGTCGCGCGCGGGCTTTTTCCTCGCGGCGAAGGCGCTCGAACCGGGTCATTCGATGACCGGGTCCGTCTCCGAGCGATTCAACCGAGGAACGAATCGGGGGCAGGCCGCCGGGCGGGACGCCTTGCCCTGACTTACCCTTTTGCCACGTCGGCGTCTTCGCCTCCTGTTCCCGGCTGACCTGTAGCTGCGCGTAGGACAGACCCGGCTTGGCGCCGTACATCTTGGCGCGTCTCTTCTCGAGCACCTCTTTTCGCTCGCGCTCGATTTCCATCTCCACGTTGAAGTGGTACGCCTTCTCCATGCGCTTGAACAGCGGCGCGTTTTTGTGCCTGCCGACGTCAGGTCTGTCGCCGTTGATGTCATGCGGTAGCCTGCGGTTGCCGACGGGAGCGGCGTGGCGGCCGTCGAGCTCCGCGCGGTCGTTGGCCACCTGCCGCTCGAGCCGCCTGTTCTCCATGCGCATTTTCCTGAGCTCCATCTCCTCCTCTTTCCGTCTCTCCTTCTCGTACGTCTGATCCCGTCGCCGCGACTCGATCTCCTCCAACTCCCGTTTAAGAACCTCGAACCGTCGACGCTCGGCTTCAAGCGCCTTCTCCTCGCGTTCGCGCTTCTCGCGGCGCCACACCAGCTCCCGCTCTCGAGCGCGAAGCTCCACGGAAATCTCAGCGTCGCGTTCCGGATCTTGGTAAATCGGAATCCGCTGTTTCGTGGGCGACGGCCTGTACTGCGTGGGCTGGAACGTGGGCGAGTGTCCGCCGAGTAACTCGTCCTCCAGGATGAACGCGTCCTGGCCGCTGATGAGCCGCTCGAAGTTTTCCGCCATCAAACGCCGGCGCTCGGCGAGTTCATTCGCCGTGCCCAGCACCGCGTTCGCGTCGCTTATAACCTCCGATTCCGGTTCATCCCCCTCCGGCTTCTTGATCCCGAGCCGTTCCAGCCTGCGCTGCGCCGCGGACTTCTTGGGCTTGAACATCCGTTTGGGTTCACGACGCTTGGGGGAGTACACGGCGGCGACCGGGGCGGCGACCTCGCCGCCGTCGTACCGCATGGCGGCGTACTCGAAGCTTTCCTCCTCGTCGAGTTCACGCGACAAGATCTCCGGGTCCCTACGCACCACCACGCCGTCAATCTCCGATCCCATCTCCTCGTCATCGTCCGCGTCATCATCGTCGTCGTTCAAGTCGTCGTCGTTCAAATCATCGTTCAAATCCTCCGCCTCGTTCGCGAGGTCCTCCGCGAATCGAGTGGCTTCCTCGAGCGCGGACCTCGACGTTTGGTGCAACTCGCCGGTGAGCTCGTCGACGGAGGACTCGGGCTCGGGTAAGGGCTCGAGGTCCGGGGACATGAGCCGCTCGAGGTCCGGAGACATGAGCCGCTCGAGCTCCATCTCCGCGCGGCGCACCGGGTCCGCGGGCACCGCCTCATCGTCGTCTGAGTGTTTGCCCATAGACTCGTCCTCGTCGGCGCGTTTGACTTCCGACGCGATTCTCCGCCCGACTCCGCCCCTGTGTATAGCCTGTATCTTGACCGCGGCGGCGTGTCTCTCCGCGTCCGCCGCCGCGGTGTCGACCAGCGTGTCCGCGAGTTCGTCCACCTCGTCCTCGTCGACCGATTGGTCCACCGCGGCAGCCTCCACGATGCGATCGACCACTGCGTCCACTTCCTCATCGACGGCGTTCTCCCCTCTCAGCCCCGAAGACGCGTCTCTTCTTCGCGCGTCGGCATCCTTCCTCGCCGCCCTGCCGCGGTGAAGCGCTTGTATCTTCGTCGCCGCGTGTTGCTGTTGCGCAGCCTCCTTGCGGATGGACCTGCCGCGCGTGACGGCCTGTATCCGTACCGCGGCTTGTTCCCGGGCTCGCATCTCGGCTCGAGCGGCTCGTCCGCGATGCGCCGCCTGAATCACAACCGCGGCGTCGTTCTGCGCCGTCTCCACCTCGATCTCCAGGACCAGGTCGTCGAGGAGCTCGTCGACGTCCACATCGTCGCTGACGTCCGTCTCGGGCGGGTCCGGGGAGGGCTCCGGTGAGGGCTCCGGTGACGGTTCGGGCTCGGGCGACGGGTCCGGCTCGGGTTCTGGCGATGGGTCCGGTTCCGGCGATGGCTCCGGGTGGGGATCCGGGGAGGGCTCTGGTGACGGCTCGGGCTCGGGCTCCGGCTCTGGCTCCGGCGATGGCTCTGGCGATGGTTCAGGCTCTGGTTCCGGCGATGGCTCAGGCTCGGGCTCCGGCTCTGGCTCTGGCTCGGGCTCGGGCTCTGGCTCTGGCTCGGGCTCTGGCTCGGGCTCGGGCTCCGGTTCGGGCTCCGGTTCGGGTTCCGGCTCCGGCTCCGGCTCCGCCTCCTCCGGCTCTCCCGGATCGTCGTCGCCGTACAGCTCCATGATGTAATCGTTCTGCGGGGATGGTAAAGGGAGGGCACGGGTGAGGGTCGGGGTCCACGTCCGCAAACGGCTTTTGTTGGATTTTCACGAGAGGGCATCAATGCGGGGCGTGGCGTACCGCATCGCCGGTCGTCTCTGGCTCGTCGCCCTCAGCCGACATGGCTATCGTCTAATCTACGCTCCCCGGCACGCGAGCACTACGAGTATCGGTCACCCCGCCGCTCCGTCGAGCCTCCGGTGCCACACGCGATTGGTTTATCGGTGCACAGTCCAACGTTGCTTTTTCCTCTCAAGAACCAAAAACGGATTTGCCGATGAAAATTGAAAGTCGGTACCGGTCAAAGAGTCAAAGTCGGTTTCAAAGAGACGCGTTTGAAACCAGGTTCCTTTCAATTCACAAAAAATGCTGCCTAAAAGATGCACGGCTCTCACCACCGTCCCGACCCCCTTCCGTTCACCACCGACCCGTCAACCCTTAATCGTACTTGCCCGAGGTGATGACGTCGTCGATCTTCAGGATGAGCTTCACCACCTGCGTGGCGAGCAGCATCTGCTGCTGCTTCCCGATGAGGGTCTCGAACACGCCCTGCTCCTTCATGTCGTTGGTGCCGGTTTCCTTGCAATCCACACCCATGTTCGGGTTCTTAACCTTGAGCTGCTGCGACTTGACCTGCGCGACGGTTTCGATGGGGGCCAGCCCGCTGTTCTCCGCCAGCGCCGTGGGGATCGCATCGAGCGCCTCGGCGAACGCGCGCATGGCGTACTGCTCCACGCCCGGGATCTTATCCGCCGCCTCCTCCACCGCGATGCCGCACGCGATCTCAGCAGAGCCGCCGCCGTAGACGATCTTGTTTGACCGCACGAGGTTCCTCGCGACGCAGATGGCGTCGTGGAGGGAGCGCTTGGTCTCCTCGACCATCATCTTGTTACCTCCGCGGACGAAGACGGTGACAGCCTTGGATGCGGCGCAGTCCTCGATGACGATCATCCTGTCCTTGGTGGTGCCGAAGGCGACTTCCTTGACGGAACCCGCCGCGCCGAGCTTGTCAGAGCTGAGCTCCTGGAACCGAGGGACGATGCGGCCGCCGGTGGCGATGGCGATGAGCTCGAGCTCGACGCCGCCGACCCAGCGAATGGCGGGGAGCTTCTCGTGCATCAGAAGGTGGTTGGCTTCGTCGTCGAAGCCCCACTGGCAGATGATGAGGGTGGCGCCCGAGTCCTTGCACTGCTGAACCATGTCCTTGAAGTACTTCTCCTCCTGCAGGCGGAGCTCCTCGTACTTCTCCGCGGTGTCGATGTCGATCTTGTGCTTCGTCTTGGGCTTCGGGGGCTCGAAGGGGCAGGTGAGGATGGCGATCTTGGCATCCTTGATCTCCTTCGCCATCTGCGGGTGCGAGATGTCCTTGTCGAGGACGATGCCGTTGACCAGCACGGTGTCCTCGAGCTTGCCGCCAACCTTCCCTTCAACCTTGATGAGGTCGAGGTTCACGTCCCTGCGCTCAAAGTCCGCCACGGCCATCACAGCCTTGACGCAGATCTCGGCCATCTCGCGCTTGCACCGGTTGACAATCTTGGACGACAGCGTGGTCATGCACGTCTCCACTAAACGCTCCGGGTTGTCGGGGGAAAACTCAAACGTCTCCGAGATGCGATCGAGCTCCGTCACGGCAACCTTGGACGCCATCTCGAAACCCTCCGCGATGCGCAGCGGGTGGATGCCGCGGTCCAGGAGCACCTCGGCCTGTTCCAGGAGGGACCCCGCGAGAACCACGACTCCGGTGGTCCCGTCGCCGATCTCGTAATCCTGCGATCGCGAGAGCTCCACCAGCAGCTTGCCGATCTGGTGCTCAACCTCCATCTCCTGCAGGATGGTGGCGCCGTCGTTGGTGATGGTGATGTCGCCGTCGCCGCTCTGGAGGATCTTGTCCATACCCTGCGTTGGTTTCATGGGGATGTGTGGGTGCGGTGGTCAGCGGGCGGTATTTTTCATCGCGGGGGAAGGGTGGTTGGGGAGGGCGGTTGGGGGTTTTCGCGTCTGCTCTTTTTGGTCGTCGCGCGCACCTTGGGGCCGAGGGAGGAGCGGAGCGTGCGCGCCACAGCCTTCGCCGCCTGGATGTTGGCCTTCTGGGCCTCGATACCGCGGACTCGGCTCTTCATGCCTTGGTCCTGTGGGAAGAAAAAGAGAGGATGTGGGTCAGCGATCGAGGCTCGATCTGCGACGCCGTCGCTTGGTGGGCACACTCCAGATCGGCCTTCTGTTGCCCGTGGGCGGGAAGGCGTGAGCGCCAGATCGTGACGCGCGGTGCGGGGATCTTCGGCGTTGGACGCACCTTGATGATCAGGAAGGGACGCCCGAACTCATCGAATGCGAGACTCATCTTTGCCGCTGCGTCGTCACCTACAGCGCCGTCGGTTATGCCTCGGGGCGGCGGGAGTCGCGCCGAAGATCTCTTTGCTTTTTCAAACGGAGAACCCGGGAGACGGTTGACCAAACTCCTTCGGCCGTTTTTCGTACGTGAAACAGTCACGGATTGTGTATTAGTCGTAAAATAAAGAACTTTGCGCCGCATTTAGTAAGGTCTGGTGACGTAATTGGGCTTTTGAGAAATCAATTAGCCGCGACTCTTTTCTCCTGAAGATTCTTATAAAACCCGCCGTCGCGCGGCCGGCGAGCCCTTTTGTACCCGTCAGTGACAGGTCCTACCTTGTGGGCGTCTGACTCGCGGGATTCACTTCCTTAAGCAAACTTATTAAGGTGCGTGCACGCGCCTCCTTTGGCTCGCGCGACCGTCTCGAGCGCGGTTTACGGCGGTTCTCCGGCATCGGCGTCTAAAAACCCTAACGTGAAGGGTTGGAAGCCTCCCGCGCGGACGCCGGGCGCCCGGAGTGCGCATCCGGGCCTCGATCGGGCCTTGAGACGCCGCTCGTATCGTGCGCCGCCGCGAATTGACCTGATATCACGTACCTTTATCCACATCCAACGAGCGACGCGCTGACCTCGCCTCCCCCGATCTTCCCCCAAACCTCTCAGATGTCTGCTCCTTACAAGGCTCCCGGTGCCAAGGGCGATGAGGGTGACGCTCCCCGCGTTCACCGCATCCGCATTACCCTCACCTCCAAGAACGTCAAGAACCTCGAGAAGGTGTGCGCGGATCTCATCCGCGGCGCCAAGGAGAAGCGCCTCAAGGTGAAGGGCCCCGTGCGCATGCCCACCAAGATTCTCAAGCTCGTCGTCCGCAAGTCGCCTTGCGGTGAAGGTACCAACACTTGGGACAGGTTCCAGATGCGCATCCACAAGCGCCTCATCGACCTCCACTCCCCCGCCGACGTCGTCAAGCAGATCACCTCCATCTCCATCGAGCCCGGTGTCGAGGTTGAGGTGACCATCGTCGACGCTTAAGCCGTCGGAGCGAAGAACGGGTGAAAGGTTCTCCTGGTTTTATCACTAGGGTACCTCGCGCCTCGGTCGAAGCCGCGACGCGCGCCCGAATAGACTCGTTTGTTCGTTTTAATACTAAAAGCGCGCGTTGGAGCTATGCCTATCGTCCTACTTGTACGTGAACGCGCCGTCTAATCCGGATCCTCTGGGTCCGCGTCGCCCCAAGTCGTATCGTCGTCCCCGGCCGCTTCCACCAGGTCGAAGACTCCCTCGAGCCGCGACACCCGCTCCGCGTTCGCCGCGTCTTTCAGCGTCAGCGACCGCAACGCACTCCCCGCGGCGAACACCGCCCGCCGGGCATCCCCGTCCACGCGTCCCCCGCCCCCCAGGGAGACGGACGCCGCCGCGTTTGTACGTATCACGTCCACGAGCGCGTCGACGGCTCCGAGCTCGCCGGCTTCGTTCGACGCGACCGGGTCGTTGGCGATGTTCCTCAACGCCCCGATGGACTCGACGCACGTGAACGCACGAATACGACGTAGCAGCTTGGGCACCGCGCCCGCGTCGCGTGACGCCCGCCTGTTCTCGGCGTTGGCGCAGACCAGCTCCCTCAACGCGGACGCCGCCTCCGTCGCGGCGGCCTCGTCGCGTCCGTCCAACCGGCGGGTCAGCGCCTCGATGACCTCCGCCGACGCGCCGCGTTTGCGCGCCGGCCTGCTCCGCATCTGTACCTCGCTGCGCTCGCTGAGCTTGCCGTGATGTGTGACACCGCCGTGGGTATACTCCGAGACGTCGCGCTCCAAGCCCGTGAGTTTCGCTCCGGCGTCGCGGAGTACAGAGAGACTCTCGGCGTCGCCGAATCTCAACGCCCACGCCCCCGCGGTTCGTTTCCACCTGTCCCAGGACTCCAAACCCCCTTCCCTGGTCCTCAGACACGCGCACGCGTGAGCCGCGACGCGCGTCGTGGCCACGTCCCCGCTCCTGACGGCGAGGTGGAGGATGGTCTGTTTATCAAAGTCCTTGGCGCCGGCGAACGCGCCCGCGTCTAGCAACGCTTCTAGAACAGCCGCGTTACCCCTCGCCGCGGCGATGTGCGTCGCACGCGTTCCCTTCTCCGAGGTATCGTTCGGGTCCGCGCCGGCGTTCAACAGCGCGGCGACCGCGCCGTACGCGCGCGTGGGGTCCACGCTCGCGGCGGCGGCGCGGAGGTACGAGCCGCGGGGGGTCGTTCCAGATTTCAAAAGCGAACGGATCACGGGGACGACGCCGAGTCCGCACGCGGCGAGCGCGCACCGCTCGAGCGAGTCACCGCCTTCCTCCGCGGACCCATCGATGCATACATCAGTTCCTTTAGCATCGTTGGCGTCGTCGCCGATGAATCGGACACCTTGCGTGATGAGGTACGCGGCGTAGTCTCGAAGCGCCGGCCTGGCGAGAATCTCGCACGGCGCGAACGGTCCTTCAACGATGCCCGCCGCGCACGCCGCGGGTTCGTCGTCGTCCCTCCGCAGAAGCGCCGCCGCCTCGCCGTCAACGATGCCCGCGTCCGATCCCCGCGGCGGTCCACCACTCGAAGCCTCGGTAGACCCGGGTATACGTGATAGGCGTGGGTCGTTCGCGAGACGTCTGGAAACGTCCAGAACGTTTAACGAGTTTCCGCCCAAGGCGTCGAACGAATCCGTCGCGCCCACGTCTGCGACGCTCAGACCGAGCGACGCCGCCCACGCCGCCGCGAGCGACGCCTCCAGCCCGACCTCGGGTACCACGCGTCGCGGCCTGAAAACCGCGTGCGTACCGTCCGCGAGCCGTCGAGTCAGTTCCACTCTGTCCGTCTTGCCGCTGGACGTGAGCGGCCACCGTTCTCGTTCATAAAACGCGTATCGAGTCGGCGCCGCGTGGACCGGCGCGATCCGACGCACGTGCTGCTCCAACGCCCGCGCGTATATCCACTCGTGTATCTCTGGCGTGTACCCATCGAACCCGCGTATGCGCACGTGCGCGGTGACCGCGTGGGTGTCTGCGTCGTGGTCCACCGCGGCGTCTTCTACGAGGTCGACGCACGAAGCGACGTGGGTCTCGATTTCGTCGAGTTCGGTCCTCACGCCGCGGATCTTGACCTGCCTGTCCGCCCTGCCCACCAGCCGTAAGTGCCCGTGTGTTTCGATCCACCCCACGTCACCGGTCATGTACACGCGCCCGATGTCGTCCCCCGTCTCCACGAACGCATTCGTCGTCCGAACCGGATCGTTCTAATACCCGCCCGAGACGCACCGGCCCGAAAACGCAACCTCGCCCTGCGAACCGGGCTCGAGGAAGACCAAGTCTCCGTCCACTCCGCGTTTCACGACGTGAACCGCCGCGAAATCCCAATCGCCGTACGCCTTCCCGACCCGGCCCGGGTCGTCGCCGCGGGACATGACCGCGTACGTCTGCAGCACCGTCGCCTCCGTCGCGCCGTACGCGTTGAACAACTGACCCCGTGTAGAAGTACTTTTTCCTTTGTCTGTCTCCTCGGATTCATTCGGCCCGCCCCAACGCTCGAGCGTCTCCGTCGACATCCGTTCCCCCGCGAGCGTCACGCATCGCATCGACGGCACGTCATCCCACCCGTTCGGCAACTGCGCGAGCGAGAACAGCGTCGGCGTGCAGCACACGTGCGTGACGTCCCCATTGCGGAGCACGCTCGCGAAGTCCGCTTGCATCGACGCCCTCGACGAAACAACCGCGCACGACCTCGCGGCCGCGGCGGCGAACGCGTCGCTTGGGTATATGTCGAACGTGGTGTTGGACGCCAGGCACACACGCGCCGTGCTGTCGATGGACTCCACCCTGGTCTTGGACGCGCAGTAGCGGAACACGGCGTCGACGGTGGCGACGGTTCCCTTGGCGCCGAAGCCGGAGCTGCCGCTGGTGTACGCGACGTAGAGCTCTCGCCATCGCGGGCCGCCGACCAAGGCGGAGGGTGCCGAGGGTGCCGACACAGCTGTGTCGTCTCGCGCGTCCACGGACTCTAGGGATACGTACGCATCGATTGCATCGCCGAACCACCCGCGGGCGCGTGTCGATTCGTCGTCGTCGGCGCACACCGCCGAGACGCAGAGGGCGTCGGCGGCGATGGCTGCGAGTCGCGTCGCGGGCCACGACGCGTGGTCCGTCGCGACGAAGGACCGGCCCGCACGGTAGCACGCGTGCAGCGCGACGAGCGGCGCGATACCGTCCCTGGCGACGCACATCACGCGACGGCCGGGCGGGGTGCACGCGCCAATCGCCCGCGAGGCGGCGTCCACGCGCTCGTCCAGCTCGCGCCACGAGAGCCGGGTGCCGACAGCTCCGTCATCCCCAACCTCGCAACACGCCGGTGCATCCGGTGCGTCGCGCGCGTTACGCGCGACGAAGTCGACGTCCCACCCACCACCCAGCGGCGATGCGCTCATCGCGTGGGATAGGGTGTCGACCCTCCGCGTGCGCGCCGCGCGCGCAGGTCTGGACGCCACGAACCCTTCCCCATCCATATCGGACGAGCCGAGAGTGGAAGTATTTTCAGACATCACATTGCGTCGAGCAGGCGCCGACCCGGCCACGATGGATACGAAGACATGATACGCTCGTCCGAGAGGAGGACAACGACGCGGCCCGCGGGGGGTCGCTCGCACGTCTCGCCGCCTCACGCGGCGAAACCCGCGGCGACACCCACCCCGCCTCGGGAACGCAAGCAGCCGCGCGCGTCATCCTACTCCTACTTCAGGAGCTTCTTCCCCTCCAAGAAGACCCCCGTCCATCCGTCGCCCCCACCCATCCGCCCAGCCCCGGAGACGGATCGAACGCAGCGGAGGGATGCACTGGAGCAGATGCGCTCGAGGTCATCCGCGGCGTCGAGGATAGCGGCGTCGCTGCGGTCCCTCCGAGATCGGTTCGCCGGGACACGCACACGGCCGAATAAGGTATCGCCCATGCCGCCTCCCAGACCGGCGACGGTCACGACGCTGCCGTCGCCGACGCGGACGCCGACGCGGCCGAGGGACCCGCGGTCGCCTCGAACGACCACGCTGCGGCGTCCACCGTCCTTCACGCTGGAGGCCCCCACCCCCTCGACCCCGGCGGTGGCGGTGGAGACGACAACGACGGAGGAGACACTAATGGAGGAAACACTAATGCCGACGCCGACGCCGACGCCGACGCCGCCGACCTCGCCGCAACGGACTCGAGCGACGCCACCGCCCAGGCGGAGGATACACGTGCGCGTCGGTACGCCCCCGCGTGAACCCGTCGAGCACCCGCCGGCGCCACCACCACCACCACCGAAAGAGGAGGTGGCGGAGGATGCAGATGAGGAAGCGGCGTTCGTGAGCGAAGACATCGTCCAGGAGGTGGAGCCGAAGACGGCTGACCCGACGCCCAAATCGCCCGTACGGAACCGTGTGCCGATACGGGAGATGAAGGCGGCGCTCGCGGCGGTCGGGCTGGACACGCGCCAGTGCGTGGAACGTGAAGACCTGGAGGCTCTCTACGGCGCCTTGAACTCGTCCAAGCGCCCGCGGATCGAAATCACGGACGAGGACGAGAACCTTCCAGACGACCTTCCAGACGGTCCGTCCACGTCGTTCGATCTCTTCGACGCGTTACCTTCCGAGGTGAACGAGCTCGTTCTCCGGGAGCTATCGCCGAGGTCGCTCGCGCGGGCCACCGGCGTGAACCGCGCGTGGCGCTCCGCCGCCAGCCGCGACGAGCTCTGGGCCGAACACCTCCCACCCCGCCCTCGAACGCTCGGCACAAAGCCAAAGCCAAAGCCAAAGCCCGCGCAAACCTTCAACACGCGCCGTGTACACACACACCACCACGAACGACGCGAGTTAATGCGGGAGTACGCCGCCAAACGCGAGCTCGGCGGGCGTTGGCGCGAGGGCATGTTCGTGGGGTGCGACCTTTGGGACCACGCTCGGCCCGTGGAGTGCGTGAAGTTTGTCGATCACGTCCCGGGCCTCGGCCGCGTGTGCGTCACCGGCGGATGGGACGGGCGCGTGTTCGCGTACGCGTGCGATGAGACCGCCACGCGCGGGACGGGGTGGGCGCTCGTGCGGCGGTTCAAGGGGTGCGAAGGCGGGTGGGTGGCGAGTTTAATCGCATCCCCGAGGTGTGTAGTCGCGGGGGGTACCGACGGTAAGGTTTGCGCGTGGACGTTTGGGTCGTCGGAGCCGACGCGGGTGCTCACGCAGGGCGGTTCGGTGACCAAAATCGTGTTTGTTCCGAACCGGAAGGGCGAAGACGACGTGCTGGTGGCGGCGGCGTCCACGGACGGCGACGTCGTCGTGTGGGACCTCGTATGCGGTACCAGGCTCGCGACGCTGCGTGGACACTTGGACGCGGTCTGGCACGTATCGCCGCTCTCCACCGAGCTCGACGGTACCGTCACGCTGCTCACGTCCTCCAGGGACTCCACGCTGCGACTGTGGCGGTTCGGTGACGTGGATACCGATGAGTTGCTGGACGTGCCACGTGGCATCGATGGCGAGCGGGTCATCGCGCCGGCGACGACGTGGAGGGACCACGACGACGCGATTCTCTCGATGACCGTTTCCGATCCGCCGTCGGAGTCGTGCGTGAACGTAGGGTTCGGGTTAGGGTTTACACGGCTGTGCGCGACGTGCGGCGCGGA
>Ga0115567_10005337_pt1 | contig 12457 bp, 11 predicted proteins | sample COGITO_mtgs_1204_2_FD_88679 | JGI IMG/M metagenome (GOLD analysis project Ga0115567, IMG submission 88679) | Pelagic marine microbial communities from North Sea - COGITO_mtgs_120412 | ecosystem: Environmental > Aquatic > Marine > Epipelagic | place: Germany:Helgoland, sampling site Kabeltonne...
AAAAGAGAGATCACGCTTTAGCCAGCCGCGTCTTACTCACCTCTGACGAAGACCTTGTGAAGGCCAGCATTAGCTCTAGCGGCTCTGCTGCTTTGGATGCCGAAATACGCTTAAAAGGTGACTGGACCGACCATCTCAAATATGAAAACAAGTGGTCCTATCGCATTATTATGGAAGGAGACAAAACCTTGTATGGCATGCGTAAATTTTCTATCCAACATCCTGTAGTACGAAATTATCTTTGGGAATGGTTATTCAACAAAACCATAAAAGACCAGGGACTTATGGGGCTTAGGTATGAATTTGTGAATGTTACCTTAAATGTAAAATCAACTGACTCGACAAGATCAATTCCCATGGGGATCATGGCTGTTGAAGAATCTTTTGATAAAATACTCATCGAGAACAATCAACGTCGAGAAGGCCTCGTTCTTGCTTTTGACGAGTCGCTCATTTGGCGTGACAGAGAAAAACAGATGTCGCTCGACTTACGTGAAAACGATAGCACACCCAACAAAGCATTAATCTCCATTCAAAATGCGCATGTACGGGCCTACAATCAAAATAAAGTGTTTGAAAACCCAGTTTTGAGAGCACAATTTGAAACAGGAAAAAAACTCTTAGAAGGCCTAAGGGATGGCACCTATACCATTTCTGAAGTTTTCGATATGGATAAATTAACAACGTTTGTGGCTCTTTCTAACTTATTCGGTGGCTACCACGGGCTCATTGGACATAATTTGAGAATTTACTTTAATCCTGTCACCAATAAATTAGAGCCCATCTCCTTCGATTCGCTCTCTGGTATTAAACTATCTAAAATTGTGGACTACCCTTTTTCTAGAGGAGATGAAATTTATACTACGATGCTCACACAAAAACTGAAGCAATTCTCCAATAGTAGTTTTGTTAACGACGTGGTAAACAAATACGGCAGCGAACTCAAGGAATTACACAAGTACATGAATGATGAATTTGAGTTTGCGTTAGACCTGTCTACGCTTGCGCATAATAGTAACTTCATAAAAAAACAGATAGATCCCTCAGACGTTATACTTTCAACTTTGGAGTCGTATACAGATAAGACGATGACCATAACCATAGAGAACGTTTCTATATTTCCCGTAGAAATAATTGGTTTAAACCATATAAACGGAAGAACGTTAAGCAAAAGAAATGGCGGCTACGTTATTGCGCCCAACGAAAAGAAATCACTTCGTATTCCTTTAAAAAAATCATTTCTCAACGCTTTTGTATCAAAAAAGAAAAAAGAAGCGCATTTTAGATACCCCAATGATGTAGAAAAACTAAAACTGGTACATCGACTTGTTGGTCTGGATGAAAAAAGAGAAGGAAACCTCATCCCCTATCCCCTCTCTGAACAAACGGAAGCCAGCAGCCAAGATTATTTAAATAATTTTGTCTCGAACTATAAAAAGTTCGATTTTATAAAAGAGGATACAACAAATAAAACAATCACTTTTTTAGCAGGGGACTATGTACTGGACAAAAACTTGATCCTACCTGAACATACTGTAATAACTATCAGTCCCGGTTTTAACCTAGATTTAAAGAACGGAGCCTCCATTACTTTTAATAGTGCTATACAGTGTGAGGGAACAGCATTGAACCCTATCCGTTTTTACTCAAGCGATGGTACTGGCGAAGGGTTGCTAATAACGAATGCAGCGGCTATATCTAACCTCGATTATTGCCGTTTTACTAATTTATCGAACCCTAAAACTGGAAATTGGACATTAAGCGGTGCCGTAAATTTTAATGAAAGTGAAGTCTACATCAACAACTCCATATTTGAAGACAATAGATCTGAAGATGGTCTCAATATCATTCGAAGTAAATTTGAGATACGTAATTCGCATTTCGAAAATAGCTTTAGCGATGCTTTCGATGGAGATTTTGTAACAGGTACGCTTAAAAATTGTTCCTTTAAAAATTTGGGGAATGATGGTATAGACGTTTCTGGTTCTGAGATAAACTTAGCAGGAATTACATTGATAAACCCTTCAGACAAAGGGATAAGTGCAGGCGAAAATAGCATCATTACTGGCCGCGATATTACGATAGAAGGGGGTGAAATAGGAATTGTGAGTAAAGATTTATCCAAGGTCACTCTAAAAAATATTATTTTAAAAGATACCCGATTGGGTTTTTCAGCTTTTCAGAAAAAAACAGAGTTTGGAAAAGCGTCCATTGCTATTCAGAATTTAAAAATGGAAGGTCTTGAAGAAGTTCATTTGATTGAAAATGGATCCTCTCTCGCTATAGATGACAGCTTAGTGCCCACAGTTACGAATGGTGTAATAGAGCAAATGTATGGAAATAAGTATGGCAAAAGCACTAAATAAAATCGAGTCAAAAACGGCCCTACAAAACGTACGGTTTGAGCGGAAGTTCATTTTTCAGAATATCGCTCTAGAAGATTTGATAGCAATTTCGGTTTTTACAAATAGCTTTTGTTTTAAGGAGATTTTTACCGAACGTAGTGTCAACAATATGTATCTTGATGATACTAATTTTAGTATGTACCATCTTAATGTTTCCGGAAATGGACTACGGGAAAAATACAGACTGAGATGGTATGGAGAAAATTTTTCTGAAATAAACGACCCTACCCTAGAAATAAAAAGGAAATTTGGCGATGCGGGCGATAAAATCTCATTTAAGCTGAATGGTTTTAAAACAGATGTAAAAGGTAGTTCGGCAGATGCATTTTTAAAAAATGTATTAGGCGAAGTTAAAAGCACTCAAAACAAACAATTGCTTTCAAAACTCCATTTGCTCGCGCCAGCCCTTTATAATTCATACGATCGAAGGTATTTTCTTTCGCACTGTGAAAGGTACCGGATTACACTAGATTATAACATGAAATTCTTTAATCCTAATCTAACCAATTATGGAATTACCGAAAGAACCATCGATGATATCGTTTTAGAACTTAAATACGATACCAAACATGATAATGAAAGTAGATTATTATCACAAGAGATTGATTCTAGGTTGTCTAAAAACTCAAAATATGTACGTGGTTTGGAAATTATTAATTCTTAGCATCTGTTTTGCTTCTTGTCGCACTCCGTCAAATGACAGTGCAATAACAAAGGAGCAGACCTATATCTATTTGTCGCACACTAGTGTAAAAAACAATGACAGTGTTTTTAAAAAGGTATATGACATTGATTTGAGTAAGTATGATATGACCTTACTAGGTGGTGACATAAGTCTTAAAACATTTGAAAACGATGTTATTTTCAATCATGTAGATAGTATTTTTAATTTTAAAAAACCTACAACATTATGGAGCGTGGGGAATCACGATCGCACCAGTGATTCAAATTTTAAAGAACGTACCGGTAAAAACAAATATCACTACTATAAAAGAGACGACATTAGCTTTATTACCTTGGACACGCAGGACAGCCTAAGCAACATTATAGGTGATCAAAAGATTTTTTTAAGGAATACATTGGACACCTTAACCTCAAACAATGTGATTATCATGGTCCATAAGCTTATTTTTATGGATAAACATCCTGTGATGGACCCGCTCACCAACCTTGTCGTGAATGGTCAAAAAGGAAATTGTTATTATTGCCATAATCCAAACAATTTTCAAGAAGAAATTTATCCGATGCTTTTAAAACTAAAAAAGGAAGGAAAGAATATACTCATGATTGGTGGCGACCTAGGGTATAAGACATCGTCTTTTGAATACATTGACAAAAATGGAATTATTTTTTTAGGAAATGGATTGAGTTTTCAGAATACCAACAACGAGGTTTTGCTACTCTCAAAAACGAAAGAAAATTTAAGTTACAATTTTACACCTTTAGACAGTCTACTTAAAAGGCAACATTCACAATAAATTATAGTTTTTTTCAATGAACATGGATACGTCAAATCTCAAAAATGTGAAAAACCTTTTTTTTTTCATTTCATTTTTCATAATCGTTGCAGCTTGTAACAAAAGAGAAGATTTGTTAAATCTACCCGCTTTTGTTTCAGAAAAAACAATCAATGTCATCATTGAAATTCCTGCTGGAACCAACAAAAAGATCGAGTATAACAAAGCCAAAGAAGACTTTGCTATCGATAAAATAGAGGGTGTAGATCGCATAAAACCATACTTACCCTATCCTGCCAATTATGGTTTTGTACCCTCCACATTCAGTGATCCAGCAGTAGGTGGAGACGGAGATCCTATCGATGTTTTGCTCATAGCAGAAAGTTTACCCACAGGCACCGTGATAGAAGCCATCCCAATTGCCATGCTTCGATTAGTCGATGAAGGTGAAATAGATGATAAAATCATCTGTATCCCCGCCGATAAGGGCCTTAGAACTGTAAATGCTTCCAGTGTCGCTGAAATAAACAAAAAATACCCCAAGGCCTTAGAAATTATTGAACTATGGATGACATTTAATGATGTTTCAGAAAATGTTATTGTAAATGGCTACGTGGATTCTGCCGCTGCGATTACTGAAATAAAAGTCTGTGAAAAAGCCTTTAAAAAAAGTAAATGACTTTCAGTTATATTATTTTGAAATCATTTCAGGTGATTCCTCAAAACCAATTGTTTCCTTATATAAAAAGTACATTGGGATGTGCACAAAATAAGCTGTGACAAAAACCCCTACAAAACAAGCAATGATACCTACTTGAGCAATCATTGAAGAGATAATGGCAAGTCCAAAAATGATAAGCCAGAATTTATTTCCCAATTTAAATGATGCCTTTATGATCTCTTTTACGGAAAGATTTTTATTGAAAGCAAATATGGGAACTATTAGCTGTAATGGTACCATCACATAAAATATTGGGAAATAGCAAAGCAAAAGTGCCAACAATGAAATCCCGAAAGTCGCCAAAGTAAGTAGCACGATTTTACCAAAATGTGCTTTCAGATATACAAAATATCCTCCAGGATCTAGTGGCGATCCTGTATCCTGCCTTTTTAGTACTTGATAAAAATGGGCTGCAATGCCAATGCCTATCAATTGCATAATGATGGCCATTACCGTGACGAGCAAACTGTACCCTATGATCCAAGCTATAGAATAATCCATTTCTGGCTGGTAGTTGTAGCCATTAACCGAAGCCTGTATCATTTCAATATACATTCCTATAAACGGCACATAGACCAAAATCAAAAAAGGAATGGCAAGCGCCAAAGAAATGAGCCCGTGAAATAGGCATTCTTTCCAGGTAAGTTTAAAAAGATCAAAGCTGCGTGATAAAATACCTCCAAAGTCTGGTTTAGGAGCAGTCTCTATTCGGTTAAAAATATCGTTTTGCATTTGGTTGGTTTTAGGGTTGTCTCCGCAAATTTATGAAAAACTATTCTGCCACTTTGTCATAATCTTCAATTTGTTTGTATCTTTGTATCCGCCCAAATTTATGGGCATACAAATTGGAAAGAACAGACCGCAAAGTTGACGCACAATTTATGGAAAAAACGATTGATGAAAAAAAGCAAGGCACAACCGTAGTACTTGAAGCAAAACAAGAAAACGGTAAAAAACTCTATATGGAGAGTTATGGTTGCGCGATGAATTTTAGCGACAGTGAGATCGTAGCATCTATTTTAACCCAGCAAGGGTATAATACTACCCACAATCTGGAAGAAGCAGACTTAGTGCTTGTAAATACCTGCTCTATAAGAGACAAGGCCGAACAGACTGTTAGAAAACGCCTGGAAAAATACAATGCAGTAAAACGAGACACAAACCCTAACATGAAAGTAGGCGTTCTAGGCTGTATGGCAGAGCGCTTAAAGAGTAAGTTTCTGGAAGAAGAAAAAATCGTGGACATGGTGGTAGGTCCGGATGCGTATAAAGATTTGCCCAATCTCTTAAAAGAAGTGGAAGCTGGTCGCGATGCGGTAAACGTGGTACTTTCTAAGGATGAAACTTATGGCGATATTTCGCCGGTACGCTTGGACAGTAATGGTGTTACGGCACTTGTGAGCATTACGCGCGGTTGTGATAACATGTGTACCTTTTGTGTGGTTCCATTTACCAGAGGTCGCGAACGCAGTAGAGATCCACAGAGTATTTTAAAAGAAGTGCAAGATTTAGCCGAAAAAGGGTTTAAGGAAATAACGCTGCTAGGGCAAAATGTAGATAGCTATTTATGGTATGGCGGCGGACTTAAAAAAGATTTTAGAAATGCTTCGGAAATTCAAAAGGCAACGGCAACAGATTTTGCCCAGTTACTAGAAATGGTGGCCATCGCACAACCTAAAATGCGCATTCGCTTTTCTACGAGCAATCCGCAGGATATGCATGAAGAAGTACTGCACATGGTAGCAAAATATGATAATATTTGCAATCACATTCACCTACCTGTACAGAGCGGCAGCAGCCGAATTCTTAAAGAGATGAACCGTTTGCATACAAGAGAAGAATATATTGCACTTATCGATAAAATAAGAGTCATTATTCCAGACGCTTCGATCTCACAGGATATGATTGTAGGATTTCCTACTGAAACTGAAGAAGATCACCAAGATACACTGAGCTTAATGGCGTATGTGAAGTACAATTTTGGGTATATGTATAAGTATTCTGAAAGACCCGGAACCATGGCAGCCCGTAAATTGGAAGACGACGTTCCTGAAGCAACCAAAAGCAGACGCCTCGCCGAAATTGTGGCGGCACAGCGCGCACATGGTGCAGAGAGAACCAACGCTTTTCTCGGTAAAACAGTAGAAGTACTTGTAGAGCGAGAAAGCAAAAAAAACGAAAACGAATGGAGCGGTCGTACCGAGCAGAATATCGTAGCCGTTTTCCCAAAAGGAAATCATAAGATTGGAGATTTCGTTAACGTAAAAATTAATGATTGCACCACGGCAACCTTGATTGGCAAGGCGATATAATAATATTTATGTTAAAAACTTTAGTGCATACCTAGGCTTTGCTCAGCACATCGCTTTAGGCACTTTAAACTTTAGGCACTCATTTATGGAAAGCATACAAGCAACAAAACAACGATTTGGCATTATAGGGAACGATCCCAAACTCAATCGTGCCGTAGAAAAAGCAATACAAGTAGCCCCTACCGATATCTCTGTACTCGTTACAGGAGAAAGTGGTGTGGGTAAAGAAAGTATTCCAAAAATTATTCACGCACTATCACACCGCAAACATGGTAAATACATTGCCGTAAACTGTGGTGCCATTCCAGAAGGCACGATAGACAGTGAGCTTTTTGGCCACGAAAAAGGCTCTTTTACGGGAGCTACCGCTACCCGAAGCGGGTACTTTGAAGTGGCAGATGGCGGTACTATCTTTTTAGATGAAGTAGGTGAACTACCTTTGGCGACACAGGTACGTTTATTGCGTGTTTTAGAAAGCGGTGAATTTTTAAAAGTAGGTTCTTCAAAACTTCAAAAAACAGATGTACGTATCGTAGCGGCAACCAATGTAAAAATGGTCGAAGCCATTGAGAAAGGCAGGTTTAGAGAAGACCTCTACTATCGCTTAAGCACCGTAGAAATAGGATTACCCCCTTTACGGGAGCGCAGCGAAGACATTCACTTATTGTTTAGGAAATTTGCGGCAGATTTTGCCCAGAAATATAAAATGCCCACCATTCGGTTAGATGATGACGCCGTAAGCCTGTTACTTCAATACCGCTGGGGTGGAAACATACGGCAGTTGCGCAATATTGCGGAGCAGATTTCAGTTTTAGAAACTGAGCGTACCGTTAGCTACCAAACGCTACGGCATTATTTACAGGACGTAGGCAGCACCTTACCTGCAGTGATCAACGGTAAAAAGAAAGAGAGCGACTTTAGCAGTGAGCGCGAAATCCTGTATAAAGTATTGTTCGATATGCAACGGGATGTAAACGATCTTAAAAAACTTACGTTAGAGCTCATGAAAAAAGGAACGGGCTCGAAGGTACGCGAAGAAAATTCGTCATTGATCGATAAGATTTATTCCGAAGAAAACGATCATGAGGAAGAATTGGCTTCGTACGTGGAAGATGAAACAGAAGCGAAAGAAAATGTAGCCGTTTTAAATATTCCTGAAAAGACTTCAGAAAAAAACAATCGATATGATTTTGCTGAAGAAATACAAGAAGAAGAAAATCTATCTTTACAAGAAAAAGAGCTGGAGCTCATTAAAAAATCCTTAGATAAATATGCTGGCAAACGTAAAGACGCAGCCGACGAATTAGGGATAAGTGAGCGAACGCTTTACAGAAAAATTAAACAATATAACCTGTAGTTTTTAACTGGTAGATTACAATCTAAAAAGAATAGTCTTGAAAAAACATATAAAATTCCTTATCCTTTTAGTAGTAATGTTCAGCTTACAAAGCTGTAAGTTCTATTCACTTACTGGAGCAGATATTGATTATAGCACGACAAGGACGTTTCAGGTAAATTATTTTGAAAACATTGCCCCTATTGTAGCGCCTGGTATTGCAAGAGATTTTACGCAAAATCTTCAGGATCTCCTGTTGAACCAGACAAGTCTAGATCTCGTTAACAATAACGGTGACCTTGTTTATGAAGGTGAGATTACTCAATATTACATTGCTCCTATCACAGCAACGGCCAATAATACAGCTGCCCAAAACCGTTTAACTATTAGTGTTCGGGTTCGGTTTTACAATACTAAGAAAGATGAAAAAGATTTTGAGCAATCGTTTTCCTTCTATTTTGATTATGCGGGAAATACGCAACTTACAGGCTCGAGACTAGACGCAGCAGTAGCTGTAATTTTTGAAAGGATCACACAGGACATCTTTAACAAATCACTCGCAAATTGGTAATCTATTGAACACGCAACAATACACATATCTTCTTGCAAATCCGCAGCACGTGAAAAAGGACGACCGCAGTAAATTAGCGGCCATCATAGCAGCATATCCTTTTTTTCAAAGTGCGCGGGCGCTCCAGTTAAAGGCACTTAAAAACGAGGAAAGTTTTTTATACAACGACGCCTTAAAGGTAACTGCTGCACACACTACCGATAGAAACATATTGTTCAACTACATCACTTCAAAAAGTTTTGAACAGCACGAGATCTCGCAAGCAATCATTAAACATGATGCAACGGTAGATAATATGACGGTGGTTGCTGAAGATATTTCGGAACAAGTGAGCATTGCGATAGACAATGAGATTAAGGCCGAACTTAAAAAAGCAGATGCGATTTTAAATCCTGAATTATTTCAGAAAAAAGTAGCAGACATAGAACGGCTGGTCGAAGAAACTTCAGAAAAAAAGGAAGTGTCACAGACAACTCCTGAAGAAACATTAGGTCTCGACAAACCCTTAGAATTTACAAAAAAAGACACCCATTCTTTTACCGAATGGCTCCAGCTCTCTAAAGCAACTCCAATTAATAGAGCAGAAGACAATGACACCATCAAGGAACCAAAAGAAGATGACGAACTTGCAAAAGAAAAGAACTTTGAATTGATCGAAAAATTCATCGAGAAGGGTGCAAAATTACTTCCGCAGCAAAAAGCAAATGACGCTTCAAGACAAAAAACTGAAAAAATTAATCTCGCCGAGCCATTTACACAATCGCCAGACACCTTAATGACAGAGACTTTAGCGAAGGTTTACATGCAACAAAAAAAATATAAGAAGGCAATTCAAGCTTATAACATATTAATTTTGAAAAATCCCGAAAAAAGTGGTTTCTTTGCAGACCAAATTCGGGCAATAAAAAATTTGATAAATACAGAAGAAAAATGAGTACGTTCACAATATTTATAGTTTTAATTATTTTCGTGGCCTTTTTATTGGTCGTGGTAATCATGGTACAAAACCCTAAAGGTGGTGGCTTATCATCTTCTTTTGGAGGTGGTGGAACACAGCAATTGGGCGGTGTTAAAAAAACAACCGATTTCTTGGATAAAAGTACTTGGACCTTAGCAACCGTTTTGTTAGTGCTTATATTAGCTTCTAACATTCCGATCATGGGGAATACAGGAACCACTACCGACGATATTTTTGAAGGTGAAGGTATAGAAACAACAATCCCTGCAACAGAAAACACAGACGTAAACACAGATACCTCTACAGACACCAATGGTGCTGAAGACACAGGAAACTAGTTTACTTACTTAAAATATTTATACAATGCCAGCTTGTCACGAGCTGGCATTTTTTATTTCCTATTTGTCAGTTATTGGGCATTGGCACAATTTCTGTCTGTTTAATCCCAGCAACAAAAACCGAAAAGTTTAACAACAAAAAATCATAAAATGGCATTAAAAATTAAATTACTATCAGACAGAGTGATGGTGGAGCCTAAAGAGGCAGAGACCAAAACAGCCTCTGGATTATACGTTCCAGATTCAGCTAAAGAAAAACCACAAGAAGGTAAAGTAGCTTCTGTTGGAGGTGGTAAAGAAGATCACAAAATGACGGTAAAAGTTGGAGACACTGTTTTATACGGAAAGTACTCTGGCAGCGAATTAAAATATGAAGGTAAAGAATACCTCATCATGCGAGAAGATGATATTATAGCTATTATATAGCTGTCTACAGGTAATGACTCAAAAATCACAAAAAACAAAAAACAAATTCCATTTCAATCTGTAATCCTTTTAGGATTTTGAGATTTGGAACTTAATTTTCAAGAAAATTTATTATGGCAAAAGATATAAAATTTGATGTGGAAGCTCGTGACGCGATAAAACGCGGCGTCGATGCTTTAGCAAATGCAGTAAAAGTAACGTTAGGACCTAAAGGTCGTAATGTAATTATAAGCAAATCCTTTGGTGCACCACAAGTAACAAAAGATGGTGTAACCGTTGCAAAAGAAATCGAATTGGAAGACGCCTTAGAGAACATGGGCGCTCAAATGGTGAAAGAAGTAGCTAGCAAGACAAACGATCTTGCTGGTGACGGTACAACCACCGCAACAGTATTAGCACAAGCAATCGTAAAAGAAGGCTTAAAAAATGTAGCCGCAGGAGCAAATCCTATGGACTTAAAAAGAGGGATTGACAAAGCAGTTGCAGCGATCGTAAAAGATCTTGAAAAGCAAACGACTAAGGTTGGGAATTCTTCAGATAAAATAAAGCAGATTGCCTCCATTTCTGCAAATAACGATGAACACATTGGTGATCTTATTGCGAAGGCATTTGGAAAAGTAGGTAAAGAAGGCGTAATTACTGTAGAAGAATCGAAAGGAACAGATACCTATGTGGATGTTGTAGAAGGAATGCAGTTTGACAGAGGATTTTTATCTCCATATTTCGTTACCGATAGCGAAAAAATGCAGACTGAATTAGAGAGCCCAATGATCATGTTGTACGACAAGAAGATTTCTTCTATGAAAGACCTTCTTCCTGTGCTAGAGCCTGTTGCACAACAAGGCAAATCACTTTTAATCATTGCTGAAGATGTTGACGGCGAAGCGCTGGCTACATTGGTGGTAAACAAATTACGTGGTTCCTTAAAGATTGCTGCAGTAAAAGCACCTGGCTTTGGTGACCGAAGAAAAGCAATGCTAGAAGATATCGCTGTTTTAACCGGTGCCACCGTAATCTCTGAAGAACGCGGATTTACTTTAGAGAACACAACGATAGACATGCTAGGTTCTGCCGAAACAGTAACGATTGATAAAGACAATACAACCATCGTAAATGGCGCGGGCGATAAAAACAATATCAAAGCAAGAGTGGGCCAAATTAAGGCTCAAATTGAAACCACAACCAGTGATTATGATAAAGAAAAACTACAAGAGCGTTTGGCTAAATTAGCTGGCGGTGTTGCCGTACTTTATGTAGGTGCTGCTTCTGAAGTGGAAATGAAAGAAAAGAAAGATCGGGTTGATGATGCGTTGAACGCAACGAGAGCAGCTGTAGAAGAAGGAATTGTAGCAGGTGGTGGTGTTGCCCTTATACGAGCGCAAAAGTCGCTTGAGAAGCTTACAACTGAGACACTGGATGAATCAACAGGTATTAAAATTGTATCTAAAGCGATTGAAGCTCCTTTAAGAACCATTGTAGAAAATGCTGGTGGTGAAGGATCTGTAGTGATCAATAAAGTATTGGAAGGTAAGAAAAACTTTGGGTACGATGCCAAGAGCGAAACCTATGTAGATATGCTTAAAGCTGGGATCATCGATCCTAAGAAAGTTACTCGTATTGCTTTAGAAAATGCAGCTTCGGTTGCAGGCATGATCTTAACGACCGAATGTGCGTTAGTAGACATTAAAGAAGATACACCATCAATGCCTCCAATGGGCGGCGGTGGAATGCCAGGCATGATGTAACGGCGAATCGCCATAGATTAAAATTGAGTTCCTTTGGTTCTCAATCCTAAAGCTCTCGTTTTTAACGGGAGCTTTTTTTTATATACAGCGGTTGAAGAAAGCTCTGATAGCTTGAATTACTTTAGAATCAAGGTAGTCATTGCTTTATTTCCGTTTATCAAAAAACAATTTGAAACCAGATACTGCCA
>Ga0115567_10005343_pt1 | contig 12453 bp, 9 predicted proteins | sample COGITO_mtgs_1204_2_FD_88679 | JGI IMG/M metagenome (GOLD analysis project Ga0115567, IMG submission 88679) | Pelagic marine microbial communities from North Sea - COGITO_mtgs_120412 | ecosystem: Environmental > Aquatic > Marine > Epipelagic | place: Germany:Helgoland, sampling site Kabeltonne...
ATCCTTTAAATTGGAAAAAAGTAACCGAATTTCCAGAAGCAGACTCCAATTTATCCGCGGGGTTCGAGTTTGCTGGAAAAATACACGTAAACTCAAAACATCAAAGTTTTGCCTCCGACTCACTTTACACGCTTCAGGATACCGGTTGGGCATTAAACCAAACTCTGTCTAACGAGAGCAACAATAGTTTTGAAATAAAAAATGGACAATTATTGGTTGCCAACAGTACAAGTTTTGAAGTTTGGGATACTACATGGAATAATGTAAGAAGAGAATTTCAGGCAAATGACAAACCAATAATTCCATTGTATGCTGTTTTTGGCTCAGAGCAAGACATTTGGTTTGGTGATTTTTTCTTGGGCTTAATTCTAAATAAGGGGCCCTTCGCAAATATTGAATACTTAATAAAAGGGCCTTCGTCTAAAAAAGCATTTCGCCTAAACTCCATGGGTGGAACTGTTTATGTTTCGGGAGGCGGGCATAGTGATCTAAATATTAGATTGGGGTTTTCGTTGGAAATTAGTAAGTTTCGTGATGAGAATTGGGTGTTTTTTAATCAACATACCAATCAAGGGTTCGATACCATAACAGATGTTATTAGCCTGGCTCAAAACCCAAAAAACCCAGATGAATTTGCTGCTGCAAGTATGGGAGGTGGTTGCCTTCTATTCAAAAACGACATATTAGATACTAAATATGACTCTTCTAATTCAGAATTAACAGCTCTTGCCGAAAACGTAACGTACGTGACTGGTGTTGATTATGATAAAAATGGTTTGTTGTGGATTGCGAATTCCATCTCTCGTCAGCCTGTTCATGCTGTTAATGCATCAGGTGATTGGTTTAGTTTTTCTCTTGGCGACCAAAGTTCTCTGCGAAAGACAAACCAAATAATGACGACTGATTGGGGGCACATTTGGTATATAATACCAGGAATAGGTTTAGGTGTGCTTGATTATAACAACACGCTAACTACAAATGATGACGATAGATATTTGGAGTTAAGTACTGCAGCAGGATCAGGGGCTTTGCCAAGTAACGAAGTAACCCGCATAGCTAATGACTTTGATGGACATATTTGGGTGGGAACAAATGCCGGCCTCCACGTGTTCTATAATGCTTCTAATCTCCTCGATCGTTCAGATAAAGACTCTAAAGAAGTTTATATTAATCAGGATGGTCAAACTCAAGTACTATTTAAAGATCAATTTATTACCGACATTTTTACCGATGCTGCAAACCGAAAGTGGGTGTCAACTCGAGGAAATGGTGTCTATTTAATGTCTCCGGACGGGTCACAAGAAGTTCGGCATTTTACTACACAAAACTCACCACTCTTCTCTGATGAGGTAACCAGCGTAGTTGTTGATGAGAAGTCTGGTGAAGTGTTTTTTGGTACAGAAAAAGGCATTATTTCTTTTCGAGAAACAGCAACAGCCTCAAGCAATTTTAGCTCTATTCATGCGTTTCCAAACCCTGTTGCACCGGGATACACAGGTGTAATTGCAATTAAAGGAATAGCTGACAAAGCCACCGTAATAATTACCGATATTGCTGGAAATAAAGTCTTCGAAACTACAAGTGATGGAGGTCAGGCCACTTGGAATGGCCAAAATTTAAATGGTGAGCGAGTTTCTACAGGGATATACCTAATTTATGGTGTAAGTGAGGACGGAACTAATAAAGGAGTAGCCAAAGTTCTTATTGAAAACTAAGCTCTTATTGCCCCAGGTTTTCTAATAAAAGAAGTTTGTACTCTTGAATTTCTTCTCTGTTGAATTTGTTTTGAGGATCCTTAATTAATTCAAGAAAATATTCAAAACTTGTTTGATCACCAGCTTCTCTTTCCTCTTCGAACACATCAACATTAAAGCCTTGATTTGCCTCTATGTGCTCATAAGTTAATCTACAAACCTTTGTAAGCGTTGGGTCTTCTGATGCCTTAAACTCTTCTCTTAATTCTTTAAAAGCATTAATTAATTCGCTTCCTTCAAACTTGTGTTTCTTGTAGGCATCAAGTACCTTCTTCATTCCGCTCATGATATTCAAAATTTCGGCAAAAGTAGTTCGATTAATCTCATTTTATACCCAATAACTCAGTAAATTTTACAATCTTCGTAGTCTAAATTTAATATTATGTTCAGAATTGCACTTTTTGCTTCAACCATTCTTCTTTTTAACAGCTGTTTTTCGCAGGGGCCTAAAACTTTTGCAGAAAGGTTAGGTTACCCTTCGGATAAAAAAATCATTATCCTACATATTGATGATGCCGGCATGTCTTTTGACTCGAATGAAGGTGCAATGGAAGCGTTAACCAAAGGTGTTTCTAACTCAGTAAGTGTAATGATGCCTTGTCCATGGACACCAGATTTTTTAGGTAGATTAGAAGCAAACCCAGGATTAGATGCTGGCCTTCATATAACCTTAAATAGTGAATGGGCCGGCTACCGTTGGGGACCAATAGCAGGTAAGTCAGTTGTACCTTCTTTAGTGGATCCAGATGGATACTTTTGGCCTTCTACGGGACAAGCAGTCCAAAACGGAACTCCATCAGACATTGCAACTGAAATAAAAGCACAATTAGACAAGGCTAGAGCCATGGGCTTTAACCCAACGCATATTGATGCTCACATGGGTACCATTTTCGCTAGAGAAGATTTTATTACTGAATATGTAAAATTGGGAATGATGAATCATATTCCGGTAATGTTTCCGTGTGGTCATAATAGTTATTTCAAAAACTTTTTGCGCGAGCAAATGAAATTTAAAATGATGGCAATGGGTAAGTATACTGAGGGCATGGACTTACCTCTACCAATGACCGATGCACAAAGTGCTGAAATGGGTGAGCGCTTATGGGGTGCTGGACTTCCTGCAATTGATGATTTACATAACCAAAGTTATGACTGGAAATTTCCTGAAGGAATGGAAATGACCGATCAAAACATCATGGAATTTAGACGAGAAAAATATAAGGAAATTGTAAAAGGTTGTGAAGCAGGAATTACCATGATTATTATGCATTGTACTAAACCTACAGAGGCTTTTCATAACATTTCTGAAGAAAGTTATTACGTAAGAAAAGGTGATTATCTAGTAATGCTTGATGACGATTTTAAAGCCTTTTTAGAAAGTGAGGGTATTATTCTTACCACTTGGAAAGAGTTACTGGAAAGACGTAGTAAAATGTAATCCGTTTTGCTTTTGGAGTTCAAGTACTTTTTAACTATATCAACTTTTCTTGTACTAATAATCGAGATAGAACAATTAGCCATGAAGAAATTGATTTCGAAATAATCCGTGCAGACACTCTTGGTCTAATAGTTCAGGTTGGACGAATTCTTTCAAGTAATTCATATCCTTTTGACTCAGTTTATAACATTAAATCCGTTTTAAGCTTTACGTATAAAAAAACTCAAGTTTCTGATACCATCATTGCTGATGAACTCTACTTAGTTGACTCTGTATTTAAGAAAGAGTCTATGCCCTTATTTGAACTATGTACAGATGACTTTGAGTATTCTATTAAAAACGACTCCTTGATGATTTCTAGCTGTTGTTTTTTACAAATTAATAGTTATATAAAAAATTTACTGACGTATCTGGGGAGGAGGCTGTTTGGTATCAACTATTCTAAAATGCTCCTTTGTCTACTTCCCAAAAAACCTTTTCTGGAAAACTACAATAGAGATTACGCCGGTCGAAATGGAAGCATCAGCTACGTTAAAAACAGGTCGGAAAAACAAAAAGTAATCTCCGCCAATTTCAGGAAACCACTCAGGGTAATGCGAACTATAAATGGGGAAGTAAAGCATATCCACTACATTGCCATAAAAGAGTTTAGAATAACCTCCTGCCTCAGGCAGAAAAGTTGCTATCTGACTATGAGAATGGTTAAAAATTATCCCATAAACAACCGAGTCAACGATATTTCCTAAGGCTCCTGCAAAAATCAATGAAATACTCAACACCAAACCTACTGGTTGGTTTTCGCGAACTATTTTAACCAAGTAGTATAAAATTCCTAGAACCGCAACAATTCGAAATAGGGTCAAAAATATCTTACCGTATTCTCCGGCGAACTCCCAGCCAAAAGCCATACCCGGATTCTCGGTGAAATGAATATAAAACCAATTTCCAGCCACTTGAAATTCTTGGCCTATGTACATACTCGTTTTAACCCATATTTTACTTCCTTGATCTAAAAGGAGCACCAATGTGCTGGAAAAAACGGCTATAAAAATTGCTTTTAATCTCAAAATTCAGCTATAAAAAAAGTCTTGGAATACTCCAAGACTTAAATTTTTTTAATCTTTTATTTCAATTATCGTTGTTGAGCCTCTTTGGCTTCAATGCTTAAGGTAGCATGAGGAACTACCATTAATCTAGCTTTCGGAATAAGTTTACCTGTAACTCTACAAAGTCCGTAAGTTTTGTTCTCAATTCGTATAAGAGCATCACCCAAATGTTTCACGAATTTTTGCTGTCTAACGGCAAGTTGTGCTGTTTCTTCTCTAGACAATACATCTGAACCATCTTCCATTAATTTGAAAGTTGGAGAGGTGTCATCTGTTCCATGATCATTTTTATGTGACATGGTGCTAGATAATAATTCTAAATCTTTTCTTGCTTCTGCTAATTTTTGTTCAATTAACGCCTTAAATTCTTGTAAATCTGCGTCTGAGTATCTTGTATGTTCTTCCATAACTCCTATATCTTTTCGATTTCAATAATCGTCTTTAATCCTTCCTCTAGCTCAATTTCAACACCATTTACGATGTCAGAATTTTCAACAATAGTAATATTATCTGCTAGTGTTTCCATGCGAATATAATCGAAATTACTTTTTATTGCATTTTCTATAATCTCAATTTTAGCAAGCTTAACATTAATCCTGTCAATAACCTCTAAACCAGAGTCTTTTCTTAAGTTCTGAATTCGGTTGACCAATTCTCTTGATAGCCCTTCATGTTTTAATTCTTCTGTAATGTTAATATCAAGTGCCACAGTGACTATTCCCTCTGATGCAACTAGCCATCCTGGAACGTCTTTTGAAGATATTTCAACATCTTCTGGAGTTAACACCACTTCCTGACCATTTAAATCGAGTTTTAATTCTCCTTCAAATTCAATTGCCTTGATTTGCTCCTGATTCAGTTTTTGAATCATTGCAGCAAGATCTTTCATTTGCTTACCGTATTGCCTTCCCAATTTTGAAAAATTCGGCTTTACTTGTTTGACTAATAAATCATTATTTGGGTCAATGAATTCTATTTCTTTTACGTTAACCTCATTAAGAATAACATCAGTAACATTCTCCATTTTCGCTTTAAACGAATCATTGATTACTGGAATCAGAATTTTACCCAAGGGTTGGCGTACCCGAATACTTTCCTTTTTTCTAAGTGCTAAAACCAAGCTCGAAGCTTTTTGAGCTAACTCCATTCTCGATTCTAAATCAGTGTCAACCACTTCGCTTTTAGACTCAGGCAAATAAGCAAGGTGTACGGATTCAATTTTTTCCGATTTTAGAGAATTCAAATCTCTGTACAGTTTATCAGAATAGAAAGGTGCTATTGGTGAAGATAAAACGGCAACTGTTTCCAAACACTCATAAATGGTCTGGTAGGCAGAAACCTTATCCTCAGAATAATCTCCTCTCCAAAATCTTTTTCGACACAACCTAACCCACCAATTTGACAAATCATCAACTACAAACTCTTGGATTAACCTACCCGCTTGAGTTGGCTCATAGTTTTCAAAAGATTCAGTTACTTTATCTATTAAACTGTTCAATTTAGAAAGTATCCATCGATCAATTTCGGGTCTGCTTTCAACTTTTAAATAGTCTTCCTTAAACTTAAAGCCATCAACGTTGGCATATAGTGCAAAAAAGGAATATGAGTTGTGAAGGGCTCTAAAAAACTTTCTTTGAATTTCAACAATACCATCCAAGTCAAATTTTAGATTATCCCATGGCTGTGCATTCGTAATCATGTACCAACGTGTGGCATCTGCTCCATACTTATCCAATGTCATAAAGGGGTCGGCTGCATTGCCAAGCCTTTTAGACATCTTATGTCCATTTTTATCTAAAACTAAACCATTAGAAATTACATTTTTATATGCAATTGAATCATAGGCCAAGGTAGCTATAGCATGTAAAGTAAAAAACCAACCTCGTGTTTGGTCTACGCCTTCCGCAATAAAATCAGCTGGGTAATTCTGTTCAAAAATTTCTTTATTTTCAAAAGGATAGTGCCATTGAGCATAAGGCATAGAACCAGAGTCAAACCAAACATCAATTAAATCACTTTCCCTTTGCATTGGTTCTCCAGAATCAGAAACCAAAACAATACCATCAACTATGTGTTTGTGCAAGTCAATTGTATCGTAGTTGGCTTTACTCATATTACCAACTTCAAATTCAGAAAACGGATCACTTTCCATTACTCCTGCATCAACGGCTTTTTTAGTCTCAGTCTTTAGCTTTTCAACCGAATTTATAATAATTCGTTCTGTTCCTTCTTCGTTTGACCAAATTGGTATTGGAATTCCCCAATAACGAGAACGAGAGAGGTTCCAATCTTGTAAGTTTTCTAACCAATTTCCAAAACGTCCTTCACCAGTTGATTTTGGTTTCCAATTTATTTTCTTGTTATTTTCAATGAGTTTGGTTTTTGCGGCGGTTGTTTTTACAAACCAAGAATCAAGTGGGTAATATAATATCGGCTTATCTGTACGCCAACAATGTGGATAATTGTGAACGTATTTTTCAACTTTAAATGCTCTGTTTTCTTCCTTTAGTCGAATAGCTATTTCAACATCAACCGACTGGTTTGGCTCTGTCCCGTCATCATAATATTCGTTCTTTACATACTTACCAGCCATATCGCCCATTTGTTCAATGAACTTACCTTGTAAGTTAACCAAAGGAACTGGATGACCATTTTCGTTTTCGACCAACATGGGCGGGACTTCTGGACTAGCCATTTTTGCAACACGCGCATCGTCAGCACCAAAAGTAGGGGCTGTGTGGACGATTCCTGTGCCATCCTCGGTAGTAACAAAATCTCCAGAAATTACCCTAAAAGCATTTTCTGGGTTTTCCATCGGTAGGGTATAAGGCAATAGTTGTTCGTACTTGATGTCAAGTAATTCCGAACCTAAAAAACTACCAACCTTTTTCCACGGTAAATTTCCCTTACCGTTGTATTCAGTTATAGATAGTCCTTCCGCCTCAGAGTTAAAAAATTTAGAAACCAAATCATTGGCTAGCACAACTGAAATCGCCTTTCTGGTGTATTGATTTATTGTCTCAATTACTGAATATTCAATTTTATTTCCTGCCGTTAAAGCTGTATTGGATGGTAAGGTCCAGGGTGTTGTTGTCCATGCCAAAAAGAATAATTCATTTTGCGTAGATTGAAAAAGCACTTCCGACTTTTCATTCTTAACAACTTTAAATTGAGCAACTATTGTTGTGTCTTTAACATCTTTATATGTTCCCGGCTGGTTTAATTCATGAGTACTTAAACCTGTTCCGGCTTTAGGTGAATAGGGTTGAATGGTATACCCCTTGTACATCAGATCTTTGTTATATAGTTCACCCAATATGTTCCATACCGACTCAATGTATTTGTTTTCATAAGTAATATAGGGGTCTTCCATATCAACCCAATAACCCATTTTCTCAGTCAGGTTATTCCAGACATCGGTATAGCGCATAACTGCTTTTCTACAAGCATCATTATACTCTTCAATACTTATTTTCTTTCCAATATCTTCTTTAGTTATTCCTAATTCCTTTTCTACTCCAAGTTCAACAGGTAGGCCATGTGTATCCCACCCAGCCTTACGTTTCACTTGAAAGCCCGCCAAGGTTTTATAACGGCAAAAGATATCTTTAATCGTTCGTGCCATAACATGATGAATGCCTGGCAAACCATTGGCTGAAGGAGGGCCTTCATAAAACACAAAAGGTTTTTTTCCTTCCCGTGTTTCTATACTCTTTTCGAACGTGCTTTCTTCTTTCCAAACATCAAGCATCTCTTCTGCCACTTTTGACAAATTAAGCTGCTTGTATTCAGGATATTTCTTTTCCATCTCGGCTATTATAGGCGCGCAAAAGTAGTAAAAACGATTACTCTAAAAGGTGAATAAATGTTGGCTCCAAAAGGGGCTATAATATTCCGGGAATAATGATTTTTCGTTCTTTCGGATAATCTTCAAATTTGGAACGATACCACTTATAATTTGCCAAAGCTCTTGGCGCAAGGTTAGCAATGGTCCAAGCTAAAAAGCACCAAGCAGACAATGCATTAGTCATAATTGCAAAGCCCAACCATTCCATTATTTCACCTAAATAATTTGGGCTTGCCACTTTCTTGAACAAAAACTCATTTGGAACTACATAACCATTGTTGTTCTTTCTCAAGTTAATCAGAATATTATCCGATCTAAAGTGAATGTAAAACCCGCAAATAAATAAAGCAAAGCCCATAATAAATTGAGGTGAACCAAATGAATAATTATCATAGTCACCAGCGAAGTTCCCAAAATAGAATCCATTAGTAAACCCATTTACCGAATTAAAAAAAATAGCCATTAGTACAATAGAAAGAGGAATTGTCTTTCCCTTCGTATTTAGCTTTATTGGAAAAAAAACACTTCTATAGGTGTAATGAAACATCCACAAAATATAAAATGTCAAAACCGTTCTATTATTCTCTGAACCTCCGTTCCAAAAAAAATAAGACAACACAAGCGGGGAAACCAGCTCCATGATTATCCAACCCCACTTATTACTGACTTGAAGGCCCCAACCGTTACGATTGTGACGGCCATAGGGAGCGGCCAAAAAAAACAGTGAACCGAATGTAATTATTGCAATAGCCAACCACAGATAAAGAAACTCATTAAAAGAAAAATTCATTCGAATTATTTAGACGACCAAAATATTAAATTTGCAGCTCTATTGCACCCGTAGTTCAACTGGATAGAATATCGGATTTCGGTTCCGAGGGTTGAAGGTTCGAATCCTTCCGGGTGTACTTTTAAGTCCTTCTTAATTAATTATTAAGAGGGACTTTTTATTTCCCATAAGTCATGAGAGCAAATATCATCTTTGAAAACTACAACAACAGACAAATAAAGACAACTCGACTTTGTATTCTGCTATATATCAGTTGTTTATGGGAACAAAACAGTGTTCCACGTGGAACGAACAGCCTATTTGGACAAATAAACCAATAGGACAGAAATATCGGCAGGGGAAACTCCAGAAATTCTACTTGCTTGACCTAAATTAGTTGGTTTTGCCTCAGTAAGCTTTATTCTGGCCTCCATAGATACTGACGAAAATTTTTGATAATCGATATCCCTTTCTACTTTTATGTGATCCAATTTAGTCAATCGATCCGCCAAAGCCTTTTCCTTTTCAAGATATCCTTGATACTTTACCGTTATTTCAATCTGGTCTATAACCTCTTCTTTTAAATCCTCCACAAATTCGATGGAACCCTCAAATGATTTTTCTACAGAAGAAATTTCACGTAACGTAATTTGAGGACGTGAAAGAAGCGTATGGAGTTTGGTTTTTTGCTTCATAACACTTGTTCCTTTCGCTTCTAATAAACCTTTGAACAAAGCAGGTTCAGCACTCTTTTTCATTAAGTAATTAAGCCCTTCCTTTTTACCCTTCAACTTAAGGTTTACTCTGTCCAAACGATCTTTAGAAGCTAATCCTATACCGTAAGACTTTTCAGTTAATCTAATATCGGCGTTATCTTGTCTTAACAGTATTCTATATTCCGCCCTAGAAGTAAACATTCTATATGGCTCTTCGGTTCCTTTAGTTATAAGGTCATCAATTAAAACACCAATGTAAGCTTCATCCCTTGTAAGAATAAAAGGGTCTTTCTCCTGAGATTTTAACCCAGCATTAATTCCCGCCATTATACCTTGGCATGCCGCTTCTTCATAGCCCGTAGTTCCATTGATTTGGCCGGCAAAAAACAACCCATCTATCAGTTTTGTTTCTAGTGTTTCTTTCAGTTGAAGAGGCGGAAAATAATCATACTCTATTGCATAACCTGGTCTAAAAACACGCACGTTTTCAAAGCCTTTAATTTTTCTCATGGCTTTTAATTGAACATCTTCAGGCAGTGAAGTACTAAAGCCGTTCACATAAATCTCCACTGTATCCCACCCCTCTGGTTCAACAAATAATTGATGCCTATTTCTTTCAGCAAAACGATCTATTTTATCCTCTATGGACGGGCAATATCTCGGACCTACAGATTGAATTCGACCATTAAACATTGGTGATTTTTCAAAACCCTGCCTAAGTAAATCATGTACATCTTCATTGGTATATGTAATATGACAAGAGAGCTGTTTTGTCATTTTATCTCCCGGCAAATAACTAAACCGTCCTGGGTTTATGTCACCAAATTGTTCTTCCATTTTTGAGTAATCCAAACTCCGCCCATCTACTCTTGGAGGGGTTCCTGTTTTCATTCTTCCGGATGAAAAACCCAACTCTACCAGGTTTTCAGTAAGGCCATAAACAGCACTTTCTCCTGCTCTCCCACCACCAAAATTCTTATCACCTATATGGATTTTGCCATTCAAAAACGTACCAGAAGTAAGGATAACCGTCTTTGATTTTATGCTCACACCTAGCCCCGTTTTTACCCCTTTGACTTTATCGCCCTCTACAATTAGGGACGTAACCGTATCTTGCCAAAACTCTACATTCGGTATCCTTTCCAATATCTTTCTCCATTCGAAGGAAAATAACATTCTATCATTCTGAGTCCTTGGACTCCACATAGCAGGACCCTTTGATTGGTTAAGCATGCGAAATTGTATTGCCGACTTATCCGAGACAATACCCGAAAATCCACCTAGCGCATCTATTTCTCTAACAATTTGTCCCTTCGCAATACCACCCATAGCAGGGTTACAACTCATTTGAGCAATACGACTTAAGTCCATTGTAACAAGCAAAACTTTAGAGCCAAGGTTTGCAGCTGAAGCGGCTGCTTCAGCTCCGGCATGACCACCGCCAACTACTATAACATCATATTCTGGGAGCATAATTAAAAGGGGGGTTCCACGTGGAACAAAAACTTGTTTAGCAATTCAAATTAGGGTGCAAAGCTAGATGTTTATTTTCCATCATTGTCATTGTCAATTGCTCTTCATCAGTCTTATCATTATATCCCACAAGGTGTAATAACCCGTGCACCATCACACGCCCTAATTCACAACTAAAAGAGGTTTTGGTTTCTTTAGCGTTTTCGCGCACTCTGTCAACACTAATAAAAATATCCGATTCTAAGAATTCTTCGTTTTCCGAATTATTGAACGTAATAATGTCGGTGTAATAATCATGGTCCAAAAAATCTTGATTAATTTTTAAGAGGTGATCGTCAGAACAAAAAATATAATTTATAGAATAACTTTGTTGACCCTCCTTCAATAAGCTGTCTTTCAGCCACTTGGCGTCTATTAGTGTTTTAACCTCTTGATTATCAACATCTTCATAAAAAATCTGAACACTTTGTTCGGCCATTCTATAAAGAAAACTTTATCTCAACAGATCTTCCTTCATTAATAAAGCTAACCTCATCGGCTAAACTTTTCATCAAAAAGATTCCCCTACCAGTCAGTTTTTCGATGTTCTCGGGGAGGGTCGGATCAGGAATCGTGTTAAAATCAAAACCTTCACCTTGATCTTCGATAACAAAACCAAGTTCCTTTTTTTCTAAATAATAATGAAGGTTTACGTTCTTCTGAGGGTTTGCCTTGTTTCCGTGTATAATGGCGTTATTGACGCTTTCAGTCACCGCAATTATTATGTTTCCATAATGCTTTTCATTGATCTCTTCGTACTCGCAAATAGTATTAATAAACTTCTCTGCCAAATCAATATTTTCGCTTTTCGAGGCAAAACAAATAGACTTTTTCATTGTACTAAAACTTATTGTAGAACTCGTTAACCTTATTTTTATAAAAAGGTTTCAAATTTAACGGAATAGTTTCTAATAATTCTATTTGTTGCTCCTTTTGCTTTTTATATTCGTTCAGTATTTGTTCGTTTAAATATTTGTCTTCTGCGGTGTTTGATTCTCGCTTATTGTCAAACTCCCTCTCCCTTTCAGCTTTTTCACTTTCTAATAAACGAGACATTATTTCTTCTTGACGACGTATAGATTCTCTTGATAGTTGCATATTCACCAAGTCCTCTTCATTTTGTTCCATTAGTCGCTCGAGCTTTCTTAACTCAGTTCCCCCATTCTTTCCTCCTGGCTTGTCCCCTTTCGAGCCCTCCGTTAATCTTCTTAACTCGTTTCTTATCGCGGACTGTTGCGCTGCCATTTTAGCGGCCTCTTCACTCATCTTTGACCCCCTGCCTCCACCAGGCCCTTCTCCTGGTTTTTTTCC
>Ga0115567_10005345_pt1 | contig 12450 bp, 5 predicted proteins | sample COGITO_mtgs_1204_2_FD_88679 | JGI IMG/M metagenome (GOLD analysis project Ga0115567, IMG submission 88679) | Pelagic marine microbial communities from North Sea - COGITO_mtgs_120412 | ecosystem: Environmental > Aquatic > Marine > Epipelagic | place: Germany:Helgoland, sampling site Kabeltonne...
CCTCACGGCCTCCACGCTCCACACCGCCGCGTTGTAGGACTTGTTCACTGTGGCCAGTTTGAGGGTCTCGTGCAGCCCGAGCTTGGGCACCACGTGCGTCCTGAAAACCTCGGGCAGCTCCTCGGCGACAGCGACGAACACCGATACCTCGCCGCGGCGGATCTTGTCGACGATCGGCTCGGTCTTACGTCGCGTCTCCATGGCGCCGTTTGAAGTGTCGTTGCTTTTTCTGGGAACTCTCAGTAAAGGTCATGGCTAATTCTCGTGATCATTAAAAATTGTCCTAGTCCGACGCCGCGGCCTGCTTCTCCAGCCCCGCGGTGGCCTCCTCCCAGGTGGCCCGCAGGTTGCACATCTGCTTGATCAGCGTCAGCACGTCGTCGACGGCGACGCGCACCTGATCGCAGCTGTCGCGCTCGCGAATCGTCACCGTGCCATCCTCCAGCGACCTGTGATCGACGGTGACCGCGAATGGCACGCCGAGCTCATCCGTCCTCGCGTACCTCTTACCGACAGACACGGCCGTGGTGTCCAGCTTGGAGGAGATACCTTCCGTGGCGAGGGTGCGGGAGATGGTCCCGGCGAGGTCGTTGAGCCCTTTGTCGTTGACGAGGGGGAAGATGGTGCACTTGATGGGCGCGATGAGCGGCGAGAACCGAAACACCGTCTTCTGCTCGTCGTCGGGTCGGATGTAGAAGGAGTGCTCGAACATGCAGTACATGATGCGTCCGATGCCAAAGGAGGGCTCGATGACGGACGGGGTGAAGTTGCGGCCGGAGACCTTCTGCGTCTCCATCCCGATCTTGACCATCCCCGGGAGGATCTCCACGGAGCCGCCGCCCGCGATGGCGAGGTCAGCCTTCCCATCCGCCTCAACCTTCGCGGCGAGCGCGAGCGCATCCTCCTGGCACAGCGCCATGAGCGCGTCGGTCACCGCCTTGGCGTCCTTCTTGAACGCCTTACCCATGTCCTTCTTATTGGGCTCCACGACGAGCGTCTCCACCATCTTCGGCTCGGCGTACCTCTCGTACGCGGTGAGCTCAACCTTGCTCTTGTCCGAGTGCGCCTTCAGGTCAAACGCGCTGCGATCCGCGAGGCCGACGCACTCGATCCAGCCGTACGAGCACTCGATCTCGGCGTCCCAGCAGTCCTCGGCGTAGTGCGCCATCTCGTGCTGCAGGTGCTGGCGGAACCGAAGCCGCGCCGGGTTGACTCCGATCTTCTCCAGGAAAGTCTGCGTGCGCGCGATGAAGTAACCGAGCGTCTGATTGGCGACGATGCCCTTCTCCACCGCCTCGCCGATGGACATCGGGAAGGGCTTCTTCACCTCACCGAGCTGCGCGTCGCGGCTGAAGAGCGACAGCATCACGTGCGCGATCTCGCCGAACAGAGCGTGTTCCTTCTGCTCCGGATGGACGAAGTGCTCAATCTCGGCTTGCGTGAACTCGCGCACGCGGAGGAGACCGGCTCGTGGGGCGATCTCGTTCCTGAAGGACTGGCCGATCTGCGCTGCGGCGAAGGGAAGCTTGCCGCCGTTGTAGTAGAGGAGGTCGCGGAAGTTGACGAAGATGCCCTGCGCGGTCTCCGGGCGGAGGTATCCTTGGACGGCTCCAGATGGGCCGATCTGCGTTGGGAACATGAGGTTGAACGGGTAAGGTGCGCAGAGGTCGTTCTTGGTCTCCGGCGCCTTGATCTCGAGCTGCGTGATGGCGTCGCCCATCTGCTCCGGGGTGAACTCCTCGAGCCTCGCGAGCATGTCCTCGAGGTTCCTGCGCTTGTCCGCGGAGATCATCGGGTCGGCGAGCATCCTCTCCAAGTTTTCCTCCACCAGGTGGTCCGCCCTGAAGCAGTCCTTGGTGACGACGTCGTTGACCATGAGGTCGGTGAACTTCTCGACGTGGCCGGAAGCCTTGAGCACCACCTCCGGGGTCACGGAGGGGCACTCCACCTCGAGCATGCCCTCGTTGAGGACGAAGTGCTGGCGCCAGAACGCCTGGAGGTTGGACTTGACGGCGCATCCCGGAGGGCCGTAGTCGTAGAGGCCCGCGACGCCGCCGTAGATCTTGAAGGAGGGGATGTAGAACAGCCTCTGCTCGAGCGCGCTGTTCATCTTGGAGCGGAACTGCTCCTTCGCCGCGGCCGCCTCGTCGCCCGCGGCCATCGCCGCCTTGACCTCGGTGTCGAGCTCAATCTTGAGCTCCTTCAGCTTCGCGATCGCGGCGTCGATCTCAGCCTTGTCCTTCTTCTCAGCCTTGAGCGCGCGGACGTCGTTGCCGGCGTCCGTCACGGCATCCTGCATGGCCTGAAGCCGCGCGGCGTTGTCGGTCATGATGACTGTGCGTGTGAAAGGGTCGACTGGCGAGAGCGGGGTCCCGATCGACGCCGATTGATTGACGCGCTGAAATCTGGGCGGGCCCTCGGTTGCGGCGGTGCTCTCGGGATTTCGCCATGATTTTTCGCCCACCTCCGAAACCCGACGGTTCGCAGGGTGTTTGCCCGCCCGCCCGAACCAAAATCCCTGCAAAAAAGCGCACCTGGATTTTTTTAATTTCGCAGCAATTATCACATGCGGGTTGGTCAATCGTACGGTGAAACTTCCCGCATGCTGACTCAGTTTACCGTTGAGAAATCACACTAAAATCACACTGTTTACACGCTCTAACTTCTTGTGGACCGCAGAACCCAGGAAATGGCCGTTCACGATCCCGAGAAAAGTTCACGCAGCTCGTTTGAAATATTTTGAAAGATGATGTCAACGCGCGTTGGTCGTCACACCGCCCCTGCGCGCGTATCGGCAGGAAGCGTCCGGCGCTAAAAGCTAAACCCCGACGACGAGCACCCTAGAAGTGTTCGCCAGTCACACACACCCTCGAGGGTAGATATGGCGTCTCTCTCGGCGTCTTCCGCCTTCACGGGCAAGACGAGCGCGATGAGGCACCAGCAGCCTTTCGCCCTCAAGGGCGTCGCCCCTCTGCGAACGCCCGGGCTGGGTAATCGCAGGCGCGCGAACGTGGCCATCGTGCGCGCGGCGTACGGCGGCCGCTCCTCGCCCTACACCGCTCCCGGCGGCCGCGATATGCCCGTCGAGCGCGATCTGTACGAGGGGACGACCGGAGTCGACGTCCTCGCCATGCAAAAAGATCTGGTCGCCGAAGGCTACCTCTCCCCCGCGAACGCCACCGGGTACGTCCCCGAACCAGCGCGAGTTCTGACTTTATACCCGGTTTCCTCGAACCCGCGACTTAAGGCGACTTGACCGGGCTCCGAGAGTCCCCCCGATCGCGCCGGTCGTCCACCCAGCGCCCGGCGACGCCCTTCTTCCCGTCCGGTCCCCGTCCCCAACGTTCTTCAAAATTCCATCCCGAGAAAACAAACGTTTTTTTGACGCTCATTCCCAAACGATCACCATCCGTGCGCAGGGTGTTCGGTCCCGCGACGCGCGCGTCCGTTCAGAAGATGCAGCAGCAGTTCGGCCTTCCCGTCAACGGCGTCTGGGGTCACATGGAGCGCCAGGTGTTCGACAACGCGCGCGTGCGAACCGCGCCGTCGTCCTCCGCCCAGGCGCTCATGCCCCCCGATTACAACCGAACCAGGGCGGGGTCCAGTACCAGGCAGTACAAGGCTGTGCAAGGCGGCAACGATTACGCCTCGCACCTCATGCCGAAACCCCTCAGCGCGAAGGGCATGCCCATCCCCGGCGACCTCACCGGAGTCATGGGATGCGCCGCCGCGGGGCTCTTCACCGCCGCCGTCGTCGTCAAGGCTGACGCCAAGCGCAAGGGCCGCGACCTACGCCTCTACAAGGAGGGTGGCGCCGAGAACGGTTTGAAAAACATGTGGGCCAAAATGACTGGCAAAATTTCAAACGCGGTATCCGCCGCCGGACACACGGGCGCGGACCAGCCCCTCGCCTACGACGCCGCCAACCCGGGCTTCTACGACGCCACCGGGCACTTCCACCAGGAACCCCCAACCTCACGCGACGTGGACGTCCCTGACGCCCGCGCCGAGCAGCAGCGCAAACAAGGCGGGTACTACGACGACGCCGGCCGATGGTGGGACGCGGCGTCCACGAAGGACTCCTTCGATCCGTTCCCGGGCGGCTACCCCGTGCCCCGCGAGGAGACGGAGTCGTTCAAGGCGTCCGCGCCCGTGCGGCCGGGCGACCGACGAAGGGCGGAGATGGCCAAGGAGCCCGCGCACGACAAACCCGCGCATTACCACCCGGCTTTCGCCCCCGGCGGGTCCGCGTTTAATCCCGAGCACCCCGACGCCGGAACCGTCCCGCCGCGCGTACCTCCGCCGCAGGGCATGCCCCCGCCGGTGCAGGGTAACTCCGCGCAGTGGGGCACGCCAGGGTACCACCAGGGTAACCAGGGATTTGCCGATGAATTGCTCGCCGTCGGACAGTTCAAACACGCGAAAGCCGGGATCGATCGCGACGCGGTCATCTCCTTGGACGACGTTCGCGACGCGTACGAGTCCAACCCAGGTCCACTCGCGGGTCCCCCGGGCGCCGGTAAGAAGAAGGGCCCTAAGGGCCGCGTTGGCGGTGGACGCGCGCCTCCCGGCGCCAGTCCCCCGCCGGGCGGTCCCCCGCGCGGCGGCGGCGCCCCCCCTGGCGCGGGCGCGAGGCCCACGAGCAGGAGCACGCACACCGTGCCGCCCTACGGTGACTGGGGCGCGGGTGGCGCACCGGGCGGCGACATCGCGGCGTACGCGAGGAACAACGTCGTCGTCGGCGGCCCTGGCGTGAACTCAACTCGCGTGGCTTCGGGCCCCGCGTCTGTGCCCGAGTTTGGCGGCGCTGAGAGCGTCCGGGGCTTGACCCCGGGCGGCGGGTTCACCGACCTCGGCGGCGCCGGCGGTTTGGGCGGCGGCGGCGGGATGGGTGCCCAGCCGCAGGGCCCGATGGCGATGGTCCGCGGCGCGAACGGCGCGGTGGCGACGCTTCAGACGCCGCAGAAGGTTGCGGTGCAATCGAAAGGTGTGCTCGGCGTCGTCGGCGACGGCTTTCGGTTCATCACCGGAGTCGCGCCGACTTTCGGACCCGAGCAAAGGGCCTCCGAGTTTACCGCCCGCGCGCAGCGTGAACGCGAGCTACTGGCCCAGGTTAACGAGGCGCAGGAGTTTGCCAGGATGGAGCAGAAGAAGCGCCAGCAGCTCGAGGCGGCGTACCAGTCCACCAGGAACGCCCTTCGGGAGGCTGAGAAGGCTCGCGGCGCCATCAAGGATACCTCCGTCTCGACCCAGATGAAGGGCCAGATTCAGTCGCTGGAGAAGGCGCTCAACGCGCGCGACGTGACGGGCGCCGTCGGCCAGGTGTTCACCCCGACGACGCCCGCGACTGGGACCCCATCCGGCAAGGACGCCGCCCCCACGGGTGCCGGGTCCGCCGACCAGAAGGCGCTGAACGACAGGATGTCCGCGCTCGAGACGGCGCTGGCATCCGCCGCCGCCTCCGCGGGATCCGACGTTGGCTCCGTCGCCGCGCTCGCCGCCATGAACCACCTCCAGGAGAAGGTCAAGGGCCTCGAGCAGGCGTTCAACGCGACCAACCAGACCTCCGCGGGTACCACCGCGGCGATGGGTAAGATCGACGCCATCTTAAAGCAGGTTCAGGACGACGCCAAGGCGGTGCCCGAGCTCCGCCAGCAGATGGCGCAGCTTCGCGCGGCGCTTCAGCAGAACCCCGCGGGCGCGCTCGCCGCGGGCGGCAGCAAGGCTGTCGACGAGAACCTCAAGGCTATGTCCGACAGGCTCGGCAAGCTCGAGGCTATCCTCGCCAACAAGGAGGCCAACCCGCTCTCCCTGGACGTCCTCTACGCCAAGGTTGGCGCCATCGAGGAAGGGCTCGCGTCCGCGGCCAACGGCAGCGCGCAGATGCTCCGCAACCTCGAGGAGAGGATGCAGAAGCTGGAGGGTGGCAAGCCCATGGGCGGTGTCCCCACCCCGGTCCAGGCGCCGGGTGTCAACAACGTCCTCCCGGCTTTCAAGCCCGCGACGCCGCCCCCCGCGGCGGCCAAGCCCGCGGCTCCCGCGGCGCCGGCGAAGAAACCCCCCGCGTTCACCCCGGCCACCCCACCCGCGGCTCCCAAGAAGGATGCGCCCGCGTTCACGCCGGCGATTGAGATCAAGGGCGACAAGGCTGTGGCCACGCCGGCGCCCGCGCAGCCCCCCGGCATGGGACTCAACGCCACGGCACCCGTCAAGGCGGACCCGGCGCTCGGCGACGACTACAAGATCGAGGAAGGTACGCTGCCGAGGATCGCCACCGGCCGCGAGGTGATGCTTCAGGGTTTCAACTGGGAGTCGCACCGCTTCGAGTGGTACAAGCTGGTGCAGGAGCGCGCCGGTCAAATCGCCAAGGCGGGTTTCACCCAGATTTGGCTGCCCCCCTGCACGGATTCGCTGGCGCCCGAGGGCTACCTGCCCCGCAACCTCGGCTCGCTCGATACCAAGTACGGCAACGAGGCTGAGCTTCGCTCGCTCATCGGCGAGCTTCGTTCCAACAACGTGCTCCCCGTGCTGGATGCGGTGCTCAACCACCGCTGCGCGACGCACCAGGGCAATCACGGCAAGTGGAACAAGTGGGAGGGCACCGGGCTGGACTGGGGCGAGTGGGCCATCACCAATCGCAACAAGGACTTCATGGGCGAGGGCGGCGAACCCACCGGCGACGAGTTCTGGGGCTCACCCAACATCGACCACAAGCAGCAACGGGTGCAGGAGGACTTGTGCAAGTGGATCCAGTGGCTCGTCGACGACGTCGGGTTTGGCGGGATTCGATTCGACTTCAGCAAAGGGTACGGCGGCGAGTTTGCGGGCCAATACACCCGCGCGTGCATGCCCGAGTTCGCCGTGGGCGAGTACTGGGACACCCTCAACTACGGCCAAGGTCTGGAGTACGACCAGGATGCGCACAGGCAGCGCATCGTCGACTGGATCGACTCCACCGGCGGCATATGCACCGCCTTTGACTTCACCACCAAGGGTATTCTCCAAGAGGCTTGCGGCCGGTCGGAGTTTTGGAGGCTGGTGGACAAGAAAGGGCGGGCGCCCGGCGTCATCGGCCTCTGGCCCGGCCGCGCGGTGACCTTCATCGATAACCACGATACCGGTTCCACCCAGTCGCACTGGCCGTTCCCCAGCAACAAGGTTGGCATGGGCTACGCGTACACCCTCACGCACCCCGGCACGCCCTCCGTGTTCTGGGACCACTACTTCGACTGGGGCGACGACCTCCGGAATCAACTCCAGGGCTTGATGGACACCCGCACGAAGGCGGGGGTCCACGCGAGGTCCAAGCTCGAAATCGTCGCGGCGACGGACAGCGTCTACGCGGCGCTCGTCGGGGATAAGTTGGCGATGAAGATGGGCAACGACGGCTGGACGCCCTCGGGCGACGGCTGGGCCGTGGCGGTCAGCGGAGACGGATGGTGCGTGTGGACCAAGGACTGCTGAGTCTGGGACTGGATACAAGGAGACGCGTGAGCCGGCCCTTCTTAGCAGAAAGAGGCGTGGCTCGGCGTATAGCGCTCGGCGGATATCACCGCCCGGCAACGAAAACAACAACCGAAACAACTTGATGGGGTTCTTTTAGGGAGCGGCGACGCCGACTCGCTCGGCGTCACCTGTGAGTGTACCATTAGCTTTCTCACCTTATTTTAAAAGTATTTATAAGGTCAATCAACACCACGGATTCACGCGTACTGATAGTGCTCCAGCGCCGCGTTCCTCGACACGAGCTGAAGCACCGCCGCCATGTGAAGCGGCAGGAACGCGTTGTCCAGCTGCTCCGTCGTCGCCTCCAGCGCCGCGGTTCCAACCCCGGCCATCAACAGGCACCCCCATGGCGTCTCCTTGTGACGGTTCACGACCCACCACGCGAACAGTAAACCCGCCATGTTCGCGACGGCACCCGCGACGGCACCCTCCACCGTCTTCCCGCACCCCGCGCACACCGAAGTTTTGCCAAAATAAACGCCAAACACCGAAGCCGCCGCGTCGCCCAGGCCCAGCGATATGATCCCCGCCAAAGGCGCCAACGCCCCGACGCTGTGGTCCAACTCCGCGCTCGCCGACCACTTCTCGTGGTTCAGCCACGAGGGTACCGCGACGCCGACGAGGAGGGACGTGTGGCTGATCACCACCGACCCGTGATCGTCGCGGCTATCCGTAAATCGCGAGAAGATGTCATCGATCGATCGTCCGAGCCATCCGGCCCTCGACGTCCGTACGCACTCGCCCAGCGCAAACACCAGCAGCGCCACCGCGTACGCCACCGCGAGCATCTCCGGGTGGGGTAAACCGTGGCCCATCAGCCGGCGCGCGGCGTACCCGGGCAACGACGCCGGCGCGAAGGCCACCACCGCCAACAGATGGTACGCCTTTCTCAGCGCAATCGTCGGAGCTCCGCGAACACCGAGCCTGCGAATGGCGAATAGCGCGGCGCCGAAGACCAGCGCCCAGTACGCCGCCAGGTTCATCAAGTCCTCGGCGCCGGTCACGTAGTCCACGAACCAGTGCGCGATGCCCTCGTGGCCTCTGAACGCCTTGCCGAGTCGCAGCGCGACGGTCGTTCCCCACGCGGCGAGGAACGAAGTACCCGCGGCGATTAATATCGTGGCTCGGGTCCTAACCTCGGGCGCGAGCGTGGGCGCCGCGAGGGTGAGCACGCACGCGATGAGCACGCACGCCTCCATCGCGAGCTGCGCGTCGTCGTACTGCCCGAACGCGATGTGCAGCGGCATCCACGACGTCGGGTGTTCCCACTTTCGTTCCGTCAAGTGAAGATCGGGCAGCGCCCCCGCGGCTCTGTGCGCGGTCCACATGGATACGTCGCCCAGGCACAGCGCCGCGCCCGTCGCAACGAGCGCCGCCTCCCACCGTGTGAACACGCGTGGGAACCAGACGGGGACGTCCCGCGCGAACGACGTCGCGATGATGACGTGAACCGCCACGACGGTCGCGATGGTCCATTCGGTCGGGTACGGCTCGTGACCCACGTTGACGTAGTTTAGTTCCCTGGCGCCCGCGGAGATGGCCGCGACGGACGCGCCTCGCGCGACGATCCAGGGAAGCCCCGGGAGTAACGCGAAGTTCGTCGCGATGGAGATCCAGAACGCGAACAACGGGAAGTTCGGGCCGCCCACGCGCGACACGAAGAGCCATGGGAGCGCGAGCGCTCCGAGCGGTGCGCCGCCCATGATCCCCTGGCGCGCGTCCGTCGGATCGCGGTCCGCGCCGATGTATTCAGAGTAGAACGCGGCGGCGAGCAGCAGCAGCATGGCGTTCTTCTCCGCGTCGTATTCTCCGTGGAGCGACCACGCGGCCACGGCCGTGGTGGCGGCCACCTGGAAGGGAAGGAAGGCGGGCATGGTCATCTCGGAGGGTAACAATGGAGTGAGGTGGAAAGCTCATCCTCGGACGGTTCGAGCGATGGGGGCGGAGCGATGAAAAGGGGATACTGTACGGGGACGTGAACGTACCACCGCCGTCTCGAGCCATGCTCGCGTGGAGAGCATCCTTCCGCGTGAATCGCCCCGACGCGCGGGTCACACTGCGAGTAGTCAACTTCTGCGAGGGGAGAACCTCTGACGAGTCACAGCCGGCTCTCGCTTTTGTGAACGTTCCGAGGAAGCCTCACTCATCGCCAGCGCGCCTCCACGATGGTCATCGACCCGGAGGTTGTGCGGCAGAGGGTGCTCGCTCGCCTCCACGGTAGCGACCCCGACTGGGACGAGGACGATCTTCCCCCGTTACCCGGGGAGCGCGAGAGCGGCTACCGCGCGGAGGGCGAGCGGCACCGTTCACCCTCAGACGTGGGCACCGCCGGGGGCGCCACCCCGAGGGGGTCGGCGAGCGCGAGGCGGGGCGCCCAGAGGGTCGCGTTCGGCCGCCGCATTCCCGAACCCGGACGCACGGGGCGGGAGAACCGCCCGCCGAGGACGTCGCAGCCTCGCGCGTCGCCGTCCGCGGAGTCATCCGGCGCGTCCGTTCAAATGGAGATGGGGGGGAACGTCGAGATCGAACGCCGAGCCGCGCGCCCGGCGACGTCCTCCTCCCAGCGCGGCCAGTCCCTCTCGCTGCTCAAACGCGAACACGCCGCGCGGCCTTCCCCGGCGTACCGCAACGTCAGCTCGCGCGCGCCGCTCCAGGAGACCAGCGGCGACGACGGCGACGGACGAAACACAAACGCATCCAACGAACGACGACCACGGTTCACAAACTCGCACACCGCAGTGTACAACCGCCTGCTCGCGGAATCCGCCGCGCGACGCGTACGCGCTCGGCCCAGAAACAACGACACGGAGCAACACGCGCAGGACACACACCACACGTGGCGCGTGAACTTCGAGGACGGCGTCGGTAGCCCCGGGCCGCCGCCGCATCCGAGACTCGGAAACCGACCGCACCACTCGTCGCACAACACGACGGAGGACGAAGGCGGCGGCTACTGGGGCGCGACGGAACCCGAGGAGGGCGGCAACACGGACGCGTACGACGTACCGGATCACGACGGATTCGATGCCATGGATGGGTTAGGGAGGTTGGGGGTCGCCGGCGCGAGGAGGTCGCGGCGGCGGGGGGGCAATCTGGCGGCCGCGTCGAACGGTCGCGAGGATGTCGAAGACGATGACGCCGACGACGCCGACGACGCCGCGGCCATGTCCACCGGTGAGGAGGACGAGCCGTCCGACGACGACGACGGTATCGTCGACTCGGCGGGTAGCAGCATGGACGGCGGCGACATCGGGACCCTACCCCGCGACGTGGACGTCGTCAACACGCTACGCGGCGACAACCTCGAGTTGAGGGATAAGCTGCGCGAGGCGACGGAGATGCTGAGCCGCGTGTCGGAGGAGCGAGCCGCGGCGACGCAGCAGCGCACGCTGATGCAGCGGCAGCTCAAGGAGGCTGTCGCGACGCGGGAACGGCTCCGGGAGCGCGAGGCGGCGTCGGAGCGCGAGAAGAAGGATGCCGCGGACGCCGCTCGAGCCGCCGAGACGCGAGCCAAAGCGTCGGAGAAAAAGTTGGAAAAGTTGGCAAACGCCAAAAAGGCTGCGCTGGAGGCTGAATCCCGCACCGTCCGAGCGGAGTCCAGGATCAGCGCGCTCGAGATGGAACTCGCGGCCATGCGCGAGCGCGTCGAACGCGCCGAGGAGGAACGCGACGAGGCCAAGGCGGAGTCGAAGGCTATGGCGGTGTGGCGCATCGAGACGGATGAAGCCGCGAGGAGCTCCGACCACGCTTCGCTCTCCGCCGCCGTGGACGAGGCTGAGCTCATCCTGGCGCTGTTCGCCGAGGAGGACGGCGACGAGGACATCGATACCATACTCAGCCCGGCGGCCAAGTCGACGCGAGCCGGGCACCGCGACGAGACGAACACGCGGTCCAAGCACCCGCTCGTCGCCGTCGCCGCGAGAGCCGCGGGGAACATGGGACGACGCGAAGCTCGGCTCGGTGACCTCCTCTCCGCGCTCACCGGGGAGATGGCCGCGTCCAAGCGCGCGGAGAAGGAGATCGGGACGCTGCAGAAGAAGGTGGCGGAGTTGGAGATGACGGCGGTGGCGGCGACGCGCGCGCTCGAGGCTGAGCGCTCGGGAGGAGGCGCGTTTGGCGCGAGCGGCGGTGATGATCCACCGACGCCGTCGGCTCGGGAGGTCGCGTCCATGGCGGTGGGCCTCGCGTCCTCCGCCAAGTCCCGCATCCGCGACGCCGAGGACGAGCTCATCACGACGCGAAAGACGATCGAGTCGATGCGGTGCGAGATCCAGGCGCTGGAGTCCAAGCTCGAGCGCTCCGAGCGACTTCGAGCCGGTTTACGACTCGCCGCGGACGCCTCGGAGGCGATGACCGAGCACGTCGCCGAGCTCGAGGCATCGAACGGGACCTTACGTGACGAGTGCATGGCCACCTCGCGCGTCGCGCTGCACCTGCACAGGCGGTGGAGGAAGGCGAGGATGGATCGGTGGGTGGAGGGTCGATCCCGCGGGTTGTCGTCGTTTGGAGCGGAGTTGAAAGACGCGAAATCCGCCGTGTTTTTCTGTTTCAAGTTTTGGCGAGAGCTGTCACGTGGGGACACGCCGATACAGAAGGGCGGCGTCGGCGTCGATAAGGGCGGGAGCAGCCGCCGCGGGTCCATCGAGGCGGGCAGGCGGTCATCGGTCGAGGAGGACGGCGGCTTCACGTTTGCGCCGGCGACCGCGCCGAATGTTTCAAACGCGGCGACGCCCCCCGCGGCTCAACCCGGTTCAACACCGTTCAAGGACCTGAACCCGTTCGCGAACAAGTCCGACTAGCCTCTTTAATAATGTTTTAGCGTTAATTACAAAGCTTAAACGCGCTCGATCCCGCGTGGCTACACGCGGGAGGGAGCGCCACCCACCAACTCTACCAAAGAATGAAATCAGCGCTCGCACCCTTTAGCGGGTGGCGCCGGCAGCC
>Ga0115567_10005346_pt1 | contig 12449 bp, 13 predicted proteins | sample COGITO_mtgs_1204_2_FD_88679 | JGI IMG/M metagenome (GOLD analysis project Ga0115567, IMG submission 88679) | Pelagic marine microbial communities from North Sea - COGITO_mtgs_120412 | ecosystem: Environmental > Aquatic > Marine > Epipelagic | place: Germany:Helgoland, sampling site Kabeltonne...
ACAGCTTGAGGAGGGATCGGCGCGCGCCGCGCAGCTGGACATCGAATTGCAACGTCTGCGCCGGGCCAATGATCAGCTGACCGAGGCCTGCCACGCCCTGCGTGAAGCCAATAGTGAAGGCGTGGGCGAGCCGCATCTGATCAACAAGGCGATGCTGGCCGAGCTTGAAGGCCTGCGGGCGGCCCGCGCAGCCGACGTCGCCGAAGCCAGCGCCATTCTGGCGAACCTGCAACCCCTCGTGGACGCCGCTGGCGCCGCCCCCCAACAAGAGGACGCCTGAGATGCCCGAAATCAGCATTGCCATCGGAGGCCGCAAATTCGAGGTCGCCTGTCAGGAAGGCGAGGAAAGTTATCTGCATTCCGCAGCCAAGATGCTGGACGATGAGGCCCAGGTGCTGGTCGACCAGGTCGGCCGCATTCCCGAAGGGCGCATGCTGCTGATGGCGGGTCTGATGCTGGCGGACAAGACCGCATCCGTTGAAGACCGGATCGTCGAAATCAAGGCCGAGCTGGCAGAGCGGGAGGCCGAGCTTGCCGGTCTGCGCAACACTGTCGTTGAACCTGAACGTGTTGAGGTGCCGGTGGTGCCGCAATCCGTCAAGGACACGCTTGCCGAACTGGCCGCCCGCGCAGAGGCGTTAGCCGCGACGGTGGACGAAAAGCTGGCGAATTGAAACGTCGGGCGGCGATACCGCCGCCCGGGCGTTCAGCCGTTGGCTTCGCGGATTTTTTCAGCGGCGTCCTTGTCATAGGTTACGCCGCTTTTTTCAAACAACGTATCAAGCTCGCCTGACAGGGTCATTTCAGTGATGATATCGCAGCCACCGACGAATTCGCCTTTGACGTAAAGCTGCGGAATTGTGGGCCAGTCGGAAAATTCCTTGATGCCCTGACGAATTGTTTCGTCCGCCAACACGTTCACGTCCGAGAAATCCACGCCCATATAGTTGAGAACACCTGCCACCCGGCTGGAGAAGCCGCATTGCGGCATTTCCTTGGTGCCTTTCATGAAAAGCACCACGTCATTGGCGGTAATTTTCGCTTTGATCTGGCTGGTTGCATCTGTCATTCGGATTTTTCCTTCGCTTTGTCTTTGAGGAATGCGGTGTGAAACCACGCCGCGTAGGTTTCGTCATTCGGTCCCGTGGGCGCCTCGTTGCGCGCACCGGTAAGAAAGGATCGTTTGCCTGCCCGCGCGCTCCAGCCGCGCGTGCTGCGCTCGAGCGCCTCGTTGCGCCGCGTTGTGCTGTCCACAAGGTCCAGATCAAGCCCCTCCATGCCCAGCGGTGTCTGGGTGGCCGCCGCATCGCGTTGCGGCTGGCGGCTGGAGAGCGGGCGATAGACACTGTGCGCACGCCGGTGCTGGCCCCACAGAATAATCGCAAGGACAACCGCCGCCGGTATGATCGAAGCAAAAAGCATTTCAATCGGGTGCCTTGGTCGTCAGGGCGAGCGCGTGCAATTCTCCGCTGCTGCCGTCCATTTTGCCCTTGAGGGCCGCATAGACGGCGCGTTGCTGTTGCACGCGATTCATGCCGCGAAAACTCTCGTCCACGACCATCGCGGCCATATGCACGCCGTCATTCCCTTCGACGGTGATCTTCGCGTCAGGAAAGCTGGCGCGGATCAGGTCTTCGATATCGCGGGCTTGCATGGCCATAGGCGCGCTCCGGTTTGTGTGTTGATGTTGCCCCAAGATGTAGGGGCCAGCGCGCCAAGGTGCAAGGGACCCAAAGGAGCGCTTGCGCGCACGCCATTATTATTTGACCCTACCACAGAACGCAGCGCAAATCCAACTGACCGCCATGCAAGGAGACCGTGATGCAAAGCAGCGAAAACGCCCCGGAACAGGCGCTTGAGTGGGTTGAGGCCGGTCGTGGTGCCGCGCTTGCCACCGTGATCGACACATGGGGCTCCGCTCCGCGCCGCGTGGGGGCACAGATGGTGGTGTCGGGCGACGGGGCGATGCAAGGTTCCGTTTCGGGCGGCTGTGTCGAGGGTGCCGTCGTGCTGGAAGCATTGGAGGCGCTGGAGGCAGGCGAGACGAAGGTGCTGGAATACGGTGTCAGTGATGGCGATGCCTTTGCTGTGGGGTTGGCGTGTGGCGGGACGATCCGTGTACTGGTTGAACCGATTGGCGATACGGGGATGCCGCGCGATATGCTGCGCGCGCTGGTCGATCACCGTGCCGCCCGTGAACAGGTGGCATACGAGGTCGCGCTGGACGGGTCCCGCCGCGCGATTTTACAGGGCGGGCATGCTGACCGTTTTCGCAAGGACCGTTCTGGCACGAGCGAAGACGGCGCGCAGTTTATCGGCATTCACAATCCGCCCTTGCGACTGGCCGTCGTCGGAGCTGTGCATATCGCGCAAGCCCTGGTACCGATGGCAAGGATCGTAGGCTTTGATCCCGTCGTCATCGACCCGCGCGAGGCTTTCGGATCGCCTGCACGATTCCCGGATGCGCAGGTCCTGAATGATTGGCCGGATGCGGCGCTTGCGCAGGCCGGTGTTGATGCACGCACGGCTGTTGTGCTGCTGACCCATGACCCCAAGCTTGACGATCCGGCGCTTCATATCGCTCTGAAAAGTGGCGCATTCTATATCGGCGCGCTGGGGTCCAAACGCACCCATGCTGCACGACTGGTACGGCTGGCAGAAGCGGGATTTTCCCAACAGGATGTCGCGCGGATCAACGGGCCCGTAGGGCTGAACATCGGTGCGGCAGGCCCGGCAGAGATTGCCGTATCGATCCTTGCCCAGATGGTAGAAAGCCTGCGCAGACCATGAAATTCGGACCTGTATCATTGGCCAAGGCACAAGGCGGCGTTTTGGCCCATTCCTTGCACCTCACGACAGGACGGCTGCGCAAGGGCGTTACCTTGACGGCAGAGCACATCGCACAGCTTCGTGCGGAAGGTGTGGCGCAAGTGATCGTGGCCCGGTTGGAACAGGATGACGTCCACGAAGACGATGCCGCCCGGGCATTGGCCGCGGCAATGGTCCCGGAACCGACGCTTGCGGGGCTGGAAATCCGCCATGTCGGCACCGGACGGGCCAACCTGATCAGCGCCGTGCCCGGTGTGGTGCAGATCGACGCGGCGGCGATCCACGCAGTAAATGCGATCGATCCGATGATCACCGTCGCCACCGTTCCGCCGTGGCAACAGATGGATACCAGCGGGATGATCGCGACGGTCAAGATCATCTCTTATGCGGTGAACGGCGCGGCGCTGGATGCCGCCTGCGAGGCCGCAAGGCAGGCTATTCGAATGCGGCCCGTCGCGGTCGAACGGGTAGGTTTAATTCAGACGGTGGTGCCGGGGGATGACGGGGCGCGTGGTCACCGCGCCATCTACCAGCGGCTGCAGCGGCTGGGTATTGGCAACTGTATCAAGTCGGTTGTGGTGCATGAAGAGCATGTTCTGGCGCAGGCGATTGCCAATAATACCGACGAGGTAATTCTGATACTCACCGCATCTGCCACGTCTGATATCCGCGATGTCGCGCCCGCTGCTGTGCTCGCGGCAGGTGGCCGGATCACGCATTTCGGCATGCCGGTCGACCCCGGGAATCTTTTGTTTCTGGGTGAAGTCGATGGCAAGGCGGTGATCGGCTTGCCGGGATGTGCCCGATCGCCTGCGCTGAACGGGGCCGATTGGGTGTTGGCACGTGTCCTTTGCGGCGTGCCGGTGCGTTCGCGGGACATTGCCGCGATGGGGGTCGGCGGGCTGCTCAAGGAAATTCCAACGCGTCCGCAACCGCGCAACCCGACCAAGGGCTAGCATGCAACAGATTTACGGTTCTCAACGGCGCGGCAGCATGCTTAACTCTGACCCAACAACACATTAAGAAGTTAAGGGAGGATACCATGACCAAGGTCACCATGACCGTGAATGGCAAAGCCGCGTCCGGCGACGTTGAAGGCCGCACGCTGCTCGTCGAATTTCTGCGCGAGGATTTGGGGCTGACCGGTACCCATGTCGGCTGTGACACCAGCCAGTGTGGTGCCTGCGTCGTGCATGTGGACGGCGAAGCTGTGAAGGCCTGTACCATATTCGCGGTTGAAGCAGACGGCGCGCAGGTCGCGACCATCGAAGGCCAGGCAGCCGCTGATGGGACGCTCAACACGATACAGCAGGCCTTTCAGGATCATCACGGTCTGCAATGCGGCTTTTGCACGCCCGGCATGGTGATGTCTGCGGCAGCATTGCTGAAAGACAATCCCAAACCGACAGAGGCCGAGGTGCGCCATTATCTGGACGGCAATATCTGCCGTTGCACGGGATATCATAATATCGTCAAGGCAATTCTGGCCGCATCCGGTCAGGACGTCGCCAGCATCGCAGCGGAATAATCAACGACGCGTGGGTTTACCCACCCTATGGGGAGGAAACGTAGGGTGGGTAATCGATTACCATTCTGGGAGGAATGACAATGCCAAAGGACAGCGGTATCGGTGCCAGCAGCAAGCGGCGCGAAGACATCCGGTTTCTGACCGGTGAAGGCAAGTACACCGACGACATCAACTTGCGAGGGCAGGCGCATGTATTTTTCCTGCGCTCGGACATTGCACACGGAACGCTCGATAGCGTGGACACAGACGCGGCGGCAGTCATGCCCGGTGTTGTCAAGATTTTCACAGGAGCTGATTTCGAGGCTGTCGGCAGCATCCCTTGCGGCTGGCAGGTGACGGACAAGCACGGCGAAGTGATGCAAGAGCCGCGACATCCTGTTCTGGCGCATGGCAAGGTCCGCCATGTCGGCGAACCGATTGCCGCTGTGGTTGCTGAAACGCTGGAACAGGCGCGCGACGCCGCAGAGGCAATTGTGGTCAATATCACCGACCTGCCCGCGGTGGTCAACATGAAGGACGCGGTCAAAGAGGGCGCCACCAAGGTGCACGACGATCTGACCTCGAACCTGTGTTACGACTGGGGTTTGGTTGAGGAAAACAAGGACGCCGTGAACAAGGCCTTCGAGGACGCGGCGCATGTGACCACGCTTGAGCTGATCAACAACCGCCTTGTGGCCAACCCGATGGAACCGCGCGTTGCCGTGGGTGACTACGCCCGTGGCACGGACGAACACACACTTTATACAACTTCGCAAAACCCGCATGTGATCCGGCTGCTGATGGGCGCGTTCGTGCTGGGTATTCCCGAACACAAGCTGCGCGTGGTTGCCCCTGATGTGGGCGGCGGTTTTGGCACCAAGATTTTCCACTATCAGGAAGAGGCATTTTGCACTTTTGCGGCCAAGGCCTGCAATCGGGCGGTCAAATGGACGTCGAGCCGGTCCGAGGCGTTCATGTCGGACGCGCATGGCCGCGATCATGTGACCAAGATCGAATTGGCGCTGGACAAGGACAATAACTTTGCCGCGATCCGCACCGATACCTACGCCAATATGGGCGCGTATCTGAGCACGTTCGCGCCGTCGGTGCCGACATGGTTGCACGGCATTTTGATGGCCGGGAACTACAAGACTCCACTGATCTACGTGAACGTCAAAGCAGTGTTTACCAACACGGTGCCGGTAGATGCGTACCGCGGTGCCGGACGGCCCGAGGCGACCTATCAGCTGGAGCGGCTGGTGGACAAAGCTGCGCACGAGTTGGGTGTCGATCCGATCGCGCTGCGGCGGCAAAACTTTATCACTGAATTCCCCTATGCCACGCCGGTGGCGGTGGAATACGACACCGGCGATTATCACGCGACGATGGACAAGTTGGAGGAAATGGCAGACCGCGCCGGATTCGAGACACGTCGCAAAGAAAGCGAAGCCAAAGGCAAGCTGCGCGGTTTCGGCGTGAATTGCTACATCGAGGCATGCGGGATCGCGCCATCCAATCTGGTCGGGCAACTTGGCGCACGGGCAGGTTTGTATGAATCCGCCACAGTGCGGGTCAACGCCACAGGTGGTCTGGTCGTGATGACAGGCAGCCATAGCCACGGGCAGGGGCACGAGACATCTTTTGCCCAAGTCGTCGCCGAGATGATCGGAATCGACGAAAACATGGTCGAGATTGTGCACGGCGACACCGCCCGGGTGCCGATGGGTATGGGCACCTATGGCTCCCGCTCCATCGCTGTCGGCGGCTCCGCCATGGTCCGCGCGACGGAAAAGATCATTGCCAAGGCCAAGAAGATCGCGTCGCATCTGCTGGAGGCGTCCGAGAGCGATATCGAACTGAAAGACGGCGCGTTTTCGGTCGCGGGCACGGATAAATCCGTGGCTTGGGGCGATGTGACGCTGGCGGCTTATGTGCCACACAACTATCCGCTGGCAGACATTGAGCCGGGACTGGAAGAAACGGCATTCTATGATCCCAGCAACTTTACCTACCCGTCCGGCGCCTATGCCTGCGAGGTGGAACTGGACCCCGAAACGGGTCAGGTCACCATCGAGCGTTTTTCAGCGGCAGATGATTTTGGTAACATTATCAATCCGATGATCGTGACGGGCCAGGTTCACGGCGGGGTGGCCCAAGGGATTGGACAGGCACTGCTGGAAAACTGCGCCTATGATGCGGACGGACAGCTGTTGAGCGCGAGTTACATGGACTATGCGATGCCCCGCGCCAGCGATCTGCCGTTTTATGATGTCGATCATTCCTGTCAAACGCCGTGCACGCACAATCCGCTGGGCGTCAAAGGATGCGGTGAGGCCGGCGCGATCGGATCGCCTCCTGCGGTGGTCAATGCGGTGTTGGACGCGATGCGATCCGGCGGCAAGGACGTGGCCCATATTGATATGCCTGTGACGCCCGCGCGCGTCTGGGCGGCGATGAACGGCTAAGATGGGTGGACGGACCGGGGGCGCGCCCCTCGGACCTCCGGGAATATTTATGGCCAAAGGAAATATGGACGGCGATGTCCGGTTCCAGGTCAGGGAAAGGATAAGAGATGTATAACTTCGAGATCGATAAGCCATCGACGATTGCTGATGCGGTCAAGGCGTTGGGCCGGGATGAGGCGCAGCCGCTATCGGGCGGACAGACGCTGATACCCACGCTGAAGGCGCGGCTGGCGGCACCCTCGGTTCTGGTGTCGCTGCATGGGATCGCCGAAATGAAGGGCGTGTGCATCGGTGATGACGGACGGCTTTGGATCGGTGGTGGGACAACCCACAGCACAGTCGCCCGTGAGGCCAAGGAACATTATCCCGCACTTGCAGGGCTTGCCGCGCGGATCGGCGACCCTGCGGTGCGTAATCGAGGGACCATCGGTGGTTCTGTCGCCAACAATGATCCGTCTGCCTGCTATCCTGCGGGCGTTTTGGCCAGCGGTGCGAGCATCGTCACCAACACGCGTGAAATCGCCGCGGATGATTATTTCCAAGGCATGTTTGCCACTGCTCTTGAGGATGGTGAAATCGTCACCGAGATCAAGTTTCCCATTCCGCAGTCTGCCCATTACGAAAAGCACATTCAGCCCGCGTCGCGGTTTCCGTTGGTTGCAGCCTTCGTCGCGCGGTTCTCGGAGGGTGTGCGGGTTGCCATCACCGGGGCCTCTGAGGAAGGCGTGTTCCGCTGGACCGAAGCGGAGGCGGCCTTGTCAGACGACTTCGCAGCGGATGGTTTGAAGGGTCTTAGTGTTGATGGGTCGGGCATGATCAGCGATCTGCACGGATCGGGTGATTACCGCGCACATCTGGTCGGCGTGATGACGCGCCGGGCTGTGGCGGCGATGGGCGGCTAGCAGCCTCTGCGGGACAAGCAGAGCCGCGCTCTGACCATCTGGCGCATGCGCGGTTTTTTGCCGGAAAGAAACTATTGTGAAACCCGCGACCTTCTTGAGACGTTATTGAAATAACGCTGCCCGAACGGCGCATCTGAAATAGATCGTGAGGACCAGACGATGAAGAAACTTATTCACTCCACCACTGCCTTGGGCCTGGTGTTGTCATTGAGCATGCCTGCCCCTGTAATTGCACAGACCGCAGACACCGTTTGCGCGCAGAAAAGCGCGGATCGGCAGTTTCCTTGCCAGCTTAAGAACGGCGCGGTCATGCAATCCGAACTGGACGTGTTAAACGCGCGCCTCGCACGCAATGAAGAAGCGCTGAAGGCGGCGCTGTCACAGCAGGAACTTGCCCGCCGCGATGAGGTGGAAGACAATAAAGATACCCTTGCGGCCGAGCAGGTAGCCAAGGCTCAGGCAACCATTGAAAAGACCCTCGGCTACATCGCGCAAGAACAGGCCAAACCCGCAGCGGTGGCGACGGAAACCAAACCGGTTGTTCAGGAAGAAGCTGCCACCCAGACACAACCTGTCATTCAGGAGCAAAAGACATCAAAAACGAAGAAAGAGAAGAAAGAAAAGAAACAGAATAAAGAGAAGAAAGAGCTGACTGAGGAGCAAAAACAGGCGCGTGCAGAGCGTCAGGCCATTCGCAAGGAAGAGCGGCGCGCCGCACGTAAGGCCGCCGCAGCAGCCGCCGCGACTGAGCAGGGGGCAAACGCAAAAGTTCAGAGCGAGACGTTGACCCAAGATGACGTGCGCAGTTCCGATCAGGAATTCGACACGGCCGTGACCGGTCACAATGCCAAGGAAGACGATGGCGGCGGGCTCAGCAAGTTTGAGAAAGCTCTGCTTTTGGGGCTCGGTGCGGTTGCCGTGGGGAAAGTCCTAAGCAACGGTGACGAAGTGGTCAGCCGGTCAGGTGACCGCGTCGTGGTAAAGCGCGATGGTGAGTTGCGCGTGCTCAAAGATGATGACGCCTTGCTGCGTCAGCCCGGCAATGAAATCCAGACCGAAAATTTCGATGACGGGTCAACCCGCACGACAGTGGTCAAACCCGGTGGTGACAAGGTGGTGACCATTCGCGGCGCGGATGGCACTGTGCTCCGCCGCATTCTGCTGACGGCGCAAGGTGAAGAATACACCCTCGTGGACGACACACAGGATGAACTGGATATCGAGGTCGCAGAACTGCCGCAGATCGTTTCGGAATCCGAAAGTGCGGGTGAACGTGGCGAAGCGGAATTACGTACCGCCCTGCAGGCGCAGCATCAACATACGAACGGACGCAGTTTTTCACTGCGGCAGGTACGTGAAATCGGCCAGGTGCGCGCACTTGCCCCGCAGATCGAACTGGATGCCGTACGTTTCCCGACCGGGTCGGCCGCGATACAGCCCGAACAGGCCCGCCGCCTTGCTCGCGTGGGTAACACATTGCGTGACCTGATCATCCACGATCCCCGCACGGTCATTCTGGTTGAAGGGCACACCGACGCGGTGGGCGATGCGACGTACAATCTGGCGCTGTCGGATCGTCGCGCGGAAACAGTCGCCCTGGCGCTGACCGAGTATTTCGACGTGCCGCCAGAGAACATGATTACACAGGGGTACGGTGAAGCATCGCTGAAAGTGCAGACCGCCGACGCGGAACCCGCCAACCGCCGTGCGGTCGTGCGCAATATCACCTCGTTGCTGCGCTAACTGGACATCTGAGCAGAAAAAAGGCCCCGACAATCACTGTCGGGGCCTTGTCAGTTCCAGAAACAGACGCCCTATCTACTTGGGCAGTGGCCCGATCAGCATGACCATTTGACGGCCTTCCATCTTGGGGAAGTTTTCGACCTTGCCTTGCTCTTTGGTGTCTTCTGCGACCCGCTCAAGCAATTCGCGTCCCAAATTCTGGTGCGCCATCTCGCGGCCCCGAAAACGCAGGGTGATCTTGACCTTGTCGCCGTTCTCCAGAAACTTGAACACGTTGCGCATTTTCACATCGTAATCATTCGTATCCGTATTGGGACGGAACTTGACCTCTTTGATCTCGATGATCTTTTGCTTCTTGCGGGCCTCGGCCTCGCGTTTTTGCGTCTCGTACTTGAACTTGCCAAAATCCATGATCTTGCAAACAGGCGGACTGGCGTTCGGCGAGATTTCAACAAGGTCCAGCCCGGCCTCTTCGGCCATTTCCATGGCACGCGCGGGCGTCACGACTCCGGCATTTTCGCCGTCTGCGCCGATCAGGCGAATTTCAGGGGAGCGGATGTTGTCGTTTACGCGAGGGCCGGTGTCACGGGTAGGCGGCGCGTTATGAGGTCTGCGAGCGATGATGGTCTTCCTTTGATCGTGAATGAATAAGAGTTTGCAAAGTAGACGCGGCTGGCTGCCGCTTCAAGGGCGAATATCCATGGGCAAGGGGGCGCCGTCGGATGGTTTTCCCCTTGAACCTTCTGGCGCGGATGTCCATGTCCACGCGCAACGGTATACGCGGACCAATGGGGGACGGGTGCCTGGAAGTTGGAGGCTAATATGAAAAACCTTGTTTGGATCGTCGTCGCAGCGGTTATCGCGTTTGGTGGTTATTTGCTGTGGTCGGGGCGTTCGGCTCAGGACGTCGTGCAGGACGCGGCGCAGACAGCGACACAGGCCACACAGACAGCCACAGAAGCAGTAGGCGAAGCCGCCGAAGTGGTGGTTGACGCGGCCAAAGATGGAGTCGATGCCACGGGCGAAGTGGCAAGTGACGCCGCAGATTCGATGACCGGTGCGGACGACACCGCAGCGGAGACTGCAAATGATGCAGCTGACGCAACAGCCGAAGCAGCAAGCGATGCGGCAGATGCGGCGTCCGAAACCGCAACGGATGCGGCGGATGCGACGGCTGAGGCCGCGAGCGATGCGGCTGATGCAGTAACGGACGCGGCGAACGATGCGTCTGAAACGGCAACGGATGCTGTCGACGCGACAACCGAAGCGGCAAACGATGCTGCTGAAGCGACTGTTGATGCCACCGAAGACGCCGCGACAGAGGTGACCGATACGGCGGCGACAGACGCCGAAGCAGCCGTGGACGAGGCCGCTGACACAGCAACGGCAGCGACCGAAGAGGCAGAGACTTCGTTGGCGGAACTATTGACCGTGGATGGCTTTGACTTGGACAAGGTCACGACGAAGATCGAAGAGTCCGATCTGGGCGCGGTCCAAAAGAACCTGCTGATCAAAAGCCTTGAGGCTGCGCAGGATAGTCCCGAAGCCCTCAAGACCGTTCTGGAGAATATTCGCGAAGCCATGGGCGTTTAAGTCTGGCCTAAGCAAAGAAAAAGCCGCGCCCTGTCACCAAGGCGCGGCTTTCCTATGTCTTTTTTGGAAATGCTTCAGCCAACAAAGGCTTTTTCGACAACGAAGGTCTTGGGATCTGAATTTGCACCTTCTTCAAGGCCGAACTCTTCAAGGACGGTTTTGATGTCCTTGTTGAAATCGAGACTGCCACAGACCATCGCGCGGTCGGTGTCCGCCTTGATCCCGTCAATACCGAGATCCGCAAAGACAGTGCCATCCTTGAGCAACGTCGTGATGCGGCCCATCTTCGGGCTCTGCTCACGCGTCGTGGTGGGATAATAGCGGATCTTGGCAAGGTTCTCGGGCCCGATCAGCTCCTGCATCATTTCGTCGGCTTTGAGGTTCTCGATCAGCTGGCGGCTATATTCCAGCTCTGCCACGTCGCGACACGTGTGGGTCATTACGACCTCATCGAATTTCTCATATGTTTCCGGCTCGCGCAGCAGCGAGGCAAAGGGCGCAAATCCGGTGCCGGTCGCAAACAGCCACAGCCGCTTGCCCGGCAACAGCGCGTCATGCACCAGCGTGCCCACAGGCTTGGGGCGCAGGATGATCTGATCGCCCGGCTGAATATGCTGAAGCCGCGATGTCAGCGGGCCGTCCTGTACCTTGATTGAATAGAATTCCAATTCGTCATCCCACGCAGGCGATGCGATGGAATAGGCGCGCAACAGCGGCTTTTGTTTGCCGGTCTCGGGGTTCGCATCGCCCATCAGGCCGATCATCACGAATTCACCGGACCGGAAACGCAAGCTCGCAGGCCGTCTCACGCGAAACGAAAACAGCCAGTCCGTCCAGTGTTTGACAGATGTCACGGTTTGGGCGTCGGGCAGGGTTGGAACAGCTTTGGCAGTATCTAGGGTCACAGGTGTTTGCTCGGTCATGGGAATATCCGCAGGGTGTGACGCCTGCAGCCTTTGCATAGGGAAATTCGGGGTAAGACGAAAGGGGGGCTCTCCAACGCGTCAGCCGCGCAGGCGGGCCTGATAATCATGCGCGTGCCACTCGGCGCGTGCGCGCCACTGGTCTTCGGGTTGGCGGGCCGCGAGTGTCTCATCAATTTCGACTTCATCAAAGCCGCTGCGCCGTGCCATGGCGTATTGATCCGCGATCACGTGGCCGCGCGCACGCAGGCGTCCCGTATAACCGCGCAGACGCAATGCCCGTGCGATCGTAAACCCGCGACCATCCGCCGAGGACGGGAAGTCGACGCGAATCATCTTTAGCGCCGGTGTCAGGGATACATCCTCCGGGCTGGCGTCAGCAGCCAGATCAAGGGCGACACAATCGTTCGCCGCCCCTTCGCCGCAATAACCATGCGCCCAGTCGTCTGCGTGAAAACCGTCATCTTTTACGAGAGTACTCATGTCG
>Ga0115567_10005352_pt1 | contig 12437 bp, 10 predicted proteins | sample COGITO_mtgs_1204_2_FD_88679 | JGI IMG/M metagenome (GOLD analysis project Ga0115567, IMG submission 88679) | Pelagic marine microbial communities from North Sea - COGITO_mtgs_120412 | ecosystem: Environmental > Aquatic > Marine > Epipelagic | place: Germany:Helgoland, sampling site Kabeltonne...
AAATTTGGCTACGCGCCCTACTTTTAGAGCATCCCGAGGTAGTCAATTCGACCATGATTGAACAAATGACGCTACCAAGAGTGCAAACCAAAAATGAACTTAGGCGCCGCGAGTGGCGCAAACACCTTATTACCGCTCATTATGGTTTAGGCTGGCGCGTGTATAATTTTAAAGGCGTAAAGCTGAATTATCACGGCGGATGGGTGCAAGGTTACCGCGCCGACGTAGCGTTCTCGCCAACCCTCGAGACCGGCATTGCTATTTTAATGAATGCAGAAAGCAATATTATTAATACTATAAGCGCCAAATTTTGGGAGCAAGCGGTTAAAAATCAAACTGTGAACAAATAGTTGTTACTATATTTTAGCTTGCATTTTCTTTAATAAAAACGTCATTACAGCTATAAGACTTCTCTCTTCTCGGCCGATAAATTACCAGGCCATTTAAACCGCAGTAGCACTATTCAGTGTATGGCCTTTTCAACTACTGCTTAATTGAACCTTATTATCAGCGACAAACGAGGATTTTGCGCCCATGCAAAACGACACACGTTCAATCATTCAACACGACAATGAAAGTAGCGTGGCCGAGAATATCAATCACGAAATACAAAAGCTGCTATTTAGTCAAACCTTCAAAATCGCGCTTATGGACACCATTGCGAGCGTTGTTATTTTATTTTGGCTGGCTCCAATGGCGAATATTGAAGAACTGACCGTATTTTTTTCCATAGTCACGCTTATTTCGCTTGGTAGACTATTACTTCACAGCGCATACAAGAAATATGGCGCAGTGCATAAGCGTCGTTTATGGCTTCACGCTTGGGCTTTATGTTCGTGCCTAATGGGCAGCGCCTACGGCTGGGCATTCGTATACTTCACACCTTTTGCACAAGCAGAATATGCCTTGTCGGTTGGGCTCTTTATTATTGCGCGTTGTGCCGGTTCGGCAATGATGTATAGCATAAGCATGTATGGCGTACTTAGCTTTTTAATACCCATAATGCTACTGCCTAGTTATTCTTTATTTACTCAGGGTGGCAGTGCTGGATTACTAGCGCTGGTGATCATGGGCTTGTTCACACTAGCTCTGTTTATGTCGCGAAAAACTATTAGTGGATCATTCAAAAAATCTATCTTAGTCGGTTTCCAACACCAACGAGAACAAAACAAACGCAAACTAATAGAACAACAATTACAAACCGTGAGTCGACGCGACGGCTTAACAGGATTATTTAATAGACGCTATTTTGATGAAATACTTGAAGCGGAAATTGGCAGAGCCCACCGCAATCATCAGTCTTTGTGCGTGCTTATGTTAGACATAGACTATTTTGAAGAATATACCCTTGAATATGGTCATGTAGGAAGCGACAATTGCTTACTAAGCGTGGCGGAAATAGTGCAGGCCTTGGCAAATCGAAAAGGCGATTTGATGGCGCGTTATGGCGGCGCAGAGTTTGCGATTATTTTGCCCAATATAGAAAAAAGTGGTGCAATAGCGTTTGCCAATAAACTGCAGCAAGAAATACAAACTAAACGCATCCCCCACCTAGGCAGTAAATTAACTTCGCTAAAATGCGTCACCATCAGTATTGGTGTCACAAATTTGATGCCATTTTCGAAAGTCAGCACCACTGAGTTAATCAGAAATGCAGACATAGCCTTATACGAAGCAAAGCGCCAAGGCAGAAATCGTGTCTACTTCAGTGGTAGTGGCGGACTCAACCACGGCGCCTCAATTTAAATACATACCGTTTTATTTATCGTACACAGCCACAATTATTGAGGCTTTGGCATGAATAAATATCTGAGTACGTGACTACTTCTCAGTTTGCAAGTACGTGTAACCACTTAAACAATCTTCATAAAAGTCTGTCCACTTAACCCCTTCTCGAGGCTTAATGTTACCGGCTGCTACTTGTTTGTCGATCGTGCGCTTTACATCAATGGCCATGGCACTAGGATGATATTGCATCATGCTTAATACCTGCTCTACGGTCGAGCCTTTGATAACCTCTTCGATATAAAAGTCTTGGGGGTCGTCGTCGTGACTGAAAATATGTACTTCGTTCAAGCGGCCAAAGAGGTTATGCATATCGCCCATTACGTCTTGATACGCACCGGTTAAGAATATGCCTAAGTAACACTTTTCATCTTTTTCCAATGCTGGCAAAGGCAGTATATTGCTGATGGCGTGATCGACTACAAATTGATCTATTTTGCCGTCGCTGTCGCAAGTGATATCAACCAAAGAACAATTTTTTGTGGGCGGCTTTTGCAAACCTTGCAATGGTACTACCGGCAATAATTGATCTATTGCCCAGCTGTCTACCGCCGACTGAAATATTGAAAAGTTACATAAATACTGCGATGACAAGTCATAATCTAGGTCGTGCAAACCTTCCGGTATGTAGTCAGCTTTTTGGTAATAGCGCTGCACAAAACGTAATATATTCCAGTAAAGTGTTTCAATTTTACCCAGCTCTTCAATACCAATTACACGCAAACTAAACGCTTGTGATGCTTGTTCTTTCCATTGCGAAGCATCGTTAAATGCCTCTTGATAGTCAGGATGCTTGTGCAGCGACTCTTGCAACTCACGCATATTTTTGAGCAGTACATGTTCATTTTCAGCAGCGCTGGTATCTAAATCGGTACCTTCTGGTTTTATTTCGCCTACAACTTCGGTAACAACGCAGCTATGATGAGCCGTTAGCGCGCGGCCACTTTCAGAAACAATATGCGGATGCGGCACACCTTCTAAGTCGCACATTTCGCGCAAACCATATACTACGTCGGCTACGTATTCGCGCAGGCTATAATTACGTGATGAGTCATTAGTTGACTGACTGCCGTCGTAGTCGATGCCAAGCCCACCGCCAACGTCCACGTACTCTAACTTAAAACCAAGCTTGTGGAGCTCTGCGTAAATGCGTGCGCTTTCATTAACGGCATTTTTAATGGCACGAATATCAGGAAGCTGACTGCCAATATGAAAATGCAACAGTTTTAGCGTATGGGCCATTCCGTTTGCCTCAAGATACCTAGCCGCTTTAATAATTTCTGAAATAGTTAGGCCAAATTTTGCTCTATCGCCACTTGAACCTTGCCAGCGCCCCTGCCCCTTGCTGCGCATTTTACTGCGCAGGCCTACAATGGGTTCTATGTCGAGTTCTTTACTCAATTTAACCAACATTAATAGTTCGCTGAATTTTTCAATCACTACCACTACTTTTCGGCCTATTTTACGGCCTAATAAAGCGAGTTTAATAAACTCTTCATCTTTATAACCATTTAATATTGTGAGTGAATTCGGGTTGGTGTTGTAAGCAAGTACCGCTAGCAATTCAGGTTTTGAGCCTGCTTCTAAACCGAAGTCGTAAGGCGCACCAGCATCAACAATCTCTTCAACCACCTCGCGTATTTGATTTACTTTAATCGGATAAACGCCGCGATATTTGCCCTTATAATTGGCCTCTTCAATTACCTCTATAAAAGATTCGTTAAGACTAATCACTTGCGAACGCAGTACATCATGAAACCTGATCACAACCGGAAACTGGATTTTTTCGTCCTGAATTTCTTGCAATAAATCACCAAAATCGATGGTCATATCAAGCTTATCTAGGTCAGGTATTACATGAATATTTCCATTATCGCCAATTTTAAAGTAACCGCCTCCCCAGCTTGATACGCCGTAAGTTCGCTCGGCATCGGCAATAGACCATTGCTCAGGAGAGGTAGATAAGGCATTTTTATGATCGGAGATATTTTTTTGATCGGAAGACTTTTTTTGCATTTAACTGTGTACCCAAATAAATTGACAAGTGTGTCACTGAGACCTAAAACGAAGCGGTAATGCTAAATAACGTTAACTGTAAACAACAAAGTGCGCTGAGCTACGCTAATACTTATCCAAAATTAAAGCTAGTTAGATTATATATACCAATTCAGACAAACGAAACAGCAAAGTCATGTTCTGTAGTCACTTTTGGCCTGAAAAAGGATTATTTACGTAAAAGTTAAACTTAAGATTTATTGTAATCCGTTTCAAGCATGCTATAACTGTTAATAGTATGTTAAGAGTAATTTATGCAGAAGCAGGATTGCTTCTGATACATGTTTGCCAACAAAGCAGGGTCATTGAACCAATGGAAATAATGGATTTACCGGTAATAGAATTAGAGCAGCAAAGCCCATATAGAGTTATGGTGGTCGATGACAACGAAATTGAGCTTAAGATTTACGCCAGTGGCTTGGAAACGCACTTTACAATGATGTTTGCAAAGTCTTCAAAGCAAGCGTGGGAGTTGCTCAATCGAGCACCTCTCCCAGACGCGATTATTCTTGATATAATGATGCCAAATGAAGACGGCTTAGCTTTGTGCGATCGTATCAAAGAGAGCCAGTTTACTCGCGATATTCCCATTATTTTTGTATCAGCCTTAACTGGCGCCACCATTAAATCTCAAGCCTTTGAAATTGGCGGCGCCGACTTTATTGCCAAGCCCCCTAATGTGGCTGAATTAATTGCTAGAATAAACCGTCATATTAGCGTGTATAGAAAGACCAAACGCCTCGAGTCACTTATTTACATAGACCCGCTTACGCATTTGCCAAATGCCAGTAAATTTAGAGACGTACTTCAACAAGAGTGGTCGAGGTGCGCGCGATACTGGCATCATTTATCGCTGCTGCTAATTCGTATCGACAATATGGACCAATTTCGAGAGAAGCACGGAAAAGATGAATACTATAGTCTAACCGCTAGCATCGCAGACGATTTATGCTCAATAGGCTGCCGACCGGGTGATTTATTGGCCTCGCTAGGAAACAACATATTTGCCTTACTGCTGTCCGACTGCAGCACAAAAGGTGCAAGTATTAAGGCCGACGAAATAATGAAACGCTTCAACAATCCCAACTTTGTCGTCAATCAGCAAAAGAATGCTCAAGGTATTACTTGCACTGTAGGACAAGCCGTTGCAGCGCCAGCAGGAGGAGGCAAGCCCGAACAATTGTTTCAAATGGCCGATGACTTGCTCTTTGAGTCTTTACAAAGTGGTGAGGGGAAGTTATATAGTTGTGAAGATATTCTCGGAGTAGACTCCCTTAACGGCGACAACAATAGTCAAGCTTAGTGCTGCTCGCATTCTTGAGAATTTAAGTCTCGGATTTATTTACCATTTGCACCGAGTCCCTCTCAATTAATACAGGGTCAAACACACGGGCAACTGCGTCACTTTGAATGTTATATATCTCTTTTAAAGCCAAACAAGCTGCGGTTTTTCCCATCTCTTCAATAGGATATTGAACCGTTGTCAGTTTGGGAAACGTACAAGATGCAAAAGTAACATCATCAAATCCAATAATCGCTACATCTACCGCTGGCGTTATATTATTTTCTCTTAATCGTGCCATTGCGCCAATTGCCATTTGGTCATTGCCGCACACTATTGCCGTGAAAGAAATATTTTGGGCTAAGAAATGATCGATTGCCTTTACGCCGCTTTGCTGCAGGAAATCGCCTTCGTAAACAAGCTCCTGATTAAATGGTAAACCTTTGTTTAAAAACGCGGTTTTCAATCCATTCACACGCGCCATGGCGTCGTTTTTATTCTTAGGCCCGCTGATGCATACCACTTGAGTATGACCATGATCTAAAATGTATTGCGCAGCTAAAAGTCCGCCGTGATAATCATCCAGCGATATGCAGCGGCTGCTAATTTCTGGAATTAAACGATTGAGTAAATAAACAGGTGTTTTGTCTTTGCTAAGCTCAATAAGATACTCGTCTGACAGGCTCTCAGCGTGAAGAATAAGCGCGTCGCAATTGCGACTCTTCAAGAACTCAATACCCTTTTTCTCATGTTCTCTATCAGCATGGCCGGCAGTTATAACCGCGTGTTTACGATGAATACGCAGTTCTGACTCAATCCCTTGCATCATACCGCCGAAGAATACGCCGTCTAGCTCTGCCACTAAGATACCAATGCAGTTAGATCGTTTAGACGCCAGTGAAATAGCGGCTGAATTAGGTGTGTAGCCTAATTTTTTCATGGCTTTTTGGACTTTTTCTTCAGTACGTACACTTACATTGGCAGAACCATTCATTACTCGTGAAACAGTGGCTAGTGATACCCCTGCTAATTCTGATACTTCATAAATTGTTGCCATAATGTCTTTTTTTTGCTTTTATTGTCGAGAGTTTGCCAAGGGTGCATTGCGCCTATAAGTTTGAGGTCTTCTTCAGCACAAGCATCTTTGCTAATGAACTAGGCTGTTGTCCAGCATAGCTTGAATAGTATCGTGAATAAAGCATATGTCTACGCTGACGTTCAACTTATGCTGAAAACGCCAGATAATTTACCAAGCCATATTGAACGTAAAATGCAGCGTATTTAAGGTATTGGGATTAACCATCGGCACGGTATCATTATCGAACTAACTTTCCAACAAAGCGAAGCACAGGAGAACACTCATGGAGAAATCAGCTGTGTCCCTTACTATATTTATGGGTGTAAGTGGCTGTGGTAAAACTACTGTGGCCAAAGAATATGCGCGTGTCTGTAAGATACAATTCTACGATGCCGATGATTTTCATAGCAATCAAGCCAAAAGCCATATGGCTAAAGGACTCCCTTTAACAGACAATATGCGCGAGCCGTGGATAAAGAAAATGGTCGACGAGATATCTCTTGCGCTGAAAGATGGACAATCTTGCACCCTTGCTTATTCTGGCCTTAAATCGTCGCAGCGTATGGCGTTTTTATCAATTGATGCTTCAGTGACCTTCATTCATTTGACCCTGCCTATTGCAGAAACACAAAAACGCGTGCGCTCTCGAAACCAACATTTCTTTCCTGCGCACTTAGTGCAAAGCCAATACGACAGCCTAGAAAGCGAGGCGAACGGGGAAACACTTATTGAGATAGACGCGACTCAAACTGTTGACGAGATTGTGCATCAGCTTTTATAGAAATACAGTGTTACTGTAGGCTGGCAATATAGACAACTGGATTCCACTCTTGTCATTCCAGCGCAGATGCAATGCTGCTTGTTTAAGAATTCAAAGACCTGCCGTCTTTACTGCGGAGGCATAATACTTGTCTATGGCACTGCAATGAAATTCGAAAGTTCGGTTAAACAAACGCTTAATTTCTACACTACTGCGTTTATTTACTCAGTAAACGTCACTTTCTCTAAAGAATATGCCGCCAATAGCGATAACTATATATTATCTATCAATTGGCAGTATATCTGATGTTTTTTATCAAAGGCGAGACAACCCTAGCGCAATATTTTCTGGTTATGCTAGTTTCTACAGTTGGTTTAGTGGGCGTAACTATCGCTTCGTACCTTGTTCCTTACGACAAAACTACAGTCACAGTTTTAATGATGATATTGTCGGTGATATCCATTAGTTCAAGTGCAAAAATAATTGCCGATACGGCAAAAAGTAAAGGTTACTAAACATTTAACTTAACGATATTTTGGTATTTCCTCCAATACTTGATCTACTATTCGCTCGCAACCATGCCCATCAATTAACTGCCGGGCATTAAAACTCATGCTCTTTCTGCTCGACAAGTCATTCCATAATTCGTAGGCTTTTGACATAATTACTTCAATTAAATTTGCATTATGAATAGCATCTTTTTCATTTTTTTCAACTTCGATAAAATCGCGGACATCAACAGCGCTAAACCAAGTATGCGCATCGTGGACAGTAAGCGCCGCTTTTTGGTTGTCTGCACTCACCAGCGCGATACTTGGCGTGCCTACACAAGCAAGTTCACCTAGAGTGCCTCCGGCAGCAGTAATAGCAAGCCCAGAGTGCATCATTAACTCAGCAACTTGTTCACTTTTTTCGATAATAAATAAGTTGGTATGGTGGTTCGCCAGAGCTTGTAAAGGTAATGATGATTGGGTATTTAACCCGCCTAATAAAACATATACATCTGCGGTAGGCGGCATATTTTGAAGTAATGCGCGAGCTAAGAGTAGAGACATATTTTTCACATCAGCGCCCCCTAAGGTAAGTAAAATGCGTTTACGTTGCTCAATATCGACATATTCTTGATTAACAAATTCTTTGCGTAACAATGTAAAGTTAGGGCCTAGGCAAAGTGTTGCTTGTGGTGCTCTTTTTTTATAGTCAGCTCGCTTCGCAGCAGCCGCAGGATTGACAATAATATCGCTAATAAGTGTTTTATTATTTATGTTGTCATCAACATTAACTAACAAAGCTGTGGTATTACGAAAATACCTCCACTGCTCATCATTTACCTGATAGTCGTCGACAACTATTGCGTCAGCATTAAATGCTTGAAGGTGTTGAAGTTTGTAGTCAAACGGCAGTTTAATAAGCGAAAAACCTTGTGCAGTTAACCTAGCCGCTAAGTAATTGGGGCACTCATAGCTAGCGAAACTTACTTCAATTCCTTTTTGAAAACAGACTTCTGCAAGCGCAAGTAAACGCATTATATGTCCGGCACCTATTTTCGGAGAAGCGTTCGCGAAGAATACAAAATGTAGTGTGTTAGCAGTTGGCATTCAGGTTTCATAAAAAGATACGATTATTCGTTTAGCTTATCGCTTTTACGTACTTTTTGCGATTTTACTTTGACGGAAATCCTGCCGTAAGTCAGACATACCTTATAAAAAATAACATAACAAACGCAGGTGAGTTTTTTATGCACATTAAAATTTACAAGAGCCAAACAAAGATTAATCGAAAAGCTTGCCGTTTGAAATTGTGCCTTAGTCGTTACTGTCTTATACTTAAGTATGGTTTTTACACCACTGTTTAACATTTATTAAAGGACAAAAATGAATCAATTCGCCGTAATTGGGCTAGGAAGATTTGGCATGGCGACTTCTTTAGAGTTAATGCGACTTGGAAACACGGTGATTGGCGTAGATACTGACGCAAAGCTGGTTAACGAAGTAGCTGAATACCTTACTGTGTCGGTGGTTGCAGACGCTACCGACGAGTCTTCGCTTAAAGAGCTCGATATTATAAATTGCGATGCCGTGCTAGTAGCAATAGGCGAAAGTTTAGAGGCGAGTATTTTGTGCGTGCTGGTATTAAAAACCCTTGGCGTAAAACAGATTTGGGTAAAAGCGACATCACAGCCCCACCACACTATTTTGTCGCGCTTAGGTGTTTCACGAATTATCCACCCCGAAGAAGAAATGGGTGTACGAGCAGCACAATCACTCAACTATCCTATGGTTAATCAATATTTATCGATTGGAAACGGCATTTATATTGTTGAGATTGAGATTGAAGCACATTGTCACGACATCTCCATTGGTAAACTGTTGGGCAAAGCAAAAGGTAAAATAGAACCTTTATTAATACGAAGACGAGAAAGTATTATAAAGAACGTGGATGGAGAAACGTTGCTTGAAAAAAATGATTCATTGGTGCTTAGCGGTGAAATTTCGGCACTTAAAAAAATTGTCCCAGAGTTTATCGCTAGATGAAACAATGGGATCCTAACTTAAGCCCTTATAAAAAGAAAAAAATCCTTTCAAAATCAACACTTCAAATAAGTCCGCCTGCTGTATTGTTTATTGGATTTTTAGTGTTAATTACTATTGGTGCACTTTTACTAATGCTGCCGGTTGCCGCAGTTGCGCCCACATCACTTATCGAAGCTTTATTTACAGCTACCTCAGCCGTTACAGTAACAGGATTGGTTGTGCTAGACACTGGCACACATTTCACCTATTTCGGCCAAGTGGTTATTGCCGTGCTTATTCAAGCAGGCGGGCTAGGTTTTATGACCTTCGCGGTAGTTGCCGCAATAAGCTTAGGCGCAAAACTAGGCTTCAACCAGCAGCTTGTAATGAAAGAAGCACTTGATCAAACAAGTATGGACAAGGTGATTACCACTGCAAAATTCGTCATTTTATATTCATTTGTTATTGAGCTTGTGGGCTTTGTTTTGCTTACTTCAGTTTGGTGGCAAGAATTTGGTTTAGGAGAAGCAGCGTATCAATCATTTTTCTATACTATTTCTGCTTTCAATAACGCCGGGTTCGCTTTACGTGGCGATAGTCTCTCCGCCTATTCTGCGAGCTTTTCAGTAAACATGATTATTACAGCCTTGTTTATCATCGGTGGTATAGGATTTGCAGTGCTCATAGATGTTAAAACAAATCTGCGCTGGCGCAAACTAAGCTTAAATACTAGAGTGGTGCTGTTAGCCACTTTAGTCATTAACCTAGCCGCTTTTTTTTTGGTATGGTTATTAGAAGCAAATAATGTCAATACTTTAGCCTCGCTGCCTATTGGTGAACAAGCCCTAACAGCTTGGTTTCAGGCAGTCACGCCTCGAACCGCTGGGTTTAATACCTTACCGATAGACCAATTAACCGATGCAACAACTACATTGACGATATTTCTAATGTTCATTGGTGGAGGTTAGTTAAGTACCGCTAGCGGTTTAAAAATTGGTACCTTTGTCGTATTAGTCATGGCAACATACGCATTTTTAAAACGCCACAATAATGTTTCGCTAATGAATCGCACCATACCGCAAGCGCAAGTAATGAAAGCACTGTCGTTAGCAATACTGTCTATTGGCCTGATTTTTATCGGCATTTTCTTATTAACAGCTATTGAAAATGCGCCCTTTCTTGATATTGTGTTTGAAGTTGTGTCTGCGCTAAGCACGGTAGGATTATCGCGTGGGTTAACGAGTGAACTGAGTGTTGTAGGCGAGGTGGTAATTATTTTTATGATGATTATTGGACGCGTTGGACCGCTAACCTTCGCCTATGTTATTGCTTCGCCTAAACCGAAGAAAGTGGTATATGCGAAAACCGATATTCAGGTTGGTTAAATCATGAAGGCAAATTCCAATCCTTAAATAGGATTCCTTTAATCACTTGCTAAAAGTTTAAATTTTAGTAAATTAAACTAATGTCTAACACAATTAAAAACAAGGAAATCGTTTATTTTCAACATTCGCTTGTTTATGTATAAGGCGACGACGGCGCTACTGCTAATCGTACTTACCAATGTTATTTTGCTTTCGCCTAAAGCAAGTGCAGAATTACTTGAGCCGACCCAATTTCGGCATGTGTCCGTTCAAGAGGGTTTGTCGCAAATCACCATTACCGATATTCTAGAAGATAATATTGGATTTATGTGGTTTTCCACTCAGAATGGCATTAACCGTTATGATGGCTACACGTTTGTTCAATATCAACAAGATAAGAACATGGATGGCAGTGGCCCCATTGGCAATTACGGCAATAAATTAGCGCTCAATAAATCGACTGGTGATATCTGGGTTGCATCCACAGCAGGATTGAGTCTATTTGACCAGCAAACCGAGCGTTTCATTCATTATCCATTAATGGGTCGGGACAACGTTGAGCATAGCTATGTTACTACCGTAGGTTATGACCGAAATGACCAACTATGGGTAGGCACCAACTTCGGTTTATTCAAATATCACGCGAATTCAGACTCATTCTCTTATATCGATTTAGGAAACAACCTACGTTTTCGAGTATCTGACATTGAACAAGATGCAAACGGGTTTTTATGGATTGCCACAAGTCAGGGCTTATACGCACTTTCTGAACAAGGGAAGTTAACAGGCGCGCCTTTGTTAAGTGGTCTTGATGTAACTGATATAAAGCTACTCGAAGAAGGAAAGATTTGGTTTGCCACAAGTGGTGCAGGCATTTTTACCAAAGATGATGGTGCACCCGCGTTTGAAACCTTAACAAAACTTGAGCGCCTCTCTACTCAATTAGAAGAAGGCTCAGTCAACGCAATCAACCAATTAAAAAACGGCAACATATGGATAAGCACACTCGATGGCTTAGATATTGTCGATTTGGCTGAAGAAAATCAAATTATACATTTAGAATATAAGAATAAAGCGACAAGTGTACTAAGCGACCGTCACATGACACGAACCTTTGAGAGTCGCTCTGGCATTATCTGGCAAGGTACATGGAACGCAGGCGTCTCTATTTTCGATCCAAACATCCTGCAGTTTAAAACGCTAAACGCAGGTTCGCTTAAGGCAACCAGAGGATTAGACAACGACGCACAAGGCAATATTTGGTTTGGTACGCCCGAGGGAGTTTGGAAGAGGAATTTAAATGGCACAATTGAAGGCCCCTGGACATACAGCCCACAGGATCTAAAATCAAGTTTTGTTCAGGAAAACAAAATAGTCGCTATTTTACGTTCAAAGTTCTCCAATAAGATTTGGATTGGCTCACGCACAGGACTCAGCGTACTTGACCTCGATGAAAAGTACATTCGCCCTCTCGATGTGCTCAATGGGAATTATATATACTCACTCGCTGAAGACGACAATGGCGACATTTGGCTGGGTGGATTCAATGAAGGTTTATATGTGCTTGATAGCGAATCGTATAAGCTCAAAAAACAGTGGG
>Ga0115567_10005353_pt1 | contig 12435 bp, 12 predicted proteins | sample COGITO_mtgs_1204_2_FD_88679 | JGI IMG/M metagenome (GOLD analysis project Ga0115567, IMG submission 88679) | Pelagic marine microbial communities from North Sea - COGITO_mtgs_120412 | ecosystem: Environmental > Aquatic > Marine > Epipelagic | place: Germany:Helgoland, sampling site Kabeltonne...
ATCGAGCTGACCCCACCCGGTAGCCAGCGTTTCCCCGTCGCCTTGAAGGGCGGGTCGTGGCGCATGAAGTGGTGCTTGGTGAGCTCTGTAAGGTTGGCGAGGCGCGGCTCATACCGCTCCTGCGAGCGTTTCTCGCGACCGGCCTCGAATTCAAGGCGGTCGTCGTACATGCCCGTCACCGTGCGGCGGTAGAAGCCATTGTGGAACAATGTCTGACGCGTCGAGCCAGTTGGGTGCCAGGCGGGCGGTTGTTGCTCCAGCGAGTGAAGAAACTCATGCTGCTTGTAGTGGCTCGGGTCCTCAAACATGCGCCTGAGCGTGCGTCGTGGCGGCGGCGGCGGCACATGCTCCCCCGGCAGCTCCTCGCCCCCTCGACTTTGTGTCTCTGACATGCGATCCGCACCCACGTCTACTGAGAGTGCCGTCTGGTCCAGAGCGAGGCGATCGACAGGCGCCAGAATCTGCGTGCCCGTGGTCTGCGGCGGCGCTGCCTCTCTCGCGGTGCGCTGACTCACCGCCGAACCTCCCCGCATTGCCGTCCCCATCTGCAAAGTTCCAGAGCGGAGTATCGGAGAATCTTCCCGCGCGCTATTCCGACGCTCCGTTGGGGTAGCTCGTCGAGATGCGGCGCGCGAGCCGCCAGCCGAGCGAGACACTGGAACGTCGGCGAAGACGTTCGGCCGTGCACTACTAACAGAGTTCCCGCGGATACTGGGCGGCCGCATCGATCCACCTGAAGGTGGAGGACGGGGTGCCGGACTGGCGTCGGAAACACGGATGGGTCCCGTGTTCACGGCCGATGCTGCCACAGCCGTCGACGCAGGGCGGGAGCCCAACACTGATGGTGGCCTTCCGCCCTCCGACACTCCCGAGTGGTGTCTCGACGGAGGTGGCGCGGCAGCAAATGCGCCTGTCAGAGCCATGGTGGCACTCTTGCTTGTGGTTGGGCGACTGCCACCTGGCATCCCCGCGTCTGGAACGGCCATGCCGCGCTGTTGAAAAACGGCTCATGTTTTCAAGTTGACTTGTCAACTTATTGCGCACCTTTTTTCGTAGTTGGCCCCACGATGGCGCGGCGGTGGCGAGGGGGGCGGACGGCGGTGCTCCTGGGTGTTCTTTTGTGCGCATTCTTGCCTGTGACGAGCAGCGTGCCAGGACTCAGGGAGAGCAAGAATGACAAGACCCCGGGGCTGCGCGGGGGGGATGGTTCTGGGGACGACACGGCCCGCACGCGAGGCGAGGCCGAGCCCGCGAGGGACGGCGCGGGAAAGAAAGGCGCCAAGGGCAAGGACGAAGGTAAAGGTAAGGGCGCCGCTACAGCTGGAAAAGCCGCTTCGAGTGAAAGGCACAAGGCGGCGGCGGAGGGAACGGGCAAAGCGTCCGCTGCGAACACCGATGATGGTGCAAAGCCGCTGCGGCCCGAAGACGGTGACCCAACTGTGGGCGGGAGGGGCCGGAACACCACGTGTCCAGTGCCGGACAAGGAATTAGAGGCGAAAAAAGCTCTCGCCGCTCGCATGCTGAAGAACGGTCTGAAGGTTTGTGACCATCGCCCAGGCTACTTGGCGATTCGAGGCCCGGTCATAGCAGCGCGTTTGTTCGCTAGGCCTGCCACAGAATGCCGATAGCCGTGTGTAACACGCTGTGCGCCCTGCAGGCTGCGGAGGGTGAGAACGGCACGCTAGTCCTGGAACAGAGCTTCGATGAAATCTACCACAACGCAACGGCGCTTGGAGATGCCGAGTGCCAGTTCTGGCTCGGTCGATGCTTCGTTGTGGGCGCGACGGACGAGGACGGCAACGAACTCGTCGCAAAGGACATCAACCAGGAACTCCCTGGCCCATCGCCCTTCTGCCATGCCACGCGCCACACGCACTATACTGCCGTGGACTGATCCGACCTGCATGCTAATAGCGGGGTGCACGAACAGGGTGCGCACTTGCTGCACGCGGCGGCAGAGCAGAATCACCTGCTCGCGGCCCGAGAGCTCGCGTCACTTATGGAAGTTCACGTCGACGCAGACCGCGCGGCAGAAATCTACCTCAAGGCCATCGAGATGGGCGATGTGAGGTACGGAGACTGCCCTCACGGCGCTGTGGGTTTGGTGTGACGCTGCAGCCGGTGACACGAAGCGGCCGGCGTGCAGATCGGTCTCGCGCCTCGCAGGACTGTACGAGGACGCGGAGCAAATGGAAGAGGCGGTGCAGCTGTACCAGCAAGCTGCCCAGGCAGGGGACGCGCTTGGCATGTCGCAGCTTGCGCGACTGTTGGAGCAGGGCAAAGGCGTGGCCGAGGACCGCCTTGGAGCCTTGAAGCTGTACCGGCAAGCCGCCGCAGCCGGCGACGCGGTTGCGCTGAATGGCATGGGAGGCTTCTACGAACGGGGGGACGTGGTTGCGCAGGACCTTGCAGAGGCAGCACGTCTCTACGTGCAGTCCGCAGAGGGGGGCGACGCATTCGGCGCAGCCAACGCAGCCCGCTGCTTTCAGCTTGGGATCGGCGTCAAGCAGTCGTCAAAGGAGGCGGAGCAGTGGGCGCGTGCGGCCGCGGAGAAGGGTATCCGCGGGGAGACACTGCAGGCTGAAACTGACGCCGCAGAGATGGCAAATCTCCCCCGCCCGCTCCTGGGCGGACGCCCCTCCCGCTACTCGTACATCCCCGTTGCCGACTCCGAGCTGGTCTCGCAAAACGCCACAGAGGTGGCGGAGGACGCGCTGTACGACGGCGCGGGACAGATCGAGGGGCAGATCGTGCGTTTCCGTCGTGCGGAGTCGCCCGTGTACTTCAAGTCTCCCGATGTGCTCTGGGAAATTCCAGCCGCTGCAGCCGCAGAGAGTGGCGGGGCGGCTGCTGCATGAGCTGCTAGCCGCGTGTTGCTGCACGATGGTCGCAAGGACACGGCACACGCAGGACGCCGCAAAAGGCAGCTTCAATGCAGTGTTGCTGCAACAGTGTTCTGGTTGTGAGATTGAACGCATGAGCCCACATAACTGGCGCGCACCCGCGCAGCAAAATTCTCGCTTAGCCGGCCCAACTTAGACCGCTTCCGCCCCCTTACCACCGGCCGATTTGAGTGCGCTGCTCTCTCCAAGAAAGTGACGCTCAAAGTTCTTGATCCTCATGCGCGAGAATGCTGCAAGTCGCTCCATGTCTCTCACCGACTCGATCCACTCAGCTGCCGCTTCGGCTTTGCCCTTGTACTCAGCTGCCTGGGCGTCGGCTTGTTGTAGACGTCTTTGGAGATCCTTAATGTATGCCTCAACTCTCTCGTGCAAAGCAATTGTGAGTTCAGGGACTTGGTTCTGTACCATTGAAACCATTTGGCTGTAGCGGTCGAGGAGGTGCTGCGTCAAGACAGTAGAGTCCTGAAGCAAGCGGCGCATGTTTCCTTGCAGTGAGTGCAGTCGGTCATGAATCTTCATCTCTGAGACAGACAAGAACTTTTCATGCTCCATCGCCGTGTGCACAACTGTGTCGAGCTTGGCTAGCACGTCCGATTGAGACTCCCCGTGCTTGATCTTGCTCTTGAGCTCATCGAGCAGGATAAAAAGCCGCTCCTTTCGCTCCACCGCACCCCACGCTCCACGGACGAGTGCCACATCAAACATTTTTCCAGACCTGTCCTTCTTCACGGTAAGCACGACCTTCGAGCCAACAATATCTGTACCGCGCACCGCAGCGACGATGTCTTTCTCTCCAACCTTGCGCCCATCCACGGCGATGATTTCATCGCCACGCTCGAGGAGACCGCAAATATGTGCAGAGCTTCCCGGAATCACAAGCTGGATTTGCAGCGGCCGAAGGGTCGTTTCCGAGGAGTTTTGCGCCAGTCGGATTCCGACTGTTGTGTGCGTTCCGCGACGATTCACGTCGTCACGGAGCAGGTCCCAGCCATCCTCCTCCTCCTCCGCGGTCACAAGATTCTTCATAGCCTCCAGCAGCGGAATGGGGCTTGCCTCAGGCGTAGGCTGCTCAAGATGCAGTACGCTAGATGGCAGCTGCACCTTCCCAGTTACAACTGCCCCGCTTGCATTCATCATCGCATGCTTGTCATCCCTGTGACGGGTCTCCACCTCGTAGCATGCAGCCTCGGCCAGCGACTGCTGCTCCTTCACTCGCGCTTTAAGCTGTTCGATCTCAGATCGGAGAACATGCACGTCGTTGGAGTCGCCGGTGACCTCCACACTCGGAAGCCTGCCACCGCGGCACGGACTCGTTGAGCTAAGCCCACATGAAAACCCTCGTTCAACGCGGCTCTGATGCATAGGGAAACAGATCATTCGACAAACTGTTCCGTAAGGCAAAAACCTGAGCATCTCATTCACGACATTAGCGGCATGCGAGACCTGCCAGCAGCGGTATCTGTGATGTGTCCCAAGCCGTGCTTTCCTCTGCGGGGACCAAGTGCGGAACGCCGCCAAAGGCTTTCCCCCAAATGATAAGGCAGCTCTATCGCGCAGGGGCGGCAACCTGAGCCTGCGCCATTTGAGACTGCAATGCGCGGACATTTATTGTGTCGCCCATGGCTTTTCTGAGGCCTGCAGCGTTTCCTGCTCGTCCTCGTTGTCCCCACGTCTATCGTGGTTGCTCTCGCGCTATTAGTTACCATTTGGCAGGGCACGGGTTTAGAGTCCTAAAGATAGGCTCCTACAGGGTACACTATGGTACACCTGCCGTGCTGCAGGATTCGACAAGCAGCTCCTTGTACTTACTGCGCAACGACGGGGCCGTGCTCTCACCCTAGCAAGGCGGCCGTGCCCAGTTGGGTCGGTCCTGCGCAGTACAGCACGGCAGCTATCAGCTGAAGATCACAGGAACCGTCTGAACTAAGAGGTGCGGGGCTGCTGATGCAAGGCGTGGCTCAGAGGGAAGTTGGCGCTGGCGAAGAAGGCAAAGGGGGCACGACGCCAGCCAGTGCAGCTGGCTCGAAGAAGGACACCAAGTTTCTCAACTTTAAGCCTGGGACTTCTCAGAAGCTACCGCTCCGTCGTCCGCCCAGCACCAATTCGGTTGAAAGCGAAGAGGAGTCCGAAGAATCGCAGGAGCTTCGCGACTACCGCCCACCAAGCAGGGAAGCCCTCGAAGCATCCGGGGCAACAGCTTGGCTGCCTCCACCGCCCCCTCAGGCAGTTGCATTCGCAAAGAAGTACGGTTATGGGCTGCCCGATAAAACCATAACGAGAACAGCACCCTACGTGGAACAAGCTGCCATGGATCATGTGAATCGTGGCCTGTCTCGTGCTGACAAGGCCCTGACGCCGGAGGAGTTTGCGAGAAAGTACGGCTACGACCGTGCGACGGGCAAGCGGTGGGAGCCGATTGAGGTGGCGGAGGGAGGGGCGTCCAAAAAGATGCCGCTGCGTGCTCCCCCACGCACTGAGTCCCTGGAGTCGGCGGATGGGCCGTACGAAACCTTGCCGGATCAGGCTGGTGGCCTGTCCCGTGTCGACATGGCCCTGACGCCGGAGGAGTTTGCGAGAAAGTACGAGTATCACCGAGAGGCAGGTGCCGGGGAACGTCCTGCAAACGCAGGTCGGAAGTCGAAATCGAGATTTGTTCCGGTGGAGCTGCCGGAGGGTGGGGTTTCGAAGCCAATTTCTCTTCGGAGGCCACCGAGTGCCTCTTCGCTTGTTTCATCTGAGTCACGTTCATCCATTGAGTCTCAGCACAGTCGCTGTGGTGTTTCCGAGGAGTCATCTGCAGCGCGTCATGTGCCTTGGCGTAATGTGCATCGGGCTGCAGTGGGAACTGGCGGTTCAGGACCGCTGTCGCCGGGGGAGTTTGCGATGAAGTATGGCTACGTCCGTGAAGATGGTCCTTCTGGTTCGAGCGACGAAATGTTCAAACAGATCAGTCCGAGCAATCCCAGGCGCAGTGCGCTGAAAACGGTTTTGCCCCAGAGCTAAATGCCCCGGCCCTGGCGAACGGTGTCTTGTTGTGAGGCTAGGTTGTGCAGATGTGAATTCTTTGTGAACGGGGATAGATCGCCATTTCATGGGCGCCCGGAAATCGATCATTTCATGCGCGCTTATACTAACTTGATGGTATGGACAGATCCTCCGCGCAGACTCTTCCAAGAATCTTGACGGGCGTGCAATCCCCAATCCGAAGGGGATGCATGCTCACTTTGAGGATGACATGGCAAGTGACAGCAGTGAGATGAAAATTCGCCGTCTCAGGTGCTCCCAGTGCAGGCGTGCCCGTGAGCGCGAGCGTGAATTTGTCTGAGCATATCGCATGCTAGACAGCGACACAGCTCGTTGCCTTGAACCATCAGACCGCGGTGCGGCACCTGAATGTCAGCTTATTCGGGGAGGAGGGCGAATTTTCAGGTCGGATACGTTGCCGTGTGGAGTGGCTGATGCGCGTTTGCCCTCGGCATCATCGGGAAACAGCTCGCAGTCTTGGAAGTCCTCGCCATCTCACGAACAACGCACAAAGGCGCGGGCCCTGGCCTCGACCAGCCCACCGCCGCAGCGGCCTGCCAACGACCCGCCGTCGCGCTCGACATCCGGCGGAGGCTCCTCCAGCGGCTCCGCTCTTCCAAGTGCCCATAGGCCGTCCTCTCCGGCGCCTTTCGCGGCACAGCGTGAAGCGTCCTTCAACAGCGGTGAAGCGGAGCCGGGCTCCCCCGCGAGTTCCGCTCCAGGTCGCCTCGGCGTCGAAAGCAAAGAAAGCGCGTCCGAGAGATCGTTGGCGGCAGTAGAATCATCCACTCAGGGCTTGATACCTGCGGAAGTAAGTGAGCCTGAGCTAGTGGATGCGGGACTGCTGTCGATCGAAGACGCGGCAGACCTGCTCGAAGCTGCCCTCTCAGAGCTGTCCCGCCCGACTGCACCGAGTACTGTGGCGTTGGCCCGCGTGTTGGAGCACGGGATGGACCCTGGTGCAGCGAGCCCCGAGATCGACGCAGGGCGAGACCGAGACAGTCTCCTGGACGGGTCCGCAGCGAGCGGTTCGGCCAAGCTTCCGCTTGGGAGCCCCGGCTTGGGCGAGAAGCCAGGATCCCCCGTGGCTGCGATTTTGCCGAAGTCTGGCTCGAGAACGTCGCTTGCAACCGCTGCCTCGAGCCGCACAGCAGAAGTCGACACGGGGAGCGAAGGAAGCAGGGGGGCTGGACAGGCCTCGGATCGCGACTCGGTCGCGGGCCCGATGTTGCCCGGTGCCGCGCGCAACGCAGAAGAGGATTCCTCAGCGGCTGCGTTTGGCAACGGTCGCGTCCGCGGGCCGACGCCGCCGCGCTTCAAGAGGGGTCCACCAATGGGCGGTGAGCCACCGGCGGTTGCGGACGGCGCGGGCGCAGTGCCTGCGCGCCGAACTGACATGGCAGAACTTGACGTTGAGGTCGCGGCGGTGATTGCCAAAACCAGCGCCATGGAAAAGGTACCCTATCTCGCCCAGCTCCCCCCGTGCTTCTTTCTGGCTGGGCTACGCACGCCCGGCAGAGAGTTTGTTTCAATTGCATCGCTTTCGCAGTTCTTGATCGCCCGCTCGGAGACAAGCACAGTGCCGCCCAATGTCCCGCCCAGCTTGGCTGTCGATACTGTTGGCTCCAGCGAATTGAGCGTGCGGCCGCCTAAAAGTGACACGTCGCGCTCCTCAAGCAAGGCAACGGGCTTGTCCCCGCTTCATGGCGGAGGCAAGAGCGGCACATCACAGAATCGGACGCCAGAGAAAGGGGCACCGGTGGATAGCATATCTCTTGTCAAGCGACGATCGACTTCTTCTGCCGATGTAATTGCCATGTGGAAATTCCCACTGCCTGTCCGCGACCATCTTTGACCGAACGCTGGCCTGAGAGTGCGCATGACGCTATGATCGTTGACATCCGTGATGACTGATTGGCGTCTGCCCGCTGTACAGGTTGGACCTGCTGCAGAGGCGGGGAACCTCCCCCTCCCACAAGCCAAGGCAGGAGACCCGCCGCAAGGAAAGCGGACAACCCCGGATCAGCGCAAGTGTCGCGGGCGAGGCAGCCTTTCTCCAGAACCGGGGTATGCCCAGCCTCTTACCCTGCCTGGTGCACCTCTTCCAAGCGCGAACGTGCCTGGTCCGACCAGCGGTGTCGGTGCAGGAGTGGGGCAATTCCTATGAGTCAGGTTCCCGGGGTGTCGGAAGAGGCGTTTCAGAAGCAAGTCGAAGCATTTTGTTTGTACACGGGTGGTGGAATTGGATCCTACTTTGGGCCGGAACAGTGTTTTGCGATGGGAGTCAAGTGCGCGCGGATTGGAGGCTTCGATGTTGACGGCAATGCGCGAGGTGGAATGAACCTCTTTGTCCCAGCGGGCTTTGCAGGGGGGCGCGAACTACCACCTCCACCGGTCAGCAGCCGTGGCGACGATTTTCGTACGTTTGTGGAGCCGCACTTCGTCCAGGAGCGCAAGGTGGCCTTCGGACGCATCTCGTGGGACGCTAATATTAACCCGTCTTGCTACGTGCGTGTCCCCGTCAAGGAGGTTTGCGCGCCTACGCGATCTGGCGAGGCCCGGTTGCAGCACGGCGCTTCCCCGCCCAAGGTCCCTGCGGGTTCGATTGAGACGTGGGCGAATTCCTCAGAGGGATTTGGTGCTCTTCCCGACCTGCTTCGCTTCTTCTGCGAACGTGTCTGGAGGCTCAAGCGCCCAAAGCTGCTTATCTCTGTCTGCGGTAGCTCCGAGGACTGCGATATTCAGATGCAGGACAGGCAAGCGCTGCTCTCAGGCGTCATGCAGCTTGCAAATGAGACAGACGCGTGGATTGTTACCAACGGGCTGGATGTAGGTGTCTCCAAGCTGATTGGTCAAGCGAAGCAATCATCCGAGCTCAAGTCGCCACTGATTGGGATCGTACCGTGGGGTGTGGTCGAGGGCCGCCAGGCCCTGTGGGACAAAGAGGCAGACGGATCGATAACGCGTCACGTGGACCGAATGATTGTCGAGGGGTTTACAGAGCACGAGAAAACATTCGCGCGCGTGAAGCCGCATGGGCAGAAAAGCGTTCGGCTTTCGCGGGAACATTCGCACTTCATCTTGCTCGATGACGGGACGAAGGGCGAATTGCGAGGTGAAGCTGCTATCCGTGCGCGCTTCGAATCGAGTGTCGAGAGTGGTGGCAATCGCGTGATTGAAGATATACGGCGTACCGTGGAAGAGAACAACCTCGGGTGGCAGGCAACGAACATGCATCGTCGCGAAGGCGCACAAAGTGTCACGACAGTTTGTGTCGTCATCGAGGGGGGGCCTGGGACAGTGCACAAGGTATATGAGGCTGTCACAGGCGGCACAGCAGTGCTACTTTGCCGTGGAACAGGCAAAACAGCAGATGTCCTCTCTGACGCTTGCGAATACGTCGAAGCGGGTAACCTTGACTTATATTTGAGGCACCATCATGAAGAGGATCACCGCTCCTCAAGCGAGGGAGAAGAAGATGGAGATGAGGGTCGGCACGCTCGGCATATGGACGAGGATCCGCTCGAGCGGCTCTCCTCGGTCTACAGCAAAAGCAAAGCCAGCGACGTTGGTGTGAACAACAAGATCATCGAGCGCATGCTTATCAACGACTCTGAAGATGAATGGCTCCAGGCAGATGTTCAAAAGTTTTACGACGTCAAGTACCCGGGATTCGACAAAATTGTGGCCATGGTTACTGCGATTGCAAGATCGGGACTGTGTCAGATTTACACTGTCGCGTCCCTCAACAACGGGGTCTCAGATCTTCCCGGAGCGATGCTCGTCGCTGCTCTGAAAAAGCAACGTATGATGGGTAAGGCGTGGCGCGACTGCCTTGGACTTGTTGTTGCATGGAACCACGTGGGGATCATGCGGCAGTTGTTAAATCATGTCAAGTCGTCTGAGTTGAGGACGCGAACGGCGCTAGAGGAAGCCTTTCACCGTGCTTTCTCGGAGAACAAGGTCGAAATGGCGAAGACGCTCCTTATGTATTGGGACTGTTCTGCTGTGTATAATTTCAACCGCAAAGAGGAAACTTCAGGTATTCAAATCTTCAACTCCATGCGCATCAATGCAAAGTCGAAAAAGGAGGAGGTCGCAGTGATCCGGAACTGGACGGACCTTGTGGTAAAAATGCTCAACTCGACCAAGGCAGCAGCGAAGTCGGCCCTCCACAATTGGGCGGAGCTTTCGGCAATTGCTGCCGAGGAGGATGAAACTCGCAAGCTTTTCGAGGTGCGACAGAACGCGACCTGGCAGGAAATCTTCTCGATGCAGACGATTGAAAAAATCCAAGCGTACCTAGTGCCCCCCGATGAGAGCACGGAAGTTCGGAGGGTGTCGCCGATGGAGAATATCCGGGCGTTCGAGCGCGTCTATAAGGATGTTCTCGGAGAGGACTGGTGGTACGAAATGTCGACGCTTGGTTCACTGATGGACCTCTTCCTATTTTCGCTCCTCATGTGCCGCCAGCCAATGGCTAAGATGCTCTGGGCTCGCCTTGATGTGCCTGTGCGCTCGGCACTGCTCGCAGCAACGTGGTACCGCAAGTGGGCTGCTAGAAGTGGCGTGAAGGTGCACGTGATGACTTCAATGCTTCAGTACGCAGATGAGTTTGAAGACATGGCGGTGCAGGTGCAGCGTATCACTATGCGCAACGACTCTAGGATGGCGCTCGAGGCGCTCGAGCGCCCGTCGCGCCTCTGGAAGGGCCAGACGGGCGTCGACCTCGCAATCCTCGGCAACTGCCGCAAGTTCATCGAGACCTGCTGCGTCGAGGCGCTCGACTGCCGCTGGACGGGCGACCTCTCTCCCTACCGCCAGACACTCGGGCTTTATCCCACTGTCGTGCTCAACATCCTGTCAGTTGGCCTGCTCACACCGCACCTCGTCTCGTTCCGCATGCCCGCGCAAGCCGAGGCGCTGAAAGCGCCGACGCAAAAACGCAAGGTTCCACTTGGCTTCGACGCGCGCGCTCTCGCGAGCGGCTCTGAAAACAAGACTGCCGCAGCAAACGACAAGCTCTTCTTCAAGCTGCAAATGTTTCAGGTCCAGTTTCTATGCCTCAGCTACAAATATGAGATCCATAAACCCTAAACGCCCTTCCCTCTGCATAGGTTCCTGCGTCCAGCTCGGCCAGCGGGGCGCTTGGCGGAGCGCCTGGCCGCCGTTCGGCGGAAGTATCCGAACGAATGCTCGCCTCTGCCCGCCTACTCGGTCACATCCCCCAGAGTGATGCGCCAACGTATTGCTGAGGTGGAGCGCGCAAGAAGTCCTATTTCATGAGCTTACGTGTGGCCCTTGAGCTGGCAGACACCGACCTCGCCTCGCAATTGCTGGTGGGCACCGATGGAGGCGAGCAAAAAATGCCACTGCCGGAGCAGGTCTTTTTCCCGCTGTGGCTTGAACTGTGCCGAGGTTACTGATCCAGTCACTGCGCGCAGGTCATACTTTTCTTCCAGGCGCCGATTACTATCTTTCTCATCGATGGGATATTGCAGATGTTGTCTATATCAATCTTCATGTTCATCATGTTCGGCGAGGACCGCTCTGCGGATGGAATGCGCCCCTTCGAACAACAACGAAGTTTGACTAAGTGCCTCGGAGAGATTGCGGTGTACACTTGTGCGGGCTTGACCGCTTCACTGCGTCGTCCGGGGATTAGATAGTGACTGCGAGCGCGTGGTGCACAGGTCTTAGCAAGTACGAAAAGATCCTCTCAGCGCTTGTGTTCTCGACGACGAGTACGGAAATTGCAAACGCTATTGTCGAGGGCCCATCTGTATACTTGTGGAGTATGTGGAACTGGGCTCGCATCGCAGCATGCAGCTTCTTCTGGATAGGGGTCGGTATTGTTGCGGCTGACACGGAGCAGCGAGATGCTAAGGGAAAGACAGGCTCATGGGACGAGGGTGAGAGCATGTACTATTCAGTCAGTCTTTTCTTCATGTGGCTTCGACTCCTGCATCTGCTCGCAGTGCATCAAGACCTTGGACCGCTCGTTGTGGTGATCCGTCGCATGATGCGGGACGTCCTCACCTTTGGTGGGATTTGGCTCGTGCTGCTCCTCGCGTTCGCTTGCGCGATGCAGGGCACGGGACTGGTCCAGAGCGAGGAGTGCTCGCTCGCAGATGTAGCCAAGATGCAATGCTGGCCCTCATGGTGGCTATGGCGTGTGTACTACCAGTCCTTCGGCGTTCCTTTCTTTGAGGAGCTCAACACCGATTCTGCCAACGCCATCACGGTACTGCGCTTGACGCCTCGCATATTGCATCCCGAATGCCGGGCTGACCCTGCGGTGTGCAGATTGTGATGTGGCCGACAATGAACTTGATGCTCGTCAACCTGCTGATCGCCATGATGAACGACACTGTGCGACCCTTCCCTCCCTGGCCATCTTCCACCCACTCTGCTCGTGGAGGGGGGGGGGGGGGGGGGGGCTTGGGGGGCTTTGCCCCGGGGTTTCCCGCGGGACCGGGGGGGAAAGGGGCGGGCGCACGCGGGGGGG
>Ga0115567_10005358_pt1 | contig 12433 bp, 11 predicted proteins | sample COGITO_mtgs_1204_2_FD_88679 | JGI IMG/M metagenome (GOLD analysis project Ga0115567, IMG submission 88679) | Pelagic marine microbial communities from North Sea - COGITO_mtgs_120412 | ecosystem: Environmental > Aquatic > Marine > Epipelagic | place: Germany:Helgoland, sampling site Kabeltonne...
AACTGGAGGCTGCGGCGTTTCAAAAGATGCGCAAGTCGCTTGAGGCGAACGGAACCGAGGTGCAGAGTTTGCTGGCGTGATCCGCTTGGCGGCTGCGCTGGCTCTGACGGCCGGGCCTTTGGCAGCGCAGGATATCTTTGTCTTGGGCGAGGTTCACGATAATCCCGCCCATCATGCTGTTCAGGCGCAGCGCGTGTCTGACATGGCCCCGACTGCTATCGTCTTCGAAATGCTGGCGCCAGGTCAGGTGGCTAAAATCACGCCGGAGTCAAGATTGGACCCACGCGCGCTGGCGACTGCGCTGGACTGGGAAAATAGCGGTTGGCCCGACTTCTCATTTTATTATCCCATCCTTCAGGCGGCGCCCGAGGCGCGTCTTTACGGCGCCCATGTTCCGCGTTCGGAAACGCAGGCAGCCGCCGAGACAGGCATCGTCGCGGCGTTTGGACCGCGTGCATCGGAATTCGGCCTGCCGGGCCCGTTGCCCGCAGACCAGCAAGCCGACCGTGAGGCGATGCAATCGGAGGCCCATTGCGGCGCTCTGCCAGTCGAAGTGCTGCCCTTGATGGTCGAAATTCAGCGCCTGCGCGATGCGACGTTGGCACGGGCAGCGCTGGATGCGCTGCGCGATACCGGAGGGCCGGTGGCGGTGATTACTGGCAACGGACATGCGCGCTCCGATTGGGGAGTGCCCGCGACGATAGCGCTGGCCGCTCCGGACGTCGAGGTGCACGCGCTGGGTCAGGGCGAGAATGGGGCCGCGCCGCAGGGTGTCTTTGACGAGATTGCAAGCAGTCCCGCACCTGTCCGCCCCGATCCTTGCGAGGCGTTTCGCTAGACCCGCCCTTGTCTTGGCGCCGTGCCCGCCATAGTGTCACACCGCTTGAGGGGGATGGGTTATGACGCTTGGCGGCAAACGGATATTGCTCATCATTGGCGGCGGGATCGCGGCCTTCAAATCCCTTGATCTGATCCGCCGCCTGCGCGAGCGCGGGGCGCATGTCACGCCTGTCCTGACCCGCGCGGGCGCGGAGTTCGTCACGCCCCTGTCGGTGTCGGCGCTGGCCGGATGCCGGGTCTACACCGATCTGTTCGATCTGACGGACGAGGCCGAGATGGGCCACATCCAGCTCAGCCGCAGCGCCGATCTGATCGTCGTCGCGCCTGCCACCGCCGATCTGATGGCGCGGATGGCCGGCGGGCATGCCGGCGATCTGGCGACGACGCTGCTTTTGGCCACCGACACACCCGTCCTGATCGCGCCTGCGATGAATGTGCGCATGTGGACCCACCCCGCGACGCAGCGCAATCTGGCCGCGCTGGTGGCGGACGGCATCGGCGTCATCGGCCCCAATGACGGCGACATGGCCTGCGGCGAGCATGGGCCGGGCCGCATGTCCGAACCTTTGGAGATCGTGTCCGCCATCGAGACCGCGTTGGCGGATGGCCCGCTGAAAGGCCGCCGCATCCTCGTGACCTCAGGCCCGACGCATGAGCCGATCGATCCGGTGCGTTACATCGCCAACCGCTCGTCCGGCGCGCAAGGCACGGCGATCGCCCGCGCGCTGTTGGCGCTGGGCGCCGACGTGGTATTCGTGACCGGGCCCGCAGATGTGGCGCCGCCCGCTGGCGTTGATCTCCGCCGCGTCCAGACGGCCGAGCAGATGCTGGCGGCCTGCCGCGCGGGCCTTCCGGTGGATGTCGCGATCTGTGCGGCCGCCGTCGCCGACTGGCGCGTGGCCAGCGCCGCGACCTCCAAGATGAAGAAGGGCAAGGGCGGCCTTCCGCAGCTGGAGTTGACCGAGAACCCCGATATACTGGCGACGCTGTCGCACCTTGCGGACCTGCGCCCACGCCTTGTCGTCGGGTTTGCTGCCGAAACCAACGACGTAACCGAGAACGCCGCCGCCAAGCGGCTGCGCAAAGGCTGCGACTGGATCGTCGCCAACGATGTCAGCCCGCAAACCGGCATCATGGGCGGGGCCGAGAATGAAGTGACCCTTATCACCGATGCCGGGGCCGAGGCGTGGCCGCGCATGACCAAGCCGGACGTCGCTGCGCGCCTGGCTGGCCTGATCGCGGCGCATCTGGGCGACGCATTGGATATTGCGCGATAGGAACGATTGCGCCAATACGCCTGAACCATACCCAGAAACGGCGCACGACATGCGGTATTCTGCCGAGACATCACCGAAATCCTATGGCACTGCCATCATACTGTGCGGTATTTTCGGTGTCTTGGGACTCCACCATTTCTACCTTGAGGATTGGCTGTACGGGCTGGCCGATCTGGCGCTCGTGATCCTTGCCGTCGCTTTCATGGTGCAGGGTCTGGACGGCCTGGCCCTGCTGGTGATCTTCCTGGATGCCGTGCATACCATCATTATATTCTACTACCTCATCGTCGAGAAATGGCGCGACGGCAAAGGTCGCCTCGTCGTATTGCAGAGCAATCCATAAGGCGCGGCGCGCCACCGGTCAGAAGGGACAACATCATGAGCAATACCAATTCAGGCGGCCCGGTCAGCGACAAGAAATTTGTGCCTGCCGTGCTCCTGTGTTTCTTTCTGGGCAGCCTCGGCATCCACCGCTTTTATCTGGGCAAGATCGGCACCGGCATCCTGATGCTGCTGACGCTGGGCGGCTTTGGCATATGGACGATCATCGATTTCGTGCGCCTCATCATCGGCTCGATGAAGGACAAGAATGGCCTGCCGCTTCAGCAGTGACGCACGCTCGCAGGCATCGCATGAGTCCCGTAGGTTAGGACTGGAGCAGCGGCGGCGCGCGCCGGCGATTTTGATTGTGATCACATGGCAATCCGGTGTGATCACAAATCGAGGGTCGACGTCGCTACATGTGGATTCTACCTGTTTTGTGCTGGGCAAACGCGCCAATACAGCTAAAACATATCCCAAGACATCGCGCCTGCCGATCATTTGGGCGCGAGAGCCAAGTAAAGGATCCTAGGATATGGCCGACGTGAACCGGGGCGACCGCCCGCTTTCACCGCATATTTCAATCTATCGCCCGCAGCTGACCTCCATGACGTCGATCCTGACGCGGATCACGGGCAACGCGCTTTTGATTACCACCCTGCTGATTGTCTGGTGGTTCCTGGCCGCCGCGATCTCGGCTAACGCGTTTGCCGCGGCAGATGGTATTCTTACCAGCTGGTTCGGCGACATCGTGATGGTGCTCTCGCTCTTGGGGATCTGGTATCACACGCTCGCGGGTATCCGGCATTTGATCTGGGACACCGTATCGATGCTGGAAATCGGCCGGGCGGAAATGCTGGGCTGGATTTGTCTGGGCGGGTCCGTCGTACTGACGGTCCTGACCGTCATCATTGTCTGAGGAGGTGTGAGCCATGCGTTTTCTGACTGACCGCAAGAGGGCCGTGGGGCTTGGATCTGCCAATTCCGGGGTCGAGCATCATTGGTCCATGATCCTCAGCTCGGTCGCGCTGGTGATCCTGATCCCGCTGTTCATCTTTACCTTCGGCCCCATCCTCGGCGCGCCTTATGAAGAGGTGGCGGCCTATTATTCGCGCCCCTTCCCCGCGATCGTGGCCGCGCTGACGCTGATCGTCGGGCTGCGGCACTTTGCCGGGGGATGCCAGGTGATGATCGAGGACTATGTTCATGGGCTGGCACGGAAGGTTACGATCCTTTTGATGTATTGCCTTTCCTACGCGGCAATGGCGGCTGGCGTTTTCGCCATCGCGCGCCTTGCCCTATAGCTTGAGACCGGAGTGACGACGAATGGCCGAATACGAATACGAGACGCATGATTATGACGTCGTGGTCGTGGGTGCAGGCGGCGCAGGCTTGCGCGCGACGCTGGGCATGGCCGAGCAGGGTCTGCGCACCGCCTGCGTGACCAAGGTCTTCCCGACCCGCTCGCACACCGTGGCGGCGCAGGGCGGCATCGCGGCGTCCTTGGGCAACATGGGCCCGGACAGCTGGCAGTGGCATATGTACGATACCGTCAAGGGGTCCGACTGGCTGGGCGATACCGACGCGATGGAATACCTTGCCCGCGAGGCGCCCAAGGCGGTCTACGAGCTGGAACATTACGGCGTGCCGTTCAGCCGCACCGAGGAGGGCAAGATCTACCAGCGTCCCTTTGGCGGCCACACCACCGAGTTCGGCGAAGGGCCTGCGGTGCAGCGCACCTGCGCCGCCGCCGACCGCACCGGCCACGCGATCCTTCACACGCTCTATGGCCAGAGCCTCAAGCAGAAGGCCGAATTCTACATCGAGTATTTCGCCATCGATCTTTTGATGTCGGACGACGGCGCCTGTACCGGCGTCGTCTGCTGGAAGCTGGACGATGGCACGATGCATGTCTTCAACGCCAAGACGGTCGTGCTGGCGACGGGCGGCTATGGGCGCGCCTTCTTTTCGGCGACGTCTGCGCATACCTGCACCGGCGATGGCGGCGGCATGGTGGCGCGTGCGGGGTTGGCATTGCAGGATATGGAGTTCGTCCAGTTCCATCCGACCGGCATCTACGGCGCGGGCTGCCTCATCACCGAAGGCGCGCGCGGCGAGGGCGGCTATCTGACCAACTCCGAAGGCGAGCGGTTCATGGAGCGCTACGCCCCTCAGTACAAGGATCTCGCGCCGCGCGATTACGTCAGCCGCTGCATGACGATGGAGATGCGCGAAGGCCGGGGCGTGGGCAAGGACGCGGATCATATCCACCTCAACCTGTCGCATCTTCCGCCCGAGGCGCTGCATCTGCGCCTGCCCGGAATTTCCGAATCGGCCAAGATTTTCGCCGGCGTCGACGTGACCAAGGAACCGATTCCGGTTTTGCCCACCGTCCATTACAACATGGGCGGCATCCCGACGAACTATTGGGGCGAAGTGCTGAACCCGACCGAGGATGATCCCAAGGCCATCGTGCCGGGCCTCATGGCCGTCGGCGAGGCGGGCTGCGCCTCGGTGCACGGAGCCAACCGCCTCGGCTCGAACTCGTTGATCGACCTTGTGGTTTTTGGCCGCGCCGCCGCGATACGCGCCGGCAAGGTCGTCGACCGGGACGCTGCCGTTCCCGCAACAGACAAGGCGGGCGTCGATAAGGCGCTGGACCGCTTCGATACCATCCGCAACGCCGATGGCGGCACGCCCACAGCCGCGCTGCGCGACGATATGCAGCGCACCATGCAGGCCGATGCCGCCGTCTTCCGGACGTCCAAGACGATGGCCGAGGGTTTGGAGAAGATGAAGAAGATCGCCGCCAAGCTGGACGATCTGCATGTCACCGACCGCACCCTGATCTGGAACACCGACCTGATGGAGACGCTGGAGCTGACGAACCTCATGCCGAATGCAATGGCCACCATTGCCGGCGCAGAAGCCCGTCACGAAAGCCGCGGCGCCCACGCGCACGAGGATTTCGACAAGCGCGACGATGAGAACTGGCGCGTCCATACCATCGCGCGCGTCGACGGGCCGAAAGTCGATATCAGCTATCGCCCCATCGTAGAGACGCCTCTGACCACCGAGGACGAGGGCGGCATCTCGATGAAGCGAATCGCGCCGAAGGAACGGACGTTCTGATGAAGGCGCTTGCCATATTGGCTGCGGGCGTCATGGCGCTGACCGGCTGCGCGACAGCCAATGACATGGCTGACGATCTGGCGCGGGGCCGTGCCAAGGCCGTCGTCAATGGCTATGTCGCGGCGCGGTATCCGGGCCTGAATTCCGCACCAATTACCGACTGCATCATCGACGCGGCAGATGCCCGCGACATTTTGCAGATCGCCAGCGCCACGGTGACGGGCCTCGATGCGGGCACGGCCGAGCAGATCGGCCAGATCGCCCGCCGCCCCGAAGCCCTGCAATGCATTGCCCAGAACAGCCTGACGTTGCTTGGCTGAATAGGAGTAAGACGATGGTTCAACTGACCCTGCCGAAGAACAGCCGCATGGTGACGGGCAAGACCTGGCCCAAGCCCGAGGGCGCCACCAACCTGCGCAAGTTCAGCATCTATCGCTGGGCGCCCGATGATGGCGAGAATCCCCGCGTCGATACATATTTCGTCGATATGGACGATTGCGGCCCGATGGTTCTGGATGCGCTGATCAAGATCAAGACCGACATCGACCCGACGCTGGCCTTTCGCCGCTCCTGCCGCGAGGGGATCTGTGGCAGCTGCTCGATGAATATCGGCGGCATCAACACGCTGGCCTGCATCCATGGCATGGACGAGGTGAAGGGCGACGTCAAAATCTACCCGCTGCCCCACCAGCCTGTCGTGCGCGACCTGATCACCGACCTGTCGCATTTCTATGCCCAGCATGCGTCCATCCAGCCGTGGCTGGAGACCGAAACGAATGCCCCCGCGAAAGAGTGGAAGCAATCGATCGAGGATCGCGAAAAGCTGGACGGGCTTTATGAGTGCGTCATGTGCGCGTGTTGCTCGACCGCATGCCCCAGCTACTGGTGGAACGGCGACAAGTATCTCGGACCGGCGGCCCTTTTGCACGCCTATCGCTGGATCGTCGATTCGCGCGATGAGAACACGGGCGAGCGGCTGGATGATCTTGAGGACCCGTTCAAGCTGTATCGCTGCCACACGATCATGAACTGCACCAAGACCTGCCCGAAGGGCCTGAACCCTGCCAAGGCAATCGCAAACATCAAAAAGATGATGATCGAGCGCGCAGTTTGATCGCAAAGTGACGCAAGCAGCATGGCAGGCCGCATCGCGGCCTGCTTTTGTGTGAATGGGCTCGGCATAATCCTCCGGTTTTCGAAAGGCATCTGTTGACTGGAAGGAAAATAAGTTAAACAGTGGGAAATTAACGTGAGGAGTCGTCATGGGCGCGGATCAAGGTAGCGGTGTATGGAAATCCGGACGCGGCAAGGGCCGTGTCACGCCCAAGGGGCGGCAACTGGATGATGCTGCATGGGCAGATGTGCGCGCGTTGCTGGGCGACCGCCCTATCCGCCGCGATCTGTTGATCGAGTATCTGCACCTTATTCAGGACAAGTTCGGCCACCTCTCGGCTGCTCATCTGCGCGCGCTTGCCGAGGAAATGCGCGTTGGCATGGCCGAAGTCTATGAGGTCGCCACGTTCTACGCCCATTTCGACGTCATCAAGGAGGGCGAGACGCCCCCGCCCGCGCTGACCATCCGCGTCTGCGATTCGCTCAGCTGCGAATTGGCCGGTGCGCAGGAGTTGAAATCCGCGCTTGAAAAAGGGCTGGACCCGTCCGAAGTGCGCGTGCTGCGCGCGCCGTGCATGGGCCGCTGCGACACCGCGCCGGTGCTGGAACTGGGCCACGCCCATATCGACTTTGCCACGCCCGAGAAGGTGGACGCCGCGATTGCCGGCCGGCACACGCACCCGCACATCCCCGACTATGAGGCGCTGGACGCCTATCGCGCGGATGGCGGATACGAGACCCTGGCGCAGCTGCGCAAGAACGGCAAATTCGAGACGCTTCAGCAAACGCTTCTGGACGCGGGCCTGCGTGGACTTGGCGGCGCCGGGTTCCCGTCCGGCAAGAAGTGGGGCTTCGTGCGCGATGCCGCTGGTCCTCGCTACCTCGCCGTCAATGGCGACGAAGGCGAGCCGGGCACGTTCAAGGACCGCTACTACCTTGAGCGGGTGCCGCATCTCTTCCTTGAGGGGATGCTGATCGCCGCCTGGGCGGTCGAGGCGGATACCTGCTTTATCTACATGCGCGATGAATATCCCGCCGTTCTGGAGATCCTTGCGCGGGAAATCATGGCGCTGGAGGCGGCGGGTATCGTGCCCGTGGGCCATATCGAGCTGCGGCGCGGCGCGGGCGCCTATATCTGCGGCGAAGAGAGTGCGATGATCGAGAGCATCGAGGGCAAGCGCGGCCTGCCGCGTCATCGCCCGCCTTTCGTGGCGCAGGTCGGAATCTTCAATCGCCCGACGCTGGTGAACAACGTCGAGACGCTTTACTGGGTCACGCGCATCCTGCGCGAGGGCGGCCAAATCCTGTCTGATGTCGAAAAGAATGGCCGCAAGGGCCTGCGCAGCTACTCCGTTTCGGGACGCGTCAAAAAGCCGGGCGTGCATCTGTTGCCCGCCGGATCGACCATCACCGATATCATCGAGGCCGCGGGCGGCATGCTGGACGGCCATGCATTCAAGGGCTATCAGCCGGGCGGCCCGTCCTCGGGGCTGCTGCCTGCGTCGATGAACGATATCCCGCTGGATTTCGACACGCTGCAGCCGCATGGTACGTTCATCGGCTCTGCCGCTGTTGTCGTTCTCAGCGACAAGGATAGCGCGCGCGGAGCCGCACTGAACATGCTACGCTTTTTCGAGGACGAAAGCTGCGGCCAATGCACGCCCTGCCGTGTAGGCTGTGAAAAGGCGGTCAAGCTGATGCAGGCCGACACATGGGATCAGGATCTGCTGGGCGAATTGTGCACCGCCATGGCCGACGCTTCGATCTGCGGTCTGGGGCAGGCGGCACCCAACCCGATCCGCTCCGCAATCAAGCACTTTCCGGAGGAAATCTGATGCTGGACGCAAATACACAGACGGTCACCTTCACGCTCGACGGCGCCGAGGTCACCGCGCCCAAGGGCCAGACGATCTGGGAAATCAGCCATGGCCGTGGCCTGATCATTCCGAACCTCTGCCACAAGCCGCAGCCGGGCTATCGCCCCGATGGCAACTGCCGCGCCTGCATGGTCGAGGTCGAGGGCGAGCGTAACCTGATCGCATCGTGCATCCGCGAGGCGGTGGACGGTATGGTCGTCAAGACCGACACCGCGCGCGCCAAGCAGGCCCGCAAGATGGTGATCGAGATGCTTGTCGCCGATCAGCCGAAGCCCGAAGTCGCCCATGACAAATCCAGCCACCTTTGGGACATGGCCGCGTTGCAGGGGGTCGAGACCAGCCGCTTTCCCAAGCTGGAAGAGGGGCATATCCCGCTGCTCGATGACAGCCATATTGCGATGAGCGTCAATCTGGATGCCTGCATCCAGTGCGGCCTTTGCGTGCGTGCCTGCCGCGAGGTTCAGGTCAATGACGTGATCGGCATGGCCGGGCGCGGGCACAATGCCTATCCGGTCTTTGATTTCGACGACCCGATGGGCGAGTCCACTTGCGTCGCCTGCGGCGAATGTGTTCAGGCCTGCCCCACCGGCGCGCTGATGCCGGCGACCGTGGTGGACGAAAATCAGGTCGGCGACCGCGCCGATTTCGACTCCGAGACCAAGAGCATCTGCCCGTTCTGCGGCGTCGGATGCCAGATCTCGCTCAAGGTCAAGGATGGCAAGGTCAAGTATGTGGAGGGCATCAATGGACCCGCCAACGAGGGGCGCCTTTGCGTCAAGGGCCGCTTTGGCTTTGACTATATCAACCATTCCCATCGCCTGACCAAGCCGCTGATCCGGCGCGACGATGCACCGGCCAAGGGACTGAACGTCGATCCCGGCAACTGGCAGACCCATTTCCGCGAGGCGACGTGGGACGAGGCGATGGACCTGGCCGCAAGCCGCCTCAAGGGGCGCGGGCGCGAGGTCGCGGGTTTTGGCAGCGCGAAATGCACCAACGAGGAGGCGTATCTGTTTCAAAAGCTGATCCGTCAGGCCTTCCTGCATAACAACGTCGATCACTGCACGCGGCTGTGCCATGCGTCCTCCGTGTCCGCGCTGATCGAGAATGTCGGCTCGGGCGCCGTGACCGCGACCTTCAACGAGATCGAGAACGCGGACGTGGCCATCGCCATCGGCTGCAACCCGGTCGAGAACCATCCCGTCGCCGCCACCTATTTCAAGCAGTTCACCAAGCGCGGTGGAAAGCTGATCGTGATGGACCCGCGCGGCCAAGGCCTCAAGCGGTTCGCGTCGCACATGCTTCAGTTCCGGCCCGGTGCGGATGTGTCGATGCTGAACGCGATCATGCACACGATCGTCGAAGAAAAGCTGTACGATCAGCAATATATCGACGCCTATACGGAAAACTGGGAGGCCGAGAAGGCGCATCTGGCCGATTTCAGTCCCGAGAAGATGGAAGGCATCTGCGGCATCCCCGCCGAGACGCTGCGCGAGGTTGCGCGCACCTTTGCGGGCGCCAAATCTGCGATGATCTTCTGGGGTATGGGCGTCAGCCAGCATATCCACGGCACGGATAATTCGCGCTGTTTGATCTCTCTCGCGCTGATGTGCGGCCAGGTCGGGCGCCCCGGTGCGGGCCTGCATCCCTTGCGCGGCCAGAACAACGTGCAGGGTGCCAGTGACGCGGGCCTTATCCCGATGTTCCTGCCCGATTATCAGAGCGTGACCGATGACGGTGTCCGCAAGGCGTTTACCGATGTCTGGGAAAGCGGCGATTTCAGCGCTGAAAAGGGCCTGACCGTGACCGAGATCATGGACGCGGTCCATGACGGCGACATCAAGGCGATGTATGTCCTCGGTGAAAATCCGGCCATGTCGGATCCGGACGTGGATCACGCCCGCGATGCGCTGGCCAAGCTGGATACGCTGGTGGTGCAGGACATCTTTCTGACCGAGACGGCAAACTATGCCGATATCATCCTGCCCGCCTCCGCCTTTGCCGAAAAGTCGGGCACCGTGACCAATACCAACCGGCAGGTGCAGATCGCCCGCCCCGCCGTGCCGCCGATCGGCGATGCGCGCGAGGACTGGCGGATCACAGTCGATCTGGCGAACCGTCTGGGACTTGACTGGCAGTATGACACGCCCGCCGACATCTTTGCCGAGATGAAGCTGAACATGCGCAGTTTCGACAATATCACGTGGGAACGGCTGGAGAACGAGGGCGCTGTGACCTACCCATCGCTGTCGCCGACAGATCCGGGTCAGGCCATCGTCTTCGGCGACGGCTTCCCGCGGCCCGAGGGGCGTGCAAGGTTCACGCCTGCCTCCGTCATCGCGCCCGACGACGTGCCGGATGAGGAATATCCGATGATCCTGACCACCGGTCGCCAGCTCGAGCATTGGCACACCGGCTCCATGACGCGCCGCAGCCGCGTTCTGGACGCGATGGAGCCGGAGGCGAACTGCTCGCTGCATCCGTCGACCCTGCGCAAGCTGGGCGTCGAGCCGGGCGATCACGTGCGCCTGACCACCAAGCGCGGCAGCATCAGCATCATGGCGCGCGCCGACCGCGCCATTGCCCCCGATATGGTGTTCCTGCCCTTCGCCTATGTCGAGGCGGCGGCGAATATTCTGACAAACCCCGCGATCGACCCCTATGGCAAGATCCCGGAATTCAAGTTTTCCGCCGTCAAGGTGGAAGCCGATACCGAAACATCTGTCGCCGCAGAGTGACGCAACAACCGAGGGACTGACCTAATGGCTTACAAAAGCGATATCGAAATTGCGCGCGCCGCCAAGAAAAAACCGATCCAGGAGGTCGGTGACAAGCTGGGCATTCCGAACGAGCATCTGCTCCCTTACGGGCACGACAAGGCCAAGGTATCTCAGGCCTATATCGACAGCGTGCAGGGCAACAAAAGCGGCAAGCTGATCCTCGTCACTGCGATCAACCCGACTCCCGCGGGCGAGGGCAAGACGACGACGACCGTCGGTCTGGGCGATGGCCTGAACGCCATCGGCAAGAAAGCCATGGTGTGCATCCGCGAAGCATCGCTCGGCCCGAACTTCGGCATGAAGGGCGGCGCCGCTGGCGGCGGTTATGCCCAGGTCGTGCCGATGGAGGACATGAACCTGCACTTCACGGGTGACTTCCACGCGATCACCAGCGCGCACTCGCTGCTGTCGGCGATGATCGACAACCACATCTATTGGGGCAACGAGCTGGATATCGACATCCGCCGCGTCGTGTGGCGCCGCGTCGTCGACATGAACGATCGTGCGCTGCGCCAGATCACCGCATCGCTGGGCGGTGTGGCCAACGGTTTCCCGAACGAGACCGGCTTTGACATCACCGTGGCGTCCGAGGTCATGGCGATCCTCTGCCTTGCCAAGAACCTCAAGGATCTCGAAGAGCGTCTGGGCAGCATGATCGTCGCCTATCGCCGCGACCGCAGCCCCGTCTTCTGCCGCGATATCGAGGCCGAAGGCGCGATGACGGTCCTGCTCAAGGACGCGATGCAGCCGAACCTCGTGCAGACGCTCGAGAACAACCCGGCCTTCGTGCATGGCGGCCCGTTCGCCAATATTGCGCATGGCTGCAACTCGGTCACCGCGACGACCACCGCGCTCAAGATCGCCGATTTCGTCGTGACCGAGGCAGGCTTCGGTGCGGACCTGGGCGCCGAGAAGTTCATGAACATCAAATGCCGCAAGGCGGGCCTCGCGCCGGATTGCGTCGTGTTGGTGGCGACGGTGCGCGCGATGAAGATGAACGGCGGCGTTGCCAAGGCCGATCTGGGCGCCGAGAACGTCGACGCGGTTAAGGAAGGCTGTGCCAATCTCGGCCGTCACATCGCCAACCTCAAGA
>Ga0115567_10005361_pt1 | contig 12428 bp, 9 predicted proteins | sample COGITO_mtgs_1204_2_FD_88679 | JGI IMG/M metagenome (GOLD analysis project Ga0115567, IMG submission 88679) | Pelagic marine microbial communities from North Sea - COGITO_mtgs_120412 | ecosystem: Environmental > Aquatic > Marine > Epipelagic | place: Germany:Helgoland, sampling site Kabeltonne...
CACATCACTACGCAGTTGCCAAGCGACGGATGACTCAAAAAGACGTAAACACTCGGCTTTATAGTAATTCTCATCACGCGAGGTCGTGGCTTGCACTGGTGTCCGGCTCGGTGTTGGATAAGTGATGTCCCAATAGGTCTCGATGCAAAGACGCCCTTGCTCAACCGTTAGATATGTACCAGGTGCAAGTTTTTTAATGGGCGATAGCAAAGTATGCTCACCAGGACAATAGCCGACACTCATATAGGTGTCGATCAATTCAGGCTTTAAACTTACCTGAACTTCAGGCAGCACCAGTAATGATTTCATTTCTGAAGCGAAAGCAATACCCTGCTCAGTTTCTACATAGTAAAGTGGCTTAATGCCCATTCGATCTCGGACTAACGTGAGCTTGCGTTGTTGGCCATCCCAAAAAGCAAATGCAAACATGCCATTGAAAGACTGCAACGCTTTGTCTGGCCGATCAATCATGCTGTTTAAGATGACCTCTGTGTCTGACTCAGTTTTAAAGGCAACGCCATCAGCGCGAAGCGCTTGTTTAAGCTCAACATAATTATAGATTTCACCATTGTAAACGAGTGAGTATGAGTTCGTTTCATCTACCATTGGCTGATCTGAGCGAGAGTGGGTATCAATAATAGACAGCCGCCGATGACCCACACCGTAACTGCCATCAATTTTCAGACCACTCCCATCAGGACCACGATAAACGATGGTATCAGTCATAGACTGAATTTCAGCTTCAGTCACCGGCTTTTGAGTTTTATATCGATAAACACCAACTATTCCGCACATGGCTATTCTCGCTTTAAAGGATGTGGAATTTTATAATCACGGTATTGGTTTGGATTGCCGTCTAAACCATCCTCAGCCGCCTTTATGATGTTGTACACTTCTCGAGCGTTTACATAATGTAAAATGTACTTTTGACCGTCATTATAGTGATTTTGAAAGTACTTAAACATATCAGCAGTGGCCGTGCCCGTTAACGACTTATGATCTTGGGCACCATGGGAAAACAACTTCACAAACTGCCATTCTGGCCGACCAGGCACATGAATAGCTTGCCGAACCCAGGCTTTAATTCGTCGAGGATCGTCATGAGTTGCCTGGGCGTGTAAATCACCATCTTCAAAATTTGGATGCCATTTATGACGCCAATCTAGCCAATTAATTGTCAATGGACCTTGCATCAACATAAACTCGTTTGATCCAGCAACCGTGCCAGCTTGGCTTTCACGGGCACTGTCGTAAGACTTGGAATGGCCGTTATCAATTGCATATTGAATAGAATTAATATAACAAGGCTGGGCTGCTTGAAATAGCGCAGGAAAGGTGAAATCAGCGTAACAGCCCAATTTTTGTAAGAGTTCTATTTCGTTGTCCACACCGCAAAATTCAGCGCCTCTAGAATTATCTAAAGACCAATTACCATGAATAAAAGCAAAGCATGCGAGGGTATCTGGCTGAATAGGCTTCATAAACCCATACTTTTGAAAGATGGGCATCACATTTTCAAGAGTTTCGATAAAAGTGTCTGAGGTGTCATGAGCATGGTGCCAGTGCAACTCTACCTCACCATAACCTTGCTCCACAAACGGCTGCAATGCTTCAAGCTCGTGCTCATGCAAAAGATCAAGAGCGTAAAAAAAGGTATGCTGGGGTTTATGGCCATCCGCATCACGAAACTGGTCCACTTGCTTTGGATATTGGTTTTGCCATGCAAGTAATCGATCTTTGTGACCATTTAACTCGAAATGATCTACCACACACACCATTAGATGAATGGGGCCATTTACTTTTGGCTTACCTTTTAGTACTCGACGAAGATAGTCTCCTAACCAAATATGTACAAATTTCTTATAAACGTACCATCGAAGCCCGAGTACAAAAACCAGTATCAAGAGCAGTACACAACATCCAACTATCCAAGCCATTTCACTCTACCTTGTATTTAGTCGCTGGCGCAAAATAGCTGCGCTCAATATATCTTTGTCAAAAATGGCCTCAAAATGCTAAAAGCGGTGCTTTTAGTTACCAATGTAAACTGCGCTTATTCGACCATTTTTTTCTCGATCTCTCATCGCTCGCCTATTTGGCGCCAGGGACTATTTAATAATCAAAAAATGAGTAGACTAGGGAGTGTTAACACTCCCTAATTGCCGATAATAATCATAATACTTAGTCACCATGGCTTCGATGGATAAATGACGTCGAACATGGCCTAAAGCCTCTTGGGCAGTTGACTCTCGAAAAGACTGAGACTCTATGTATCTTTGCAGCCCTTTAAACAAAGCAGCCTCATCACCAGCTGGTAATAGCGTTCCAGCTGGTGATGGCATTACTTCTCGGCTACCGCCAACATCAGTGACAATACTTGGAATACCACTTGCCATGGCTTCTAAAAGAGTGTTCGGCAAACCTTCCATATCACTTGTTAAAGTAAAAACATCAAAAGCCTGCATAACTTGCGCTACATTGTCAATCCGACCAGTAAACTGCACATTTGACGACAACTCATAAGACTCAACTAGAGCCTCTAAATTTGCTCGCTGATCGCCATCACCGCAAAAAAGTAGCTTAATATTTGAATACTGTTTATTAAGAGCTGCAAAAACTCGAATCAGTAGAGGGTAATTTTTTATCTCTACTAACCGGCCCACTGTGCCAATCACAAAGTCTGTTTCCATATAACCCAATTGAGCGCGGTGTTGAGCTCGAAGCTCACCGTTTGGCTTAAACCGGTCTATGTCCACGCCATTAAGAATTGGATAAAAGGTCTCAGGGGGTAAGGAAAATGCTGATTCCATGCGCCGACCTAAATCAGCAGACACGGTTAGATTTCCATCAATTGCCTGAAATAAGCCCTGCTGGATTAGTCGCCTTTTACGAGACTCGGCATAAAAAACGCCATGTTCGCCATTGACAATTAATGGTTGCTTTTTGAAGCTAAGCAGCCGTTGCGACCAAGCTGCCAGAGCGCCGGACAACAAAGTGGTCCAGCCATGAGTGTGTAAAATATGATATTCATGGCAACGTAAAGCCTGGTAATGGCCGCGAAAAGAAGAATAAATAGAATGATCGTCCATGGTTTTTGAAACCAGAACCTGGCATCGACCCTCAGAAATACGATGAGCCAATGCGCCTTTAGACCTTAGACAAAGCACGTCTACTTGAAAATCATCCGGCGCATGATTGATAAGATTTACTACGCCGTTTTCCAAGCCACCGGTGTCCAACGATAAAACTGAATGGAGTACCTTTATCATTTTATATTCCATTATACGAATTTTTTAAAGGCTATACTCGACTCCGAGAAAGAGACGATTACTCTGGACATCACCTGAAGAATTATCAAGATCTTTTAAAAATACCGACTCAAAGGTGCTGCCAAATGACAACTCACGGCTTGCTGCAAAAGTCACACTGGTAGTAAAGGTGGTTTCTCGAAAAGAACGTGTCACTGGATTATTGACATCAATCGGCTCCGCAAGCACATCAATAGCGTCTAAATCTCTGTTTTCAACCCGCAAGCCCGCGTCTACAATCCAACGAGGCCGAGGTTCGAGCGTCATAAAAAATTCAGCACCAACAGATTGTTGATCAGTATCAATGAAACCGTCTGGAAACAACAACCCTCTTGCATCTTGACTAAGCTCAAGCTGAAACTCGGGCACCTGTAGCCGTCTTGCAAAGACTCTAAATGTAGCGCCCCAAAAACCTCGCCTCCAACTTAATGATGACTGCACTGTTTCATCAATACTAAAGCCGGACGCATATTGAAATTCGTCAATTTCATTCGCCAAATTGATAAATTCTTGTTGAGATATAGGTCGAGTTTCACCCTCAGTAGCTCCAGGGCCACGCGCAGGAATCGTCACAGGACTAGAACCTGTAAAAGTGCCTAACAATCGTCCACGAGCGTCGCCTCGTGTCAGGGTGTCTTCACCAATGGTAATCACGTCTTTTGCAGCGCTTATATCAAATGTCAGCTCTCGAGTGATTTCAAAATTGAGACCTGCTACATAGGTTGGAATTAAATCCTCACTATCACTGACCGAAACGCCGTCAATGGTGATCTGGCTCACACCTGTGCCAATGTACCAAACGCCTCGTTGCATCTGGCGAGTAAGAGTTGCGCTTGCACTTTGGGTTGATTGATCATTAAAACTGCCGCCATCTGGCAAAAACCGTTCTTCTGACACAACGCCAGATAGCCTAGTTAACTCAGAGAATCGATAAATTGCGTTCGCACTTGCACCTACATATTCATTCGAGTCACCGAACTCAAACCAAGATTGCTGGTAATAACCACTTAGATCAAGATAGGTGCGACCGGTAGGTTGAAAATAAACTGTGGGTCCAGTTCTAAGAATATTAGTTTGCTCTGTGTTACTTCTAGAGGCAATAGCTCTAGAATTTTGTCGCCGCACGCTTGCAACATCTGTAAGATCCCAGGTTAGACGACCTGGTTTAATTAGCCAGAGAGCATCAAGGCCACCATTTAAATACAACTGATCACTTGCAGCGCCTGATGAATGCGCCTCAAAACCAGTTCGACCATACACGTCATACCGAAAAAAACCTTCGTCTTTTTCTAGGCTTACATCAAAATAGACATCATTACTAATGTCTTCTTCTTGTCCTGCAGCATCTGATCCAAGACTTATATTATCGTCATACCCAAAACTATAGCCAACGATAGCTTCGCCTTGCACCAAAGCCCAAGACGGTGTGGCAAAACCACAGACAATACCCATGGCGAGTAGTTTGCTAAATGATTGAGTGTAGTGTAGTTTCAATGGCGTGATCTCCAAAAAAAGCGCCGATCATACGGCGCTCAATTTTTATTGTGTGTTGCTTAATAAAGAGCATAAAAGATAACAGTTTATCATACTCTAAATGACACTAATTGTTGAGTATAATCCCTGCCAATTTATCTTCACCTATGGCTTCGACTGCAGAACTCAATTGAGATTCAGACACTTTACCGTATGGCACAACTAGAAGAGCTCGGTCTACTAAAGACGCCAATATTCGACTGTCCGCAGAATCAGTAACAGCAGGGCCATCTAAAAAAATATGCCGATCTGGATATCGTCGTTTAATCACATCTAAAAATGCACGCATTCGCGGTGAAGTGAAAAACTCGGCGGAAGTAAAGCCCTGATTTCCAACAGGAATAAGCCGTAATCGCGCGATCCCAGTTGCATAAATAATGGAATCAACTCCAGCAACATCACCTCGTAAAAAATCAGTTAACCCGCACTCAGGCTCTAAATACACTCGTTCGTGTAGCGAAGGTTTATGAAGATTGCAATCAATCACTAAGGCAGTTTGGCTTTCATCTAAGGCGAAAGCTGTGGCGAGGTTTAAGGCTGTGTAACTAGCACCTCCATTTGGCACCACTGAGGACACCAAAGTCACGCAGTTCGCCGCTCGTCTCGATAAACTCGTTCTAAGTAGCTTTGTTCTCATTTCACGAAAACGGTTTAACACCAAGCGATTTTGCATGGCTGGATGAATAATATTCTGCGCATCGAGTTCACTAGCAGATAATATAGTCGGCTCCGCCATATTGGCAATTTGACGACTTGACGCTACGATACTTGCAAGTTCGGCGTCGTAGCTTTGACCATCAACGCTACTTGCAATCATCTGACGACCGTCTTCGGTTGCCGATGTATTATCATTTAAGTCATCGTGATCCATTTGATCTTGAGATGTATCATTATCGACCATTAGTCAGTCCTCCAAGCAATTCTGCAAGCTGAGCACCGCCACTGTGCACAATAATAAAGACAACGTAGAGAAATACTACCCCGACCAATGCACCAGCAATAATGCTGTAATCACCTTTCCTAAGACCTTTAGGCTCATTTGCCTGTGGAATCTCCCCTAAGACTGGCAACTCTAATTGCTGCTCTATCACGCCAGCACTGCGAATTCTTGGGTCTATTTGTACAAAAAACACGACAAGTGCAAGTGGTATACCTAGACCTAAAAGCGGCCCGGCCAACACAAAATGTAAAAATCTTAAACCTTTAGGCACCTGTGGAAAATTGGCTTTTTCAAGTACTTTATAAGACAGACCTGCTTCTTGAAGTGCTAAGTTCATGGATAAGCGCGCGTTCTCACGGCGACGTAAAAGATTCTGATAATATTCCTGATTGACTTGATAATCACGAACCAACTCAGCTTCTCTTGCTTGACCTTCACCCATTTTAGTGGCGCGTATCTTCTCTTCTGCAAGACGAGCTTGAAATTCTGTGATGCGAGTTTGATAGGTCTTCATATCAGTCTGCACTGAAGATAAATTATTTTGCAGTGTTTCGTATAACTGTGAATAATTGCCTTGAGTCTCGGCTGAAACTTCGCCACTGGCAATACTTTGTTTGAATCGCGTATCTTCTCGATCAACGGCCACTTTCATGTCTTGGATTTGCTGTTTTAAACTTACGATATCAGGATAAGTGTCAAGATAACTAAGTCGCAAAATATCTAACTCGTCTTTCATTTCTCGCAAGCGACGTCGATACAAATCAGCAGTTGATGACTTAACTGATTTTTGACCTTCAGCTGCTAGCTGCTCTTCCAGAGACGCTTTTACAATCAAAGCTTCTTTATACTGTAAACGAGTCTGTCGCAAATTTCGCTCTAAAGTCTCAAGTGTGGAAAAACTTTCAGCTTTGCGCTCCGGGCTAGCATCAACTACAGATGTTCGAAAGTTCTTTAAAGCCTCATCTGCATCGGCGAGTTTTTGGTGGTAACTTTTGACCTGTTCGTCGACAAACTCATAGGTTTCACGACTGGCCTGTAAGCTTGTGGCTGCAGTTTGTCGAATAAACTGCTCTGCAAATTCTGATACAACCAAAAAGGCACGATTTGGGTTTGGATCTGAGTAGGTAATTCTTAATAAATTATCTTCTATTTCAACGTCTGTGCGTTTACGCATCATTTTTTGAAGTGCTTCTTTGTTGGCTTCACTCATATTTGGCTTTAACCAGCCACCAACTTCAAGAATACGATCAACCACTTGTCGGCCAAACATAAGCTCAGTTGCTTCTCTTGGTGTGACCATTGATGAAGCGTTTTGAACATTATCACCAAGCGCTTGGCCCGCCAATCGTCCTTGGTCCGCCAAAATGGTGACAGATGATTCATACATACGCGGCCAAGTTGATCCAATAAAAATAACAGCAAGACTAATAATAACAAAAGCAATGGCGATCATTGCAATTTTGGTCTTGAACTCTCTTTTACAGATCGAGATCATTTCTTCTAATGGAATGTGCATAACAACTTTACCTTCAATACCTTCTATAACTAGAAAACACGTGTGTCCCAATTTTACTTAAACTGGCGCGAACAGACTGCGCTTGCCCTGTCTAACACCAGTAACTGCTTATTAATAGTGGGTTTACCGTGTTAAAAGATACCTTCAGGAACGGTTAAAACATCACCTGGTTGAAGTAAGATATTGGTGTCTAACTTACCCTTTTTTAAAATATCGTCCAGCTTGATTCGAATGGACTTAGTTTTACCATTTGGCATCCGTCTGTAAAGTGTAGTCCGGTTAGCGCTGGCAAATTCTGATGTACCACCAGCTGCGAGGATAATATCTAATACCGTCATGCCCATTCTGTGCGAAACAGACGCAGGCGCCTCAACTGCACCGGTCACTCTGACTCGAGAAACGTACTCATGGCTGTTCAAGCCTGTGACAATAATACTCACTTGCGGGTCGCGAATGTAGGTTGCGAGCTGCTTCGTCACAGCGTCTGCCAACTCTTTTGGTGACTTGCCAGCGGCCATAATATCTTTGACGAGAGGTGTAGAAATTTTGCCATCTGGTCGAACAGGCACTGATACCGACAAATCTGGATTACGCCAAACACTGACCTCAATAACGTCATCAACGCCAATAAGATAATCACCCTGGTAAAACTGAGAAGAATCAAAGTATCGCTGTTGAGGCGCCATTGGTGTTTCTGCTTGTAAAGTAGAGGTACCAAGAACGCTCAATAAGCAGCAAAGAGTGACGAGCCTGGCAATGATTAGGGATATGGTATTAGACATAAATGACTACCTTTATTTGTTGGATTTACGGCTATAGTCGCCAATAAATCTATTATTTCAATGTTGTCGCCTTAAATGCCGTACTTCACAAATTTAGGCTCAGGATTTCGAGTTATGAGATTATAACGATATCAATCAAGAATAGCGATGCGAAAGTAGTTGGTTTTTATTAAATTTAACAAATTAACTTAAAAAGCCACTATTTTAGCGTTTTTAACTGAGTGGATTATACACGATTCACCTAAAACATGTGGTTTTTGCCAATTTTGACGCACAATCACTTGGTATTTAAAGTGCGTATTAGCTAAATTGATCGCACTGTGTTCAAGAATTTTAAAATTTAGATTGAAAGTGATTCTATCGAGCGCCCTTGCCAAAGAGAATAACTTCAACTGTCTGCATTAAAATCAACACATCAAGCAAAAGACTATTGTTTTTTGCATAGTACATATCGTATTCAAGTTTGTTCTTACTGTCTTCATCTGAGGCGCCATAGGGATAACACAATTGGGCCCAACCAGTCACCCCTGGCTTTACTCTATGTCGCTCATTATAATAGGGAATGGTTTTAGAAAGGTGCTCAACAAACACCGGCCTCTCTGGTCTTGGGCCTACAATCGCCATGTCACCCCGTAAGACATTGAACAGTTGCGCAAGCTCATCAATTCGATACTGACGAATAATGGCACCAACTTTAGTCACTCTTGAGTCATTAGCACTCGCCCACTGGGCGCCACCTTTTTCAGCGTCTTGGCGCATACTTCGAAACTTAAATACCCAAAAAGCTTTACCTTTTAAACCTACTCGCTCTTGCTTATAAAAAATGTCACTAGCCCAGCCATCTTCTAATTTTATCGCAATAGCTGTTATTAGCATAAATGGCCAAAAAACCACAAGCAATGCAGTACTGGCAAAAAAATCACAGCTACGCTTGGCAAATGACTGTAAAAAACTATGGCGAAACCCATCAGAAAACACCAACCAACTCGGGTGCAGCAAATCTACAATAACACGACCAGTTTCACGCTCAAAAAAAGATAAAACGTCAAGCACTTCAATTCCATTGAGTTTACAATCAAGCAAAGCATCAATTGGAATGGAACTTCGTCTATCGTCTAGGGCAACAACCAGCTCTTCAACGCCCTTATCCATAGCATATTGACCTAGATCTTTGCCTTTCATACCCAATTGATATTTCTTGTCCACAACGGAAGCCGCTTCGCCAGCTATGGGCAAAAATCCAAGAATATCGAAGGCGCTTCGAGACTCTGACGCGTTGAGTAGATCCAATAAATTTTGCGCACGACTGCCCGTGCCGATGACAATTACTTTGGGTTTTAAAAATTCGTACTGGAACTTATAAATAAATAAGTACCGTAAAATCCAGATAAAAACGAAGGAAATACCAGCAGCCAACGATAAGATACCTCGACCCAAAAATAAGCTAGGAAAGATGTAAAATAGAACCGCAAGCACTAATGCACCAAACAAAAAACTGACAGCAGTCCTGAGCATAACGCCAGTGAGCCCAAGATTCATTTGGGTTTGGTACACCCCCATAGACACCATGGAAAGCAACATTACACAAGCAAAGATCAACGCCCTTGGAAATAATGGACCAAGAGCATCAAAAGCGAGAGAGTCGCCATAAAAACGTAGTCCAGCGCCGACAAAGCTTGCCATAACAAAAATGGCACCTTCAATAAGGCCTAAACAAAAATACGGCAAATGGATATAATGCTTTGATACTCGTAAATAAGACACATCGGGCCCTCATAAGCCAATACTCAAATAATAGTGAGCTTAACTCATTTATAGTTAGTGCTGAATTCTATCGCCTTTCATAGAAAATGGCTATGCTATTGGTTGAATTCATTCTGAAACGGTAAATCTAGCTGCAGTGGTATAGAGGCGCATTAAACCAATATTTAGTGAATCTGTTATCATTGCCAAAATTATAGACCAATCACGGAGACTATCTGTAATGCAAACTCATCAATCAGCTGGACAAACGCCATTATCAGCACAATATCGCATTGGAATCGTAGGTTTAGGCTATGTGGGACTACCACTTGCTGTGGCTTTTGGGGGCAAATATCAAACCTTGGGTTTTGATATAAACGAAAAGCGCGTGCAAGAGCTTAAAGAAGGCTTCGACAGAACAAAAGAGGTCACTTCTGAGGCATTAAAAGCCTCAAGTGGGCTATCAATAACTTATGATACTACTGAACTTGCCAATGTTAACTTCTTCATTGTTACTGTACCCACTCCAATTGATAGCGCCAAGCGCCCTGATCTTACCCCACTTGTTAAAGCAAGCACTATGCTTGGGCAAATTCTCAAGCCTGGCGATATTGTTGTGTACGAGTCCACCGTTTATCCCGGAGCTACCGAAGAAGTGTGCAAGCCGTTGCTAGAAAGCCACTCTGGGTTAACCCACGGCAAGGACTTTTTTCTTGGTTATAGCCCAGAACGTATTAATCCCGGCGATAAAAAGCACAGAGTGACGGATATTGTCAAAGTAACGTCTGGCTGCTGCGAGCAAGCTGCTGATATTATTGATGGAATATACAAAGACATCATTCATGCGGGCACCCACAAGGCAAGCAGTATAAAAGTGGCGGAAGCGGCTAAGGTCATTGAAAACACACAGCGAGATCTGAATATTGCCTTAATTAACGAACTCGCAATGATTTTTGACCGGCTTGATATTGACACGCATGAAGTACTTGCAGCCGCCGCAACCAAATGGAATTTTCTGCCATTTAAGCCTGGCTTAGTTGGCGGGCACTGTATTGGAGTTGATCCGTACTATTTAACCCATAAAGCGCAAGCCATAGGATATCACCCAGAAATCATACTTGCTGGCCGACGCATAAATGACAATATGGCCATATATGTGGCTGAGCAAGTGGTCAAACTAATGATGAAACGACAAATACACGTTGTGCAATCAAAAATTCTAGTGATGGGTCTGTCATTTAAAGAAGACTGCCCAGACATTCGAAACACCAAAGTTGTGGATATGATTGCCGAACTTCGCACCTATAATGCTGACGTTTCAGTCTATGACCCATGTATTGATAAAAACGAGGCCAAACATGAGTATGGTTATGACGTTATTACCTACTGGGATGACTTACAAGCTATCGTTGCAAAACAAACTTTTGATGGCATAATATTAGCGGTTGGACACGCACAGTTTTTACAATTAAAACCGGAAGATTTTAAAAAACTGGTGCAAAGTAAAGGGGTTATTTTTGACGTTAAAGGCGTCTTACCGCTTGATATTATTGATGGTCGATTATAAAGCTACATTCACAACCAAGAGAGTAAGAATATGAAAATTTTAATTACAGGTGCCGCAGGTTTTATCGGCTCAACTTTGGCTATTCGATTATTAGAGCGTGGCGATGAAATTATTGGTATTGATAATCTCAATGATTACTACGATGTTAATTTAAAAAAAGCCCGCTTAGCCAGAGTAAGTGCTTATGAAAAATTTACCGATGTTCGAGTCAATATCGAAGATAAAGCGGCCATGGACGAAGTATTTAAACAACATAAACCAGAGCGAGTGGTCCATTTAGCAGCTCAGGCTGGCGTGCGTTATAGCCTTGAAAACCCTCATGCTTATATTGATGCCAATATACAAGGCCATCTTAATATTCTTGAAGGCTGTCGACACAACAATGTTCAGCATTTGGTGTATGCGTCAAGTAGCTCTGTGTATGGCGCCAATACTAAAATGCCTTTTTCAATCCACGACAATATCGATCACCCAGTCAGTCTTTACGCCGCCACTAAAAAAGCCAATGAGCTTATGGCTCACACTTACTCTCATCTATTTCAAATACCAACCACTGGCCTGCGATTTTTTACAGTCTATGGCCCTTGGGGTCGACCAGATATGTCAATGTTCTTATTCACGAAAAACATTATTGAAGGCAAGCCTATCGATGTTTTTAATCATGGCAAACACCAGCGTGACTTTACCTATATCGACGATATTGTTGAAGGCGTTATTCGCACATTAGACAATGTGGCAACACCAAATTCAAAGTGGAACGGTGATGCACCAGACCCAGCCACAAGTGCTAGCCCATACCGCATCTACAATATTGGTAACAACCAACCAACTCAATTAATGCGCTATATCGAAATCATTGAAAAATGTGTTGGAAAAGAAGCCATTAAAAATTATTTGCCTTTGCAAGCAGGCGATGTACCTGCCACCTACGCTGATGTAGATGATCTGGTTCGAGACGTTGGCTATAAACCTGCAACACCGATTGAAACTGGTGTAGAAAACTTTGTTCGCTGGTATAAAGAGTTCTATAAAGTCTAAA
>Ga0115567_10005366_pt1 | contig 12424 bp, 16 predicted proteins | sample COGITO_mtgs_1204_2_FD_88679 | JGI IMG/M metagenome (GOLD analysis project Ga0115567, IMG submission 88679) | Pelagic marine microbial communities from North Sea - COGITO_mtgs_120412 | ecosystem: Environmental > Aquatic > Marine > Epipelagic | place: Germany:Helgoland, sampling site Kabeltonne...
TACGAGTGTAACGAGTCGGTATCATAAATCTTCGATTTATGTAATGAACCGGAGGTTCAAAGAAGGGGAACGCCGTGACCCGGATTTGAACCGGGATATCCTTGCGGAAACTAGCTTTCCAGGCTAGCGCAATACCAGATTATGCGATCACGGCAGCGTAGCGTTAGAACAGATAGTGGATTTATAAACATTATGATTCCTCCATGATTTTCTCGAGGAGAAGAATAAATAAATTAATCGAAATATACTTTTCTCATAACAGGAAAAAGTAATACTAAAGCAATTACTAGATGCCAATACCATGCTGTATTGAGCACAATTGTCTGTACTTGAGTGAATGCAGTTATAAGGAAAAATCCCATAAATATTATCCCCATTTTTAATAATGAGTAATAACACCACTCCATCTTTTTTGTTCTTTGCATTATATCATCAATTAGTTTCATCATTTCCTCTTTTTACTTCTTCTAGATTTCTTAGTTTTTTCAGATTCAAATGTGTCTTTGACTAATTTAGGTGTAGCCCTTGCTTCTTCTTTTTGCTTTCTTCTGAGCATGAGTTTATCCTTAGGTGCTATTTTTGTTGCGTTAGGAAGGGGCTTGTGGAATACCAACTGAGGACTTCTAATGTCAATTTTTGCAATACCACATTCATCAAGCACCGCTTTTCTAAGTCTTGATGTAATAAAAGGGAATGCATCAGGATCGCGACACGTTGCATTTAATTGATAGACTATTGCATGGTCTTTTAGATCAGTAATTGCTACAAAGACATCATCTAAGTGAAGAAGTTTTGCTGCTTTTATGAGCGTATTTTCAGAATTAACACGACTTAGATCATAGCCCAATGAGACATCTACCTGCACTCTAAAACCCGATTCATCAAAGTTAGTTACCCCATCACTGAGGATTTTTGCATTTGCAACATTCCTTGTTGTTTTGTCAAATGCATAAATTTCTGTGTATACAGCACCCATCTTGATTACCTTACCAAGTACATCTCCTACTTGTACAATTTCTCCAGGAGTAAATGGTTTTGTAACATGTAGGGTTATTCCAGCAACAAGATTTGCAATTAGTGTAGTGGAAGAGAATGCCACAATACCACCCACCACAAGACCAATAAGTCTTAGGAAATCCTGTTGTACGCCTAGACGCGAGAGCATAATTATAGCAATAATTGATACAAAGAGAATTTTGATGAATGTTCCAATCAGTTTAAATCTGAGTGGATCCTCTTTTCCTTTTGTTTTAGAAAAAATAACGTCAATTACTTTTATACCGAATATAGCAAAAAGTAATAGGATTCCAATGGCAATAATATCGGGAATTGCTGCTTGCAGCTGTAAGAATACATCAGGTGCATATTGCTCAAGGGTGGCCATAGGAAATTTTGGATTTTAGGGTATTTAAATGTTGCTCTCTAAACACAACATTTTTAAGAGTTACAGCTCTATTTTGTCCATGAAGGATCAATTTGTCAAATGTCAATGTATTGAAATAACTGAATATTTGATTTACGATAAACTTGCCCACATTACTAAAGACCCACATAATAAAAAAATTCTCAAACATATTGCTCAAGATGAAAAAAGACATGCCGAGTTTTGGAAAAAGAAAACAGGCATAGAAGTTAAACCAAACAAGATTAAATACTACTGGTATATTTTTCTTGCTAGATTATTGGGACTTACTTTTGCTTTAAAGTTAATGGAGAAAGGTGAAGGACATGCCCAAAGAACATACGAGACATTGTGCGCCATCGATAAACAAACTGCAAATTTAATCAAGGATGAACAAAAACACGAACAAGAGCTTATCAATATGCTAGAAGAAGAAAAGTTAGCATATGCAGGATCAATTGTTCTTGGACTCAATGATGCACTTGTTGAATTAACTGGTGCTCTTGCAGGGTTTACCCTAGCCCTACAGAATGGATCACTCATTGCAATTACAGGATTAATTACTGGTTTTGCTGCATCTCTTTCAATGGCTGCATCAGGTTACTTACAATCAAAGGAAGAAGAGCAAGAGGGTAAAAATCCAATAAAATCTGCGATTTATACTGGAGTTGCTTATTTGATCACAGTTGTATTTCTAGTAGGTCCATACTTTATTTTTTCTAATGTCTATCATGCACTCACTGCAACATTGAGCGTAGCAATCCTAATCATATTTGCATTCACATACTACATTTCTATTGCCAAAGATCTTAGTTTCTGGCCTAGATTTAATAGAATGGCTGCAATTAGCCTGGGCGTTGCTGCACTGAGCTTTGGCGTTGGAATAGTGCTAAAGAAGTTCATCGGTGTTTAGTTTAGAAAAAGCATTATTTCTTTTGTTAATTTGTGAGGTATTTCATATTGCATCCAATGGCCTGCTTCTAGAAGTTTTACTTTAGCATTAGGTACCCACTTCTTTGGAGGGGTTGCTAACTTTGTTGAGAGATGCTCATCATGTTTACCCCAGAGAATAAGTACTGATTTTTTAATTGGTCTTAAATCCCAATTGTTTGCCCATCTTCTAAATACCGAGCGATAGATCTCCAAAGGTTTTGTGTTTTTTCCATAGCTTAATGATTTTGCAAATATTGAATAGAGTGCTTGTTGATTACCCAGAATGTCTTTGAGTACTTTTGGAAAGATCTTTGGCCCTAGGATATTGCTAATGATAGGTACATTGATTAAAGTATATAATCCTCTGTGCATTAGTCCTTTGTTCATCATTCCTTTTGTGAGAAGAGATGGATGTGGGGCATTCAGGATCAATAGTTTGTTTACATAGCTGTTATGGTGCATTGCTAAGTGCCACACCAGAATGCCCCCGAGATCATGTCCTACAATATGTGCCCTCTTCCCATGCTGGGTTATGTGGTGAACTAGTCTTTGCATGATTGCTTCAAGAGTATAATTTTTGTGAGATTTTGGTTTATCTGAGAGATTGAATCCTACTAAGTCAGGAATGATTAATGTGTAGTGTTTTGAGAGTTCATGCATTTGAGGTTTCCAAACTTCCCAACTTTCTGGAAAACCATGTAGTATAAGTAGAAGCGGTCCTTTGCCTGCAGTAACATAACGCATTTTTAGGACATTGAATTTAATGTAGTTGTGTTTCATACTTTGCCACCCAAGAACCTTCTTATTAGTCGCATGTATTGTTTGAGCATTAACCCACCAACGTAATTGTCTCTCACTATTTCAAGTGATTTTGGTATTTGAAAAATCATAATATGTATGATCTTTGATCCAACTACTAGCATTTTTATTCTAGGGAGCCTTCTTTTTTTGTATGCAGCCAATGCAAGGTCAATGGAATCTTTTTTGCTTAGTTCATCTGCTAACACATATGCACTTTCAAGCGCCATTGCAGCTCCCATACCCATGAGAGGACTTAGTGCATGACATGAATCACCTAGTAGTACAACTCTTCCTTTATGCCAATTATTGAGATGCATTTCATCATCATCATGATGGTACATCTCCGCAGGGACCTTAGGAATTGATTTAAGTATTTCTGGAGCTAATCCTTTCATTGAAGAAAAATTTTCTTTAATTACTTTAGAGAAATTACAACTTTTCTGACAATAATGTTCTTTTGCCACCATAGATAGGCCAATGGTATATCCTTTTTTACTACTAGTAGGAAATATGGAAAGAAGACTTTCATTTCCTGCTTGATATACAACACCTTTCGGTAAGTTCTTTGTTTTTTTACACCAAAACATCCAAAATGTTCTTCCAGTATAATCTAGATCTTTTTTGGGCACAACTTATTCTCTTATCTGAGAATTAATTCCATCAGCACCAACTACTAGATCAAACACTTCTTTCTTTTTGTTTGAAAAGAGTACTTCGACCTGGTCTTCTTTCTGTACTATTTTTTTAACTGTGACGCCCATTCTTAAATCTGATTTTTTGTTTATTTTTCGCAGTGCTTTGTGAACATTGTCCCTCTCAGTTTCAATAACATGGCCATACCCTTTGCAAACCTTTGCTAATGATTCCTTACCTAATACTTTGCCACTTGTAGATTGAACCTCAAAGTAGGGAAGAATAGCACTATTTTCCTTTATTTCTTTGTATACACCTAATTTTTTGAGCATTGTACCAGCATTTGGCCAAAGACCTATTACATACCCAATGGATTGGAATTTTTTGGTTTTTTCAATAATTACTGAATCAATTTTCTTCTTTTCTAGAAATTTGGAAAGTGCAAGGCCAGCGATTCCTCCACCAACTATTAAGACACGCATAGATAATTAATAGAATTAGAGTATAAATGTGTTATGTCAATAGGACACAAATAAGTAGTTGTAGAAAATAAACACTATTCTAAAAAAGAATAATTCCTGATTTAATCAATCTACAGTTTCGACTGTAGGCTACGAAGTCCACCTCACATACGTTCAATAGGACACAAATAAGTAGTTGTAGAAAATAAACACTATTTTAAAAAAGAATAATTGCTGATCTATTCAATCAGTTCGATTTCGATGTTTAATCCTTCCGGAATAGGAACACGCATTACTAATCTTAATGCACGTTCGTCAACACCTAGGTCGATAAGTCTTTTGTGGATTCGCATCTCATAACGTTCCCAGCTTGCTTTTCCATCGCCACAAGGTGATTTTCTTGTAGTAACTTTAAGTTTTTTAGTAGGCAGTGGAATAGGTCCTTTCAGATCTACCCCAGTCTTTTCTGAGATATCCTTAATGTAATTACATACGTCATTAAGTTTTCCAATGTCTGTTGATGCGAGTTTGATCCTTGCTTTTCCCATATTTTTTGTTTCCTCAAATTAAAATAAATAATAAAATAAAAATTAAAATGGAATTACTCCATCTTTTTTTCAACCAGATCCTTACACATACCAGCAGCTACGGTAACACCTGAGTCACGAATAGCGAACCTGGATAGTTCGGGAATTTCAGACTGCTTTTCAATACAAAGCGGCTGAACTGGTTTAAATCTTACAATTGCTGCATCCCCATTCTTAATGAAGTCTGGGTTTTCTTCTAGTACTTCGCCTGTTGCAGGATTCATCTTCTTTTCAATAGCTACGATTTGAGCAGCTACTTGAGCAGTGTGGATGTGAAGTACTGGAGTGTATCCAACAGTTACAACAGTTGGGTGGTTTAATACAACAATCTGTGCTGTAAATTCTTGAGCAACCTTTGGAGGGTTACTTTCTGCACCGATGATGTCTCCTCTTTGTAGATCTTTTTTACCAAATCCACGTACGGAGAAACCCACGTTGTCACCAGGACCAGCTTGCTGAACTTGTTCGTGGTGCATTTCGATAGTCTTAATATCTCCATGTACCCCTTTACCTTCACGGCCAGGAACTGCAATAACTTTGTCACCAATTTTCATAATACCGGTTTCAACTTTTCCTACTGGAACAGTTCCAATACCTGAGATGGTATAAACGTCTTGAACTGGAAGTCTAAGAGGTTTATCGGTTGGTTTGTTAGGAATTGATAGAGCATCAATTTGCTTAACTAGTGTTTTTCCTTTGTACCAAGCCATGTTTGTAGAAGGTGTAACGATATTGTCACCTTGTAGAGAAGCTACAGGGATAAACGGAATTTCGTCAGGTTTGAAACCTACACTTTTTAGTAGAGTTCCAACTTCTTCTTTAACTTCGTTAAATCTTTCTTCTTTGTAGTCAACACCGGAAATATCCATTTTGTTAACTGCAATGATGATCTGTCCAACACCAAGTGTCTTAGACAAGAATACGTGTTCTCTTGTTTGAGAATTTACACCGTCGTTAGCAGCTACAACTAGAACTGCTGCATCTGCTTGAGATGCACCGGTAATCATATTCTTGATAAAGTCCTTGTGCCCTGGAGCATCAATAACTGTGAAGTACTTACTGTCCGTTTCGAACTTCTTATGAGCTAGATCAATGGTTACACCACGTTCTCTTTCTTCTTTAAGATTGTCCATTACGAATGCAAATTCGAATCCGCCTTTACCGAGCTCTTTTGCTCTGTCTTTTAATTTACGCATTTCCTGTTCAGGTACGTTTCCTGAATCAAACATCAGTCTGCCAACAGTGGTAGATTTACCATGGTCAACGTGACCGATGAATACAAGGTTCATATGTTCTTTTTCTGCCATTTTATATTATTCCCCTTCATATTATTAATATGAGATTACTGTTACGGAACTGAGGTCAATTTATAAAGTTTTTGCTGTCCTTATAGAGGAAGAAATAGGTGTTTTATAGACGAGAAAGTCAAATTTAAAATGGATTATTAAAATATTGAGAAAAGAATAAGAAGAAAAAAAAGAAGGTGCTTATGCACCGAGTTGCGCGTCAGTAAGTCCCTTACGTTCTTGGATTACCTTTCGTACTTTGTCCTGGATATCACGAGGTAGAACTTCGAATGTTTGCTCAATAATTGAGGAAACCCCTTGTCCACCTGTTGCAGAACGAAGATCGGAAGACCAACCCATTAATTCACCTACAGGCATCTTTGCACGAACAGCTGTTTGCACACCCTGATTATCCATTTCAAGTAATTGACCACGTCTATTTTGGATGAGTTTTGAAACTTCTCCAGTATAGTCTGTTGGTACGTCAATTTGCAGAACCTGCATAGGTTCTAAAAGCATTGGACCTGCTTGCATCATTGCCGATTTAATACCTTGCCTTACAGCAGGGTACATCTGTGCAGGACCTCTGTGGATTGCGTCCTCGTGTAGTTTTGCATCATCTAGCGTAACTAGAATCTTTGTTGAAGGGTCACGTGCTAATGGACCAGACATCATTACATCTTCGAACATGTCAAGTACTAATTCGATAATTTCGTTAATGTATACAAGACCACGAGTTCCATCAATAAACATGTTACCTTCAAAGATATCACGAACTTTTCTGGAGGTCTTTGTATCGATTCCAACTTGCTCAAGAGCTGCCCAAAGGGTACTGTCTTTTTTCTTTACACGCCCAGATGGGATGTCACCATTTTTAATTGCATTATAGATTTCATCAGATAGAGGTTCTACCTTGAACATTAATCTATTGTGCTTATTAGGAGACTTTCCTTCTTCAACAGGAGATTCTTTTGTTACTGTTTCTCTGTATGTGATAATTGGATTTGATGTAATTATCTTCAGATTTTTTTCAGTTTGAATACGATTCTCAATGATTTCTAAGTGCAGTTCACCCATACCAGCTATAAGTGATTCACCTGTTTCTTCGTTAATTGTAACTCGTACAGATGGATCTTCTTTAGCAACTTGACGAAGTACTTCAATCATCTTAGGTAAGTCACCTGGTTTTTCAGGTTTAATTGCCTTAGTAATTACCGGTTCGAAAATATGTGAAAGTTCTTCGAATGGTTCATCAACTTGTTCAAATACGGATTCACCAGGGAATGCTTTAACACCAGCAATACCAATTACGTTACCTGCAGGAACACTATCTACTAGATCCTTCTTTGCACCGTTGTAAATGAATACTTGCTGTACTCTTCCCCTGTCCTTCATTCTAATCAGGTTTACTTCTAGACCTTTTTTGATAGTTCCAGAGAATAATCTACCTGCAGAAATTTCACCAGCTTGTGGATCAACTACGATTTTTGTAATTACGAAAGCTACTTTACCGTTTGGATCACATGTTGATAATTGCTGACCAAATTCACTTTCAATATCACCTCTCCAAATCTTGGGAATTCTGTATGGCTGTGCTTGCTTTGGGTTTGGTAAGTGCGTAACAACCATGTTCAAAATTACTTCATGAATAGGAGCTTTTTTAGCAAGTTCCTTTCTCTTTGCGTCATCAGCACTATTGTATGCTTCTATAATGTCTGCAAAGGTAATTCCGTTTTCTTCCATGTATGGAACACTTAGTGCCCAATTGTGAAATGCTGAACCGAATGCTACACTTCCAACAACTACATCAGTAGCCCATTTATCACCAAACTCTTCTTCAGCAATTTCTTTGATAAGTTGATTTACACTTGTAATAACTTTAAGGAATCTTTCCTGCATTGCTTCAGGTGTTAGTTTTAGTTCTTTGATAAGACGATCAACTTTGTTGATGAATAGAACAGGCTTAACACGTTCCCTTAGTGCTTGTCTTAGTACTGTTTTTGTCTGAGGCATAATACCTTCAGAAGCACAAACTAATACGATTGCACCATCAACAGCTCTCATAGCTCTTGTTACGTCGCCACCAAAGTCTACGTGACCTGGGGTATCAATTAAATTGATGAGGTGTTCCTTTTCTTTGAAGGTGTGTACCATAGAAACGGATGCGGAATCAATGGTGATTCCTCTTTCTGCTTCATCATCATGGAAGTCAAGTACTCTAGCACTTCCTGCTAGGTGTTCGCTCATCATTCCTGCACCTGCTAAGAGGTTGTCAGAGAATGTTGTTTTTCCGTGATCAATGTGAGCACATATAGCGATATTTCTAATATGTTCAGCATCGGATGATGCCAACATAATACGATCAATCATTTTTGCCATATTTTATTCACTCCATACCGTAACATTATTTGTTACTTCTTTTGTTTGTGTTGGATATACTACGCTGAGCAATTCAGCTGGTTCAAACCATAGTTGTACTTCTCTTTTTGCGTCCTCTTCGTTTGCAGATGCATGGATTACATTTTCAAACATTTCTGTTTTAGAATGAATTCGTCCATATCTTCCTCTAAGACTTAGAGGGTCTGCTTCTTCAGGATGTGTTGCGCCTGCGATGGCTCTAATGTTTGGAATAACATTTTCTCCTTCGTAGACTAGAGCGAGTACTTGATCAACATGGTGCTTTCCTGTGATGTGTTCGATAAGTTTTGCAAAGAAGGGTTTTCCAACATGCTCAGCATAGTGAATTTTTGCAAGCTCTTCGGATACACGTACAAGTTTAGCACCTACTAGGTTAATCTTTTCCTTTGCAATGGTTGAAATAACTTCGCCTGCAAGGCCTTTCATCATTGCGTCAGGTTTAACTAAAACTAAGGTTTGAGTTTTGTTATCCATTTTCTATCACGCGCAAGTCTTCCCATTAATTTGTTCTTTTCACATTTTGAAGAACAAAGATCGAAAGTCTTTCCTTCTTTTGTCACATACAGTTTACCTGTACCTGCCTTGATTTCTTTTGTACAATAACTACATTTTACCATTTTTATCGCCTCTTTTGACTCATCTTCTGAGCTTCAATTTCTGTTTCTCGAAGCATTAAGATATCGCCAATTCTTACTGGGCCTTTAACATTTCGACGCATTACTTTCTCTTTGTCATACCCGTCAAGGATTTTCACACGAACCTGCATAGCTTCCCCTCTGTTTCCTGTTCGACCAACAATTTCTTCAACACGGCCAGGAACTGCAGAGGAAAACCCTTCAGATTTTTTTGAATCCTTTTTTGAATCTCTCTTAGGTGGTGCCATCTACTTATTCTTCCTTAGCTTCTTCTTTAGCTTCTTCTGCTACAGGTGCTGCTTCTTCTGCTTTAGGTTCTTCTTTAGCAGGTGCTGCTTCTTTTTTGCCAGCGCTTAGTTCTTTACAAATTGCTGCAAGAAGATCTTTAGCACTTCCACCATCTGTGATACATACTGCTGCTGTGCCTCTTCCAAGACCTGCTGCTGCGCCAAGTTCTTCTTTAGAAGAAACTTCGCCGTATGCTGCGCCTTTTTCTTTTGCAAGAATAGGCAGATGCATGATAATTTCCTTTGGGGAAACATCGCTTGCTGCGATTACTAGTTTTGCTTGACCACGTTCAATGAACTTGGTAACTTCGTTAATACCTTTCTTAATCTTACCAGATGCTTGTACCTGTTCGATTACTTCTAATAGTTTTTCTGAATCCATTTTTGTTTTATCTCCGTTGGAGTAATGAGAATTGAATGCTAATCCTCGTTCCGGCTTTAGGGCCATCATTACTCATAGACTAGTGTCTAAACCGCTGTTTAATTTATAAAGGTTATTGTCAACTACTCACGTTGGCAAGAATAATTTGCATGAACAGAATACGTATGCCCATCAGGCATGGAAAGCACATGTGGATCATCCGTCACCTTTTGACAAAGATAGCAAAAAGGAGATGGTTCTTCCCTGTCTTTTGGAGGTCTTGTGTAGATTGTTCCAGAATTTTCTCTTAATCTTTCCAGTAACATTACTACGTTATCAGTATGTTTTGAACCAACTACTAGTGGTTTTACTTTTTCATCCAAGGTAAGATCTTCACTCATGTAAGTAAATAACAAGATGCCCTATTTAAAGCTGCTTCCTCGAAAAGGTTTAAATAGTAGAAAAGTCATGTTTGAGTATGCATGATGTTCTTTGTATGGGAAGCGCTACGCTTGATTTGTTTGTAAAAATAGATCGTAAAATCAGTCAATGTAAGGCTGGAGAGAAGATTCTTGTTGATGATCTTGTGTTTGAAACTGGTGGCGGCGGAACTAATACTGCTGTTGCTCTTGCTAAAATGGGCATTAAGACTGCCTATTTAGGAAAGCTTGGAAGCGATCCACCTGCTCAAAGGGTAATTGAAGAGCTAAAGAAGTTCAAAGTTAAGAGAATCCCTGTGAAGAACTCGGAGCGCAATACTGCTTTTTCTGTTATTCTTGATAGTTCTAAAGAGCATGATCGTTTAATTTATGTACACAAGGGTGCTGCTAATGATCTACATCCTGAAGATTTTAAAGTAAAGAAAATTAAAACAAAATGGGTGTATTTAGCAACAATGATGGATGCATCACTTGATACAGCAATCATGACCATACATGCGTTGAAACATACTGGTGCCAAGATTCTTTTTAATCCTGCTGAATACTTAGTTCGAAAGCCAAGGAAGATTTTTCATCTTTTGAAACATACCGATATTTTAGTGCTCAATAAACTTGAAGCTCAAATTCTTGTTGGAAAGAAATTAGGTATTGAAAAGTTGGGTCCTCTTCTAAGAGAAAAAGGTCCTCAGACAGTAGTCATTACTCAGGGGAATAAGGCAGTTCATTATTTTGATGCAGTTCAGCATTTGCGCGTTATGCCGCCTAAATCAAAACCTCTCTCTACTGCTGGCGCAGGTGATGCGTTTACATCTGGATTTTTAGCAGGGCTTGTTAAGGGAGAGAGTGTTGCCGATAGTCTTCGAATAGGTGTTGTAAATAGTTCTGCAACCATTATGAAACGTGGCGCTAAAGAAGGTCAACTGACTTTTGAAGAAGCTAAGAAAAAAATTAAGGCACTTAAGCTTTCTTGCGTTTCGCGCTAACTTTAATTGATCTTTTTGTTTTTTTCTTCTTGTCTTTCTTTTGATATTCTACAACTATTTTTTTAGTATCATATTGAGGTAAGAAGAAAATTGCAGTAATTATGCCAAATGTGTTGAACACAAAATCCCAACCAGTATTGTAGAAGTCACCAACTCTTGTTCCAGCATCAAATAATAATACTGCTATGAATTCAGTAATTTCATTTACTGCTCCAAGGCCTAGCGTTACAAGAAAGATAAGAATGAGAAAAGCAGGTCTGTGTTCTTGCACATGACTTGGCATGTGAAGACTTAATAGATTATAACTGATGAATGTCCCTACAAATGTTGCAAATGCATGCACTACGTTATCGTAATGAATGCCGCCAATAAGCGTCAAGTCATAGAGTCTTGTTGGTCCAATGAAAATACTTCCGCCTGCAAAATGCAGCAAACCCACAATTGCTATTCCAAGTACTATCTTATTTGATAACCAAAGGGCGTGTTGCTTTTTGTAAATATACCAAGTTATAGCAATAATGAATATGGAATAGTAAAGAAATTCATAGTTTTTATTGAAATACGCATGTATAGAGAATACTAGCGTATATACAAACATGAAACTGAGGACAAATCTTTTTTCAACAAGGAACTTCATTTATAGAATCTTGGTTATTTAGTATTTAAGTCTATTGCTCTTTGAAGAACTCTTCAACTTGGTCTAAAGAGGTTATTTCATCAAGAGGTTTGTCTTCTCTTAGCCTAATGACTCTTGGAAATCTAAGAGCATATCCTGATGAGTACGTGGGAGATTTTTGAATTTCTTCGCATTCAATTTCAAGAATAATCCCTGGCTCGAGTGTTACTGATCGATCATTTTCTTTTATGATGAGTGGTTTTAACATCTCTGTTAAAGCTTCAAAGGTAAGTCCTTCTGATTTTTCCTTGATGCCCGTTCCAACTTTTCCAATTTCTTTGAATCCATCAACATCTCTACATGCCATAGTAAATGATGAAAGCCAGTTTGATCTTTTTCCTTCGCCCCACTCAGCACCAACAATTGTTAAGTCGAGTGTTTCAAGCACTGATTTGATTTTAATCCCATATCCCACTCTGGATCCTGGTTTGTAGGGTGCATCAAGTTTTTTCATCATAACCCCTTCGTTTCCTTTTTTGAGAGATTTTTCATAGAATGGTTTTGCCTCAGACTCATCACCA
>Ga0115567_10005367_pt1 | contig 12424 bp, 14 predicted proteins | sample COGITO_mtgs_1204_2_FD_88679 | JGI IMG/M metagenome (GOLD analysis project Ga0115567, IMG submission 88679) | Pelagic marine microbial communities from North Sea - COGITO_mtgs_120412 | ecosystem: Environmental > Aquatic > Marine > Epipelagic | place: Germany:Helgoland, sampling site Kabeltonne...
ACGATCACCTAGGCCTTGGCAAATTTTAGTGCACGCGCGCAGCAACACGGGATCCTTGCTTCAGCGGTGTGGCACTGTGCCGCGTGTCGAGGGCGATCACTCCTGGAGTGATCGCCCTCGACACGGGGCCTTCTTCGACTTTACCTGGCTGTGAATGCACCCCCTAACAGATTTGACTGTGCGCAGTGTCGTGGAGCACAACGAACGAGCACCATCTCGTGTCTGCGTCGCACGATAGCACCGTCAAGGTTTGGGACATGCGGGCGAATGTGTCGCTCCACACTCTTGCCGCGCACGACGGGAAGGCGCTGTGCGTCCACTGGGCGCGCAATGGCCGCATCACGAGCGGGGGATCAGACGGCAAGGTCAGAGAGTTCCGGCCGCCGAGCGAAGGCGCAGCCTCTGCAGCGTAGCCGCACACTCGTGCTGCGACGCGCTGAGGTGGAGAGAATGTACATTATGTTACACACAGGCGACCGCGTGCACGCGATGCTGACGCCTCAGCCGCACGTCTGACGACGCTCCCAGCGCCTCCGCCCCTGCCTCTGCCCGAAACGCGTCGCGCACCAGCGTCTTGGCGCCATGGCCCGTCATTGGTTAGCATGCGCGCGGCCTGAGAGGACGATGCATTACCGACCGCGGCCAGACGACCACACAAACAGCGTCTGCTGCCCCAGCTCGCGCCAGAGCGCGATTTCGATCTGCCGGTACGCGGCCAGCAGCTCGCGCGGCTCGCGCCCGAGCAGCGCCGCCGCGCGCCCGAGCAGCGCCGCGTCTGGCCGCAGCAACCGCGCGACCTCGCCGCCCGGCTCGTCGACCGTGGCAGCGCTCGCCCGGCCCGCCGCAGCGCCAGACAGGCCTGCCGCGGAGCTGCGCCCCGCGGCGGTGCTGCGCGGCTGCGGCATCTGGGCTCCGGGGGGCGCGGCGGGCGGCTCGAGCTTGCGGCGCTTGGCGGCGACGCGGAGGAGCATCTCGCGGTGGTCCGCGACCCACGAGGAGTCCCCAGACACCATCACCTCTGGCAGAATCTTGTCGCGTACAAAGCCTGTGCCCCGTCACCGCGTTCAGACCGCACCGGCACCGCAGGCGCGGCCGGCGGGCCCCCACCTGCGTAGTCGCTCGCGCTGCAGGCCCCGCCCACAGACGGCAGGGCCAGCACGTCGCCCGCCGCCCACCTGGCGCAGTCGTGTTGCCCCGCCAGGCAGTGAGCGCGCCACGGCGCGGCGGCGCGCGGCGGGCGAAGCGCCCGCAGCCCGCGCCACGCGGAGGAGCTCTGGTTTGGGCTCGGGTGAGCGGGCGGGGCTGCACGGAATAGCGTCCTCGGATGCCACAAACGGCTCCGGCGGCAGGGCCGCGCCGCGGGCGCTCCCGGGACCCGAGGGGGCAGGCGCGCCGCCGTCGCGCGGCGGCGCCGGCGAGAGAAGCGTGCGCGCCAGCAGCACATAGCCCGCCGCGTACACCTGCCCGCCCGCGGCTCAGCTGCCAGCGAGTCGGGGGGCGCCGGGGCAGCGGCGCAGGCCGCTGTCACTGTGCTGGTGGAGCGAGTACCTGGGGAGGCGCGTGGTCCTCCGCGCCGCCAAGGCAGAGCGCAGGATGGGCGTGGAGGGCGTGGAGGCGCGCGGCTGCCGGCGCCACGTCGGGGGGCAGGCCCAGCTCACGTACGAAGCGCGCGGAGAGGAGCGGGAGGTTGGCTGCCGCGCGCCAAGCTCGCTGAGACGGGCGGCGCGCGGGGGTGCGCCTTGGCAGGCGTTGCCCCCCGGCAGGAATCAGCGCGGACTCCCTGGGGTTTAGCTTCAGCAGAGGGGGGTCGGACCCGGCGGGAGGTCTAGGGCGAGGAAGAGGGCGAGGTGTGCTGCGAGGTTGTGCACGGCCGCGCCGGACGGGGCCAGCCGCGGGCGGATAGTGGCGCCTAGCCGCGGCGGGAGCGAGCGCCAGTACCCCAGGAACGGGGCGCCTGCCGCGCGTGACCGCGCCCAGGTGGCAAGGTCCTCGGCCGTGACCTGCGCTGGGCCCGCTCAGCGCGCCGTTGGGCACCGCGCGCGGCATGGGTTGAGGCCGACCGCTTCACGGAGATACATGCAGCCGAGGTAGCAGAAGGCGAGCGGAAGAGTCGACCAGAGACGCAGTGGAAGCCGAGCAGATGACAATGAATGCGGACCCGGTGGTTGGTCTGCGGCCTGCACATAGTCGTGCATGAGAGTTGCCACGACGTCTTTGAGCTGCGGCGCGAGCTTCTTGTGCTGCACCAGGGCATCGGCGAGGGCTTTCAGCCAGCCCTGAAATGCGAGAAGCTGCGATCGTGCCCATTCAGTAGACCCCCTCCCCCCCCTCCCCCCCACATCATACGCAGCCATGCAGGTGCTTTCAGGAGTCAACCACGGGTCAGGGTCTGGCGGTTACAGTTTGGAGCCATGTTGGAGGCTTCTCCGCCACCCTGCGGCCTGGCGAGGTGGGCGTCCTAACGGAGCCCGCCTTCTTTCTGAGGCCTAGCTGGCTATAGTTCACCCCGCTCCCATCCTGCAAAGGGCGGAGCGCTTGAGCTTGCGCCTTGCCAACACGCAGGGTAACTCTGCTATTGAAGTAGAGACACCGGGCGGAGCACAAACTTTGCGGCCAAACGCATCCATGTCTTCAGTCTCTTCTTTCATACCGCCACACATCACACCGCACTCATCGCACACAAGGAGACCGTCGTCGTTTCGCTTCAGCTTCGCAGACCCACATTCCGGACACTCTGGTGCGTCCTGGGATTCCATCCTCTACCTCAAAAATAAATCCGACAGAGACAGAGACGGAGGCGGAGACGGAGACGGAGACGGAGACGGAGACGGAGACGGAGACGGAGACGGAGACGGAGACGGAGACGGAGACGGAGACACACGCTCACAACTCGTCACCAAGGCTCAAACACATGTGGTTCCCCAGCGGGTCCAGCGCTGTGCACATGTTCCTGTTCCTACCAGTTTTATAGACCCTTTTATAACTTTTACTTTCACTGTAAAGTTGGAAACCGCGCGGGAGAGCATCGCGAAGCTGCCGCCGCCACATCTCGCTGAGGGCGGTTTGACGCTGGGCAGTGGGGATAGTACGATATGACTGACCAGTATATTAGCGTGCCGCCTGATGCGAAACTCCATCTTGGAAAGGTGGGCAGTTGAAACCCGTTTTGGACCCCGCATGGCTTTGCACTGAACACTGCATCACTCGCGATCGCGGAGACGGCAATGCGTTTGCTATGTGCGAAACTCAGGAGCAACTTGTTCCACTCAGGTGAAAGGATATCCATGGTGGCCTGCGTACCAAGTTGACCCGAAGATCCTTGGCCACCCTGCCCAGGTGCTGAGACGCTTTCCTGCCGAGACAGTGTGGACAGTGGTTTTGATTCAGGGAGCAAGCTACGCCACCCTGTTTTCGTGAACGCGTGTTTCTTAGAGGGACTGGCACCTAGAGTTTACGAATGGGTCCCTCCCTTGCGGCTGTGAAACGTCCTTAACTCTTTCCGTCAACAGAGAAGAGGAAGTTCAGGTCAGCTCACGTTCGTGAGATTCTTCGGCAAAGGTTCTTCTTCAAGGGGTACTTTTGGCTGGGCCAGAGTCGAAGATCTCGGCACTAGATTCCATATCCTTGCAAGCAAAGTATCGCGGCCCGAGATGCAGCTGGCTCTTCGCGAGATGGACTCGGCACTGGTTGGCGCAAGCCACCGCATGCTGTTTGCGTCACTCGTTAAAAAGGTCGACGCCTTGCCGCGATACGTCAGCAGTCCCGCAAGAGCTGCACTGTTTTCTCTGTTTGGGCGCAGAGGTTCGGTTTGCTTGTAAAAATCAAAAAGAACGGTCTGCATGTTGACCAGATCTGGTCGTCCTGCGGACAGGGACCCGACAACATCTATCAATTAGTTCAGAAGAAAAAGGGATACGACTCTGGAGAGAGCGCGCGGTTGCCGACCGACAGCGTTAGCGAAGCAGGGAGCAACATCGGCGACCGCTTCGAAAATGAAGAGGATTTTCGAGCAGGAATGGGTAACGGGTCACGCAAGCGGACTGCAACTGATGCAGCTGAGAAGGTTTCTCGTGGAAACCAGAAGGAGAGGAAGCATGCCAATGCGCAGCACCAGACAGGCGACGAAGATTCAGAGTCGGGTTCTGCGGCATGGGTTGGCGAACCACTGCCGAGTTCGACTCAGATCCGGGCTTACTATGACGCATTCAAGAAGCACGATCTCCTGTGGGCGCCCACACACTAGCTGCACGACAAGTTATGCTTCGGGCAGATCGTTCTAACACGTGACCTACTATTTCTGACACCGTTGCTTCGATTTTGCAGCTATCGACGGGGCGAGTGTTGTCTTCTGATGCCAGCTGACGATGCCGAGGTTTCGTCCTTCATTTAAGAGTGTCCCTCTCACTTTTTGGCAGTTGATGAAACTGATGCTTCGTCCTACGTGTCCCCCTGCCGGAAGCAGGAAGACTATGTCGTACTCGTTGAAGACATGTGGGCAAATAGGGAGACCGGGGCGATGCATATCCGCGCCTCCTGGTCTGCCACAGCGCTTCGTGCGACGCGCGTTCCACGTTCCTACTGTCTGGCTGAGTGTCTTTCCGATGCAGGTTTTACCGCCCCGCAGACTTGCCGACTGCTCCGAAAAACGTGCACGCTGGCGAGGTAACCCGACTTCGCATACTAAAACACAGCTGATCCGCATCCTGCGAAGATTGACGTGCTGAAGCGGTGCCCGTCGTCTTTTCCTTTCCCCAGATTTTTCTCTCGGACCACGCGGACATTCACACAGTGGAAAGCGTCATGGGCAAGGCCGCGGTAGAGTTCTTCCCACAGGTACGTTCGAGCCGTGGTTTTACCCTGAAGACACGGTTGACATGCCCGGCATCCAGCTTGAGAGTGCCGAAAGTATTCGCCTGCGCCCGACTGGCGACCCGTGTTGACGGCGCAGACGTGCGACGCGTGGATGTTTAATTCTGCGCGGAATTTCGCAGCGGATTCCCAGCAACTTTCAGCATCGGCGCGGCAACGGACAAGTTCGGTACTGCTGTGGACGATTTTGGTACTCGCGGTCTGGGTGCGCCTCCCGATGTTTCAAGTTCGTATGGGGTCGCTTGAAAGCTTGGTGCCTGAAGCGTCTTGTTGCTGGCTTTTACTCGAAATGATGGCTAAGGACGAGTCTACCTGAACTTGGCAGACGCATTGTGCACCTAGGGAAAGCTCGGCAAGAGATACACACAAATGGGCAGAAGGAAAATAGGGAAGGCTCGGGGTTTGAAAGGCGCAGGGCCAGCGACATGGACGAAAAGGATGGAGTCATGCGATCAAACACCGCGGCGCACGCCACAGTTGACAAGTGGCCATGTGGGGAGCTGCGTGACTGGTTCCCGCGGGAATTATGCGAGGTGTGTAGCATCCCGGGCTTCGTGGCGCGCTGCTGCCGCGTGGTGCCGGAAAGGTTTGCGTAACAACCGTGCTGCGCGCCTGGACTGACGCGTTGTGTGTTTTGCGGTGGGCAGCCGTGGAACGGCGTACCCTTTATAAATCGCTCTAACACGCTGCACCGTCTGCCCGAACCGCTCCGACCGCACCAGGGCGCCGGGCGGGTGACGGCACTCGGCATCTCGAATGGCGACGGCACAGGACTCGTCTCAACAAATCTTGCGGGGTGTCTTTGCGTGTGGGACCTCTCCCCCGGACGTGCTGTTTTGCGACATCAGCATATCGAGGCGACGGCAAGCACTCAACCCATCTGTGAGTACCTGTCTGTCGCGGTCACACATGGCGGAAAGCGCTGCGTCGTTGGGGGCTGCAAGCGTGACCGCTTCAGGTTTCGACCCCGTCGGTGGCATCTGATTCCGTTTTCGTGTTCTGATCCCAGCGCTTTTTGTGCAGTGTCGATCCCAGCTCCGGAGAGCATCCCGTCGCAGCGGGATTTGTCCAAGTGTTCGACCTAGTCGACTTCCGCGCCTTTGCATCCATTGCGGTGACGCGCGCTCCTGTCCACCGTGTACTCACAGCGTGGAGCGCAACAGAGGGCGGTGTCGTGATCGCCAGGGCCGGATGCACGGTGGCCAAGTTTCGCTTTGTGGACGGCACACACTTGTCTCGGATTCATGTGCACGACCTCGGCCATGGCACTAACGACGCCCATGGGCTGGCGCTTGTGTATCTCAGACCTGGGGTCACTGCAACAGCAGAGGGCGCTCAGTCAGAGAAGGCTTCCAGCCTTGCAAGGGTTGGGGGCGAAAGTTTGGTCCTCGCTGCCGACGGGCGAGGGGTGCGGTTGCTGACGCTCGCCACGCTCGGCGCCGAGTCGGCAGGCACGGGCGCCGATAGTACACAGGAAATCTACTCGCGCTTGTGCTTCGACGTGTGCGCTGTCCCGCCGAGCGCAGAGAAGCATCTGCCGTGCGACGCACCCCATGCCTTCTTCTTGACCTGCGGCAATGACGGCGGCGAACTGGGCTGCGCTGTGAGGCTTCATCGCGTGACTCGTAGACATCGCGGGGAACCTCTTGAGACCGAGACTGTCCGACGTTTTGCAGATAGTGCTGGGCCCATTGCCCCCCCTGTCTCCAGCAAATTCGTCCTCGCAAGCAGCGGAAGGTAAGCCCATGTCGCCTACCTACTGGCTGCATGCGGCCGCGCGGGCCCTCTCCGTTCTCTTCTCATGCAACTGCTAAGTGCGGTCCCTTCATTGCAGGTATTCCATATTGACGGCGGACCAGCGAATCTTCACCTGGACCATTAGCGGCCAGCATACAGCCACGATTCAGGTTGCCTTTGCCACTGCGTGCGCTGATCGCAGCCATGCAACTTTTGGCGCTGATTGCGCGGTGGCGCGGGGGCAGCACGAGCGCTGCGAGATTTTCACAACGGCCCTCCCGCACCCGGGGCGAAGGATAATTTTGATGGGCACCGACGCGGGGCACATCGAATGCTATCACCCCTCAGATGAACGCCCGTGGTAAGAGTAACAGAAACCGACATGCACGCGAAGATGCCCTGATTGGCCAGGGGCACTTCGAAGAACATCAACGGTCTCGCGGAAAGTCTGTGGTTTGCCATCGCGCCGATGCAGCGCGACCTGCCCAACAAGATCCTGTCGCCGTGGTCGGGAGACGTTATGGAGCGATTCGGTCACATGCTGAGTCGAAATGTGAGATCCCTGCACGCGAAGGTGCTGCGGATCTCGCCGAATTGCAGCTGGACTTGCCGGGCTTCTGCGCTGCGGAAGAAGACACCTTCGACTTCTTCCGCAGAACTGAATCACACCAATCAACGCGCATCATTTTGACTGCTCGCCCGCTGAACACGCCAATCTATCATTAACTCATTTCCCGAGAATCCGTGCCTTGCAAAACGGTGTGCCGCGTGTTCGCACAATCGATTTTCTGTGCCGACTCTTTACCATCCACTTGCCCCCGCACATTGCACCGACCCCGGTAGCAGACCGATCATGACCCACTCTCGTCTTCATCGCCCCGGCTTAGCATGCGCGCCGCCTTGTTGAGGTTCTCGGTCGGGTCCCTTATGAGGTGCACCGACGCCGGCGCCACCTCATTTTCACACATTGGGCATCGACTGTCCGCCTCAAGGTGCGCAATGAACCGCGAATGCAGTGCCGGAAACCGGCACGACGGGCAATTCGACCAGTCATCTGCAACCATGCGGAGGCCGGAGACTATACAGTACGGCACGCGGTTCTTGCATCCTGGGCAGTCGAGAGTCGTCGCCGGTGAGGCCGCTGCGCAGTAGGGGCATGGAGAAACCGGCACTTCATCCTCTGTTTTGGTCGGCTTTCGCACAATGCTCTCGATTTTCTTTTTGTAGCTCTCCGCAATCTGCGCTCGGTATCTGCCACGTGTCGTCCGCGTAAGGTTCGGGGTACGATTAAGCAGAGCGTTGCGCATTGTGCCGGAAGCCAGGATACCGCACATGGTGCCAGGGATTTCAGGGATCTTACTCTGGGCGCATGAGCATCGAAGCATACTCAAAAGATGTTTTCTTGAGCCCTGCCCGCTGGCACGTAATCACAGTGGAGGTGAGAATCGGGACGATATGTTCGGGGAACTTAGATATGGACTTGGCCACCCGAACTAGCATGCGCGCCCCTGACTCGTGGTCTCCATTTTTCACGAGAGTCTTCACGATGATGTACGAGTGGAGCAGCATGAGGGTTTCTTCGAGCTCTCGGGGCACTGGTATGTCTTGTGCGTCGAGGTCCTTGTACGTGTCGAAAAGCATCTTGTGGGCAACTTTGTAATTGCCGTGCTGCTGCTCGTGGCTAGCGATAATTACTGCTGTGCGCGCAGCTTCCTTGAAATTGCCGAGCGCCATGTACAGCTTGAAAATGTGATTCTCGTCTTTTGTCTCGCCGTCCTCTTCGCCGGTGAGATAGCCAATGAGAGTACGCGTGATAACATCGTTGCGGGCCGCTCCCGCAACTTCAATAGCCCTGTCGATGCAACGCTCCCCAACCTTGAGGAACAGCTTGAGCGCGCGCTGATGCTGCCCAGCCTTCTGGTAAAATTCTGCAGCCTGCTCGGGCTGCTGCTTGCTCTCGTAGTACTGGGCAACTTTGCCATACTCATTTGTGGTACCCTCCTCGCCAAGAAACAACGCGAACGAGTCCATGAGATCGTGCGCCTGCGCCAGTTCCATTGCCTTTTCCTTTTCCTTGGCCACTAGCAGGAACTCCACAGCAGAGCGCGTATCTCCCTGCTGCGTCGCGTATGCGACCACAAGTTCGGCACCCTTTGCCGAGCGTGTTTCTCGCACAATCTGAAATGCTCGCTGAGGCGTTTGGAGATGCTCGAGACAGAGCCGGACCACAGAGTCCAAGTCCCTGCCTTTTTCATAGCTCTCGGCTGCCTCGCGATACTGCTTCTGCTTCTCCTTTGCCTCCGCATACTTGACGTGTAACTTCGGAGTCGAAATTTTGGCCATGAGCGGCGCAGCTGCTCGAAATTCTTTCAGCTTGATATACAATCCTGCCGCCTTCTCCCACGAGCCAGCTTTCTCGTACATGAGCGCTGCGTCCGAGTACTGCTTCACACTTTCGAGAATCGTGCCGCAGTCCAGGCAAACTTGCCCCCCGCTTTCCTCTGCAATCTGCATTCCTTTAGTCGTGTTACCTGTCTTGATAAACATCTTGGCCATGCCGGCACGGCACGCATCACAGTGCTCTTCCGAAAGTTGCACCCTGACAGTTCGCCCGCCGGCCGAAACTTGCGACTCTAAAGCTTGGGTGTATCGCTCGAGTGCCTGAGAGTACTCACTCTCTGCCGACAACTTCTCAGCGTACTGCATACAGATATGCGGGATCCGTGCGGGCTGAAGGGTCTCTGCGAGCCGCAAGGCCTGGTCCCACTGCCGCAGATCACATCTCATCTCGAGCGCGGCAAGCGGCCGCGACGACGAAATGAGCAGGTCCTGCGCAAGCGTGAACTCACGGAGAAGCAGCGCAAACTGCCCTGAGAGAAGATTCCGATCCTCCACGGTCTGCAGCGGCTCAAGGGCAAGCACAGTGCCGGCGTCGCGCATGCCCCGCGCAACCCGTAGCGCCAGAGGGGCGTCGAGCGCCTCGATTGCAGCTGCCCGGAGCGCAGACCAGCAAGCGGGGTCGTCCATCCGAGCTGCAAGGTCATAGCACACGTCCAGCTTGCCAAGCTTAAGTGCTTGCTCGAAACCTCCACGCCCGTCTTGTGTAGCATCCGGCGCTTGCTGTGCTGCGCAGCGCGACGCAAGCAGGGAATGTGTGGCAAGCGGAACGAAGGCCACGCCACCCGAGGGAGCTTGGCACGCAAACTCCCCGCCCAGCAATACGATCGGGTGAGCATTGGATGCAAGCTCAGTCGTCCCAACTGCAACAACGGATTGTCCTCGCAGCGACTCTTGCACGTGGCGGTATGTGATGGCCTGCTTGGGCGCAACGGCTGCGAAGATGAGGGGGTCCTGCATGTCCCAGAAGACGGCCGTGCAGTCACGGGGAAACCCCACGATCTCCATCATGCTGGAGTCTACGGGGTTGTAGAGGAATCCAGAGAGCGACTCGTCGATGACAATCAGCCGCGTCCCCGCTGCGTTGGCATAGAGCGCCCGAATGCCCGCAACGTGGCGGTACTCATTTGGGCGTACGCGGTCCTCGAGCGAGAAGTACACAATAGCTCCATCCGCAGCACCACAGATCAAAAAGTGCTCTGTCAAAACGGAGGCTGATATTGCCTGCTCGTCGGGCCCATCTGGAAACTTCAGCGTGTGCTGCCCGTCCGGATCGGCATTCTTGTCGATCATGTGAACCTGCACACACCCGTTGAAGCGCACTGCTGCACGAGAGGAGTTCATCGACACACCTTCCACCGTACCCATGTACTCGACCTCGTTTACGAGATTGTCTGCCGCATTGCATGCATAAAACCAACACAGGTTATTGGTGCCCATGGCGACATGCTGTCGCCCGACCGCAATGAACGACGGCTCCATCACGATCTTGATCGCGAGCGGCTTTCGTGCCGATGAGGCGATGTCGCGCACCACTACTTCGCGTAGGCTTCCCATGTATGCAACAATAGTGCCACACGCCGCATTGACCACCGGCATGCTAACGAGGTAGTGAACAATACTCCCGTCGCTGACAGATGCCGTAAGAGTCGAGCCGTCGGCGCCCCACTCGCAGCGCTTCCCGATCATCGGCAGCGCGATACGCTCCTCAGGCACATCCCGCACCTCGAGAGTGTCGAACATATGGATAGATGAATCAGCGACCACCGCAACCCGCGACGTTTCCATTGAAGCAGCGAGGCTTACAACCGGCTGCTTCGAAACCTGACGCTCGAGAAGAAACTCGCCCTCCGAACCCGCCGCCATTGAGATGATCGAAACCCATCCTGTCTGGAACGCCACTGCCAGCTTGTCGGTCGCCGCCCAGCAGTGTCCTACAACGGCTCCGTACTTGGTATTGAACGCAAGTTCAATTGGTTTCCCTCCATCGGAGCCGTCGAGCACGTGTACGGTCTTGTTGCTCACGACCTGCTCACAGCAACAACTTCATCGGCTGGTATCTCAGTGTGTGCGCAGATGAAACGGGCCTGCACACGCAAGCGGAGTTGTAGCGCAGCTGAGGGGTGAGCTGAGGGGTGAGTTCTTATGCAACAGCTCGGGCCGGCACCACTGAGATGAAGAAGCTGGAGCTTCCTCTTCCAGGCTTGGGCTGCGTCTGGATGTCTGATGGATCACCCTTGATGCTGAATGGAGACCCGATGGGCTCTCCCTGATTGTTCGAAACCGAAACAGTCTTGTCGTCACTTCCAAGCACCAATTGATTCATCTTCCCCCAGGTCCCGCATGAAATTCTCTTAGAATGCTTCCCAAGGAGCGTCACCATCCGCGTTGTTCGCGGATTGTGGATCACCAGGTTGCCCTTTGTAGAGCCGACTGCGAGTTCGGGCCCGTTCCGGGACCATCGGAGCCAGCACAGATCCTTCGTATTTGTCTCGAGTGCCGTGGACATCTTTGTTGAGGCGTTCCAAACAATCACGGCAGAGTTGTTGACTTGCAGCAAGGCAAGCGTGTCGCCGTCGGCATCCCAGTCGCAAGTGAGTACTTGGCCACCGGCTGCGAGAGAGATATCGTCAACAACCTGACCATATCGATCCACCAATTGCGTCTGGCGATTTGTCCCGACCATCGCAAGGTAGTTTCCATCGCCCTGCCAGGTGTATTGCACCGCGCCAGATCCGAGCTGTTTGCCTGGGATCGTGAAGAGGACCTTCTGGTTCCCCTCTGCCGCCATGCTTTCAGCAACACTGCAAGGCGGCTTGGCGGTACAGTCTGAATCACCCACCCACGGATCTGTGAGAGCTGTACGTCGCGGGCAACTTCTCTCCGCTGAGGGTGCGACGGGGTCTACACTTCGGTTTTTGAATATGGGGAGCTGTCAACTTTGGGACTCTCCTAGTCAACAGAAACGCGCCTCTGCCGATTGACGACCACGGAGCCTTGCTCTTGCGGAAGTGCTCGCAGGCAAAAGCTCGGACACCGACCCTGGGAAGAGATAGACAGTTGTATAATGGTCAGCCTCCTCAAACGAATTGACGCGGAGGGCAAAGACGTCGGAGATCTCGAAAGGCTGTCGCTCAGGAACAGGTTCGCAGCCCGAACCCCAATGTTTTGGAACCAAGCGGCGGTGCTTCGTGCCGCAGCAGGATTTCTCCAATGCGCTTGATCAGATATGGTGGCCTAGTTGCGCGTTCACGCCAACATTCCCTGGCGCGTCGGCGTCGATGCGGAGTCTGAAGCAATGCTCGATTTGCCAGAAACGTGGAGCACGGGGGTTACAGGATATCGTCCGCCCCGGCGCGCAGTCCCGCCATGGGCCGCTCACGTGGCATGTCCCACTATTCGCCGTCCCCATCACCGTCTG
>Ga0115567_10005370_pt1 | contig 12420 bp, 11 predicted proteins | sample COGITO_mtgs_1204_2_FD_88679 | JGI IMG/M metagenome (GOLD analysis project Ga0115567, IMG submission 88679) | Pelagic marine microbial communities from North Sea - COGITO_mtgs_120412 | ecosystem: Environmental > Aquatic > Marine > Epipelagic | place: Germany:Helgoland, sampling site Kabeltonne...
AGAAATCTTTGGTGGTGGAAAAGTAAAGGCAGCCCAGACTTGGGTTAACAGTACTGGTGAGGCCTATGTGACTAGCTATTTTGCACTAGTCGGGGAGTATCCGAAGAGTCTCGCCGATTTAAAAACACCTCCGGCGGGCACGCCTCCATTTGTAAAACGATCTTCAGATTTACAGGACCCGTGGGGGAAAGATTATATTTATCAATACCCAGGGACTCACAATCCGGGAAGTTTTGATATTTCTACAACTGCACCAGACGGTACTGTTTTAGGAAATTGGGATACAGGGCAGTAACTTGAAGGCGGTATTCAGGCAGTACCAAAAACGTGCCTTTAGTTTAATAGAGGTTCTGCTCGTTCTTGCTTTAGTTGCAGTTATGGTTGGAATTGTTGCGGGCAATGCTGGAGCTTTTATTCAGGGAAGTAATTTTGAGCCTCCAGATCGTGTCTTAAAAAAAGCAGTTTTAGACGCAGTATATCATGCAAGTGAAAAAAAACAGGCGATTTATCTGAGTTACTTCGAGGGGAATGCCACATTCCTGGTAACTAATAAATCGGGTGGAGTTCTTGCAAAGCATCAGGTGTACGATGATTTAGCAGAGGAACTAGATAGGGGTAGTTCATTATTACCACGGGTGAATTTCCAGGCAATTGGGCCTCTGTCGGGCGAAGGTGGGGATGGGTCGAGCTATGATGAGCAAGACCTATACCTCAACAGAGTTCGTTTCCACTCTGGCTCGAGTACTCCTTTTTTAGCAGAAATTGAATTTCGAGAAACCCTCCAAAAATTATTTTTTGACCCTTTTTCAGGTTATGTTCTAAAAAATAAGGAATGAAAAACTGGCCCATCAAAAGAAACCAAACTAATGGTTTTATGTTAATTGAGGTTTTAATTGCATTGGCACTGTTTGGCTTGTCGGCCGTTTTTTTAGTCGATGGAGCATTTGTGGCGGCCAGGACCATTAGGGTGATGAAAGATACACGCGAGATGGAGCAAGATCTCCTTTGGGTAAGAGGGGAGTTGTTTAAGGAGTCCGAATACGAAAAAATGGAAGACGGAGGAGATATTCAATCATTATCGTTGGGAGAAATCAGATGGGATGCTGAAATTGAGATGTCAGAGGTGATTGATTTGTTTAAAGTTACGCTTACTCTTGGTTATGAGGGAAATGATGAATTAGGGATAGAACCAGGTGAGCGAATATCAAAGATGTACCTTTTTCGTCCATCGTGGGGGAGGGATGATGAGTTTTCTTCGGAACGGGAGAGATTATTGGAAGATAAGAGAGATAAGATTGAAGAACTTCGAGAAGAAAGGAAGCGAAGGTGAAAAGAGCAAGGGGTTTTTCCATGATCGAGGTTTTGCTTGCCTTGTGTATCGGTGGACTCGTTTTGACAGCTGCTAGTTCGCTCTTAGTTACTATATCAAGGGCTTGGGCGGAAAGACCTGCAACGCGGGATGCATTTGATGCCCATGTCAATGGAGTGGCCCATTTTTTATCTGCGGTTTTGGAGGAGGTCACTCTTCCCACGCTCAACCAATCAGGTGATGACTTGATTGATCTACAAAGACCGGTGGGATTCTCGGACAGTGAGGATCCACTGATTCATTTTTATTTGCGTGAGGGACCGCCAATCCTTTTTTGGCCAACGGGGTCGGCAAGTCGGGCTCATTGTTACTTTTATTTTGAGGACGGGGAAGGCTTGAGCTTTTTGTGGTTTTCCGAACTTCAGGAATTGGAAAAAAATGATGAAGGTAAAATGGAACTCGAAGATGAGGGAGCTCTCTTTAAAACTCCGATCAGTCCATTCTGTGACGAAATATTTTACTGCTATTACGGAGAAGAGGATGCAACCGCTGATGATATTAAAGAGTGGGAGATTCTTGATAATCTTGAGGAAAATATTCAGTCTGGGAAATATCGAATCCCCGACTTTATCAAATTAGTATTTAAATGGGAGGAAGAAGACCTGGAAAGAACAATTACACTTCCAATTAAGCGGATTTCCCCGAGCGGAATTGAGGAGGAGCCCCTTTAAAAGGTGAAAAAAAATAAAGGATCAATATTGGTATTCATTCTTGCCCTGATTGTTCTGTTGTCGATTTTATGTATGCGATTAATGCAGGAAACCGTTCAGGAATTAAGGCATGTCAGTCAGTTTCATCGAAGGGATGACTTACGAATGCACGCATATTCAGCACTTGATCTTGCTGTTGGCGTGTTGAATGAATTCATGATGGTGGAAAAAACTCTTTACGATCCGGTGCAAGGTTGGGGGAACCCTTTCAATTATTCCGGAATTTCTCCGCTCGATCCTGCGGTCAAATGGTCAATCTCATTAATTGACGAATCCGGGAAGATTCCAATTTCTGCAATTTCGGAGAAGGATTTGGTCTCTTTTTTTGCAATCATGCGAGCGGATAACGGATCCTTGGTGGATGAAGATGATGGCCAACCTTTTTTTGACAGTATGATGGATTGGCAGGATGCCGACGAGGATGAAAGAGATGAGGGGGCAGAGGATGATTTTTATGAAGACCTCGATTCACCGTACTTTACTCCGGGCAGAAAAATGGAAAGTTTTGAGGAGTTTCGTATGATCAAAGGCTTCGCTTATGACGAGGATGAACCGAGGGAATCGGGGATCTTTTACAACGAGAAAGGCGATGAAACGATTCATATGAAAAATTTCCGTAATTGTTTCTCCTTTTATCATGAGGGTCCGGTCAATATAAACACCGCTCCCGCCTACCTGATCAAATTTTTTTGCGGGGATGACGATGATTTGGCCGAGGAAATTTTGGAAGGACCCCAGTCCTCAACAGGAGAACCATATTTTACTAATATAAATGATTCAAACCTTGCCCTAATGCGGGGAAACCGTTCGATCAGTACAAACACAGTCTCGACCATGTTCCGGGCAAGTATTAATGTCACCAAAGGAAAGGCGAATTTCAAATTACATGCCATTCTTGCCCTCGACACAAAAGGTCCAGTAAAACGGCCGGGGGAAAAAGTAAACAAAGCAAGAAGTCCTCAAAATATTAAACTTGTATTTCCTTTTCGGGTTCTATCCATTCGTGAGAACGAGAATTTGGTGGACTGATCAATAATATATTTGTAGAAACAATGTCCATTTTTATGGCTGAATCCCCTGAAAAATCAACCGAGTTTCCTGTCAAGGAACTTCGAGAAGTCACCCTTCGAATTCCAGGTGAGCATTTTTTTTGTGACACCATTTCTTTGCCCGCATCCATCCCGCGAGAAAAGGTGGCTGAATTTGCCGAGTTTGCTTTGAATGAAAGAGGTATTTCTCCCTATCCGTCTGATCAGCTTGCTTGGGGTTATCAAGCGGATGAAGAAAGGGGCAAGGTTTTTATATTTGCAACTCCCCTTGCCAAGCTTCGCCAACTTGGTTGGCAAAATTTCGAAATATTTAGGCGAGTGTTCCCCTCTTTTGTTTCACTCCTCGCGAGCGATTATTCAGAGCGGACAATTGCTCTACTCTTATTTGACGGTACCTTAACCGCCGCCGCCTTTGAAGCAGAATCTAATATTCCTGACTTCTTATATTCTATCCCACTTGACCCCGAAGAGGGGGAGGAATCAATCGAAGATGCCCGAGGAAAGCTTCTCTCCTTATTTGACTTGGGAAGTTATCAGGTCGCAAAAGATATTTTGGTTGCTCATGATGTTTTGAGAACTAGCGACGGGTTTTTTAAATTTGAGCATGAATGGCTGGTGGGGGAGAGCTCTGACTTATCATTGGACCAGGATGTACTTATCTCAGCAGATGAGCTTTGGACAAGTGACCTTAGACAAAGAGAATTTAAAGAAGTAGAACAAACCAGAAGAAACCAAGCCCGAGCTCGCTGGAAGGGGATTGTCGGTTGGTCTTTATCTATGGCAGCGGCCCTTGTTGCATTTGCTGTCATTAAGATTATGACTGTCCAATTAGAGGATAAGAAATTTTTAAGTCAAAGAATGGCGGAACAAGTTCCCTTGGTAATTGAATCACAAAAGTTGCTTGAAAAACTTCGTCAAAATAAACTGGGAGGCATTGATCCGTTTGGTGCAATTACTCGAATGGCAGTTCAGCGAGGTGGCACAGTCGAAGATTCTGATTTAACTTTTACTCATGCCCATTTTGAGAGTCGAAACGAAGTTAAAATAGAAGGGGAGGGAAAGACGATTGAAGCCATTAATACTTTTATTGAAAACTTAAAAAAGAATGAGGTTGGTACAGTTAAGGTTGGCCGTTCAGGAGATGAGAAAAGAAAGATTTCCAGTGGCGGCGACAAAACTACTTTTGAAATTGAATTTCAATTAATCGAAGAAGAAACTAATAAGTCTGCGGGAGTTTATTACGAGCCTCCCGTTCAAATTTCGAGAGAAGAAGGATGAACAGCGTTAAAAGAATATTCTTTAAGCTCAATGATCGGGAGCAACTGCTTTTATTAATATCACTTTGGGTCGTGGTTCTCATTTGTTTTTTTAAGTTTTTTCAAAGTGGTCTGTCGATTTACCAAGAGTGGGGTTTAACTCGGCAAGCGATTACGAACTATGAAATGACCTTAAGGTTAAAACCGACTATTGATCGTGCATTGGAGCAACAAAAAGTGGAACAGGCCAATAAAAGTTACGACAAGACGAATTTGAGTAACCGTGCAGATGCATTGTCTCGCCAAGTTTTTCGCCAACGAGATTACCGGGAACTCGATACTGAAGAAAGAGAACGTTATTCACAGCATCGAGTGAAGATAGAATTTGATCGGGCCAGTTATCAAAATGTAAATGATTTTGCCAACCTGATTCGACAAGAGAGCCCGTATATGTTTTTAAGCGAAGTAAAAATCGAGCCGAATTATCCTCCCAAGTCTAAGCCTTACGATCCTACGACTTATGATGCAACCTTTGAGGTGAGTTCAGTTGAATTCGTCACGAGCAAGCCCTGAATTTATTATGACAGTAAATCAAGAATTTCTTTCTTATATTCGCTTTTTAGCAATCGCAATTATTGCTTTCGGATTTGTGCCCGACAGTGAGGCTCAAGTGCCAGTCAATCAACTTCCTGCGACACCTGATTCTAGTAAAGTTGGGGATAATCAACTACCAATGTTCGGAGAAAATAGTTTGGGCGTACTTTCCGATCCCGCTGAACTTTCTTTAGTGGACGGATTAGATGACGAGTTGGATGTACTAAAATTACGCGACCAAGACACTACCGGAATACTCGAAATGATCCAAATTATCACCGGTCGGTATATCTTGCGCCCGCAGAACCTCCCTCAGGTTAAGATCAACTTTGACAGTTTTGAAATACTGACTAAAAGAGAAACTTTGCGGGCTTTAGAGAGTCTTTTGGCCATGAACGGAATTGGGATTACCAAGATCGATGACCAGTTCTTTAAGGCAGTTCCCGCATCGGGAATGAATGTGCATGTTCCTATTTGGCTTGATGGTCCAGCACTCGCAATCAAACCGAGTCAACGAATTTATGTTAAAATGTTTCATCTCGAATATGCTCCTGCTCTCGAAGTTCGGGAGCAACTTAATCCTTTTTCCACTCCCAATATCGGAACACTGATTGTATTCGAAAAAGCAAACAGTATACTTGCGACTGATTCACTCTTAAATCTTCAAAGAATGGAGCAGCTTTTACAGTCTATTGATCGACCCATTCCAGCAATTGACAAGGGGTTAAGATTAGTTGAGTACAACTGCACTCATATTGCGCCAAAGCAACTAGGTGAGTTACTCAAAACTGTGTTACAGAAGGCAGCTACAGACAAGGACAGTCTTTTTTCTGACTTTATTCAACGACGTGTGAAAACTTATGTAGATAGTAGGTCGGGTAAACTATTTGCGGTTGTTCATGACAAGGACAGGGATTTCTTTCTGAACTTCCTTGAGTCGATTGATGTGCCTGTTAAAGTCCAAGCGTTGTCCGAAAGTTTTAAACTTCAATACGCGAAAGTTGAGGGCAGTGAAAAGGGAGGAGGGGGAGGAGTTTTGAAATTAATTCAAGAAATAATCAATAAACGCCAAGCAGCACAAAAAGAGGAGGAAAAAGAATCTGGTAGCCAAACTTCCAACAAAAAGAGTAAACAACCTCTTAATAAAACTCCCCCTTTGAAAAACGGAGTGGCAGTGATAAATAAAACTGCCGATGTTTCTAATAATGAAGTTAACGAGAATCAAGAATTTAGTACTTTTGTTACCGTTTTGGGGGATACGCGAAGTAATTCAATCCTTGTTTACGGAACGCAAAGTGATATCGATCAGATTGAAGATATCATTAGATTACTCGATAACCCATTGCCGATGGCTCAGATCGATACCATTTTCTTGATGGTGACTATGAATGGAACCGCAAACCGGGGGATCGAACTTTTCAGTAATGCTCTGTACCAAAAAAGCGAAGGTGGTTCTTTTACAGATCCGCAGGGACAGGTTGTTACGGTTCCCAAGGGAGAAAGTTTAAGTTTTGACGCAAATTTGCCTGGTATTGGTGGTCCGATGAGCTTTGGCTTTTTGGATTCAAAATTAAATAATGTCGCTTGGAATAATATTTTCAAAGTCGCCCAATCTACTTCAGATACACGGGTCTTTTCATCCCCTTCTCTCGTAGTCACGCACAATGCTGACGAAGTTGAAATTTCGATGAAAAATAAGAGAACAGTATTTAGTGAGTCTTCATACAATTCTTTAAATGGTGGAACCAGTAATATGTCTAACAATAGAGATTTTGAATCAGAGACTACACTTCGACTTCTCAGTCCAAGAATTTCTTTGCCTTCTCAAAGAGATGGAGAGATTGTTCCAGGATCTGTCTATACTGAGGTGGAGTTAATCACTTCAAATTTTGATGAAATTGGATCTTCCACCTATAACGGGCAAAGTATTCCTGCGACACAGGAGAGAAAAATCAGTACAAGCTTATCTTTTAATGACAACGATATTATAGCCTTGGGGGGATTACAGCAGGTAAAGCAAAGCAATTCGGAAAGCCAATATGCAATATTAAGAAAAATCCCTATATTGGGGAAATCATTGTTTTCGCCTAAGAGCGAAAACTACGAGCCCAGTGAATTGCTAATTTTCATAAGGGCTCGTGTTTTTAAGCAGGGTGAAAAGGAAGACTTTATTGATCCGCGTGAAATCGATAATATGATGCAAAAAAACTATGTTCCCGAATTTAGATCTCCCAACTCAGGAAACTCTATGGTGCCTGACATCGTTGAATTTGAAAAAACTAAATCGAACAAAACTTCCTCGATAGATCAGCGTTCAAGCAAGCCGCACCTTTAATCTTGATGGTCCAGATTATTCTATGTGTTTCTCTCTATCTTGCTAGTGCATTTTTTTTGCCTTGCACTGCCAATCAGAACTCTCTGAATCCATTCGAGCGAGGGGGGGCAAAAAGACCTCAACCAACTCCTATTGTTCGACCGGCACCCCCTCCGCCTTCACCGATTCCGATTAATCCGAATATTGAATTTCGGGGTATATTCAAATACCGGGACCAGTGGCATTTAAGTCTCTTTAATAAAAGTACCAACAAGGGAGCGTGGCTTAAAAAAGGAGAAAGCTTTGACAATGGAAAGGTCGTAATTGAAGATTTTAACCCGCAAACCGATATAGTAAAATTGAAGGGTGGAATGACTTTAAGTTTGATCAAATCGAAGAATCAAGTGTTGCCAGTACCCAGTGGGCAACCGGTGAAGAACAAACCAGTTGTGAATAAGCCAATTTCTTCCCAGCGCCCACCTGCTCCGGGAAGCCGGGCTCGCGGCATTACAATCCCGCCTAGGGTTAACATTCCCCCGAGAAAGTAACTATCATGGTCACTGATTCAACTACTTTGGAAACAAGTTCCATCGAAGAGCAAAATGAGGAGGAGAATAACGCTCCGAATTTTGCCTTTGAGGTCAGTCAATCATTTGAAGACATGGACTGGTGGCCTGAATTGGGCGATCTGGACCGTTTAAATATTTTAAATTCCCCCAAGGAGGACCGTGCCCGCCTGCTCGCCTCTAAGTACTCCAAGCCAATGGAGGAAATTATGGTGGAGATCGGGGAAAAGACTGATCTTGAATATCTTGAGGATTTTGAACTGCCCGAAAACCCGACTAAGCTTTTGCCAATGCGGCTTATTCATAACTATTGTTGCTTACCAACCGAGATCAATGAGGGAGGCAAACTTTCTTTGGTCACGCCATGGCCACCCTCTGAAAGGATGAGTAGGTGGGTGTATGCAGTATCAGGATGCAAGCCATTGTGGAGCCTAGGCTCGCCCGAAAAAATTTCCCGCGCGATTACCGAGCATTTTGGAATTGGAGCAGACAGCTTAGATGACTCGGACTTAGATTTTGAAGCGGAGGAGGATTCACAGGATGATCTAGAAGACCAGAACGCGGCAATTATTCGTTTTGTGAATGAGGTCATCCAGAAAGCAATTTTGGACAGGGCAACTGATATTCATTTTGAGCCCCATAAGGATACTCTGCAAATACGCTACCGGATAGACGGACAATTAGTTCCAGTTAGGGTTCCGGATAACCTGAGAAGTTTTCAGGACGCCATTATTTCACGGATCAAGATTATGAGCGGAATTAATATTTCCGAAAAAAGAAGACCTCAGGGCGGTCGTATTACTTTTTCTCAGGGGCAAAGCGACTTGGATATTCGGGTTTCCACCTTGCCCACCCTTTATGGAGAGAGTGTCAGTTTACGTCTGCTTAATGAGAAGTCTCAGCCTCTTTCAATGCCTGAGTTGGGGCTACTCGGCGAAGACGAAAGGAAAATTGTCTCTGTCTTGGAAAAACCGCATGGAATTGTTTTGGTTACCGGCCCCACCGGTTCGGGTAAGTCGACCTCACTGACTGCATTCATCCGTCGTATACACAAGCCAAAGCGAAGAATTATGACTGTTGAGGATCCGGTGGAATACGAAGTAGCCGGGATTAATCAGACTCAGGTAAATTCAGAAATTGGATTTAATTTTGCTAGTGCGCTACGAGAAATTTTGAGGCAGGATCCTGATGTGATCATGGTCGGAGAAATACGGGATCGTGAAACCGCTGATATTGCAATTCGGGCCTCCCTGACCGGTCACCTAGTACTGAGTACTCTCCATACCAATGATGCCCCGGGTGCTATCACCCGATTGATTGATATGGAAATTGAACCGTTTTTAATTGCATCTTCGGTAGAGATGGTAATTGCTCAAAGATTGGTCCGCAGACTTTGCAAAGAATGTGCTATCCCTACCATGAAATCGGATCGTGAGATTATCGCTTCGCTTGCATTATTGGATGCAGATGAATCGGAATTAATTTACAAGGATAAAATTTTGCAAGCAGTGGGTTGTCCCCATTGTCAAAATCTAGGCTACCGGGGGCGAGTGGGAATATTTGAATTAATGAGAATGAGTGACCCAATACACAGTCTAGTTATTAAAAATGCTTATGCACCTGATATTCGTGTAGTAGCTTTAGAAGAAGGAATGAGCACATTACAGGGAAGTGGATGGAATCAAATAAAACGTGGCTTTACGACTATTGAGGAAGTAGTAAGGTATGCGGATGGATTCGTTGAAGACGAGTCTTCAATATTGGAAAAGTAAAGAATTAGTTCGAGGTCGAATCATCAGTATAATAATTTTTTATGGCACGATTTAGTTATGTTGCAATTGACTCAAGGGGAAAAACTTTACCTGGTGAAATTACGGGGACTGACTCCAAGGAAGCTCGGCTTAAAATTAGGCAAAAGGGATTAACTGCAATTCAAATTAATCAAATCGGTGGCAAAAGCACTAGTAAGTCAAAGGGGAAGCAAAAGAAAGAGATAAACGCCAAAAAAAAAGCGATGTCGGAAAATAAAAGACCGATTCGAGGAAAAGGCGAAAGAATTGGTTTAGAGTTTCTTAAAAGACTACTGGAACTTCATGGCAGTGGTATGCCAATTGCCGATGCCGTTAAATTACTTAATCAAAGATTATCCGATCCAGGACAAAAAGAAATTGCAGGAAATTTATGGAAGGAATTAGCGGAAGGAAAAACACTTTCTCGGGCTATGCGAGATTTACCTGAGTATTTCAGTGAATCTTCAAGTTTTGTTATTGAGGCGGGGGAAGCAACTGGAAATGTTTCCCCCATTTTGAAGAAGATCATAGCACATTTGGAAGAAAAAAGAGAAATTCGTTCACGAGTCCTTGGAAGTATGGCCTATCCTGTGTTCGTGGGAGTTATTGCTTTTGGAGTGGTTCTCTTCTTTCTTTTTTATTTACTCCCTCAAATTGAAGAGATGCTGGCATCTCTAGGGGGGGAACTTAATTTCATGGCAACAGTCTTAATCAATGGTTCCAACTGGGTACTAACGATGGGACCCTTTATAGTTGTGGCAGTTTTGGTTGCAGGTGGTGCTGTATTGCAATGGAGGAAGACCGAGAAGGGGGGAATGGCTTTTGACCAATCATTGCTAAAGCTTCCTCTTTTTGGTCAGATTATCTATCTTTCAGAGTTATTCCAGTTAGCTAGTTTACTTTCAACCTTGATTTGGAGTGGGATTGGTTTAACTGAAAACTTAAGACTATGCGAAAAGACAATAAAAAATAGATTTATCAGGTCTCGATTTCGTTCAGCTCGAGCGTTAGTAAATGAAGGTAAATCTCTGCCAGATGCACTAAGAAAGTTTAAACTGATGCCACTAATGCAACTAGATATCTTAGAGGTAGGGGAAAGAACTGGCAACTTAGGAAATAGCATGGAGGACAGTAGTAATTCCTTTCGTGTGCAATTAACTAAGAAAATCAAGGTGATGACTACTTTAGTTTCTGGCGGTGCACTTGGCTTTGCCTTTTCTTTGGTCGCACTTGTTGCTATTTCGATTGTAAGTAGTATTTTTCAGGTCAGTAAAAGTATTAGCTATTAAGAAATGTCATGAATAAAAAATACTTGTCTATACTTTCTATTACTTACTTTATTTTATTAGGATGTACCGGTGAGTTTGAAAGCGAAGAGGGGCAGGATTTACCAAGTCGTGAATCCTTAAGTCTGAATAAAGAGGCCATGCGTGGAAGGCATGTGTTTGAGGATGGAACAATTTACGAGGGTGAGCTTGTTCATGGAAAACCAAATGGATTTGGTAAGCATGAACTTATTAATGGTGATCTTTATGAGGGTCATCATCAAGATGGGTTTGCCCACGGTCATGGTACGATGAGGTATAAGTCTGATCCAAAGTTAGACAGTTATATTGGGAGTTGGAAGAGTGGTAAGAGAAATGGGTATGGAACATTAATTTTGAAAGATTCTGCCCGTTTTGTAGGTGATTGGAAAAATGACAATCTTCGATTTGGAGAATTTCAAGGTTCAGACGGAATTATAATGTCTGGGAATTGGTCCAACGAATACTTGAATGAGGGAACCATGCGCATGGTGGATGGTTCAGAATATTCAGGCAAATTTCTTGATCAGGGTGTCTTTGATCGTGGCAGTTTACTGTTGGTCAATGGTGATCATTATGTGGGAGAATTTCGGGATAATAAGTATTATGGAAGGGGAGTTTTAGAATCCGCCGAGGGCGTTTTGTATGTGGGAACTTTTGAGGATGGAGATTTTGAAGGTTATGGAGTCTTGAACGAACCAAATAAGTCAGTTTATTCGGGAGCATTCGTGGATGGATACCCCAATGGTTATGGTGTTCAAAATGATGTTTCAGGAGTTATTTACACTGGAAGTTGGCTGAAGGGAGAAAAGCATGGCCTCGGTACTTTAGATTTTGGCGATGGCACTAGTTATACTGGAGAATTTAATATGGGACTTGCATTTAAGGGCCGTTATGACTGGGGGGACGGTCTTTTGACAGATTCATACCAAGACGAAAATGGTAATTGGCTTGATCGGGAATAGGAGGAGATTATCTAGCGTTGTAGATTCGTGGTTGCCAACTATGGCTTTTTTTATCTAGATTTTGATTATATCTTATGAATCACCCAACATTCTATAGCATTAAATTCTGGGGAACTCGTGGAAGTATTCCATGTCCAGGACCTGATACGATTAAATACGGGGGTAATACAACTTGTTTTGAGATTACTTGTGGCGATAAACGAGTGATTATTGATGCTGGTACTGGTATTCGTTTACTGGGTAAGAAAATTATGATCGAAGAAAAAAATCTGCTCGATGCTGATTTATTTTTTACTCATACCCACATGGACCATATCCAGGGATTACCATTTTTTGCTCCTTTGTATAATCCCAATAGCAATGTTCGCCTCCATGCGGGCCACCTTGCAGGAGATAAATATGATTTACACGGCATTATAGGGACAATGCTTATGAAGGACCCAGTCTTTCCAGTCCCCAGCGCTCTCATTGAAAAAGCATGTTCATTTAACGACTACGATTGC
>Ga0115567_10005373_pt1 | contig 12416 bp, 7 predicted proteins | sample COGITO_mtgs_1204_2_FD_88679 | JGI IMG/M metagenome (GOLD analysis project Ga0115567, IMG submission 88679) | Pelagic marine microbial communities from North Sea - COGITO_mtgs_120412 | ecosystem: Environmental > Aquatic > Marine > Epipelagic | place: Germany:Helgoland, sampling site Kabeltonne...
ATTACAGAGTTAATATCTCTAAATTAGTTCCTAATAGGTTAGAGTCTACTGTTGCTGCGCGTTTTGAAGTAGGTGATGCCAATGGTAAAGTAGAAAAAAGAGATGGTACAAAGCAAGATTGGATTAAATACCATTACGAAGGTTTCCCATTAATTGCATCCTTAACTAAATTAACTGCGTTACAAGCAGATATTAAAGCTACAGAGGAAGATGCTCTAAAGGCAATGTTAGAAGGAGAATTAACAAATCAAGTTTCTCTTAAGAATTTTAAAACATCGCTTTTTAGTAGCAAATCTGCCTATTATTCAGGAGAGCGTTATGATGGTAAAATTGTCATCAGCAAAACAGATAATTCTTCTACACCAGTAAGAGCGGAATTGACCTTAGACGGTAGAAAATTAGCAGAAGGTAAAGATTATACTATAGAGCCAGGTGGTGTAAAAATGTTGATTGGTTCTGGTTCTGCTGGCGATCATGAGATAAAAGGTATTTTATTCTTTCAACAAGATGGTAGTGAAATAGAGGTAGCGGTAAGTAATTCTTTTGCTACTATATCTAAGCCTAATGCCGCTTTAATAGCAGCAGATAAAATGAATGTGGTATACCGTGGGGTTGCTAATCCTATGTCTATCTCTATACCAGGCATACCTAATAATAAAGTTACAGCATCTGCTCCAGGTCTTAAGGCTATAAGTGGTAGTAAGTATGTAATGAATCCAGGAACTGGTAGAACAGTGAAGATTGTTGCATCAGGTACATTACCAGACGGACAAAGAATTTCTACACCAGCAGAGTTTAGAATAAAAGATATTCCAAGACCAGAAGGTACTGTAAGTAAGCAAGCAGGTAGTATTAAATTGCCAAGAAGAAATTTAGAAGTAGCAACAATCAGCGCTATTTTAGATGATTTTGATTTTGATTTGAATCTTGCAGTAAGCGGGTTTAAATTTAAGGTGCCAGGGCAACCGACTATTAGCGTTAACGGTAGCAAGTTAGATTCACGAGCTAAATCTGCTTTAAAGCGCGCTAAAAGAGGAGACATTGTTCAAATCTTTGATATTAACGCATATATTACAAATAACAAGGGATATAAGCTTAAGAAAGTATCTCCTGTAGTTGTAGAGATTGCAAACTAGTAAAGTAATTAAAGCCAAGTAATACTCACTAGTGTTACTTGGCTTATTTTAAAGTATCACTCTTATGAATTTGAAACACGTTTTTATTGTAGCTGCTTTAGCAACCTTGCCAACAACTTCTTTTGCACAGGCAAATATCTTAAATGCTAAGAAGCCAACAGAAGTAGGCGTTAGAACTGCTGAACAAAAAGCAGTAGATAATGATGCCCCTTTAAAGTATGGTTATGTAGAGGATAGAGATATTCTCTGGTCTAAAACGCTATGGGAAACAATAGATTTAGATGAGCGTGTAAACTTTCCCTTATATTACCCTACAGATACGATAGATATAGGATCCGATAGGAGGTCTCTTTACCATGTGTTGATGAGTAGCATTAAAAGTGGTAAACTAGATGCTTATGCTGATTCTTATTTTACAGAAAAGCGAAACTTTAAAGAGTTGACAGCTGCTTTATCTAAAACTGACACGCTAGATTATGGATATGATCAAGTAAATGCAGGTGAAAAGGTTTCTGAGGAGTTTATAACTCGTAGAGAAATATCTGCAGCAGAGATAGAGGAGTACAGAATTAAAGGCATGTGGTATTTTGATAAACGACAGGGAGAATTAAAATACCGATTATTAGGTATTGCGCCTGTAGCACCAGATGTTAATTTTATAGATGATGATAACCCAGATAGAGTAGAGTTATTTTGGATCTGGTACCCAGATGCAAGGGAAGCATTGCACGAAGCTAAGGTATTTAATCATTTAAACTCTGCGCAGCCAATAACGTTTGATATGTTGTTAAATGCTAGAAGGTTTGATGCAGTTATTTACAAAGAAGATAATGTTCACGGAGATAGAGAAGTGAGTGATTATATTGCAGATAATGCTTTATTTCAATTACTAGAAGCACAAAGAATAAAAGAAGTTATTAGAGATAAGGAGCAAGATATGTGGTCTTATTAAAAAGAATATAAAAACCAATAACAAAAGCGTCTTAACTGTAAAAGTTAAGACGCTTTTGTTTTGTCTAAGGGTTACTAAAATTAATGAAAGAGTTATTTTTATGCTATGTTAGATTATATAGTAGTTGGTTTAGGTTTGGCAGGAATGGCTTTCTGTGAAATTTTAGAAGAGAATAACAAGAAGTTTATAGCATTTAATGATCAATCCCAATCCTCCTCACGAATCGCAGGAGGTTTATCCAACCCCTTAATTTTAAAGAGATTTACCTTAGCATGGAGAGCGGATGAACTTATTCCAGAATCAAACGAGTTCTATGGTAATCTAGAGCAGAAACTACAGAAAACGTTTTTACAAGATTTAGGAGTATACAGGCGATTTTACTCGGTTGAAGAGCAAAATAGTTGGTTTGAAGCTTCGGATAAAAAGCAGTTAAAACGATTTCTAGATCCTCATTTGGTAAGGAATGATAATAACCAATTAGCTGCTCCGTATGATTTTGGTAGCGTGTTACACGCTAAGAAATTAGACACGGAAAGCTTGCTTAATGAATATACAAAGTACTTAAAAAACAAAGATTTATTACGTGCTCAACAATTTGATTATGAAGAAATAACATTTAAAGAAACCTGCGTTAGCTATAAAGGCACACAAGCAAAAAATATTGTTTTTGCCGAGGGATTTGGTTTAAAGAAAAATCCTTTCTTTAACTATTTGCCTATGCAAGGTTCAAAAGGAGAATACGTTACTATAAAAGCACCGTTGCTTAAAGAACAACATGCTATCAAATCTTCCATGTTTATCATACCTCTAGGAAATGACAGGTATAAAGTGGGAGCTACTTATAATAATAATGATTTTACAATCACACCTACCATACCTGCCAAAGAACAGATACTGAGAAAGTTAGAAGAAGTACTGTTGTGCCCTTATGAAGTAATAGCACATGATGCAGGTGTGAGGCCAACGGTTAAGGACAGGAGGCCCTTGATAGGAAAGCATCCTACTCATCAACTACTTTCTGTTTTAAACGGGTTTGGCTCTCATGGAGTGATGATAGCGCCCTGGGCGGCACGCCAACTTTACAATCATATGGAATATGCCTCGCCAATTAGTACAGATGCCAGTATAGATAGATTTAAGAATATAATTGTAGACTAGATGAACTATTTCTTAGCCATTGGATTGTAGCTCACAAAAAGATTAATCCATATATTTCTAGACAGCCTTATAATAACAGGCATGAAAGCAATTAGCGTAATTACAATAGCAATAAAAGAGTTGAGTAATGTTGATTCTAATAAAAGTTTAGAAATAACAAAAGCGGCTACGGCAAAGGCAATACCCACGGCATAACTTACATACATTGCGCCATAAAAAAAAGAAGGCTCCATCTTGTATTTGGTGTTACAAACGGAACAACGCTCCCTCATTTTAAAAAGATATCCCATGGTGTAAGGATTTTTACGCAAATACATGCTTTCTTCATGACATTTAGGACAACTTCCTGTTAAAATACTGTAGAGTTTGTTTCCTTTTTTTAACATTTGCACAACTTTCAATAAAATTAGTCAATACTAAACTCATTTAAGGCAGTAATATCTGCTTTTGTTGATTCATAACAACAAGATAGTTAACAATAAAACACTTTTTTCTATACTAGAAGAAGAGTCTAACAAAAAAGAATTAATAGTATGCTTAACGTACATAACCTCTCTGTTTCATTTGGTGGAGAATATTTATTTGAACAAATATCCTTTCGTTTAAATGCAGGAAATAGAATAGGCCTTGTGGGCAAAAATGGTGCAGGTAAATCTACTTTATTAAAGCTACTTTCTAAAGATATGGCTTTAGATGAAGGTACAATTGCTACAGAAAAAGATATTAAAATAGGAGTGCTTAGGCAAGATATAGATTTTGTAGTAGGCCGGTCTGTGTTAGAAGAGGCATATCAAGCCTTTGAGGAGATTAAAATACTTGAGGGGAAAATTGATGGCATAAACCAACAATTAGCAGAAAGAACAGATTATGAGAGCGATTCTTACAGCCAGCTAATTATAGATTTGAACGATGTAAGCCAGCATTATGAAATTTTAGGAGGCTACAACTACCAGGGTGAAACGGAAAAAATTCTACAAGGGTTAGGATTTAATAGAGAAGATTTTGATAAAAAAACGGAAACATTCTCAGGTGGTTGGCGTATGCGAATAGAGCTAGCCAAATTACTGCTTCAGAATAATGATGTTTTACTTTTAGATGAGCCAACCAACCATCTAGATATTGAATCTATTATTTGGTTTGAGCAATTTTTAAATAATTATACGGGGGCGGTAGTTATTGTTTCTCATGATAAAATGTTTTTAGACAACGTTACTAACAGAACTATCGAAATTTCTTTAGGCCGTATTTATGATTATCCTAAGCCATATACTAAATACTTGGTGCTCAGAAATGAGATAAAGCAACAACAACTAAGCGCACAAAAAAATCAGGAAAAAGAAATACAGCAAGCAGAAAGATTAATAGAAAAGTTTAGAGCAAAATCTAGTAAAGCATCTATGGCGCAGTCTTTAATTAAAAAATTGGATAAGCTAGACCGTATAGAGGTAGATGAAGATGACACGAGTGTCATGAATCTTAGATTTCCAATATCTGTAACTCCTGGTAAAGTCGTTGTTGAAATAGAAGAGCTATCAAAAAGGTATGGCACCAAACAAATTCTAGATAACATTAACCTTTTAATAGAACGTAATAGTAAAACTGCATTTGTTGGTCAAAATGGACAAGGAAAATCTACATTAGCAAAAATAATTATAGGCGAAATTGAACACGAGGGACATTTGAAGCTGGGGCATAATGTACAAATAGGATATTTTGCTCAAAATCAGGCAGAGTATTTGGACGGGAATAAAACCGTATTGGATACGATGATAGATGCAGCTAATGAAACTAATAGAAGCAAGGTTCGTGATATCTTAGGATCCTTTTTATTTAGAGGAGATGAGGTAGAGAAATATGTAAAAGTATTATCTGGAGGGGAACGTAATAGGCTGGCATTAGCAAAAATGTTACTACAACCTTTTAATGTCTTAGTAATGGATGAGCCAACTAACCATTTAGATATAAAGTCTAAAAATGTATTAAAGCAAGCCTGCCAGAATTTTGAAGGCACTTTAATTCTGGTTTCTCATGATAGAGATTTTTTACAAGGACTTACTAACAAGGTGTATGAGTTTAAAAATCAGGTAATAACTGAATATCTTGGAGACGTAGATTTTTATTTAGAGCAACGCAAGTTAGAGAATTTTAGAGCAGTAGAAAAGAAGCAACAAGTAGTTACCAGTAAGAAAATAGAGAAGAATACGAGTTCCTTTCAGGATCAAAAAAAAATAAAAAGTCTAAATAATCAATTAAGTAATGTAGAGCGGAAAATAGCTGACTTAGAGAATGAATTAAAAGAAGTAGACAGTAATCTATTAACAGCTTACGAAAAAACGAGTAATACTCCAGATTTTTTTAAGAATTATGATAAAAAGAAAGCCACATTAAAAAAGTATATGAGTAATTGGGAAGAGCTAACATTGCAAATAGAAAAGTATTAAATACCTATTAACATCAAAAAGAGTACATACACCACAGTTTTTGTCATTTTCAGAACATTGGCTTTCATCTTGACGATGAAATCACAAGAACACCCTTAATTCTTTTATATTTGTAAGCAGTTTCTTATATGCTCTTGATTATGAAAAAACAGTACTCTTTATTATTCTTTTTTATATTCATTCTAGGAATTTGCAATGCAGCCATTTCTACTAAGGAATATGATGCCTTAGTCGCTCTCTATAAAAACACGAATGGGAATCATTGGATAAAAAAGTGGGATTTAGATCAGCCAGTTTCAAAATGGTACGGAGTATCTATTGTAGATAATAAGGTAGTTGGATTAAACCTATTTCGAAATAATCTTATGGGAAAAATTCCTAAGGAAATAGGAAGCCTAAAATATCTAGAGTATCTGAATCTAGCATTTAATAATATTATTGGATCATTGCCAGAAAGCTTTACAGATTTATCAGCATTGAAAGTAGTGCATATTGAAATGAATAAAATAGGGGGTACTATTCCTTCTAGTATATATAAACTTAAAAATTTACAGGAGTTCTCCGCATATAATAATTTTCTAACAGGCTCATTACCTCAAGAATTAGGAGCGCTAAAAAATCTTAAAATATTAAACTTATCTAGCAATAATCTCCAAGGGGAAATACCTGTTTCTTTAGGAAATTTAGAAGCATTAGAAACGCTAGGTCTTTTTGAAAATTCCTTAGTAGGTAGAATGCCGCACACTATAGTTCAACTTAAAAATCTAAAAATGTTATTCCTTGCTAATAATGAGCTATCGGGAGGTGTTCCAAAGGGTCTAGAACAATTGGTTAATCTAGAAATGCTTCAAATACAGAACAATAATTTCAATTCGTTCTTAAACCTTGAGCTCTTAAAGGAATCAGAATCTTTAGTATTAGATTATGATAAAGAGCGCTCGTCTTTCTTGTTTGAAAATCTCGATATCAATACATCAGGCATGGCAGACACTATATTTGATGATTAAGATTAAACCTATATAATAAAATTTGCCTTTTTAGTATTAGTTTGTAGGATTTTATCATAAAATACGTTGTTCAGCGTTGTTAAAATAGGATGTAGGACAATTATAACCTACGCCAGTTACTTTTATTTAGATTATAAACCATTAATTATCAATATCATGACAAAAAAATTGCAACTTTATCTCATTGCGTTACTTTTCGTTAGTTCCCTATCCGTCATGGCTAAAATACCTAGTAAGGAGAAGAAGATTCTTATAGATTTGTATGAGCAGACTGATGGCGCATATTGGATAACCACTTGGGACTTAGAAAAAGAAGCTAATGAATGGTATGGGGTTAAAATTGAGGATGACCATGTTGTTGAAATTAATTTACATGGAAATGGGCTAGAAGGCGTTATTCCAAATTCATTAGGAAAGTTGGAGAAACTTAAAGTTCTTAATCTTGCATTTAATAAGCTAACAGGTGCATTCCCTGTGAGTTTGGTACAATTACATTATTTGGAGATATTGAAGTTAGAGATGAACAGTTTGTCTGGCACCCTACCAGAAAGTTTTAAGAAAGCTACCAGTTTAAAGGAGCTAACATTATTTAATAATTTATTAGATGGGATAATACCAGAAGGAATTGGTGCTGCTAAAAATTTGAGAATTTTAAATTTGTCTAGCAACTATTTCGTAGGATCCCTGCCTAATTCTATTGGCAATCTTAAAGAACTTGAAAGTCTAGAGCTTTTTGGTAATAAGTTGAGTGGTGAAATAACTATAGATTTAGGAAATTTGAAAAATCTTAGAGAGTTAGTGCTATCTTTTAATGGTTTTGAAGGTTCTTTACCAAAGAGCGTTGGTACTTTGTCAAATTTGGAATTAGTGCAATTGCAGGGTAATGATTTTAATTCTGTGCGTGCTTTTCTATATACCAGCTCACAAGATCTAGCAACTTTTGACAGTGATGATGAATTCTTAAATATCAAATTTGGAGATGAAATAAGATATCAAAGTAGATTAGCAGACACCAAATTTGAAGATGCAATAGAATAATTAAAGTTGATAAAGCAAAAAAAAAGAGCCTTCAAGGGCTCTTTTTTTTTGCTTTATTTTGCCGTATTATACGATTTGAATTGTTGGCGCATCCTCTTTCTTGTGTATTGGATAATTCTCGATTTGAAACTATTTGTTATTCTTAACAACTTATCGCTTCTTAGGTTTTACTAATAGATACACGAACTATCACACTAGTTCTTCACAGCTGAACTCTTTTAGAGCAATGACTTGAACACAGCTTTCTCAAAATATTAACATGCCTTTATTTAGATTCCAAACTACAACTTTATTATTTTTGTAAGATGCTGTATTTCAAATATAAATGTTTGTAGAACGGTGTAGGTAATATCCAAAATACGTGAGCAATATATGAGAAAAATTATATTATCTATGCTAGGTATTTTCCTAATAATAGGATCATTTTTCTTGGCAAAGACAATTATTAACAGCAAAAAACGGTTCAAGCTTACTCCACAGAAAATTGTGAAAACGGTATTTGTAGCTAAGGTCAGCAATAGTGCCATTCCTATCGTCATAAAAGCAAACGGTAACTTACAAGCAAAACAAAAAGTGTCTCTTTACGCAGAAGTTCAAGGTATTTTTAATAAAAGCAATAGCGTTTTTAAAGAAGGACAAGCCTATAAAGCTGGGCAGGCTATTATAAGAATCAATGCAATTGAGTATAAAGCCACCGTGCAAGCTGCTAAGAGCGATTTTTATAATTTGCTTACCTCAGTAATGCCAGATATTAGGTTAGATTACCCGAGCATTTTCTCTAAATGGGAAAAATATTTACAAGATTTCGACATTTCTAAAAATATGCTACAATTGCCAGAAATGACTACGGAGAACGAAAAATTTTTTATTTCTGGTCGTGGGCTATTATCTGCATACTACAACATTATAAATTTAGAGCAGCGACTTTCAAAATATACAATAACAGCTCCTTTTAATGGTACGGTAACAGAAGTTTCCGTTACCGAGGGTACCTTAGTAAGAGTAGGACAAAAGTTAGGGGAATTTATTAAAACAGGCATATATGAGTTAGAAGTATCCATTCCTAAGACATATGCAGATATGCTAGGAGTTGGTAAATCGGTACGTCTCTACACCTTAAATAGTAAGAGAGAATATACAGGAGAAGTTAGTAGAATAAATGGAAAAGTAGACCAAGCAACGCAAACTATTAAAGCTTTTATTACTGTTGCCGATGATTCCCTAAAAGAGGGTATGTATTTAGAAGCAAACTTAGATGCAAAACAAGAAGACAATGCCATTGAGGTAGATAGGAATCTATTGTTGGAAGACAATAAAATGTATGTGGTAAGGGATTCTATATTAGATGTTATAAATGTTTTACCCGTTTACTTTAGCAATAAACGAGTAGTGCTTAAAAATGTGCCAGAGGGTACTACTATCCTCTCAAAACCTTTAATTGGAGCATACAAAGGTATGGCAGTAAAAATATATGGCGATAAAGTTAATAATGAAGAATAATGCGGAAGTTAATAGCCTTTTTTATTCGGTATCATGTAGCAGTTAACGTAATCATTATCGCATTTACTTTATTTGGTATAGTAGGAGCAAGATCTTTAAAATCTTCATTCTTTCCATTATCCGATTCCGAGAATATTCTTATAAGTATTCTATATCCAGGAGCATCGCCGCAAGAAATAGAGGAGGGTATTGTTTTAAAAATTGAAGACAATCTTAAGGGTTTGGAAGGTGTAGCACGGGTAACCTCTACCTCTAGAGAAAATAGTGGAACAATTAATGTAGAAATTGAAAAAGGCAGAGATATAGACTTTATGCTGCTAGAGGTGAAAAATGGTGTGGACAGGGTGCCAACTTTCCCTTCTGGCATGGAGCCTCTTGTAGTTTCTAAGCTAGAAGCCGTGCGGCAAACAATTAGTTTTGCCATTAGTGGTAATGATATTTCCTTAGCTACTTTAAAAAATATAGGTCGCCAAGTAGAGAATGACTTACGAGCCATGGACGGAATTTCGCAAATAGAAATTTCTGGCTATCCAGAGGAAGAAATAGAAATAGCTGTTACTGAAAACAGTTTATTAGCGTACGATGTCTCATTTGAGGAGGTGGCAGCCGCGGTTTCTAAAGCAAATGTTTTGGTAACGGGTGGCACTGTAAAAACAGATACCGAAGAATACTTAATTAGAGCAAATAACCGGTCTTATTATGGCTATGAATTATCAAATCTTATGGTTAGAGCAGACCCTTCTGGATCTATAATTCGCTTAAAAGATGTGGCAACTATCAGAGATCGCTTTTCTGAGACCCCAGAAGCTACTTTTTACAATGGCAATTTGTCTATTAATGTAACTATTACAAGTACTAATACAGAAGATTTAGTAAGTGCTGCAAGGAAAGTAAAAGAGTATGTAGCAGATTTTAATAGTAAGTATACTGCCGTGCAGTTAGATGTAGTTTCAGATCTTTCTAAAACCTTATCTCAGCGGACACAGCTTTTAACAGAAAATGCCATAGTAGGCATGCTTTTGGTTTTAGTGTTTCTCTCCATATTCTTGAATACTAGATTGGCGTTTTGGGTAGCCTTTGGGCTGCCAGTAGCCTTCTTAGGAATGTTCATATTTGCAGGCTTTTTTGATGTAACTATTAATGTGTTATCCCTTTTTGGGATGATTATAGTTATAGGTATTCTGGTGGATGATGGGATTGTTATTGCAGAAAATATCTACCAGCAATATGAGAAAGGTAAGAGTCCTGTAGAGGCAGCAGTAGATGGTGTAATGGAGGTGTTGCCCCCTATTTTATCTGCTATTGCCACAACAATTCTAGCATTTTCTATCTTTCTATTCTTAGATAGTAGAATAGGTGCATTTTTTGGAGAAGTATCTATAATTGTAATTCTAACGCTTGTAGTTTCTTTAGTAGAAGCACTCATTATTCTACCAGCGCACTTGGCACATTCTAAGGCATTGCAGCCGGCAAGTTTGAAACCTAAAAAAGGGGTAGCTAAGGCTTTTGCGAAGTTGCGTGTGATAAATGAATACGGAGACAAATTAATGTCATGGATGCGAGATAGGGTGTATAGCCCGGCACTCTTATTTACCATGCGTTACAAGATTTTTACATTCAGTATTTTCGTATGTACACTAATAATTACTTTTGGTTGCATAGGTGGTGGAATTATTAGAACGGCTTTTTTTCCTAAAATAGCTAGTGATAGAGTACAGGTATCGCTTCAAATGCCCAATGGAACTAATGAAGTTGTGACAGATTCTATTATTAGTATGATAGAAGACAAGTCAGCCATTGTAAATGAAGAATTTACAGAAGAATATTTGAGTGGCACCGATAAAATACTTTTTGAGAATGTTATAAGAAGAAATGGTCCAGGTTCATCTACAGCAACGCTAACTATAAACCTACTTCCAGGGGAGGATAGACCAAATATTATCACTTCAGATTTAGTTACCAATAGATTACAAGAACTTGTAGGGCCAGTAATAGGCGTAGAAAGTCTTATTTATAATACGGGTGGTAATTTTGGCGGATCTCCAGTTTCTGTGTCCCTTTTAGGGAACACCATTAAAGAATTGAAAGAAGCAAAAAAAGAGCTAAAGAGTGCACTAGAACGTTTAGGAACTTTAAAAGATATTACAGATAATGACCCAGCGGGTATAAAAGAAATACGCATTGTGCTAAAGGAAAATGCGTATTTATTAGGTTTAGACATACGAACGGTCATGAGCCAAGTAAGGGCAGGTTTTTTTGGAATACAGGCGCAAAGATTTCAAAGATCTCAAGATGAGATTCGTGTTTGGGTACGCTATGAAAGATCTCAGCGTTCCTCTATTGCAGATTTAGATGAGATGCGCATCAGTACACCAAGCGGCAATAAAGTGCCATTAAAGGAAATAGCAACTTATACTATAGAGAGAGGTGATGTAGCCATTAATAGATTAAAGGGCCGTAGAGAAATTCAGATATCCGCAGATTTAAAGAATCCGAAAGATAGTCCTACAGATATCATGACAGAGATAAAAGAGGTGATTATGCCAGAGATACAGTCTAAATATCCTTCTGTTACCGCCTCTTATGAAGGGCAAAATAGAGAGGTAGGCAAATTATTAGGCTCTCTAAAAGTGGTAGGCTTGGCAGTACTATTACTCATTTACCTAACCATAGCTTTTACATTTAGAAGCTTTAGCCAACCACTGTTGTTAATGCTTTTACTCCCATTTAGCCTTACAGCAGTTGCTTGGGGACATTGGATTCATGATTTCCCCATAAATGTATTGTCGCTATTAGGAATTATTGCATTAATAGGGATTATGGTAAACGATGGTTTGGTGCTAATAGGAAAGTTTAACACGAACCTACGAGAAGGGATGACTTTTGATAATGCAATAATTGAAGCTGGCCGGGCTAGATTTAGGGCTATTTTCTTAACATCTATTACTACCATAGCAGGGCTAGCACCGTTAATGGTAGAAACAAGTAGACAGGCACAATTTTTAAAACCCATGGCTATCTCTATAGCTTACGGGATAGCTATAGCTACTATATTAACACTACTAATGCTTCCGCTGTTATTAGCTTTTAGTAATAATATAAAAACACAAGTCGGGTCTTTTACAAAAGGCACCAAAATTTCTAAAGAAGCAGTAGAGCGAGCAATTAAAGAACTAGACGAAAA
>Ga0115567_10005374_pt1 | contig 12415 bp, 17 predicted proteins | sample COGITO_mtgs_1204_2_FD_88679 | JGI IMG/M metagenome (GOLD analysis project Ga0115567, IMG submission 88679) | Pelagic marine microbial communities from North Sea - COGITO_mtgs_120412 | ecosystem: Environmental > Aquatic > Marine > Epipelagic | place: Germany:Helgoland, sampling site Kabeltonne...
CCGTGAGAGGTACTGACGCTGGCGCGGTGGGCAGGACATGCGAGGCGGAGGGCTGCAACAAGAGCCCATCGTACGGGCGCCTCGACGACCGCGTCAAGCGGTCGAGCGCCCCCCCGCTCCGGTGGGGCAGACGGCGGGCAGCCACGCGGCGGCCTGGCCCGCCTCACGGCGCCGGGAGATGTGAGCGTGATAGGTGCCGGGCCGAGGCGGGCAGGTTCTGCGGCGAGCACCGCGGGCCGCCGGGGGTCTGCGTCGACCTCAAGAACCGCCTGTGCATGTACCCCGAAGGTTGCCCGCGCCGCGCGACGTACGGGTCCCGCCGACCTCCGTTTGGGCCCCCCGATAGCCCTGCGACCGGCAAGGCAGCGGAGGGTGCGATGCAGCCGAGCGGGCGACGGCGCGAGGACCTGGTCTGCTTCTGCGCTGAGCACCGAGGCCCGCGGGACAAGCGCTTTTCGCGCCGCCAGTGTGAAGTGGCAGGGTGCGAGACCATCCCCATCTATGGCGACCCTTCGCTGGGCGCTGGCAGAGACGCGCCCCGATTCTGCCTCGCCCATAAACCTGCATCCTTCGTGGATGTGCTCAACCGCCGCTGCAGAGGTCCTTGTCCAGCCGAGCACGTCCGAGCGCAACCCCACGGGCAAGCAACGTGGGTCTAAGTTGTCGTTGCGTCCGATGGCAGTTTTAGGCTGCGGGAAGCGGGCCACGTTCGGCGACTCGAGGGAGTGGCTGCCGGTCGCGTGCAAGGCACATCGCCGCCCGGGACATGTCGACGTGTCGCATGTCCGCCGCACGAAGTACCAAGAGATCTACTAGTGCCTCACTAGTGCCTCACTAGTGCCTCACTAGTGTCTCGTGCGGATGCACGCCTCCGGCATGCCTGGTGCTTTTCGTAAGTTCTTTTCAACGCAACACAAGTGTTCGCAAGGCAGCTGAGAGTGTGTTCCTGTTCCGAGAGCGGTTTGCCATACCGACCGTTTTCCAAGGAACGCACGCCGCCTGACTGGTCAGTCGATCCTGACAGCTTCATCTGCTACGTTGTCTGCATGTTTGTGCGGTGGCGGCCTCTCGTGCGGTGGCGGAGCGCGATGGTAGATGTGGAGGCGGTCGTAGCAATTCGGCCAAGTCGGAAGCCACACGTCTCGCACCTGCACAACAATGGTCGTTTGCAAGGAGTTACCTGTCTCAACAGAAGGGGCCAACGAGCTGTCGCTGTTGGTCCGTTCAGGGGGGGCACCAGTGTGAAGTCTGACTCCAGGCGCGCGAAGAAGGCGCGGCTTGCCGTCTTGCCGCCAGCGCTCTCCCCAACGTACGCCACCACGTTGCCCTCGAAAACTTCCAGTGCTTGAAATGCCATCGCCGACCAGCAGGGCGGCCACACCAGTAGAAGTAAAGTACTTGGCGATTGAAGCTCTGGTCTTGCCTCCTCGATTCCTCCTTTTCGCAGCGGGAAGTGACGATACTCCTCGGGATACCTGCCGCCCAACCCTTCATAGTAAAACTGTGGCCGCCCAACCTAGAAGCTTCTCCAGTCGCGATGCATGCAGGGAAATCGAGTTTTATGGCGCGTTGGAAGCACCAGTGGCAATTCGCGTCAACTGCGACAACCTCTGCAACCGCAGCTGCCCCGGAGCGATTGCGCAGCTCCTGCGAGACGAGCAAACTCCAGAAGCCGCGCCCAGCGCCCAGGTCAAGAACCCGCGCGATGCCCTCGCCCGGAACGATTATAATCGATGCGGTCGAGTCCGTTGCAGAGTTTGAGGAACCTCCCACCCACGAGCAAGCGACCTCGTCCGCGATAGCCTGGATTGCGGCAGCGGTGGGTACCTGCCCGCCCGCGGCTCAGACTGTCACTCAGCGACGCGAGAGTGCACATGTCAGAAATTCCAGAGAGGAGGTAATACCGCCCAGCCCCATGTGTTGCAGCAATGGCTCCGCGCATCTCCGAGCGCGTCTTGTCGCGATGAGGCAAGCGGGTTCCATCGTTCGGCGTGCAGCGAGCAGTACGTACGGCGTAGGTACGCTTCAGCGGCATTGTGCGCTTGCAGCGCGTGCCAAGCAAGAACGAGCCCCTTGATGACATGCTCGAGGACCATAAGTGTAGGCAGCACACACAGCGTCGCTGCCAGCGCCGTCATCATCGCATCGCCGACCGAGCGATGGTCAAAATGTTGACTTAGTGCATCAAGTCACCCAGCCGTTTGTGTGGAAGCGGTCCCCGAGTCGTGGAATAGCGGCACGCCAGGACAGGACACGCGATCATGGATGTTGAGCCCGCCGCTGAGGAGGTGACGGCTCCAGCAGAGGAGGTCGCTTCCCCCGCTCTCTGCCCTTCAACATGCACCTCCCTTGCAATTTTAGGCGCTGAGCTGCAGGGCGCTTACGGCGTCCCATGGTGCTTATCGTGTAGGTTCCTGCGACGACCAAGGTCTTCGATCTGGAAAAGCAAAAGCATGTGGCACTCGCAGCGCTTCCCCAGCGTGCGCGCGAGTCGCCTGCCTTCAAGCAGTTCTTCAAGTCTCAACTTGCAGACGATTACCTCTGCGCAGCTCTTGACCATTTTGCGGCCCTGCTTCGCGTCGAGGACATGAAGCAGCAGCGTGTCGCCGGGAAAAAGACGAAGGATATCCCTCCGCCGTCAGCAGGTGTGCCGATCCCTTATCGGCTGCGAATTCGCACGATGCGGCGCAGCGTCCTGTGACCGCGCTGCGTGCTTCATTGCGGGCGCAGTTGTTGAGAGCGCTGTGCGCGTGTGGCAGAGGAGACGCAGGCAGAATCCCTTCTGCAGGACACAATCAAAGAGGTCTCAGCCTATTACTGCTACACCATAATGCAGTTCTCGCGTTACAGCGCGTCACAGCAGGATCGCATGTTCTTCGAGTCGCTCTACGAATTCATCGCCGCGGTTGTTTGCGCGGCATTTCCCCCGCACCACAAGGCGCGCGTTGAAGATGAGATGGCGCGCATTCTGCGCACAGATACGTTCAACCTCTCGGCCCGAAAGAACGATCCGAACCACCACACCAAGATGTATTTTACGTCGCGTGAACTTTACACGCTGCGTCATGCGGGGGGTGGCCACATGGGCCAGAAGATCCTCGCGGCACTGCACCCGCGGCGCCACCCAGGCGAACCGGTGACGGTTGTGATACAGAGGCGCTCTCCGCTGGCCGCGCAGTTGCTTCCCTCTGCGGCCGACATTGCCAAGGTGGCCAGGGCCGCACGAGGAGACGGCGCCAGGAGCTCCTCTCGCCTCTCGCGGCCCGGGGCATCGTCGCCCGCCGCGCAGGAACCCGCGCACTCACCCAGCCGCGATGCCCTGCGCGCGCCCTCAGGCCCTGCCGCCGCACGTCGGCCCAAGGGGGTGCCGCTACCGGACAAGGACAAGGTGTCGATGCTGTCGGAAAAGCGCGGAGGGGCTCGCAGCGCGGAGCCATGGCAGGCTGCGGGCGCGAGCCTGAGCACAACGCGCGACGGCGCACAGAGCGGGACAGGCGGGCGCCGCAGACTGCCCTTCAAGACCTATGCCTGACAGCCAAAAAGCGACAGCAGCAACTGCCGCACGGAGGCGCTGCACATGTACAGAGCAGAGCAAGTAAAACTTGATGTGGATAGATGCTGATGCACGCCTCACGCGGGACACACACTTTTGAAGGCAACAGCCGTCGATACACTGAATGCTCTGCGCCTACCCGTCATCTTCGCTTGCCGCTACCAGGTTGGGCTCGCGCATGGGCGTCTACGGGTGTCGCCGGGTCAGAAGGGGCGCCCCCCGGGCGGGGGCATCCACCCGGGCGGAGGGCCATGGCCGGGCGGAGGGCCATGGCCGGGCGGAGGGCCATGGCCCGGAGGGGGTGCGTGTGCACCCACACCGGGCGCCGGCGGTGTCCACGACGTGGTCTTGTTGTTGTGGTCCACCCAGTAGTGCTTGCCCTCCGGCGTCGTGAATTTCTCCCACCCCGGCGGAAGCGGCGGCTCAGCCCCTGGCCCGCCGCCACCCCAGCCAGGCGGCGCCCCGCCCATCTGAGGAGGCCCCATGCCGGGGTGTGCGGTAGGGGGGTGCATACCGGGCGGCGCGTGCATGCCGCCTGAAACAAAGGGCGGGGGCCCGGGCGGGCCTCGCGCGGGCGGCATTCGCCCCCCCCCCCCACCCTCCATGTAGCGTCCGCCCAGCGGTCCCCCCGGCCCGCTGCCCGGCCCCCCGGGGCCGGAGCGATCGTCCCGGCCACGCGAATAGCTTCCTCCGCCGTACCCTCCGCGATCACGCTCTCGGTCGCCCCAGCTGCCGCCGCCGCGCCCGCGCTCGCCCGCTGGAGTGGACGCGAGGACGGGTGGCGCGCCAATGCCCTCGCCAGGACGGTTGCGACTCCAGAACTTGCAGGTGTGGTCATTGGAGGCGGAGCAGAGAAGGTGCCCGAGAGGGTGCCACTCCAACGCCCAAATACAAGCAGTGTGCGAGTCGTGCTCTGATGCCGAGCGGTGCGCCACCGGGTTCTCTGAATTGGTCGACCAGTACGAGACCGCACCGGCAAAATCGCCAGACGCGAAGAGAGTCTCGTGTTGTGGATGCATCGCCAGCGCCGTGACCTCAGCCTTATGGCCCGCAAAGGTGACAAGTGCCTCTGCAGTGCGCCGCAGATCGTACAGCTTGATCTTCTGGTCGCGACCGGCGGTGACGAACATGTTGCCGTTGATAGTCCAGCGGCACGCGCGCACCGTGTTCTTGTGCGCGTGAATCGTGTCAAGGCAGGTGCCTGAACGTGCGTCCCACAGCTTGACCTTGTGGTCCTTACCGCCCGAGAGGATCAGCGGCTTAGTTGGGTGCCACTCCGCACACTTGACGTCCCAGTGGTGCCCCTTGATCGCCCGCTCCTCGCGACCAGTTTCAAAGTCCCACAGCTTCAAGTTGCAGTCATCGCCCCCAGAAACTAGCTTGAGGTCTGACGGCGAGAAGGACAATGCGCGAATTGCGTCCTTGTGCCCTTGAATTTTCTTGACCTCGTTCATGTTCACCATCCAGTACTTGATAATGCCCGTCTTGTCTCCTGATACCATGAATTCCCCGTGGTGCGACCAAGTTGTCGACTGTACCGCCTGATCGTGCCCCTGCCAGATAGTCAAGAAGTTGAACTCGTAACCGTCCCACAGCGTGAACTCTCCCTGAGAATTGCCTGCGACCAGCCCGCGTCCATCGGGCATCCATGAGATTGTGAACACAGGACAGCGATGGGAGTACTGGTTGTTCTTGTTCAGCACGGTGTCCACCAGCTTCGTCGCCACGCAGCTCTCAGGATTCTCCATGCACAGCATCGCAGGACGTAGCTGCGCGCAAGATTTTGTCAAGCCGCGCTGCCCGTAGTCAAGTTTGCAGCACCAAGCAGCAACGGGCCAGGGAGGGAGGGCACCTTCTTGTCATAGGCCACTGACGGTTGGAGGTCTGGAACATCCCAGTGTTCCCGGTACAATGGGCGCTGCGCAGCATGGTCAGCCTGTCAGCTTTGAGTGGTCGCGAAGCGCGAGCGGCATGGTGGGATCACAGCCCGGCCCTGTTCGCCTCCTCACAATCCCTTTACACTAATGAGTTGGCTATTCCCACAGCGCAGGGCAAATACGAAAATCATGCAGTTCACGATTGAGATGCGAAACCTGACTGTGGTCATGCAAGCCGGGGCGGAAACCTGATGGAGGTGATGCATGATTGGCGAGTTGAAGTCCACGCATTTTCTCTTCGGCGCTTTCCTCCCGCGCTTCCCGTCGTAGATGCGCTGTCCATAGTTCGGATCATCCATGGAAACGTCCATATTTCCTGACTTCGCTCTAGAGGTTGCCTTTAGCTCTGAGCACGCGGCAACCCTGCCCAGAGCTGCTTCCACCAGCCAGACGGCGACCTCAAAGAGCGGGCCTCGAGCCTTCCCGCGGCAGCCAAAAGTTGAGTCAACTTTTGAAAACGGAAAATACACAGAAGGCGAGGCTGCCATGAAGGAGATGCGGTGCACGGAGGACCAAGAGCCTTGCGTCCAGCACGCACCGCAGTAAAGGCAGCACGTCGGGCGTACCAGCCAATCAGCCGCTTCCTTGCCAAGCTCCGTTCTGGTAAATCATTGCGAGACCTTTTGCACGAGCAACATCCCTTGAGACCTGTCTCCAGTCGTCAAGGGAACTTCTTAGCAAGAGTGCCGTGAAGTCCCCGAGCGGGGAGAAAGAATGTCAGGTATCTTGGGCCTTATCAAAGGCGCGTATTCTTCGCTGCCTGAAATTAATGCTGCAACGCTCAGTGGCGCGATCGACATCGTCGTGGTCGAGCAGGTCCCTCCCAAGCGCTAGTCTTGCTACGCCACCTGACCAGACTCTTTCAATACAATATGTAGCACCGAACATCCATGAATGAGATGGATGGTCTGAGGGAATCGTTCATGCCGAACAGGAGGATGGGACCCTCCTATCGTCGCCATTTCACGTGCGCTTTGGCCGCTTCAAGGAAAAAAACCATAGCTCTCGCTCCTCTTTACGGCGCGGCCATTAAATCCAATTCAATTTCGCGTGGATCGGACACATGACGCGACCCACATGCGGTGTGACATTTACATTCGGCAGGTTTTGCGGAACCCGCGTGACCGGGCGGTGAAGATCACCGTGAACGAGCAGCTTGTAGACTTTGTGATGAAGCTTGGGAGCACAGGGCAGGCGTACTTTGTGGAGGAGACAGACGAACCGCCAGCGGAGGAAGAGATGACGTCGCCGATCCTGTCCCCGCACTCGCCGCACTCGCTTCAGCCAGGGGTCTCGGATGATATCGCAGGGCCAATGCCTTCGCTCTCTCTTCGACTCGACGAGGATGGGGAACAGAGCGCCTCACCACGGAGCGAGGGCGAGGAGGGCAAAGAGCATATTGACGGAGCCGAGCGGGCGTGGTTCGGACTGGGCAATGGGGCTGGCAAGAAGGGGCGAAGGACGGGGAGGGCCGGGGAAGAGGAAGAGGAAAATTTAGGTGGGGACGATGTGTTTCTCGAGGAGTTTCTTTTGCAGGAGATGCGGCGCGACGAAGTTTTACTGCAGCAGCGCGCGGCAGAAGAAGGCAGCGCAGCCGCAGACGCGCCAAGTTCATCACCCCCGGCATCGAGATTTGAAGTTCTCAACGGAGGGCCTGCTCTGCAGCCTGGAGCAAGCGAAGGCGCGGAGGTGTCTGAGCCTTCGACGCCAGAGTTGCACGGGGGCGTTGGCAGCAGCCTCAGCGAATTGGAAGGGTCCGGGTTGAGGCAGTTGAGCACGTTTTGCGGTGCTGAGCAGGACGCACCTCTGTGTGCGGAAGAGATCGTGGGGGCTGCAACAGCTGAGGCTGAACGGGAGGACGCAGAGGATGCAGCAGGCGAGGAGGCAGAGGAGGCAGAGGAGGCGGCAGCAGCGCGGGCAGGAGCGTCTGCCCCAGTCTCGCGCGACCTCCTTTTGCAGCTGCTGGATGCCACCTCGGACGTGACCTCACTTGTCAAGTCCGAAACGCCTAAGCACCTGCGAGAAGGTGGCGCGGTGGTAGCGCGCCTGGACGGGTGCACGGACCCGCCGCAGCGGCGGCTTCGGCTCTCGCTGTGCGGGCGCTTCCTCCAGCAGAGCGAAATGACACTCAAGGAGCAGCGCGCGGTCTTTGAGGCCCACCTTGTGACCGTTGAGGCCTTTCATGCCAACCCCCTGGACATCGCGTCGAACCCGGAGCTGTTTGTTCAAATCGACGGTGACATGTATCGCTGGCAAATCATGGCCCCAGCCCTGATCTCAGCGCTTGCGTTCGGCTGCCCTCTGCCTTTGCAGACGCACCAGCAGCTCTGCACCCTCGATTCGCGCTACTCGCTCTTCCAGCCGCCCGGGAGGCGCCTTGCGACGGCGGCGGACGGGGCTGCAGGAGATGAGGACGACCAGGACGCCAAGGACTTTTCTTACTCGCTCCTTCGCCGCATCGGTGTGCCGCCACAAGACGAAGAGCCCCCCGCGCAGCATCGCAGCGTGTGCACTGCACGAATATTCGTCTCACAGTCGGCTGCACGCGCAGGTACAGAGGAGCTTGGCGGGGACGAAGGTGGTGACACCCCGGGTGGGGGCGCGCTTGACGGGCGCGGTAAAAAACTTTATGAGCGCAAAACACTTCACCCTTCGCAGGAGCAGCTTGCCTCTCTTCCGCTCAGGCCAGGCGCAAACACCATCTGCTTCTACATCTCGCACAAGGCGTCATCGCCGCCGGTCACAGCTTCCATATTTCTGTGGAGCTACAAATCCAAGGTGGTGATCTCCGACGTTGACGGGACCATCACCAAGTCGGATGTCATGGGACATTTACTGCCGCGCGTCGGCATCCAGTGGGCACAGAAGGGTGTGCCACAGCTCCTACAGGCGATCACAAACAACGACTACAAGGTCCTCTACCTCACTGCACGCCCAATTGGTCAGGTTGACACCACCAAAGCCTACCTGCGCTCGGTGACCGAGGATGGTGTCCATCTTCCGCTTGGCCCGGTCATTACGTCTCCAGATGGCGTTTTCAAGAGCATCAATCGTGAAATCATCCAGCGCAAGCCTGAGGAATTCAAGATTGAGTGTCTCAACAAGCTGCGCAACCTTTTCCCTCAGGTTTGCCACATCGAACATTGCGTGCATGTGTACGGATGCGGCAGCCACAAGGGAAAACTGAAAAATGATCAAAACGCTTGCAGGGACTGACACCATTCTATGCTGGATTTGGAAATCGTCCAACGGACACTGTGTCTTATCGTGCGGTTGGTCCCGTCGATACATTAGTAGCGGAGACGAAATGCCAAAACATCAGAACGGATCTTTTGTGAAGGTTTTCTTACATGTCAGGAAGTTTGCAGGTGGCAATCCCGGACAAGCGTATTCTGATCATCAATCCAGCTGGAGAGATTCATAATCCTTTTAACAATCAAATGGTTTCAAGCTATGACGGGCTTCGCGAACTGGTGGATCAAATGTTCCCGCCTGTCGTGGAAGAACGAGACGAGCCACCTCCTCAAGAGGTTAGTCGCGCGTCAAACACTCGTGTCTTTCTTTGATGGTTTTCAACAATGTTTGCGTGCTTATTTTAATGACAAGCTTTCCGTGATTGATTGCAAGATGCTGTGTGATCGATGGTTCACGCTGAGCAGTTCAATGCGACATCTTTTTGGCGCTCAGACCCCCTCGCGATGCTACAGCCGCCTGATGCTACCAGATAGAGAAGCAGACTTCATTGTAGTTTGATGAGCCATCTTTTTGTTTGAAAAAACTTTCAGTGGATTCCGTGACGTGCGATATGTGTGCGTAATTGAAGTAGTTCACGGCAAACGGCCCAGCTGGTCTCGTCTACATCGGAAGAGAGATACATTCTCGTACGCCTTTGGAAGAAGAGTGTTCTCTCCATGCGTCGCAAACTGTCTGCGAAGCTATGCTCACTGGTGCCTGCCATGCATTTTCGGAAGATTAGAAAGAAACATTCCAATGCAATTCACATCAAGACTAGAATTAAATGGCGGTCCGCTACGGGGAAGTACCACGAGAAATAATGTCTGAGCGTGCGAACAAACGCCGCGATGCATGACTAGTGTGAGCTGCTCACGCCTCATGCCCTGTTGTGAGCGTAGGAATATCATGCACAGTGTTTTCGTTGTCAGGAAATCTGCGTTCCATACGCTGGGACAAGATAGTTTTGAACCTGATCCAGCCAAGGGTACATTTGAAAAGCGAACGCATTTGGGAAAAGCATCTGCATTGCATCCTGCGCGACAAAGCGCCTGTCAACGAATCGCACAAAGAAATGAATGGCTTCGGGGCCAATCCTAATCGAGCGCACCACAACGAAGTGCAGCCCGCGAAGGAGGCTAAATGGAGATATCACACACCAAGTGAAATTTAGTCAGGCCCTCGATCGCCAGGTAGAGTCCCGTCGTGGAATCCACGTGTGCCATCATTCTCTGCGCCCCATTCTCATTCAGGTATAGAAAGATTTCACTTTGCTGCAAACATATGCACCTCGAGGAGAGCGCCCATGCGATCCTCCGACATGGATTTGAAGTCGCCTGATGGTGTCAAGTCCACGACACATGTGAAGGGTTTCACGAGATCCTCAACGGTGGAATTGATGTGACGTCTAATTTCTTCTCGAAACGGTATCCCACGTGCCACGCTTGCACTTTGCAGCTCCAGCTCCCATGCTCCCGCGGCATCGTCGTCAATCTGTTCGAGATATTCCAGCGTCAACTAGAATAATCAAAACCAGAATGTATTAGAGATTGGGCATCTTGTAGGGGAGCTTTTGGCCGCACCTGGACGCGAGTGCCGTGAAGGGAAGCGAAAGATAGCACTCGTGACTTACCTAGGACACTCTCCTCGCCAAACCATCGACGAATTTCGTTGGGGGTTGCTCCCGCACTTGGGTCGGCAGGAACAAAGGCGAACTCGGGCGGAAGGCGGTCCGCGTCAGGTGCGCCATGGACTGATTCGTCTGATTGAAATGGGTTGATGAATAGGCGTGGTGCAGCCTCAGCCTCAGCGAGAAGCTCTGGCGGCGTCTGCGGGTTCAAAAGGAAGGAGTGTTCCTTGACGGGGGCGCTTTGTGCAGCGCCTCCCATCTGGAAGTACTCTTCGGCCGTGCACCAGTCTGCGGAGCCTGCATAGACTCCAGGATGCGGATGGTACAGGCAGAAAAGGGGAAGAAGGAGCGTGCGGTTGAGAAGTCGTGCGAGCGCGAGGGCGTTGCGTAACGCTGAGGCCTCGTGAACAATGCCAGCGGGTGCAGGCGCGCGGGCGTCGTACTGGAGAAAGCGCTCCTCTGGAGCGCGGAAGTAAGCTGGAGATTCAAGGAACCACAGGAGGTGTTCACGAAAGCGATGCTCCTTGTTTGCAGTGCCTGTCATATGATTGTTCTGGACGACTGCCGCGCGAACACCGAGCATCTGGGGGGCGCGCGCGCGGAAGAAGAGAGCGCCATTAGCGAAACGTAGCGGGTCGAGCAGGCTGTAGTTGAACGCGTTGCCCAGGCCGGCAATGGCAGTGTTGAAGGAGAACTGGTCGTGCTGCCCGGGATGTTCCTCTTGATGCGCGAGCGTTGCCTCCAGAACTGCGCAGTTTGCTGGGAAAACGGCCACATCCGCGACGCCCCCTTTGTCGCGGCAGCGCCTGAGGTGGAAGAACCCTGCCATGACCATCAGGGGCGTCTCCGCGCTCTTTGGGAGAAACGGGGTGTCGTACGCCAGGTCGGCGCCATGTTCCTCAGAAACCTGGGGCCCGCCGCGCATTCGCCGCCGCTCAGGCACTCGCAAGCGTAGGGCGTGCAGTCTCGTGCAAGAGGGTCAACGCACGTGCTCGAAGGGGTCCGCGTTGAAGACTGCGTCCACATCTGTAAGAAAGACATCTATCCCTGCTTGGAGCAGCTCGAGCACTCCTCGCAGCCGAATCTTCATAAGTTCTCGGAACCCCCTGGACCTAGACACCATTCCACGGTGGTCAAGGAATCCAGATGAAGCGGTCGCCCTCCGGCAGAGCACTCTCGCCCACTATCGCACGCTCTGTGACGGAGATCGGGGCACGACTTATGGTGAAGGGATGCGACTGATTCGCTGCCGGCGCCGGAGTCTGGATCTAGCAGTGAAGGGTCGAAGACTGTGGGCACGCCGTGTCTCTCAAAGAATCGGACGGCACGCTCGTCCAGCGCCGCGACCAGAAAGTTCTCGATTCCAGCCAGCCGCATTGAAAGAACCTGCATGTATGTTATGAGGATCTGAGAGATGCGTTTTTCAGGCAGCTGTTGCGGGCTCGCAGCGAGCCCTGGGCCTGTTGCTCCCGTGGTCAGCCCTATAAGGTCGCCTCACCCAGTTGAGGGCGAACTTGCGGTAACCATAATTGGAAAATCCGAGAATGATGCGGCGGGAGCAAGGCGGGGATGGACAGAGCGCAGCACGCTCAACGGCTGCGGTGATCAAGCGGGAGGCTCCACTTGATCCCACGATGCTGCTCTCCTTCGACAGTCGCTCAGCGGGATGCGGCGCTGAGCACACGGATGGAAGCACCAAAGAGACAAGGACCACTAGTGCTTGACAGCGCCAGCGGCACGAGATGAAACCCATCTTCGGTGCAAAATCGGATGACAGCACCCGAGTCTGTGGTCGCCTCCTGTGCAAGGAGGGATGCATCCAAGAAACCCTTCCCGTGTTGACTGGAAAAACTGCGAACCATCGATCAGCTTCACAGCGGCGTTCTGGGAGCGAGACCCGCAAGGGGCTCACACCGACCGTTGGTCAGGACACCTGAAGGGCGGGGCAATCCTCTCTTGGTGTTCGACTCAGTGTTTGTCTCTTGGTCTTGATTTGGATGCGGTCACCACCTGTCCCCGGTCAGTATCCCTGGTGTGAAGGTGGTCACCACCACAGCTCATGGC
>Ga0115567_10005375_pt1 | contig 12415 bp, 17 predicted proteins | sample COGITO_mtgs_1204_2_FD_88679 | JGI IMG/M metagenome (GOLD analysis project Ga0115567, IMG submission 88679) | Pelagic marine microbial communities from North Sea - COGITO_mtgs_120412 | ecosystem: Environmental > Aquatic > Marine > Epipelagic | place: Germany:Helgoland, sampling site Kabeltonne...
GCGGCGCCGGCGCCGCCCGAGGAGGCGCTCGCCGCGGACGCGCTGCTGCGGCGCCTGGTCGACGTGCATGGCCTGCCGCCGGTCTCGGCAGTGGCCACGGGCACGGGGGGCGCTAAGATGCTCTCGGTCGCGCTCAAGTCCATGGCGCCGGAGTCGAGCCATAAGCCGGCGGTGGTGCGCAAGCTCCCGGGCAGCATGACTGTCGCGCACGTGAAGCGCATGATGCAGCAGCTCTTCAAGCTCGACGTGGCGCGGCAGCACCTTCTCGCCAAGGGCGCGGAGCAGGGCGACGTGTGGGACGCCGTGCCCATGGAGGACGACCTCCGGCAGATCGCGCACTACATCACCGACGACGACAACGTTGAGATCATCATGCAGGTCGCCGCGCGCCCTCCTCCTTGCGGCGAGGCTCTGCCGGCGCGCGTGCCCCCCTCACCGCGCCCCCGGCCGCGCAGGAAATCGACGACGCGGTGCGGTCGCGCGAGGCAGACGACGCTGCGCGGCGCCAGCGCGAGGCAGAGGAGGCGCAGGCGCGCGGGCATGCGGGGATGGAGAGTGCCATGGCCGAGGAGGTGGCTGGCGCCAAGGCGGCGGCAGCAGCGGCGGCGGCAGCAACGGCGGCAGCAGCGGCGGCAGCAGCAGTGAGGTGACGACTGGTGGGGAAGGTGCAGGGCACTAGCAGGTGGGACAGCGGGATCAGTGGCCGTTGCAATGTAAACCCTCTCGCAGACATGTATAGACCCCAAACACCCCCCACGCCCGCGTACAGCCGCTTACTCGTCGTCCTCGTCCTCGTCCTCGCTCTCGTCCTCGCTGCCCTCCTCGCCGTCCTCCTCGTCCCCGTTCTCCTCGCCCGCGTGCTCCTGGATCTTGGCGACCCAGCCCTGGATGTCCTCGCGCGTCGGCTCGCGCCCAGTCTGCTCCTTGAACATCTCCAGCAGACTCACAAGCATGCTCTTGGCCGCCTGGTCCAGCCCCACCGGCAGCCCTCCTGCATCCTCCAGCGCCTTGATGAGCTCCGCCGCCGCCGCGTCCCTGGCGTCCTCCTTGGCGTCCTTGCCCGCGTCCGCCGCGCCAAATGTCGGGTCGAACGCGAGCGCCGCCACGGGCGCGGCACCCGCCTCCTTCTCGGGCGTGTCCGCCGCGGACCGCTCGCCGTCCGTCGGCTTGGCAGGGGTGCCCGCCGCGCCCAGGGCCGCGTCGAGCTTGCGCGAGAGGATCGAAAAGGTCCCGTCTTCGGCGAGGATGTCCGCCGCGTCGAACTCGCCGTCCTGCGCCGTGGCGACGGACGAGAGGTCGTCGACGGCGAAGCCGGCGAGCCCGTCGAGGCAGAACGCCTTGGTACCCTCGTCGCCCTTCACGAACGGCAGCATGAGGTGGTTCATGCCCTGCTTACGCGCGATCGTGTCGAGCATCGAGAACATGTGGGTGCCGAGGCCCTTGCGCTGCACCGCCGGCTCGAGCTGCGCATCCATGACGTACAGGCAGGGCTCGCCGCCGATGACGCCAACGGCCTCGCCCTGGAGCGTGAAGCGAAAATGCACGAAACCAACAGGCTTCTTCTCGCCCGTGCGGTGGCGAGCGACAAGGAAGCGCGCGGCGCCACCGTGCTCAAAGAGCTCATCCTTCTTGTCGAGGTCGCACCACTGAAAGCCCGAGGAGTCGTACAGATCTTTCATGTTAGACTTGACGAGGGCAAAGGCCCAAATCGCTGTCGTGGACGGCTGCGCAACACCAGACAATCAGCGCAGCGCTGAACATGCACATGGGTGCTGCGTTGCGGGCACTACAGTACAGCGCGTTGGGCAGAAATAGATTCACGCAGTTCTACTGCCCCGGCGGAGAGCTTGTGCTGCTTGAGCAGGGACTTGGCGCAGGGCACGGCTCTTGCCTTGAGGTTGGTCATGAAATCGAACTCGAGGTCCAGCCCATTCTTGTTGTATGCCCTGCGGAGTGCAGAGCTAAGTGCCACGACTCGTTTCGGGCACGATCGTGGGCGGCCTAGCGCTGTCGCGCCAAACAATGGTGCTGTGGTTGTGCGAGGGCAGGGAGTCGGCACATCATCGGCTGGACGTCAGGGTCCTTAGTGACATCACGATCCTTGCCAGTGCCGTCGATGAGGGCCTTGCGGAGGGTCGCGAGGTGCTCCTTGTGAAGCTTCTTCAGCGCGAGAACCTGCTTCTGCTTCTTGGAGCTGCCCTTCGCCATCTTGTGTTGAAAAATCCGCTGGGGGGTAATTCCGAATGAGAGGGGGAAATGACGGGCAGACCCGCGGGAGAAATTGGCGGGGAGAAATTCGCGGCCGAACAGTGTTGAAAGTGGACATGTTTTTCGAAATGATGATGCGAAGAATGACTTATTACGGCAGATTTCCTGCGGCGGAGCCTTTCTGTCTCCCAGTAAAAGCCCGCGAAAGCGGAAGTGGGCATTTCCCATCAAGCCCTTCCCAACCCGTCCACGCAATGTTCGAAGCGCGCCTTGCCCAGGGCTCCGTGCTCAAGAAGCTCATCGAGTCGATCCGTGAGCTCGTTACTGATGCCAACTTCGACGTCACCTCCTCGGGCCTCGCGCTCCAGGTCCCGCCCCGGCGACCCTTGCACCTGAATAGGAGCTGCGAACTACAGCCCTCTGATCAGAGAGCAGCGGCGCTAGCACCCAGTCCCGCGCGGGCAGAGCGCGAGCTTCTGGGTGGAACAATCTTGCATCACTGTCAGAATATATTGGGCACGCCGCTTTGCAGTATGTCATTGCGAATTTGCTCCCGCTAGCACTGATCTTCGAGCCCCAGCTGCATTCGCGCCACCGGTGCTGACCCGATGCCCGCCCCCAACGTCAAACAGGCCATGGACACCTCGCACGTTTCGCTCGTGTCACTCCTGATGCGTGACGACGGCTTCGAGCACTACCGTTGCGACCGCACTCTCGCCCTCGGCCTCAACCTTCAGTCGATCCAGAAGGTGCTCAAGTGCGCCGGCAACGACGATTCGATCACCCTCAAGGCCGAGGACCAGGGCGACACGCTCACCCTCATGTTCGAGAGCCCGAGTGAGAAATCCCTCCGTGCATTTCAGAGAGCGCTGTAACGATGGTTTCCCTGTGCGCTGTGTGTTGCCGCGCGCGCGCTGTGCCCGTCGTTTCCCGCGAAAAGCTACCCGTGCCCCTCCGCCATTCGCCGCCCCATCCCCCCAGGTTCTTAGCGTACACGTGGGACCCGCCCAGCAACTTCAATCGTGCTGACGGTGCACGGTGGGTCGGACGCGCAGACCAGGACCGCATCTCCGACTTCGATGTCAAGCTCATGGACATTGACAGCGAGCACCTAGGCATCCCCGACACCGAGTACAAGGCGACCGTCAAGATGTCGGCTGCGGAGTTCCAGCGCATCATGCGCGATCTCGCGACCATCGGGGACACTGTGACCATCGCGTGCACCAAGGAGGCGGTCAAGTTCTCGGTGGAGGGGGACATCGGCTCGGGCAACGTCGTGTGCCGGCACAACGCGTCGGTTGACAAGGACGAGCAGCCCACCATCATCGAGCTCGAGGAGCCCGTCTCGCTCAACTTCGCGCTGCGCTACCTCAACCACTTCGCCAAGGCCACCCCGCTCTCGGAGTCGGTGACGCTGTGCATGTCGCCGGACGTGCCCCTTGTGACCGAGTACAAGATCGGCGACATGGGCAACATCCGCTACTACCTCGCCCCCAAGATCGACGAGGGCAACTAAGTGCCGCACTGCGCACTCGCTGTGGGCCACGCCGCGGCGGTGCGCACAACCCTGGGGGGCTCCCGTGAGTTTGACGTCTGCACCAAGCCTGTGCTTCTCCCGCCGCGCCGGCCCTTCGTAGGCAGCGCGCGGCCGGGGAGGCGCTACCCGCTGGAGGCAGGGAGCGACCTATTCTCGCAGAGCCAAAAATAAAGCTGTAAAGTCGTTCAAAACTCGCCAGTCTGCAGACCGCTCGATCGATGCTTGTGCAGCGCAGCAACCACCTGCGCCATGCGACCTACGCCGCGGCTCCACGACTGACCATCTCGGCCAGTGCGCAAGACAAGGCTACTGTTCAGCCCTCTCACTCACTGTTCAGTAGAACGAAAGGGCCACGCCTGCGAGAATTCTGCACTCATCACAATTCAAATCTCACTCCTATCTCCCCCAACTGAGGCGGCTGAGGCTGCCCGGCTCATCTACCCTGGCGTGCCGCAGCTGCCGCCTGCTCGCAGCAGCGTGCCTACGAGTCACGGTTGCAGAAGGTGATGAAGCCGGGGCCCGCGTTGATGCCGACCATGGCCTCGCCGAGGTTCTCCGACACCTGCGCGAGCATCTTGGGATCGTTGTAGTGCGTCACGGCCTTCACGATCGCGGCGGCGCGCGCCTCCGGGTTGCCCGACTTGAAGATTCCCGACCCCACGAAGACACCGTCCATGCCGAGCTGCATCATAAGCGCGGCGTCCGCCGGCGTCGCGACGCCGCCGGCCGCGAAGTTGACGACCGGGAGGCGCCCGAGCTCCTTGGTCTTGGCCACGAGGGCGTACGGCGCCTGGATCTCCTTGGCGTACACAAAGAGCTCGTCCTGCGCGCACCGCACGCTCAGCGACTTGCCACGGAGGAGATGCCGGGCAAGGCCAGGCGCCGCCGCCCAGGCGCGGCAGGATCCATGCTGCAGGGGGGCAAGCGCGAGGGAGGTGGAGGTACCTCGTCCATGGCCTGGAGGCGGCGGATCTCGGAATGCACAGCCTTCGCGTGGCGCACAGCCTCAACCACGTTGCCGGTGCCAGCCTCCCCCTTGGTGCGGATCATGGCAGCGCCCTCTGCGATGCGGCGGAGCGCCTCGCCGAGGTTGCGGCAGCCGTTGACGAACGGCACGTTGAACTTGTGCTTGTTGATGTGGTGCACGTCGTCAGCGGGCGAGAGCACCTCCGACTCGTCGATGTAGTCGATGCCGATCGCCTCGAGGATCTGTGCCTCGACCTGCCGCGCCAACTTGCTGCTCAACGGCCGCGAATTGCTGGCACATATTTGTCTTCGCGCAAGATACACCCAGCAGATGCTCGATCGCATCTCACAAAACCAACCCTCCCTCTTCCCTCTTGGCTAGCCCGACACCACCCAAGCACGACAGTGCATTCCGAGGGGGACTGAAACCGAACGGTGCAGTAATCAGGACACACGACAGATGTCCGGCCCTAGCACTTCGCAAGGAGTCTCAAAACCAACGCTCCGGCGAGAGCACGCCCCGCCGACCCTTGCCCGGCGGCGACACCTGGTTTCCCAGTGGCGGGGCGGGACCTGGTGGCCGATACGGGCCTTCGCCATCACCGGGATGGTCACCGCCTTCTGGATCTCCTTGATCATAGCGGGGTCCGACATGCGCGCCACGCCGCCGTCCTGGCGAATGTCCGCGGGGATGCGCTCCAGCGCCATCACGGCACACGCCCCGGCCTTCTGCGCGATGATCGCCTGTGCAGCAACGATCACATCCAAGTCAGATTACCCATCTCGGCTGCTTGATAGCGCGCTTGGGGCCGGCAAGGGACGGCGCGCTAGCGGTCAGCGTGGTACTCTGCTGAGCCGTTCGTTCAAGTTTATCATGAGGCGCACACGGGACGTTTGAGGCGCACCTGCTCCGGGTTCATGACGTCCATGATGACGCCACCCTTGAGCATCTGCGCATGGCCAACCTGTACGCCACGCACATCGCACATTAGCGCTTTAGGACACTGCGTGCCCTCGCTGCGCACTGTCTGCTTCGGCCCCCGTTCTGCAGGGGCACACCGAGCCCAGGCAGTTGGCACCGGGGCCAGGGCAAAAAGGCCCCACAGAGCACCACTTTCACATCTACTCTGACTTAATATGGTGCTGAGACAGCCAATCGCTGCAAACCTTTCAGCACTCCCCTGGTGTGTAACTCGAGGCAGCGTTTGCCCCGGGTGACACAACGCAAAGCAACAGCGAGCAGCCGCGCGGCTGCGCTTGCAACCAACTGCAACTCTGGACCCATTCACGCACTAACACAGATCTAAAACGATGGACCGTGGCCCCGGAAAGGCTGTTCTGGGCGTGTTCCGCGCCCAGGGACCGCGCACGGCTCGGAGGCTCCGACCGAGGAAAGGTCGGACCGAGGTTCCTCAGTTCGGCACGCAGGCGAAACGCGGCCCGTGGGCGGTCACACACCTTCACGGCAAAGGTTCCCTTCTTGTCGGCGGCGTTGGCGGCACCGGCGCCGATCGCCTCCTGGGCGTGCTTGGCGAGGTTGTCCATGCTGTCTCTGCTTGCTTTGAGAGCGTCCAATTCTCCTCACTCGGCTTTGGGCTTGATCTTCCTCACGTGAACTATGTCAAAAGTGGATAGATGAACATTTGAAATGTCAAAGAATACACTTTATCTTCAGCCAACAGCCCACCCCACAACCTTTCGCTTCCCACGTCGCAGCGATGCGCAGGGCTTGGCGCCGCGAGGCCCTATGGGCAGGCGGAGTCGTGCTGGCGACAATAGGCGCTGCTGGGGTGATCTTAGAAGTGGGGTTTGATGGGTTGGGGCTGGCTGGTGCGGGACCGCGGGAGCTTCAGCAGCAGTTCTCTGTGAACTTTGGGAAGCCTTCGGGCATCAGCGGGCCCGAAGCAGAGGAGCGCAACCGCGCGCACGAAAAAAATTGGGCTCTGTCGCGGCAGACGGAGGAAGAAGGATGGACGGATTCTCCACACACGTATGAAGTCCCGCAGTTCAACAATGAACCATACCGCGAAGATCTGCAGTACTGGTCCAAGACGAAGCAGCCGACGCCGATCTGGGTCGACCTCCCAGGCCCGCTTGCGGAGCCCGCGCCAGGACAGCCGGCGGACGATGGCGTACCCAAGAGTGGTAGCTCTGAGATTCGATGGGGGGCACCCGTGGCGCGCAAGATGCCGGAGTCGCTATTGGAGCAGCTCCGCCGCATGGAGAACCTGCGTGAGCAGGTCCGCGTGGCAAACGCGCAGTCGCAGCAGCTCCTCGAGGCGGTGCGACCCCACACTTTGCAGCTCTTTCGAAAAAATGCGCGTGTGGGGCCCAGTCCTGAAGAGGAAGCCCGAACGCTCGCTGCACGTGTGCAGCGAGCCCCATTCCGCAACCCGCAAGCTCGCGATTCTGCAGGCTGCCTTTCGAAGGGCGCAGGCATCATGGATCTCTGTCGCGAGCGCACTGCCTCACGAAACCTGACGGTTGGCTGTGGGTCCAGGAGTTGGAGGAGATTGCGCGGATCAAGCGGCAGGAGCAGGGTGTGGTGGACGACCAGGTGCAGGCGCTGCGGCAGGATGTGCTGACGCTCACGCCGGAGATCGAGGACATGACGCCCAAGCGCGGGCGCGCGGGGGAGCAGGGGGCTCGCGGCGTGCCGGGGATCGATGGAGTCCCGGGCCGCCCCGGGGCGTCCGGGCCGCGCGGCCCGCCTGGCCCGCGGGGGCCGCGGGGGTACGCTGGGGACGCCGGCCTTCCCGGCCAGGCGTGGTGGGGAAGCGTGCCGCGAGAGGAGCGAGATGATTGAGTGGAGGGTGAGGCGGACTGCGTCTCAATACAAGCTGGGACGGCCCCATTTGTGTGTAATTGCTGCTGCGCAAGCTCTCAGACCGCGACTGCACGGCGTGGCGTCGCGCATCCGGGGCCCCCTCCTCGCTGCTCGCCAGCCAAGTAATTGGGCCGGCGCCCCCCCCCAGACCATCCCTTCTCCCCGAAGATGCAGTCATTCGGCGCCCCAAGTGCCGTCGGGCCTGCGCGTGAGCGCTTGCGGGCGCCAGTCGGCGTGCTCGGTTTCCACTCCAGCGAGCGGCGACACCACCTCGATCCTCGCGGGACGCAGCACCATGGGCAAGAAGCCTCGCTCCGGTCCTTCGGGATAAAAGAGTCCCCACTCATCTCGCCAGCTACCGCGAATTGCGCACCGCGCTTTAGCAGAATGCTTTAATTTTTGTGCGCGATGAAAACGCATGGCAGGGCAGGACGCACCAGCGAGTGCGATCCTCTGCAGAGTGAAGCGCAATGAGATCCCCGGTGATGGCGACGCACGCCCCCGCAGATGAGAGGTACGTCAAACATACACGCGGATCCACCGCGCAATCGTGAACCTGTCGCACTTCGCCGGTCCGTGATTCCTAGCCCCGACTTGCATGGTGATCCAGCGGGTTACGGAAAGCGACCCGCAAGACAGAGGGCCGAGGGTATTCGGCCATGCGCGCTAAGGGAGAACCTTGCGCGTCAAGGGATTCGTGCCAATGCACACAGCGGCAAAGCCGGTGTCAGCTGGTGCTGGCTGGACGGCTCGGCACCGTGTCGTCCTATCCGGTCCGAGCGTGCAGAGCACAGCGAAGGGTGTTGCGGTGACCACCGCCCGCGCCTCTTCCAAAAGCCTGGCCGTGGTTAATCAGTATCCGCAGTCTTATATGGCTCTGGCGACCCAGTATTCAAGCGCCTTTTGACACGAGGAGACATGCTAAATTCACCTCCTGGCCTTGGGAGACGCCGCAGCGGAGGCGTCGGACACTGGATTTTCACACCTTGCAGTCCGCAGCACCTCCCTACCCTGCCTCCGATGCGTCAACAGGGCACAGAGACCAAAACCAAGCGCCGCGCCACATCCCACAACGCGCGTCTGCATCCAAGCGGGGCTGGTCCCTGGCCACTTCGTTGTTCGCGCTACTAGAAACGTTCGTAGCGTACGCTGGTCAGATCATAAAAAATGGCCGAATTCGCGGGAGATTCAAGTTTCGAGGAACTTGAAGGGCGTTGGAAGCTCGATGGGGCACCGGAAAACCGCAGTGCCGGTACTTCTGTCCGCTTTGGTGGCACTCTTGATCGCAGTTGGCGTGGACGCGAAGGGTAAGGAGGCAGCTTCTGCACCGCAACCACTTGTCGGTGCCTACTACTTTTCCTGGTCAGTGCCCTAACCAGTGCACAGGCCCGCCGTGAGGGTCGGTGGGGTTCTATGGGCGCATTCGATGCGTGGGCACATGCGATACGTCTTGTAGAGTGTCCCTAGCCACCCTCGCATGTTGCTCAACATCATGTATTCTCTTTTCCAATTCCTGCACGGCATTCCGTAGTGGCGCGTTTGGCAGCCTCGCCGAGTCCGCGCGCTTCACGCTCCCATAAGGCCACCCTTGGAAAGAAATGCGCCCAGACTCGGCGCAAAATAAAGCACGAGCGCTGCTCTGCTCGCGATGTGTGCCATGTTGCGGGGGCGTGGTTGGTGGGGGGTGGGGTGGAGGTCCAACCGAAGCGTCTCGCTGACTTCATGAGGCAACACCCTGGGGACTCTCTCTGATCCGTGATTTCTGTGGCAGGTACAACCTAGAAGACCAATGGTCAAAGTACCCACGTTCGCATGAGCCAAAGTTGGGCGAGTATGATCAGGGCGACGCCAAGGTGCAGCTCCCTCTTGCCATGCCTGCACAAACCGTCCTGGAGTTTTCGCAACGCGTGACCGACCGAGCCTGGCTGCTTGGAGCGCAACATCAGCATGGCCAGTGTACTAATTCTACGAGGTAAATTTAGTAAGGGCTGACGAAAGGACGGTGGATCAGGTGGTGCAGCAGCACCATGCGTGGGCGAAGCGCGGTGGCATTGATTTCTTCGCGATGGCGTGGTCCGGCGCGGGCTCCAAGCACGTCGAGTGGGAGAGAGCAGACATGATTGACAAGCGCGTGATAGCCCACCTCGACGCCGGTCAGGAGTCTGGCGTGCGCTCCGCACTAATGTACAACATCCGCGATGTCGTTGCGGCTGGCAAAAATGGTATGCGCCCAAACCAGCGCGTGTGCTTCGAGCGCGGCCCACCGACCCGTCCGTCTGCGCGCAGGTCTCATTGACCTGGCCGAGAAGAACAACTGCGCGATCTTCCGGGACCATATGATGCACGCGGCGACCACGCACTTCATGCATCCATCATATCTCACGGTCGCGGGGAGCCCTGTGCTTTTCCTGTACACCCTCCGCGACTACATCAATCACAAGGACTGTCTGCTACTCACCTTTCAAGGAATGAAGGAGGAGTTTGGAATGTACCCATACATCATCGCAGATTCAGTGTGGTGGACACCGGCGGCAGATCGTATGGACTGGGGCACTCTGCAGGCCCTCAACGTGTCGGCCGTGACCGCCTTCAACACCTTCGACGCAGGGCAGCGGATGAAGATGGCCAAGTCCTTTTCCTATTTCTCGTCCCAGCTCTTCCACGAAGTAGCTTCACCCGCTTGGCTCTCCAGAATCACTGTGATCCCGACAGTCATGCCGGGCTTCGACGACCGTAGGCTGCGCGGCGAGGGACGGCCCGCCGTGCAGCGCGCCGGCGGCGCAGAGTTTGTCACGCAGTGGAAGCAGATGCTCTGGTAGAGTTCCCGCACGTACCCAACTCTTCCCTGCGCAGCTGCATGCCAATCGCCGGTGTCCAGCTCGCGTACCTCAGTGTTTCCAGTCCGCGATGTGCTAGAGGCGTGCCGAAGTCTCACTCTCTCCCTGGACTGGCGCCCGCGCCGCAGGTTCTCTGTATGCCAGCCTCTTCTCAGGCGCGCATTACCCCGGCCGGGGGGGTCGATGGACGTCCCGCCTGTTGTCATGGTCAACTCCTTCAACGAATGGCACGACGGTAAGGAGCAGTGCAAGATTGTTCGCACGCACTTGGAATGCTGCGACAAAAGGATCTGCGCGCGACCCAACTGCACAATCACTTCCCCCGGCCTGGCTGAATGGGTCTGATGGCCGCTGTTGCCCCTGTGCAGGGACCGCAATTGAGCCGAGCGCAGAGTTTGGCGACCAGTACATCAAGCTGCTGGCCTCTCTCAAGCAGGCAGCACAGCGCTCTTGCTGCCCCCGCGGCGTGCCGGCGTGCCGTCTGCCCAGGCGATGCTCCCGCGCTGAACGCCGTGAGCGCTGCCGTGGATCCGCAGGAGGTGTCGCAGGAGGATCTGCAGTGCGTCAAGGGCAAGGATGTGCACTACAAAGCGTAACGACCGCGCCCCCAGCGCGGCGAGACCACGCTGCGTGTAACGGCAGAGCCTGAGGCGCGAGTGTACGGCGCGGCAGGCCAAAATACATCGTGCCCCCGTTCCTCCGCGCTGGCGCGGAGCGGACGCCTGGCGACGACACCTTCATCAGGGGCATCTCCGTGGTCGTGTGGTGCTTCTGCATGTGGCTGACCTGGACCGTCCTGGGGACACGGCTGCTGGCCCTCACCGGCCCCAACGGGGCCAAGATCAAGGATGATGACTTGAACTTCAACGGCGAGCCCCCGCGCCCCCGCGCGCCCCCGCGCACCGCCGTGCGCTCGTGTGGCAGCGCGCCGGCGCCCGTGACAGGAGCTGATGCCTGGTTCCCTTGTCCCAGGATTCAACCCGTCGCTGCCGGCCTCGCGCTCACAGCGCGCCCGAGGGCCTGGACGTGTGTTCACACCGCAGACCTGGGCCGTCGTGCTCGGCGTGGGCGCCGTGTCGTATCTGGTGATTGCTGGATTCCTTGCTCTTCCGCCGGTCAGAAGACTCTTCAGCTCTCGCCGCGCCATGTACGACCACAAGGTGGACTCTGAGCCCCCTTCACTCTCACGGAGTGTCAGATCTCTTACAAGTGCGACGCAGCGTCGCGTGGGCCAGACCGCTGAGCTGCGCGGGCTGCGATAGGTGCCCCCTCCCTCCCTACTGTTGCCCCTACTCATGTCCCTACTGTACGCGACAGGTGCACTACCAGATGCGCGCGGCGCGGGAGCACGCAGCGAAGCTCTGTCCGGACATGAAGCACTTGCTGCACCAGGCCAAGTTTGAGGAGTGGGTCCAGAAAATGGCCATGAATCAGATTTCGCCCAAGGAGTTCAAGCAGGAGATGTGTGGACGGTCGCCCAAGCACTTCGAGGAGGTGGAGGCGCTGTACCTGGAATTTCTCGGAAGGCTTCCCGAGGAGAAAGGCCTCGAGCACTACGTGAAGAACCTCGAGGCTGGGGAGATGACCCTTGAGGAAGTCAAGAAGGCCGTTGCTAATTCGCCGGAGGCGAGTGAGTGGGCTCAGCAGCGACAGCAGGAGCGCTCAAAGAGCCCGGTAAGGAGGATGATGCGAGGGGTTTTGGAATCTATGAAGGCTGCTCAAGATGGGCAGCTGCTTGGCGACCGGGGCGCGCAGCTCGGCGCGCTGGAGTCGATCGAGCAGCGGGTGCGAGAGCTCGAGGCGCAGGGGAAGCCCCAAGAAGCCGCCAAGCTGATCCAAAGCTTCTTCCGGGCGTCGCAGAAGGAAGGCGCCAGCGGCAAAATCCACATGGATGGCGCTCGCGACTCCATGGTGGCCTGAAAGTGTCGAGGCGCGGGGCGCGCATTGCGGCGGTTGCGACGGTCATAGCGAGGATTCGCTGCGAGAGAGAGAGAGAGAGAGAGAGAGAGAGAGAGAGAGAGAGAGAGAGAGAGAGAGAGA
>Ga0115567_10005377_pt1 | contig 12414 bp, 16 predicted proteins | sample COGITO_mtgs_1204_2_FD_88679 | JGI IMG/M metagenome (GOLD analysis project Ga0115567, IMG submission 88679) | Pelagic marine microbial communities from North Sea - COGITO_mtgs_120412 | ecosystem: Environmental > Aquatic > Marine > Epipelagic | place: Germany:Helgoland, sampling site Kabeltonne...
GAGCCGATGGCGGGACTGGGGGCGTCAGGATCAAAACGCCTCACCGGGTTCTTGGATGGTCTGAGGGCAGAGGCACCAATCCTGTTGGTAGAGCACGACATGGACGCCGTGTTCGCGCTTGCCGATCGCATATCCGTGCTGGTCTACGGGCAGATCATCGCGACGGGCACGGCGACTGAGATCAGGACGGATCCACTGGTACGCGAGGCCTACCTGGGCGAGGAGGAGGACGCATGAGCCTGCTTTCGCTGCACGCGATCACGGCATCCTATGGTGCCACGCAGGCGTTGTTTGGCATCGATCTGACCTTGGCCGAGGGAGAGGTCTGCGCGTTGATGGGACGCAACGGGATGGGTAAATCGTCGACCATAAAAGTGATCTGCCGGATGCTGAAACATTCGGGCGGAACAGTACATTTTGACGGGCAGGATATGGCGAACCTGCCAAGCCACAAAGCGGCCCGCGCAGGGCTTGGCCTTGTGCCCGAAGGTCGGCGGTGTTTCGGACCGCTGACGGTCTTTGAGAACCTGACCGCTGCTGCGCGCGCCGGTGCGTGGAATTATGCACGCGTCGTGGACTTGTTCCCGCGCCTTGGCGAACGGCGCGACCAGATCGCATCCAGCCTGTCGGGGGGCGAACAGCAGATGCTGGCCATCGGCCGCGCGCTGATGACCAATCCGACATTGTTGATGCTGGACGAGGCAACCGAAGGGCTTGCCCCGGTCGTACGACAGGAAATCTGGACAGCTTTGGCCAAACTCAAGGCGGAGACAGGGATGGCGCTGCTGGTTGTGGATAAATCCTTGCGCGAACTGCGCGGTGTGGCGGACAGCGCCGTGATCATCGAACGTGGAACGACCGTCTGGAGCGGCGCGATGGGCGACGTGACCGCGGATATCGCAGACAAATATTTGGGCGTTTGAGGGCCCGGTTTACAACAAAGGAGACGACAATGGGACATCGCGTTATTCAGCCGGAGGGTTGGGCGCCGGCCAAGGGTTATGCCAACGGAATGCTGTCAGAGGATGGGCACCTGTTCGTCGGGGGTCAGATCGGATGGACCGCTCAGCAGAAATTCGAAGCACATGATTTCATTGGCCAGATGGTGCAGGCGCTGCGCAATATCCGCGATGTAGTCGAGGCGGCGGGGGGTACACCCGAACATATCATGCGCCTGACGTGGTATGTGACCGACAAGGCTGAATACTTGGCCGCACAGGCCGACGTGGGCCATGCCTACCGCGAAGTGATGGGGCGGCATTTCCCGGCGATGGCGATGGTCGTGGTGGCAGGGTTGATCGAGGATGAGGCAAAAATCGAAATCGAAGCTAACGCCGTCATTCCGCGCGCCTGAACATCGGGGCCAGAGCAACCGACAACGCAAAAAACACTGCGGCCAGTGTCACGATGCTCGGCCCCGTGGGGGTATCAAAGGCGAAAGACCCACCAAGTCCGCCAAGTGCCGACGCCGCCCCGATCAGCACGGCCCAAAGCGCCATCGTCTCTGGCGTGCGCGCCAACGGCCGGGCGGCGGCGGCAGGGATCACCAGCATCGCAGCGATCAGAAGGGCACCGACCACTTTGATCGCGACAGCGACAGTCACGGCCATTGCCAGCGTCAGGATCAGCGCCTCACGGCGCGGTTTCGTCCCGCTGGCGACGGCCAGATCAACCGATAGCGTGGCCATCAGCAATCCCTGCCAGCGCCAGATCAGCAATCCGCACACCAGCGCGGCACCGGTCCAGATCAGCACCACATCGCGGGTGGTCACAGCGAGAATTTCACCAAAAAGATAGCCCTCCAGATCGACCCGAACCCCGTCGAGCAGCGATATCGCAACCAGCCCCGATGCCAGCGCGGCATGCGACAGAACGCCGAGCAACGCATCCGAGCTGACCCAGCGACCTGACAGACCCGCAAGCAACAGCGCCATTGCCAACGCTACGACGAGGACACCCGCGAATATTGGCAGGTCCGTTGCCAGCGCCAATGCCACCCCAAGGATCGCAGCGTGCGAAGTGGCATCGCCAAAATAGGCCATTCGCCGCCAGATGACGAAACACCCCAAAGGGGCGGCTGCCAGCGCGACACCAAGGCCAGCCAAGGCTGCACGGATCATGAAATCATCCAGCATCAATGTGGCCCGTGCCCGGTCTCGTGATCATGCGCGTGATCGTGGTCATGTTCATGCCGGTAAAGGGCCAGTGTGCCACCTGTACCAGTCCCGAACAACGCACGGTATTCCGGCGCATCAGCAACAACCTGCGGGGTGCCTTCACAGCAGACATGGCCGTTGAGGCACAGCACCCGGTCGGATGCCGCCATGACAACGTGCAGATCATGACTCACCATCAGCACGGCGCAACCCTGTGTCTGGCGGACGTCTTCGATTTGCCGGTAAAAGGCGGCGGACCCCGGTTGGTCCAATCCCTGCGTCGCCTCATCAAGGATCAGCAGATCAGGTTGCGCCAAAAGTGCGCGTGCCAGTAGGACTCGCTGAAACTGACCGCCGGACAGCTCAGACATTTGTTGCGAACCCAGCTGCGCCACGCCAGCGGCTTCAACTGCCGCTTGGACATCCGCCCGGTGTGCGCGGCCCGGAAGGTTGAGAAAGCGCCAGACGGTTAGTGGCAGGGTTCCGTCGATCATTAGGGTTTGCGGCACATAGCCGATGCGTAGCCTCGGCGCGCGCCTCACCTTGCCGGACACTGGGGCCAGAGCGCCGATTAATGCGCGCAGCAGCGATGATTTCCCCGACCCGTTGGGGCCGACGATTGTCACGATCTCGCCGCGCTCGATCTTGATGTTGACACCGCGCAGCACGGTTTTCCCGCGATAGGCCAGCGTCAGGTTCTCCGTCTCGATCAGGCTCATGAAGATGGCTCCGGCTGGCACGCGGGACAGAGCCCTTCGGCCTCGATCACCATGCGCTCAATGGTGAAGCCGGCAGCGTGTGCCGCTTCGCCCAGGCGTCCCTGCGCCGGGGCGGTGTCGGCCTCAGCCACCGACTGGCAGCTGCGGCAGATCAGAAACGCAGGCGTGTGGTCTGACCCCAGATGCGCGCAGGCGATATAGGCATTCAACGCTTCGATCTTATGCGCGAACCCCGCCTTGACCAGAAAATCCAGTGCGCGATAGGCGACAGGCGGCTGTGCACCAAGCCCTTCGTCTGACAGATTCGCTAGCAGATCATAGGCCCCGAGCGCACGGTGTTCGGCCAGCAGAATCTCTAGACTACGCCGCCGCACAGGTGTCAGACGTAGGCCCGTATCGGCGCAATGGGCCTCGGCCCGCGACAACGCGGTTTGAACACATTCGCTGTGGTTATGTTTGGCAAAGCCGATTGTGTGGGGCATGGGGCCTCTCTTGGGATTACATATTGATATGTTATAACATCTGCGCTAGCAAGCCGGTAAACCACCGAAAAGGGATGCCCATGCGCGCCGGTCTGTTTGCCTTGATCTGGATGTCCACACCCGCCGTTGCCGAAGTCCCGCGCGTTATGACCGACATCCCACCCGTGCGCGCGATTGTCGCTGCCGTAATGCAGGGCGTGGGCGATCCGGAAGTGCTGCTGGCGCAGGGTCAGTCGCCCCATGGCTACGCGATGCGCCCCTCCCAGGCGCGCGCACTGGCGCAGGCAGATCTGGTGATCTGGGTCGGGCCGGAATTGACAGGATGGCTTGAGGGGCCGTTGGCAAACCTGTCGGATGCGGGAGAAATGAGGCTACTTCAACGGCCCGTCACCGAACGTCTTGAGTTTCGCGACATGATGGCATTTTCGGCCGAAGGAGAGAGCCATGATGATAGCGATGAACACGACCAGGACCACGGTACCGATCCCCATGCGTGGCTCGACCCGGTGAATGCCACGTTATGGGCTGGAGATATCGCCAAAGAGCTGGGCCGTTTGGACCCGCTAAATGCCGAGACTTATCAAAGCAATGCCAACACCCTGCGGTTGGACGTTGTCGCGCTGACCGCGGACATATCAACGCGGTTTGCGAACTTGGAAACCCGTGGTTTCATTGTCCTGCACGATGCTTACCATTATTTCGAACATCGCTTTGGTCTGGAAGCATCCGGCGCGGTCTTTGACGGCCACGCTGCCCCCCCCGGACCCCAGCAAATCGCAAGCCTGCGTCAGCGGGTGCAGGCGAAAAGAATTGCTTGCGCCTTTGCCGAACCGCAGCAGAACACGGATTTGCTGAATACAATTGCCGATGGCATGGATTTGGAAGTTGCCATTCTTGATCCGTTAGGGGACGGGACCAGCTATCCGGCGTTGCTGAAAAACATGGCGAAAACGATCGAAGACTGTTTGACGTCAGATTGAAACAGATCCCGCCGCGGGGGCCGAAAAGGCTGTAATGAGGAGCCTTCGAAGTTCTAGGTTGCGATCTTGCCGCCACGTTGTTTGGTCACGACTACAACCGAAGAACGCGGGGGGACGGCGGAGTCAAATCGGGCCAACGGATGCCTGCGTCCGCGAATGTGCTGTTGCGCTCGAAAGCTGCCAACTCCGTCGTGCCGTCGGTGCAGGGGTGTCCTAACGCCAGAAAGAGGGTATCGCCTGAAGGTGTGAAGTGCCAAAAAGCGTCGTGGATGTGATCACGGTGCGCGCGTCGGGCTACACATTACGGGGGCCATATTGCTGCGCTATCACTTCGCTGATTGCGCAGCCTAGGTTGGGGTTGGCAGGAGTGTCATCGGACACGTCAAACGCTTCGGGCCGGTTGCGTCATAGGAATATGACAGGCGTCAGGAGGTCACGAAACGGTCCAACAGTTCGGGAATGTGCTTTCGGAAGGGGAAAAAGCCGCGCGTGGCGAGTGGCCATGCGGCAGTATCAAGAGGTCGGCGAATCTGGAATAGCGGCACGGGGCCAGTATAGCCGGCAAGCACCGATTGGGTCGGGCCGACCGGCGCATAAGGTGCTACGATCAGATCAAGTTTCTGCTCCCTGGCCCAACCTGCCAAAGCGTCAGGGGCAACTGGATCGAGCGGGCCCTTTGCGCAGTCGCGCGCCAAGGCCGATCGAAATTTTTCCACCATCGGGGCCATCTCCATAGGTGTTTGACCACCCTCCGGCTGCAGCCAGCCCTGCGCGACAAAGCCGGGGTCTCGTGCGTAAATGTGATCCGGCGCCACATCGTCTTCGTGCAGCAGCAATCCCATGCGCGGCTGTGGTGTCAAGGCTTCCAGCGCAGGCAGCGTGCCGGGGGCAGGTGGTTCTGCCGCTTGCACCGGGGCGGCGTCCGTCACGAGCCCTGGCGTGGTCTTGAACGCCCCCCGGTGAATTTTGCGATGTTGTCGGCATGGGCGAGATAATTTTTGCCGCGCGTCTGAATGCCTGCTACCCAACGCCAGCTGAGTGTATTTACCGCGGCGTCTCCGTCCAGCAGATGCCGCAGAAAGAAATCCGCTCCGAGTTGCCACGGCAGTTTTAAGGTGAATATCCAGATTGACGCGAACCACATGCGCGCGTGGTTGTGCAGGTACCCCGTGTGCCCCAGTTCCTGTGCCCACCCATCAAAAGCGGCGATCCCTGTCTGGCCCAGACAGGCGGATTCCCAGCGTTGACGAAGGCCCGATTGCGTCTGTATCTCGTCCCAAAGACGGTTGAGATCAGACTGATACGTGTCCCAAACGGTTGGGCGAAGCTCCATCCAGCCCTTCCAATAGGTTCGCCAGAACAGTTCGCGCAGGAATGGCTCTGCCGCTGCTGGCGTATTCTGGGACAGCACGGCACGTGCGACTGAAATTTCGTCAAGGGCACGGGTACGAATGTACGGTGACAGCGCCGACACTGCATTGTCGCGCAGGGTCCCGCGATCATGATTGCGGCCTTGTGCATAAGCGACACCAGCACGCGGAACAAAGCCGTCAAGGCGTTTCAAAGCGGCGGCCTGTGTTGGCGCAAAGAGATCGGCGGGTGTGTCCATGACCTCAAAGTAAACTGGAGGTTGACGCGATCAACCGGTTTGCCCCCCTTGAACCCGCTTTTTTGCGAGACTAATCTCTAGGTAACTGTTTTGCGGGTATGGTCCAGCGAACACGAAGTCTGAGGCAGGCAATATGAACGATCCCATCGACACCTATATGAACACCCTCGTCCCCATGGTGGTTGAACAAACCGCCCGCGGCGAACGCGCCTATGATATCTTTTCACGGCTTTTGAAAGAGCGGATCATATTCATCTCCGGTCCGGTGCACGATGGTATGTCGACGCTGGTCGTGGCCCAGTTGTTGCACCTTGAGGCAGAGAATCCTTCCAAGGAAATCTCGATGTACATCAACAGCCCCGGCGGCGTCGTGACCTCCGGGCTTTCAATCTATGATACGATGCAATACATCAGGCCCAAGGTCAGCACGCTGGTGATCGGGCAGGCGGCTTCGATGGGATCGCTATTGCTGACGGCGGGCGAAAAGGGTATGCGTTTCTCGCTGCCCAATTCCCGCGTGATGGTGCACCAGCCCTCCGGTGGGTATCAGGGTCAGGCGACGGACATCATGATTCACGCGCAAGAGACGCAAAAATTGAAGACACGTCTCAATGAGATTTACGTCAAACACACCGGCCAGACCCTGAAAAAGGTCGAAGAGGCGTTGGAAAGGGACAATTTCATGTCGCCCGAAGAGGCTAGAGATTGGGGCCTGATCGACGAAATTGTTGAAAGCCGGGGCAAGGCGGACGATCCTGATGCCGGCAAAGGCAAGGGCGGCAAGAAGGACAAGTAACGCGAAACACTGCCACCCCCGATTCTTTTTGCTGATTTTGCGATTGTGAACCGGGGGTGGCTGGCCTAAGTTTGGCCTCGACTTTAGTACTAGCCCGTGCGGGGCTTCTGAATTTCCTTGGGCCTGAAAGGGTTAACATGGCGAATACTTCCAGCAGCGACAGCAAGAACACCCTCTACTGCAGCTTTTGCGGCAAGAGTCAGCATGAGGTGCGCAAGTTGATCGCGGGTCCGACCGTTTTCATCTGCGACGAGTGTGTCGAATTGTGCATGGACATCATCCGCGAAGAGACAAAGGCATCGGGCCTGAAATCCACGGATGGCGTGCCAACGCCAAAAGACATCTGCAAAGTGCTCGACGATTATGTGATCGGTCAGTCAACGGCCAAGAAGGTGCTGTCTGTGGCGGTGCACAACCACTACAAACGGCTCAACCATGCCCAAAAGGGCGGCGATATCGAGCTTGCGAAATCCAACATTCTGCTGATCGGTCCCACCGGCTGCGGCAAGACGCTGCTGGCACAGACGCTGGCGCGTATCCTTGATGTGCCATTCACCATGGCGGACGCAACCACGCTGACCGAGGCGGGGTATGTCGGCGAGGATGTGGAAAACATCATCCTTAAATTGCTGCAAAGCTCGGAATACAACGTAGAACGTGCGCAGCGCGGCATCGTTTATATCGATGAGGTCGACAAGATTACGCGCAAGTCCGAGAATCCCTCAATCACCCGCGACGTTTCGGGTGAGGGCGTCCAGCAGGCGCTTCTTAAACTCATGGAAGGCACGGTCGCATCCGTGCCCCCGCAAGGCGGGCGCAAGCATCCCCAGCAAGAATTCCTGCAAGTGGACACGACGAATATCTTGTTTATCTGTGGTGGCGCGTTTGCCGGGCTTGATCGGATCATTGCCGCGCGTGGCAAGGGTTCTGCGATGGGTTTCGGCGCAGATGTGCGTGACAACGATGACCGGGGCGTGGGCGAGATTTTTACCGATCTGGAGCCTGAAGATCTGCTGAAATTCGGGCTTATCCCGGAATTTGTCGGCCGTTTGCCTGTTCTGGCGACGCTGGAGGATCTGGACGAGGACGCATTGGTGACCATCCTGACGCAACCCAAGAACGCGCTGGTCAAGCAATATCAGCGCCTGTTCGAGCTTGAAGATACCACACTGAGCTTCACCGATGACGCGCTCAGCGCCATCGCGAAACGCGCAATACTGCGCAAGACAGGCGCGCGGGGTCTGCGGTCGATCCTCGAAGATATCCTGCTTGATACGATGTTCGAATTACCTGGCCTTGACAGTGTAACTGAGGTTGTCGTCAACGAAGAAGCGGTTAATTCTGATTCGAAACCGTTGATGATTCACGCAGAAGCCAAAAAAGAATCTGCGACAGCGGGCTGAAATATAGGGCCTTTACTGGGTTCACAGGGCGGGGGTTTCCCCCGCCTTTTTTCATTGAGGGATATCGCATGAAACGTATTCATTCAGGCGGGGCATTCGAGTCCAAGATCGGTTATTGCCGGGCGGTCGTAGCGGGCGGCTGGGTGCATGTCGCCGGAACCGTAGGGCAGGGTGATACAGTAGTAGATCAATGCCATGACGCGCTGGGTATTATCCACAAAGCGCTGCAAGAAGCGGGGGCCGCATGGAAAGACGTCGTGCGCGTGACCTACATGCTTCCCGACCGGACCGAGTTTGAACCCTGCTGGCCGGTGCTAGCAGAGACTTTCGGCGCGCACCCACCTGTGGCGACGATGATCGAATGCGGATTGGTTGACCCGAAATATCGAATCGAAATCGAAGTAACGGCGTTTATTGGCCGCTAAGGAGCATCAGCTGTCCCGATGATCAACACACACTGAAGACTGCGCACCTCCGGACCTTTCTATTGCCATGAATTCAAATCTTGCTTGTGTCGTAGAACTACTTGCCTAACATCTTCCAAATACGCGGCATTTTTCCTTGTTCTATAGATCTGCCTTTTACAAAGAGCGTATCCGCTAACTATGCAATACGACGCAGCAGCGTATCAGATGATCTGGTGCCAAATTTTGCCCCCCTGCTACAATGCGTACTTTTGGGATATATTCATCCCGTTCTTGCGCCGATGCGCGAAAAGGCGCGAAGGCCATGAGAAAGACGCAGTCGAAGAAAGCTAGAGCGTAGACAGCTTGAGCATTGCAGGTCTTTTTCAAAACAATATCGCATCTGGTTGGCACTTCTTGTCGATAAAATTGCGACGACAGGGCCGAAGTATACATGGAGGTGCGCTCCTCTGCGCGCTGGACGTTGCAGGGGATCGGCGCCATAACGTCTTCCAAACCATCCGGAGGCTCTTATGGGTTTTTTCAACACTCTCAAACGCTCGGTAACGTGGTGGAACGGTCAAACGCTCAACACCCAGCTTTTTACTTGGCGCAAAGGTGAGAAAGTCGGTGAAGACAGCCAGGGCAACATTTATTACCGCAATGCTGACGACAGCCGCCGCTGGGTTATTTTCAACGGCGAGGCCGAGGCGACACGGGTAAATCCGGATTGGCATGGCTGGCTGCACCACACGTGGGATGAGCCACCGACCGACAAGCCATTGATCCACAAGGCGTGGGAAAAACCGCATCAGGAAAACCAGACGGGCACCCCACTGGCCTACGCGCCGTCGGGGTCAATCCGACGTGCTGACCCAGCGGATCGCGGCGACTACGAGGCATGGCGCCCGGAATAGGCGCGTAGCGATGGCCTCTCAGCTTACAGAAACGGTGGTTGGCGGTGTCGTTCTTGCGGCAGCGGTGGGATTTGCCGTTTACGCTGGTCAGGTTGCCGGGCTGCGTGGTGACAGGGCCAACTATTCTTTGATGGCAAGTTTTCGGAGCCTCGAAGGGGTCGGTGTGGGCACCGATATACGCCTTGCCGGCGTATTGGTCGGCACGGTTGATACCGTCACCCTCAATCCGAAAACCTATCGTGCCGACACCGTCCTGCAGATTGAGGCCACGACGCAGATACCTGACGACAGCGCGGTGATCGTGGCTTCCGAAGGATTGCTGGGCGGTAATTTCATTGAAATCATGCCCGGTGGTTCGGCGGCGTATTTTAACCCCGGTGATACTGTGGTCGATACCCAAGGGGCCGTCAGCCTCATTTCATTGCTGCTGAAATTCGTCGGTGGTCAAGGTGAGAAATGATGCGTAACATTCTAATATGTATCGCTTTGATAGCGACTGGTGCTTCGGCGCAGACTGTCGCGTCCGGACCCGGTGCCGTTTTGCGAATGCTCGACAAAACATCCGGTCATACCAAGGATATCGAATTGCGCACCGGACAAGGCAGTCGCGTTGGCAGTTTGCAGATCACCTTGCGCGATTGCCGCTATCCGGCGGGGAATCCGGCAGGCAATGCTTTTGCCGGGCTTGAGATTATCGAACCGGGAAAAGCCGGGGTTCTGTTTTCCGGCTGGATGATTGCCTCTGCCCCAGCGCTCAGCGCATTGGAGCATCCACGTTATGATGTTTGGGTTCTGCGTTGTATGACGTCCTGAGGGGTCGCAATCCGAGGTGCCGTGAAGTCAGCGATCTGTGCGGTCGCCACGCTTAATTGCGCCTGATAGGCGGCACGGCTAATCTCCTGCCCGCCAAGTGACGCAAGATGCTCCGTCAGGAATTGCGTGTCAAACAGGGTAAAGCCTCCGGCGTTCAAGCGGTCGACCAGACAGGCGAGCGCGATTTTGGATGCGTTTGTGCGGCGGGAGAACATGCTTTCACCAAAGAACGCCGAACCCAGCGTGACTCCGTACACGCCGCCAATCAGTGTGTCGTTCTCCCAAAGTTCGAGCGAGTGTGCTTGGTTCCGTTCATGTAATGCATTGTAAAGACGTCTGATCTGTGGATTGATCCATGTATCCGCACGGTCTGCACAGCCATCGACAACGCCTGTGAAATCGCGATTGATGGTGACGTCCCATGTGCAGCGCCGCATCGCCCGTGCAAGTGATCTGGAAATGCGAAAACCATCAAGCGGCATCACACCGCGGCGGCGCGGGTCGACCCAGAAAATATCCGGGTCGTCGCGATGTTCGGCCATTGGAAAAATGCCGATGCTGTAACCATGAAGCAGCAGTTCCGGCGTGATCGTTTCGGACATCAGCCTAGATTGGTTTCGAGCCAGTGCTCAAGCCAATGGATGTTGTAGTTCCCCGACAGGATTTCCGGCTCTTTCAAGAGGGCATGAAAAAGCGGAACCGTCGTATCGACGCCGTCTACGATCAACTCACCAAGCGCACGACCTAAACGCGCCAGCGCCTCTGGTCGGTCACGGCCATGCACGATCAGCTTGCCGATCAGGCTGTCGTAGTAGGGCGGAATAGAATAACCGTCATAGAGCGCACTATCCATCCGCACGCCAAGCCCACCCGGTGCGTGATATTGAGTGATCCGGCCCGGGCACGGACGGAAATCGGGCAGTTTTTCGGCGTTGATGCGCACCTCGATAGCGTGGCCGTTGATCTTGAGATCGTCCTGGGTGAAGGACATGTCCAGCCCGGATGCCACGCGGATTTGTTCGCGCACCAAATCCACATCAAAGATGCTTTCGGTCACGGGGTGTTCGACTTGCAGGCGGGTATTCATCTCGATGAAATAGAATTCCCCATTTTCATAGAGGAATTCGATCGTGCCTGCGCCGATATAGCTGATGTTGGCCATGGCATCAGCACATACCTTGCCGATCCGCGCGCGTTCCGCCGGCGTGATCGACGGGCCGGGGGCTTCTTCAAAGACCTTCTGGTGACGGCGTTGCAGGGAACAATCACGTTCACCCAGATGCACCGCGCGGCCCTTGCCATCGCCAAAGACCTGAATTTCGATATGGCGCGGCGTCGTCAGATATTTCTCGATATAGACTTCGTCGTTGCCAAAGTTGGATTTGCCTTCGGCGCGGGCGGTCTGGAACGCTTTTTCCATATCCTTGGCAGATTTGGCGACCTTCATGCCCTTGCCGCCGCCACCGGCCGTCGCCTTGATGATGACCGGATACCCGATTTCTTCGCCGATGCGTTGTGCATCCTCAAGCGTTGGGACGCCGCCGTCGGATCCCGGCACACACGGGACACCAAGCGCCTTCATGGTATCCTTTGCGGTAATCTTGTCGCCCATGACGCGGATGTGTTCGGCCGTTGGGCCGATGAAGGTCAGGCCGTGATCTTCGACGACCTGCACAAAGCCAGCGTTCTCAGACAAGAAGCCGTAGCCGGGATGGATCGCTTCGGCCCCCGTAATCTCGCAGGCGGCGATGATGGCGGGGATGGACAGGTAGGACAGCTGACTGGATGGTGGGCCGATGCACACGCTTTCATCAGCCATACGCACATGCATTGCGTCACTATCTGCCGTTGAATGAACCGCGACCGAGCGGATACCCATTTCGCGGGCGGCCCGGATAACGCGCAGGGCAATTTCCCCGCGGTTGGCGATCAGGATCTTGTTGAACATGGTGGGCGCTCTCTATTCAAGGATCACGAGCGGCGCGCCAAATTCGACCGCGGCACCATCATCGACCAGAATGCGTTTTACGGTCCCTGCGCGGGGGGCGGGAATATGGTTCATCGTCTTCATTGCTTCGACGATCAGCAGCGTATCACCTTCGGCCACTTGGGCACCAACGCTGATGAAGGATGGC
>Ga0115567_10005380_pt1 | contig 12413 bp, 10 predicted proteins | sample COGITO_mtgs_1204_2_FD_88679 | JGI IMG/M metagenome (GOLD analysis project Ga0115567, IMG submission 88679) | Pelagic marine microbial communities from North Sea - COGITO_mtgs_120412 | ecosystem: Environmental > Aquatic > Marine > Epipelagic | place: Germany:Helgoland, sampling site Kabeltonne...
GGCATCGACGGCCTCAATCCGCTGTACAACATCGAAATGGCAATGACTCGCCAACCCGCTGGCGATCCCGAGTTCAGGGTGCAGCCGAGGGAGTCGGAACGAATCAGCCTGGAGCAGGCCATCAAAGCCTATACCCGGGACGCGGCTTATCAGCTGCGGCTGGAGGATGAAATTGGTTCTCTGGAGGCGGGTAAGCAGGCTGATCTGGTGGTGCTGAGCGACAACCTGTTTGAGATGGATACCTACGATATCCACAACGCGCACGTCACCATGACCATGGTGAACGGCAAGGTGGTTTATATACAGGAGCCCTAACGGTTTTGCAGACGTTCAGGTAACGACTTCGAAACAAATTCAGTGAGTCGTTGCCGTGAAGTTGGCGGCCCGGGCCGGAGGGAAATGGCCCGGCAAATAGTGCCGGGCCATAATTGCATCAGGCAGCCTGACTGTCGTCAGCGGCGGCTGACTCTGCGCCATTGTGTTCCAGCGCATCTGTGCCAATGGCGATCCGTCGAGGTTTCATGGCCTCTGGAATCTGCTTCACCAGCTGAATGTTCAGCAGACCGTTTTCCAGCGCAGCGCCAGTGACTTCCACGTGCTCTGCCAGGTTGAACTTGCGCTCGAAAGCGCGGTTGGCAATGCCGCGGTGCAGGTATCTGCGCTCGCCTTCTTCGTCCTTGCGGCCACTGACGGTCAGTACACCTCCCTCGACATGAATATCCAGTTCGCTGAGTTTAAAACCCGCCACAGCCAGGGTGATGGCATAGCGTGATTCGTCCAGCGACTCGATATTGTAGGGTGGGTAGCCCGAGCCTGCGGCGTCGCTGCGAAAAGCGGCATCGAGTAGATTGGCCATGCGGTCGAAGCCGACACTGTTTCGGTACAGGGGGGTAAAATCGATTGTGTTCATCACATATTCTCCTAAAGAAGCAACACGTTTTCATAATAGAAAGTTGTCGCAGGTCGCTCTGTGTAAGACGCGCCCCGACAGTATTCTATGTAGTGTCCCGACTTCAGATTTCAAGCCCCGCCGGGCGATATTTCAACCGGCGATTGGGAGTTCCGCCGAAAATGTGCCACAGTGAGAGACAGCCTTGCGTAATTGTTAAGCCCCCGGGAGGAACCAATGTTGTTGTCTCTGCTTATCGCCATCGCCGTACTGGCGGCGCTGTTGTATTACCGCGTCACCCTGGTCGCCGGTTCGACCGTGCTGGTACTGGTGTTATTTGTCCTCACTTTGTTCGAATCCGCCATGTGGTGGATTCTGCTGCCGGTACTGGCAGTGGTTGTCGTACTCAATTACACGCCTTTGCGCCTGAAGCTGCTGAGCCGTCCCGTTTACGGTTTGCTGCAAAAGGCCATGCCGCCGATGAGTTCTACCGAACGGGAGGCACTGGAAGCCGGTACCACCTGGTGGGAAAAAGACCTTTTCAGCGGACAGCCGGACTGGTCCAAGTTCCGGGCCATTTCGTCGCCCACGCTCACCGAGGCCGAGCAGTCTTTCCTGGACAACGAAGTGGAAACCCTGTGCGGCATGATCGACGAATGGGAGGTCCACAAGCGACAGGACTTGAGTGAGGAAACCTGGAATTACCTCAAACAGCAGGGCTTTCTCGGCCTGATTATTCCCGAACAGTACGGCGGCAGGCATTTCAGTGCGTATGCCCAGAGCCGGGTGATGAGCAAAATTGCCAGCCGCTCGATCACCGGAGCGGTGACAGCGATGGTGCCCAACTCGCTGGGACCGGGCGAGCTGCTGATGAAATACGGCACCGAGGAGCAAAAACAGCACTGGTTGCCGGGGCTTGCCAGCGGCGAGGAAATTCCCTGTTTTGGACTGACCGGGCCCGAGGTCGGTTCCGACGCCGGTGCGATCCCCGACGTCGGAATTGTCTGTCGCGGCGAACACGAAGGTAATGAGGTTCTCGGCCTGCGGCTGACATTCCGCAAGCGCTGGATTACTCTGGCCCCTGTGGCGACGGTAGTCGGCCTGGCTTTCAAACTGAAAGACCCCGACGGCCTGTTGGGCGATGCCGACAAACAGGATTACGGGATAACCTGCGCTCTGCTGCCGGCCAGTCATCCGGGGGTGGAGATCGGTACGCGGCACAACCCGGGCACACCGTTTATGAACGGGCCGGTGTTGGGCAAAGACGTATTTATTCCCATCGACTGGATTATCGGTGGCGCGGATATGGCCGGCAGAGGCTGGCGCATGCTGATTGAGTGTCTCGGGATCGGACGGGGTATTTCGCTACCGGCCCTGGCAACCGCCAGCGGCGAGATGAATTATCTCACCGTGGGTGCTTTTTCACGCATTCGCCGACAGTTCAATACCGAGGTGGGTAAGTTCGAGGGCGTGCAGGAGGCGACGTCAAATATCGCGGCTACCGCATTTACCCTGGAGGCCATGCGCGAACTGGTTACCCGCAGCCTGGCAGATGGTGCTCCGTCGGTAGTGACAGCGATGGCCAAGTATCACGCCACGGAATTGATGCGCACCAGCGTCAATCTCGGCATGGATGTGGTGTCCGGGCGCGCGATTCAGATGGGGCCGCGCAACTTTATGGCCTTTGCCTACCGTGGAATCCCGGTGGCCATCACCGTCGAGGGGGCCAATATTCTGACCCGCTCCCTGATGATTTTTGGTCAGGGCGCGATGCGCTGCCACCCCTATCTGTTCGATGAAATGCAAACTCTGCAGGAAGCGGATTCGGAGGCGGGGGTGCGGGCCTTTGATCCGCTGTTTATGCAGCATATGGGGCATGTATTTTCCAATATCACGCGACTCAAGCTGTTCTCGTTTACGGCCTCCCGTTTCAGTCCCACACCTGCGGGCGTCGATGAACTCGGCAAACGCTGGTATCAGCACATCAATCATATGAGCGCTGCACTGGCGGTGTGCGCCGATGTGGCCCTGGGTGTGTTGGGTGGCGACCTCAAGCGGCGGGAACTGCTCTCTGCGCGTCTTGGCGACGTTCACAGTCAATTGTTCATCGCCTGCAGTGTGCTCAAATTCCGGGAGAGTCAGCAACCCGGCGTGGCAATGGATGCCCACGCCGACTTTGCGCTTGCCCAGGCCCTGTTCAAGGCCCAGACCGCGCTGTTGGCCTTTGTTGAAAATTTCCCGGTGCGCTGGCTCGGCTGCCTGCTGCGTATTGTGTGTTTACCCCTCGGGCGTATCCACGCGGGGCCGAGCGACGAACAGATACGCCATCTGGGTGATCTGATCATGGAGCCCAATCCAGTGCGAGCGCTGCTGGCTTCCCGGGTTTACGTCCCCAATGACCCGGAGGACGCGGTCGGTCGGGTGGAGCGAACTTATCAGACCCTGCTGCAGGTAGATGATACCTGGCAGCGCTTCAATCGCGCCTGGAGCAAGGGCGAAGTGGCAGGTGAAAGTCTCGAAGCGGCGCTGGCCGATGCTGTCGCCAAGGAAGTGATCAGCGAAGAGGCTGCCGCCGGCATCACACAATACGACGCCCTGCGTTTCGATTGTGTGCTGACCGATGACTTCGAGAAGCTATAGCGGACGCTCCGGGCGAAGCGATAAATTAGCTGGCGGAGGCCGTCTCCGTCGGCATTTTCAAACGGGTCAGGATCGCGGCTGCAATAAGCAAGAGGACGCAGTACAGCCAGAATGCGCTGCTGTAACTGCCGGACCGGTCGTAAAGGTAGCCGGTAACGACAAAACTTGGCATCACCAGCAGGGTGATGAGTGGATTCATCAATCCCATTACCCTGCCGTAGCTGGTGACTCCGAATACAACCGCCAGTAAAGCGCCCCACACCGGCAGCATTCCCCCGGCTGCGAGTCCGATCAGGGCACAGGCCAGCAGCGTGATGGAATAGACCGGTTCGAGCAGCAGAATGCCAAGGCCGATGAATACCAGCGCTATCGCAATCCACAGCCCCAGCCGCAGGCTGATTTTATCGGCGGCCATACCAAACAGAATTTTCCCCAGCAGGCCGAAGCCGGCAATAACTGTCATCAGCGCGCTGGCTGCCTCCAGGCTGATTCCCGTACCCTGGGCATACGGCACCAGGTTAGCCATCAGGGCAGAGTACACGCTGAATAACAGACCTATTGCCAGGCCGATACTCCAGTATGCGGGATGGCGAATAATTTCGTTGAGCTGGATCGCAGGGGGCGGAGTGGTTTCGGTGGAATCGGGCGTCACGCCATCGGGGTGCAAGCCCAGGTCAGAAGGGCGGCTCCTGATCACCAGAACCATCAGTGGAAGCGCGATCACAGCCACGACGATGGCCAGATACTCCAGGGCGGCACGCCAGCCAGCCTGGGCTATCCAGTCGCCCAGCAACACCGGCAGCAGCAGGCCGCCCACCGAGGTGCCCACCGCGGCGATGCCCAGGGCGCGACCTCTTTTGCTGCTGAACCAGCGTGAGATGGTCGTGGAACCCACCAATGGTCCCAGTAGCAAGCTGCTGAAACTCACCGACACCCCGAACACCACGATGAACTGCCAGATACTCTGGCTGAGTGACATGAGGTAAAGTCCGGTGGCAAAGATCAGCGCTCCACCGGCCATTAGCAAGCGAGTGGAGATCCGGTCCGCCAATGAGCCGATCACCGGCGAAATAACCAGGCCGATAATGGTCGTGGCGGTCATGCCGAGATTAACCTGCGCTCTGGTGGCGTCGAAGGCTTCCTGTAGTGGCACCATGAACAGACCAAAAGAATAGGTCATGAATCCGGTAATAAAGAGCTGGGCGATGAATACGCCACCAACGATACGCCAACCGTAGAACATAAGGCACACAATCCTGGTTCGGGAAACAGTGTGTACTATATCTCAGGGGCAAGGCTGGCCGAGGTCCGATAGGGGCGGTAATCCGTCTGACTCGAGGATACCGGCAGCTGGTTCAGGAAGTCGTATCAATCGAGCCCGGTCGGTAGTTGGAATGTGGGGTATTTCGGCAGGTCAAAATGGTCAGGCGCTGCTAGGCTTGTTCTACCGCCAACCCATTTCGGGTGCCCAGTTGCAGTTGCAGTTGCAGGTGCCGGGGCCGGGGCCTCCAATGAGGAACAGCCATGACGACTCTACAGGAAAGTTACCCCTATTATCTGGCCAACAGGGCACAGACCCCCAATACCGACCTGGTGGTGACCGACAAATACAGCGGCGAGGTGGCAACCCGGGTGGCGTTGGCCGATAGCGCGGCGATTGATGCCGGGATTGCAGCCGCAGTCAAAGCTGCGGCCCCCATGGCGCGAATGGCAGCCTACGAGCGTCAGGAGGTGCTCAGCCACTGTGTGGCGCGTTTCAGGGAGCGTTTTGAAGAGTTGGCCTTCGCTCTGTGCATAGAAGCCGGCAAGCCGATCAAGGACGCCCGTGGCGAAGTGACTCGCCTGATTGATACCTTCCGTATTGCCGCGGAGGAGTCGACCCGGCTGAAAGGAGAACTGCAAACGCTGGATATTTCTCCCCGCGCCCGGGGGTACAGGGGGATGTGGAAACGCGTCCCAATAGGACCCTGCTCGTTTATCTCTCCTTTCAACTTTCCACTGAACCTCGCGGCGCACAAAATCGCCCCGGCCCTGGCCGTGGGCTGTCCTTTCGTGTTAAAGCCCGCCTCCCGCACCCCCCTGGGGGCCCTGATTATGGGAGAGGTCATGGCAGAAACCGATTTGCCTGTGGGCGCGTTTTCTATCCTGCCTTGCTCGCGAGATAGCGCCGAGCTGTTTACGGTGGATGACCGGCTCAAGTTGCTGTCCTTTACCGGTTCGCCAGATGTGGGCTGGGACCTGAAAGCTCGCTGTGGCAAGAAAAAAGTGGTTCTGGAACTCGGCGGGAATGCCGCAGTTATCGTGGATCGGGATGCCGACATCGAAGACGCGGTAGAGCGCATTGTTTTTGGAGCGTTCTACCAGTCTGGCCAATCCTGTATCGGTGTGCAGCGTGTCATCATTCACGCCTCCATCTACGATGAGGTCAAAGCACAGCTGGTGGCGAAAACAACCGCCCTGGTAGCGGGAGACCCACGCAGTGAGGAGACGTTCATTGGGCCAATGATCTCCGAAAGTGAAGCTGTTCGTCTTGAGGAGTGGATTCGGGAGGCGCTTGGCGCCGGAGCACAATTACTGTGCGGTGGCCAGCGCGATGGTGCCATGCTGCAAGCAACCCTGTTGGAAGGAGTCAGCCGCAGCTGCAATGCCTATGCCAGGGAGGCATTTGGGCCACTGGCTATACTGTCCTCATTCACTGATTTCGATGCGGCACTGGCAGAAGTGAACGATTCCAGGTTTGGCCTGCAGGCCGGTTTGTTCACCCGGGATTTCTATAAAATCCAGCAGGCCTGGGACGAGTTGGACGTGGGTGGAGTGGTCGTAGGGGATGTGCCATCCTATCGGGTCGACAACATGCCCTACGGCGGTGTGAAGGATTCGGGCCTGGGCCGCGAGGGGATACTGTTTGCCATGGAGGATATGACAGAGATCCGCAACCTGGTCATTCGCATGCCCTGAAGGGGGGCTCAGAAGCTTGTCGGTACCCGCAAGGTCAGCTGCACATCAGAGGCCGCTTCGGTGGCGCCTATGGCAATGGACAGATTCCAGCTTCGAGTCGCCGAAGTGGCATAGGAGACACCCAGCAGAAAAGAGCCGACCTGGGTGCGTTCAAACAGTGAATCCAGGCCGTTGTCGTTCTCGACCTTCGACTTGAACACGGTGTTGTGCTCGTAGCCCAGGCTGAACGAGGTTTTCTGGTTGATGGCAAAGCCCATGCCCATGCTGAGACCGACCGCGTCGCCGGGGTCCACCTTACCCTGCTCACCACCGGGGTCGCGTTCAATATTCCAGAAATAGCTCAGACTGCCGTACAGCACCGCAGGTGCGGTGCTGTACACCATAGTGACACTGGGTTGTACACCCCAGAATCCCGAGCCGGTCGGTTGTTCGAGAAAGACTTCAGTCAGGCGCACGCCGTCGTCACTGAAGATGGTGCCGCGATCGATATCAAAAGGGCCGTCACCGGTGTCGCTTTTAATCCGCAGGCTGCCGATGAAAATAGGCCCGCCGGTTCCGCCACTGTTGAATTGATAACGAGCGGACACCTCGGCGTCGCCCAGGCCGCTACCGTCTGTGTCCGAGATGAAATCTGCCGAGGAGCCATCGAGGATATCGCGCTGGCGAATGGCCTCATCGCGATAGATGTAGGGCAGGTAAATTTCCGCCTCAAAGCGGCCGCCGAAACCGTGGCGCGCTGAAAGTCCGGCGACATAGGAATCGCGCTGAACCTGGGAGACATTGATCAGACCCACCACCAGGGCCGGTAAAATGGTGAACCCCTCAATGGCCACTGCTGTCGAGGAAGAGTGGGAGTAGGTAAAGGACGGCTCGATAACGGTTCGTCCCGCCGGTGTCAGAACCCCCCGCACGCCGCGGTCACTGAACACGACAGCTGGTGTTTGCTGCTCCTCTGGCGCTTCTCCCACGGGTTGTTCGACCGGGTCCGGCGACTGCGCGAATGAAGGAAGCGTCACACTTAGCAGTAGGGCGAGTGAGGCGCCCGCGCGAAGTCCGGTCCGATCCGTCATAGTCCACTCCCTGTTGTTATTCGGACACCATCCTTCCAGCGCAAGCTGTGTATTTCGACGATAAACGTCATGCACTTCGCCTCGCGGACGAGGTGCAAAAGTGGTCAGGGATTGAGTGAATCAATCGACGTCGAATCAACCAGTTTGCGTATCATGGTGCCTCGCAGTGCGTCAGTACCAAAAATATCCAGATTGATTAGAGTCAAGTTCTCGATGTGTTGATTGTCAAGTGCGTTCTGGATCAGGGTGGGGAAACTGGCGCGACCGAGTGTATTGGTGAGGCCGCTGGTCATACCGCTATATTCGGGCAAGGCCTGCAGGTTGGTTACGCTCTGTGACGCTGAAGTGAACGCGGTCGCTGCAGGTGGGTCAATGAGATTGAACATAGGGATGATAACGCTGATATCGGACAGGGCCTCTCCGTTGAGGTGGGTTACACGATCGAAACTGAAAGAAAATCGCAGGCCGTCGGGGCCGACAAAACCGCCGCGCAAAACGGCCAGTTCTGCGCGAGTCAGCGGAGTGCCAATAACTGTCGCCGGAGTGTTGTTTGACTTCCCGGCAAACCCGGGTAGAGGTTGCGAATCCGCTTGAGCCAGGGGCCAGCACGCGAACAGCAGACACCATGTCCAATCCTTGCTAATAGTCATGGGCGCGAACCGGGAGGCTCAGGGTGAATTCGGCCAGGGTTTTACGTGAAATGGATTGATCCAGAGGCAACGCTTCATAGCGCTCCCAGTCCACTGTCTGATTGAAGTGTTTCTGAGCAATGGACATGCGGTTGTGGACCACAAAGAAGATGCCGTTCCACATGGCTTCAAACTCCTCACGGCCCAGAGTCCGGATGCCCAGTGCCGGGTCGCCGAGAATCACCGTGCTCTCATCCACGGCTTTCACCACAACAAAATGTGAATAGCCATTGGTATCGATGAGAGCGATGGCCGGGATGGCCACTTCCTGCAGTTTGGCGATCTCGATCCGAAAGCCATCCGCCTTGTAACCCTGCTGTTCCAGGTAGCGTTTCATATCCAGCAGGGAAAAGCCCTTCTCGCGAATTTTTTCCTGATCGCCGGTCTCGTACATCTCAATAAATATGTCCCGCTCTGTTCGGGGTTGTTCGAGATGGTACGTGAGGAGGGTGGCGATCGCGGCGGACCCACAGCTGAAATCCAGGGCCTGCGGTACCACGCGCTCGAATTTCCGCTCCTGAAAACTCGCAACCGCCACGGTAAAGACGGCGCCGCCTGGTCCTGGGAGGTTGACCGCCCCCGCTTGCGCCTCCAGCGGGATGGAGAAAAGCAGTGTCGCGGCCACGCCAGCGATGGACGTTCGACAGTGGTGCAGACTCATGGTTGCAGATTGACGTTGATCAGCGTGGTGTTCTGAATCACAACGTGATTTCCCGAGTTCTGAACCGAAAACACCAGGCCAGCAGCATTGTTAAAAGCACCGGATTCGACCCGGTTGGTTCCCGTGCTTTGTGAGTTCAGTGAGTTGTTGCTGATGGAGGCATCGGCGCGCACATCACCGAGTTGTAGCACCAGCTCATCAATGTTCAGGCCTTGGCGGCCGCGCTGTTGATCGAGTTCGGCGGCATTTATCGCATGGTCTGTAAAGATCAAACCCGGCACTGGCGGAGCCGGTTGCGCGAAGAGTGCGCAGGGTAAAACGCTCAGGCACAGCACCGTACCGACCTGTTCGAGGTATTTTGGCATGGCAGACTCCTTGCCCTTTTCGGGCTGCCGCAGCCAGACGAGCGGCGACTGGAACCAGCCCAGTCGCCGCTATCGCTGCATCGACACAAACGCGGGGTTTAAGCGGGCCGTTTGCTATTGGGCTCCGCCGCCACCTCCAAAGCCCAGCTCAGATTGCACGCTGACATTTTGCTGGATCTGGCTGTTGGCCACGCCGTTCTGAGCGATGCCCGTGATGCCAGACAGGCCTACTCCCGAGCCGGCGATGCCGTTGGCGGAGTCGTAACTGGTGGCTAGTTCGCCGCCACCCAGAGTCATAGAGTTATCGGTGACCGTTGCCTCCAGGTCGGCCATGTTGAGTGCCAGTGATACATCGATTGTAGTGTTGCCGGAATTCACGGTGTCATTATTTCCGGAGTTTGTGACAGTGGTTTCCGAATTGAGCGAATTGCTGATGGATTCGCTGATGTTGCCGGAGTTATTCAAACTCTCGTTAATGACCTCGGTTGACACCAGTGACTCGTCGATATTGCCCGAATTGTTAAAGGACTCGTCTGTATTGAACGAATTGCTATTGGAAATATCGTCGTTGCCGGAGTCGTTGTAACTACTGTCGGAGTTGTCGAGAATACTTAAGGTACTGTCCTCATTGTAGGAGTTATTGGTGCTGGCATTGAGATTTTCACTACCGCTGAGAGAAAGATCTTCATTGCCGGAGTTCATTTGCGCGTTGTTGGTGTTGAACACATTGTTCTGCGATTCATTGAGGTTGTCCGAGTTGTTACTGCTCTCATTCAGGTTGTAGGAGTTGATCTGGGCGTTGATTGAGTTGTCACTCAAATTGTTGTCACTCAGTGACCCGGTTATGGTGGCAGCAGAGGACTCTTCATTCGCTGAGGCTGCATTGTTCATCGCCTCTGAGGTGGCAGCAGCGTCCTGAGTGCCTGCTGTCGTAGTGGTGGTGTTGGTGGGGTTGCCCCAGGCCAATCCAGTCGAAGTGGCCAGGACAAGAGCGCAAAAAAGTGGTGTGCGTTTCATGATGTTCTCCTTTTCTTGCACGGTCTATTGCAGGTTAAGCGTGGATTGTACAGATACGTTTTGCTGTATCAGACTGTTCGCTCCCCCGTTCTGGCCTACGAGTGTAATTCCGGCGACATCACTCAAAGAACCATCCGAAATGGTATTGTTTGAGGTGTAGCTGGAGCCCATTTCAATTGGCATCATGTTGTTGCTGACTGTCCCGGACAGGGTCGCAACGCTGACAATGGCGTCCACATTCAGACTGAAATTACCGGAGTCGGTAACGGTGGTGTTGCCGGAGTCCGCAATGCTGGAAGTGGTGTTGCCCACGTTGTCCATAGTGTATGTCTGGTTCAGGCTGTCGTTGGTGCTGGCATCGTAATCGCTGCTGACATCCGCGTTGTAGCTGGCATTGTTGCTGTCGTTGGTACTTGCGTTGAGGTTGCCAACGTTGTCGTTGGATTCAGTCAGATTGTCACTGCCGTTGGTGCTGTTGTCGGTATTGGTCTCCCCGTCAAAGTTATACACCAGGTTGCCGGAATCGTTGTAGCTCTCATCGCTGTTGTAGGAGTCCGTTATGGTTTCCAACAGGTTGTTGGAGTCAGTCGCGCTGTTGTCCATATTGTCGGCATTGTCTACCGTGAGGGCAAAATTTCCGGAATCGTTGTAACTGGCGTTGGTGTTTTCCGAACCGTTGATGCTGTTGTCCGAATTGTCGCTCATGTCGTTCATGTTGGCGGTATCAGTGACTGACAGCGCTGACGACAGTTCATTCGCGGAGGCCCCTCCACTGTCTGCGGTGGATGATGCGGTGGCTGTTTGGGCCTCTGCCGACTCGGCTGTGTTGGTTGGGTTGGCGCTGGCAATAAACGGCAAGCTCATGCCTGCAACCAGCGTTGTTAGCAGTAGTTTTTTCATGGTTCAGTCTCCATCTTCCATTGTTTGACGTTATGTCCTTCAACAAAGCCTTAACGGTTCTTTTTGTAACACTCTTGGTCGGTGCCAACTGGCTGTAATAGTAATTAAGGAAACCTGAACGCCCATCCCTCCTTTGATGGCTTGCTGTCAGTTCCGGGTCTGATACAACATTCGACCCCCCGGTCAATATGCGCTGTCAGCGCTCGAAAATTGTCAGGTGGGGACATGGCACGCGCGAGCAAAAGCTCAAAGGATGCGGTTCCCCCCGGACACCGTAGGGAAGAATAGCAGTGCGTTTTGGAACTGAAGGGCTGTTTTGAGACTGTTTAGCTGTATAAAAAGTGATCGATATAGAAGAAAAATCTATTTCCTTCAAAGCGGGTATTAAAAGGCAGTGTGTTAGTCAAAAACAGATGAAAAAGCCGGTCTAATGCTGGTGATTACTAGTATTGGAACCGTGGAAGGCGTCGCACTGGTGCACCCCGGCGCAAGCCCTGGAGTGCCCCCACGCCGGTGCCAGCGCGACCGTGCCAGGGGCCCGTTGAGCCCCAGCGTCAGGGCGACAGAGGTGCGGGCACCGGCGATGCCCGCGAGTGCGATGGTCAGTGGCGCAGCGGTGGTGGAGGCTTGAACCGCAATGGTCGCCTTCCCGGAGGCGTTTTCTCGATCAGGTGCCGGTCTGCCCCAGGCGTTTACGCGCCGAGGACAGGATGAACAGGCCGAGACTGATCAGGGCCAGCGATGCAGGGGCGGGAACGGCGGTCACTGCGGGGGCAAATACGTCCCGGGTCACCAGCGACAATACCGAACTGCCGACCATGAAATCGCCCGTCAAAGCCTCCAGCGTGATGTTAAGAACGCCGGTATTTACCGCGGCCAGTGCCCCGAAGTCCAGGCTGCCGGACCACAGACCCAGGCCGGTTTCGAGATTCAAGGCGCCGACTGTGACCCGCGCGGATTCAAAATCTGCAGGGATTCCGAAGATGAGTTCAACCAGGCACTCCGCCATGCCCTCGCAGCTGGCTCGATCATCAAAAAGCTGTATCGCCAGTGTCCCACTCAGGACCGTGCCGGCAGTAAAATCCACATTGTCGTTCAGGTTGTGGGTGATGGTGCCCGTCTGGCCATGATTCAGATGCCGGATCCCGACTTCCGTATCGGTGATCAGACCCGCCTGAGCAGTCGCACCGAACAGCAGCCCCGCCGCCAACCCGCAACATCGCA
>Ga0115567_10005382_pt1 | contig 12412 bp, 4 predicted proteins | sample COGITO_mtgs_1204_2_FD_88679 | JGI IMG/M metagenome (GOLD analysis project Ga0115567, IMG submission 88679) | Pelagic marine microbial communities from North Sea - COGITO_mtgs_120412 | ecosystem: Environmental > Aquatic > Marine > Epipelagic | place: Germany:Helgoland, sampling site Kabeltonne...
AGCTCAACAGCGGGCAACAGGACTTCATTCGCCGCCGAGGCGCCTTTAACCGTGAACGTGTCGAGCAGCCCTTCCGCGTTCCCGAAGAAGACATGCCCGTCGAGCTTCTGCTTAAGGTCAAGACTGTAGCGTTTGCTCATGAGCGAAGTATTGGCAGTAGGCAGTGGCTTCTGGAAGGCGTAGCTGAGTTGTTGGAAAGTGCGGCCATAGTCGTTTGTGCGGGCGAATTGAATCCGTGCGTCTAACAGCGCATCGCGTCCAGAGCCATAGGCGCCGACATAGCGCACGTCCGACAGGCATGGGCCATGCGCCAGGTACGCGGTCTTCATCCCAGCAGCGGCAAGTTTGCGGTCGCCAAGATCATAGATGCTCAGCCAGTCACCGCCCCAGACCGCGTCGGTCCAAGTCCAAGGAGCGCCATCTTTGCCCTTTTGGGTGAGGGGCGCACGCACATCGCAGATTAGCACATCGGTCAGGCTCATATCCACATCGTAGGTGATCGCCTCCCCACCACAAGCCAGCGCCAACTGGTCCCAGCGCTGGTTGCCGCCGTAGCCGATCAGACAAAGCTGGGCATGGCTGGCAGATGGCAAGGTTCCGTAGAAGCCGTACGGGATTCGTAGCCGATAGCGGTTTGCCCCGGGCTGCGCCGGGATCATGGCAAACGCCCGGAGATAGGACCCCATAGCCCGGTGGTGCCAATTTTTGCTCAGTTGTACGTGAATTCCCGTTGGCGTGCCGTCGTCATTGCAGAGGATCGGGACCAGGCCAGTAATGTTTGCGATTCCGCGCAGATCAAGCAAGAACGGGATCGTCGCGGCCGTCTCGCCGTTGTAGTCGAAGGCAATGCCGAATTCATCGTAATCGGTAATCTTGACGTAGCCCTCTTCGAACGTCCGCTCTAGCCCTTCGACAGTGGCGACATGGCCGCCGAACTCCGGCTGATAATTGATCGGAAAACTTTGGCCACTGACGTACGTCACAGCCCCGGATACCTTATCAACCGCTGGCTCACTGGCCCCCATTGGACAATGCAGTATCAGACTCCGGGCTTCATTGAGTGCCCAAGCCGCCCCCTCTGCCTTGGTCTCCCAGTTCCCGGCCGCGCCTTTCAGCGCCAGACGAAACGTGGGATTAGCCCAGCCATGAGGAATGTCTTCCGCCGACATCACCCCAAAATTCTCTTCGAACCCAAGCCCCTCACGATTCGGAATTTCTCGCGGGTTCTCGTGATGCGCGAGGATCTCCTCTGCCGACAGGGCACGATTCCAAATCCGGACCTCATCGTATATCCCCTTTAGTGGCGTGGGCATGTGACTCACGCCATCCGGACGGGTTCCAATACGTAGCGCGCCAGTGCCTTTAACCCGCTTGCGGCCGACCTGCGTCTCGCCCTGCAAAATGCCATTCATGTAGAACCGCATCATGTCCCCATCGTAGGTGCCCACCAGATGCTTCCAGGCGCCAGGTGCGTCGCCTTCTCGGCTCTTGTGCCCCGTCACCCGCGCCTGATTATCCCGGCCCTTGCCAATATTCATGACGAAGTTAATCTCGAACGGTGAGTAAATGAAGCCGAAGCAACCCTCCTCCCATTCATTTTCGTTCTTGCCGATTACCCATTGATGGATCGTTTGATCGGCGAATTGCGTGGGTTCGTGAAGCCACATCTCCAACGTGAAGGTCTCGCTTTCCATGCCGTCCTGGTGCGGAAAAGTCACGTCCTGATCCATGATCATGTGTGCGGCACCGCTGACGCCATGGCCAACGCGACCGTCGGCGAATTCTACGATGGGGGTAACCTTGGCCGTCAGAGTTAGCGAGTCTGGCCAGGCGACCAGCTTGAGTTCCCCGCTACAGGTCAATAACTCCCCAGCGTCATTTCGCAGCGCCAGCCTTCTCAGGTCAAAGTGCTGGGCAACCTGGCCCGACTCCCACATCCAGGCCTGCTTCAAATCGGCAGTCTTAGCGCGATAAGGGACCCCATCGACAGTCACTTCCACGAGCAGCGACGCGGGCTCCAGCTTCGCCAAGCGGCTATCCCGAGCCACTGCGGCAGACTCGAAATCAACACCGTCAGTAAGAAGGCCAAAACGAGCGTGCTCCAACTTATCCAGATCCACAGTCAGGCCGTAGCCCTGGGCCTCGATAGCCAGGACCGGCGGCGTCGTGTCACCTTCCAGGCGCTTCCAGCCATTCAGCCAGTAGCCATACGTAAAACCGTCACGATCCATGCCATCCGCTTCCGAGTTTCCAGTAGGCCGCAAAGTGGTGCAGCCAGCGATCAGGATGACTAGCGCCAGGCCCGTTAGAATAGGGATTCGTCGTTTCATTTACAAAGTTTCTCAAGTGTCGTCCGGCCGTTAAAAGTGTCTAAATGGGATAAACCGGGATTGCCATCGACTAACTGCTGACCGCACAAATCGCCCAAATAAAACCGCTGCGTCATGCCCCCTTTGAAAGGCTACTTCGATTATCCTTCAGCCGATCCCAGAACATCCTCCGCGATCTCTGCACAGCCACCAGCCTGTGGCCAGGGATAAGTCCGGAAGCCCTCTTGGTCGCTCTTGCCCCAACTCGGCAGACTCCGTGCCCAAGCAATCAACTCTGCGGCCAAATCTGCGACGATCTCAGGCTCGTAACGCGAGCAGTCCGCAGTCTCGCTGGGATCCCGCGAGAGGTCAAAGAGCTCGGACTTACTCCCGCTCGCGTTCATCATTAGCTTCCAATTCCCCTTGCGCATGGCATAGCGCAGACTGAACTGAATATGCCGCCCCCAAGAGCCGAAGCGAAACTCCCAAAACAGCGCGCCATCTCTCTGCACCGAGTTTCCTAGAAACGCCTCGCTCATATCCTGGCCATCCAGCCCTGGCGGCGGCTCAATCCCAGCCATGCTACAGAACGTCGGCAGCAGATCCGTAGCGCTCATGATCGTATCATTATCGACCACATCCTTCGGAGTCCTTCCCGGCCACCGAGCGATGAACGGCATCCGAACGCCTCCTTCATAAAGACTGGCCTTGATCCCACGAAACGGGCCAGTGCGCCCAGCACCGCTGTTTGAGGTCCCGGTATCCCAGACCGGCGCCGGGCCATTGTCGCTGGTGAACACGATCACCGTATTGTCTGCCAGTCCCAAGTCATCCAGCCCATCCAGCAACCGTCCGATCTGGCGGTCCAAATTAGCAATCGCCGAGTAATACACGCACATCGCGCCGGAGTCCTTGTCCGAATCGCCACGAAACGGCGTCAGCTCCCGAAACTCCTCCATCTGCTCCGGCGATGGATCTAGCACACCATGCGGATCCATAAACCAGACATTCAGCAAGAACGGCTTTGTTGCGTTCCGCCCCTCGAGAAACTCAAGCGAGCGATTGACGATTGCTTCGGAGGACGTGTGCTGCGCTTGGACTTCGCCCTGATCGGTCCGCCAAAGCGGCTCACCTCGCATCGCGTTACAGGCCCAATTGTCGAAGCCATAGTCGCCAGCATCGGGTGCATCGGGATTGTTCTTGGCATTCCAAGCACCGCTCATGTGCCACTTACCAAAGTGCGCCGTCTCATAGCCAGCATCGCTCAACACCGATGCCAGATTGGGCGCTGTTGGCTCCAGCAAATTCTTCTGGCCAATGGCTTGATCCTCTGCTGCTTGGCCGTGAATCGCAAAATCGATGCCGTGGCGCGCCGGATACTGTCCGGTCATAAAGCCCACCCGCGAAGGCGAACAGACCGGAGAATTCACGTAGAAGTTAGTTACCCGAACCCCCTCACTAGCCAGCTTATCCAGCACGGGCGTCTGGATCTTATACCGCCCGAAGCAGGCGGAGTGCCCGAAGCACCCCAAGTCTTCCCAGCCCTGGTCATCCGTGAGTATAAATACAAAATTCGGTCTTTTCTGCGCCATGGTACAACTCCTTCTGGCAAGCGGGGTGTTAGCATTAGCTCTACACTAACGCGAACTTCGACCTTTCTCTCGCAAGTTGTACTTAACTCCTAAAAAGGACACCCTTATCGCCCAGGAGTCAACCTCTATCGGAGTCCCACATAGTTTCGGTGACGTTGGCCACGGTAGCGAGGCTGCCGTCAGAGCAAGTGAGGGTGTCATAGAACTTCGGGGCCTCCACATGGCCATCGCCAAACAGATAGTTTGCCGATAGTCCATGCACCCAATATCCGTCGAACTGCAAGTCCTCTAACCGATCCGCGCGATGATGGTCCTGCCAGCTGTTGCCCAGCAGATTGCCAGCGACGGCAGCAATAGCGCTGCAAGGATTGCAATGATCGTGATGACAACGAAAAGCGCGATGAGCGTAAACTTGTGCCGAGAATGCCGCCGAGCGGTTTTCATGCGATGGGTCTCCTCACTGACCACCGTCTCCACAGTTCAAGCTGGCCAATACAATCTCCTTTATCCCTGGCTTGGGGAAGGCTGCAATTCAGCAAAGACTAGATGAGTTTCCCGCATTGATTCAAGCCGTTGCAGCGAATAGGTTGCTGCCCATCTCCCCTGCCAAAATCCCAATATTCGGAAACAGCTGACAGATTATTAAAGCACATGCCTTCTGGCAAGCAGGTCTCACGGTATATGAATCTGCAAATGCGCACCTGCAAAGAACAACCTTGATCGAGTGGGAATCCATAGTAACGTCAACTGCGAGCAGGCAGCAATAGGTATGCCCCCAACGGCAACGAAGGAGTTTCCGCGTGACGATCTCAGAAACACCTAGAATCAGTCGACTGGATTTTACGCGAGCTGCCAGCGGGGGAACTGTCGCCACTGCCCTCTGCATCATACTTCTCCTTCTACTTACGTCCTGCGCGACTACAGGAGATCGCAATCCGGGACTAGAAGTCAGCGTCGAACACATTTCCGCCCCCGAGATTCAATTGTTCGCAAGTCGGGCAACGGTCAGAATCAGAATCGACAACGAAACAGCTGAGCCGGTCACACTTTCCGGTGGCGTCCATCACATTCGCATCAACGAGCGCCGAATCGGCAAAGCAATGGACAACGCAAACACCGTGATCCGGCCGTTTTCCTCAGTCACTCGACAACTTCCCCTGACCCTTAGCAATCTTGGTCTGATTCGCAGCACCCGTGCAACGATCGACCACAAAGAGGTCACCTACCGACTCGACAGCCAGCTCTCGATCAAGTCGTCGTCTGGTTTCAGAAAGTGCTCCCTGCGCCGCGAAGGCGAAGTCTCGCTGGATGAACTGATTCCAGCCCAGCCAACCGCACCCGGCTTAACACCGGTACTGATCACGCCTTAGCCACGCTGGGAGCCTTCTTGGTAGGCGCACCCGTCTGCTCACTGGCGGTGGTCGGGGGCGGTATCCGTTTCCGGTGGTCCGAGTATCCGAAAATCCTCTAATGGGTGGGGCGTTCTGCAGAATCCGCGTAGGTGAGAGCTGTGGCATGAATTCTGCATGGGGATGGCATGAGACCATCTATTGACATGAAAGGCGCGGCCGACCTGAGCGCCCCGTACGGCCAGTCAAACTGGCAAGTTGCCTGAACTCATGCTGGACCTCGCAACATTCGTTGGCAGCGCGGTTCTCTTCATGGGAGCACTTGGCGCGGCACTTGCTGCGGTTCTTGCAATTGCCAACAAGAAGCTGCATGTGGCGGACGATCCCCGCATCGAACAGGTCGATGAGTTGCTACCGCAAACCAACTGCGGCGCCTGTGGCAGCCCCGGTTGCCGCGCATTCGCCGAAGCCTGCGTCGATGGGGAGAAGAATCCCGGCCAGTGCACAGTCAACAGCAAAGACATGGCGGCTTTCATTGCGGAGATACTGGGCGTGGAACTCGGTCAGCAGGAGCGTCAAGTGGCCCGTCTGGCGTGTGCTGGAGGCAATCACGTCTCGCGCATGCGTGCCCGTTACAAGGGAGTTGAGAGCTGTCGCGCAGCGGTCGTCACCGGCGGTGGCGGAAAGTCCTGCGCCTGGGGCTGTTTAGGATTGGGAGATTGCGAGCGATCATGCGACTTCGGTGCCATCTATATGGATGAGCACGGACTGCCGGTCGTGATCGAGGAGAAATGCGTCGCCTGCAACGACTGCATCCTCGCCTGTCCGCTCCACCTTTTTTCACTGCAACCGGTCAGCCGCAAATTATGGGTCGCCTGCAAGAGCCTGGCGGAAGGTGACGATGCCCTCGCCGACTGTGAAGTTGCCTGCACCGGATGCGCACGCTGCGTCGCCGATGCACCGGAAGGGCTGATCAGTATCCGGGAAAACCTGGCCGTCATTGATTATACGAGAAACCAAATGGCCACACCACTGCCGACGCAGCGTTGCCCAACGGGCGCGATCGTCTGGCAGGAAAAGCAGAAAGTTGTTAAAGGGATGGCAGCAAAGCGCATCATCCGCAACGATCCCCTGCCCCTTGACGCCGACCAGCTTCAGTCACGCAACCAGCGATCTTACTCCGCATGAGCCCAAAGGAGAGAGCCCAAATGGCTTCTAAAAACAAGAATCCAAAATACCCAGGAATTCCCGTTGCAATGGACGGAAATTCAGCTGTGATCATGTGTGAACGGGAGTCCAGTGATGCGGCTGGTTCGTATCCTATTACCCCCTCAACCCAGATGGGGGAGTATTGGGCAGAAGAAACTGCCAAGGGACACATCAACACTGCGGGGCGGCCTCTGATCTTTGTCGAGCCCGAAGGTGAGCACGCCGCTGCAGGCGTCACCGCCGGCATGTCGATGAGCGGTCTGCGCGCCTCAAACTTTTCGTCAGGTCAGGGCATTGCCTACATGCATGAGTCGCTCTATGCGGCGGTTGGCAAGCGCTTGCCCTACATCCTTAACATCGGTTGTCGCGCCATCACCAAGAGCACGCTCAATGTGCACGCCGGGCACGACGATTATCATCTAATGGATGACACCGGTTTCATCCAGACAATGGCCAAGAACGCGCAGGAAGCAGCGGACCTCAACCTGATCACCCGCAAGATCGCCGAGCTGTCATTGACGCCCGGCGCGGTCGGCCAGGACGGCTTCCTGACCACACACCTCATCGAGACGCTCAAGGTTCCGGAGCGCGAGCTAATCGCGGAGTTCCTCGGGTTGGCGGAAGACATTATCGACACCCCAACGCCCGGCCAGGAACTCCTCTATGGCAAGACCCGGCGCCGCGTGCCCAAACTCTGGGATGTCGATAATCCCGTGCTGTCCGGTCCGGTGCAGAACCAGGACGCCTATATGCAATCCGTGGCTGGCCAGCGCCCATACTTCTTCGACCATGTCCGCGAAATCACCGACCAATGCATGGCCGAATACGCCGCACTGACCGGACGCAGCTACACTCGCGTCGCCACCTACAATTGTGACGATGCCGAATACATCGTGCTCGGCCAAGGCAGCTTGAACGGAACAGCCGAGGCCGTTGCCGACTACCTGCGTGAATCGCGTGGGCTCAAGGTCGGTGTTGTCAACATGACCATGTTTCGCCCCTTCCCAAGCGACCTTATTGGCAAGATTCTCAAGGGCCGCAAGGGCGTGGTTGTGCTCGAGCGGACCGACCAGCCGCTTGCCAGCGATCTGCCTCTGATCCGCGAAATCCGCGCCACTCTGACAAAGTGCTTGGAGAACGGCTTCGAAAAGTGCGCCCTCCCCTATCCAGATCTCGCAACCTACAACACTGTCCAGGACATGCCGCCGCTGTATTCAGGCTGCTTCGGGCTCGGGAGCCGCGACCTTCAGCCGGAAGGCGTTGTCGGTGCCATCGAGAACATGCTTGACGGCGGCGCCAAGAAAAAGTTCTTCTACTTGTCGATCGACTTCATTCGCAGTAAGCCATCGACTCCGAAGGCCAATATCTACCAGCAGGAGATTAAGGATCGCTACCCGACCGTGAAGGCGCTTGCGGTCAAGGGAAGTGAGAATCCGAACCTGCTGCCCCAAGGCGCGATCACAGTGCGCATTCACTCCGTCGGGGGCTGGGGGGCCATCACCACAGGGAAGAACCTTGCGATCACGCTCTATGAGCTACTTGGCTACGACATCAAGGCGAATCCTAAATATGGGTCTGAAAAGAAGGGCCAGCCAACCACTTATTACCTCTCGGCCGCACCCGAACCCATTCGCATCAATTGCGAGTATTACTTTGTCGATGCGGTGCTCTCCCCGGATCCGAACGTTTTCAGTCACTCGAATCCTGTCTTTGGCTTGAAACAGGGCGGTACGTTCATCATCCAGAGCGACCGCGAAACCGCGGAAGCCGTCTGGGAATCAATCCCTGAAAAGGGCCGAAAATACATTATTGCCAACGAGATCCGCGTCTTTTTCCTCGACGCGTTCAAGATCGCCCGGGAAGAAGCAACCGATCCCGAACTGCAGTTCCGCATGCAGGGCATCGCCTTCCAGGGCGCATTCTTTGCAGGTTCCACACTCATGAAGACGTCAGGTCTCACCGAAGCATCCCTGTTCGAGGCCATTCATCAACAGATCGAGAAGAAGTTCGGCTCCAAGGGCGCACGCGTCGTCGAGGACAACATTCGCGTCGTGCGTCGTGGCTTCGACGAAGTCACCGAGATCGTGGACAAGCCCGACGTAGCTGCGGCCCAAACCGGCATCCGCAAGGAAACCAACCTGCCGATGATGCTCAAACGCATCCCCGCCAGCGACGATCCCAAGACGGATATCCATCGCTACTGGGAACAAACCGGAAGCTTGTACGCCAGCGGAAAACCCAACGACAACCTTGCGGACCCGTTCAACGCGCTTGCCTTGATCCCGGCCAGTACCGGCGTCTTCCGCGACATGACGGTAATTCGCTTCAGTCACCCCGTCTGGGATCCCGAAAAATGCACGGCTTGCAGTGAATGCTTCACCGTCTGCCCGGACAGTGCAATTCCGGGATTGGTCAACAGCGTCAGCGATGTCTTCCAGGCAACCATCAAGCGTATTAAAAAACAAGGCCACGACGTCAAACTACTCCCCAAGGCACTACGCACTGTCGAAAACAAGATGCGGGACAACATCGGCGACTGGGACACGAACTCAATTGACACGGGTCCATTGCTTGACAGTGCCATCAGGCAGACGATTGCCGAAGCCAACGGCGAGGCCAAGGCGCTCGAAGAAGAGTTTGGCTGGTTCCGCGATGCAATGGCCGACTTCAAGTTCACCCTGACCAAGCCCTACTGGGCACAACGCGAAAAGTCCCAGCCCGGCAGCGGTGGGCTCTTCGCCATCACCGTCAACCCGTACACCTGTAAGGGCTGTATGCTGTGTGTAGATGTCTGTGACGACGACGCGCTGACGGTTGTCCAGCAAACTGAGGAAACAACAAAGACACTCAAGAAGGACTGGGACTTCTGGCTCGATCTGCCGAATACCTCACGCGACTTCATTCGCATCGACGATATCGACGAAAAAGTCGGCGCGCTCGAAACCATGCTGCTCGATAAATCAATCTACAGCTCGATGGTCTGCGGCGACGGTGCCTGCACGGGGTGCGGTGAAAAGAGCGTCCTTCACCTCTTCACCAGCACCATCACAGCGCTGATGCAGCCACGTGTGAAGAAGCAGGTGGCGCGAATCGATGAACTCATCGCAGCGCTCGAAGGCCGCATCCGTGCCAAGCTGGCTGAATCGGTTGACATCTCAGACCTGCCTGCCGTTGAGGGCGCGATCGCGGAAAGCAAGGGCCATGACCTGAAGCTCTCGACACTCGCCGAAAAGCTAGATGAGGGCAAGGCCGGCACCCCGATCGACCAGGAATGGCTGCAATGGGTCACCAGGCTTCTTGCCCAACTGCGCGACCTCAAGTGGCGCTATACCGAAGGCCAGACCAAGAAAGGTCGAGCCGCTCTCGGATTTTTGAACTCTACCGGCTGCAGTTCGGTCTACGGGTCTAGTTGGCCGTACAATCCCTATCCATTCCCCTGGTCCAACCACCTCTTCCAAGACGCGCCTTCGGTTTCAATGGGCGTCTTCGAAGGGCACATGCGCGCCATGTCAGACGGCTTTAAGGCCATCCGCATGGCAGAGGCGGAACTGAGCGGCAATGCAAACTTCAAAACGCTCGCAGCCTCCCTCCAGTATTTCTCATGGCGTGAGTTTAGCGACGACGAGTTCCTGATGTCACCCCCGGTTGTCGCTGTGGGTGGTGACGGGGCCATGTACGACATCGGCTTCCAGAACCTCTCGCGAATGCTGATGGCCGGACGCCCGATCAAAGCGCTCGTGCTCGACACCCAGGTCTACTCCAACACCGGTGGCCAGGCGTGCACATCCGGCTTCACTGGCCAGGTGTCCGACATGGCCCCGTACGGGAAGGCCTGGAAGGGAAAGATGGAAATCCGCAAGGAAATGAGCCTCATCGCCGCGGCACATCGTACCGCCTTCGTCCTGCAAAGCAGTATCGCCAACCATACACACATGATCGAAGGCTTCATCGACGGGCTCAACTCCCGCCGCCCCGCCATCTTCAATCTCTACACAACCTGCCAGCCGGAACACGGAGTGCCGGACGACTCCGCCGCACAGCGCAGCAAAATGGCCCTCGAATCACGCGCTTACCCGATGCTGCGTTTCGATCCGGATGCTGGCGCAACCTGGGAAGACTGTTTCGATCTCGACGGCAACCCGGACATCGACAACGATTGGCCAACCTACAAGCTCGATTATCTCGACGAGGAAGGCAACCAGCAGCAAATGGACCTTCCGCTGACATTCGCCGACTTCGCCGTTCAGGAAGGCCGCTTCCGGAAGCACTTCCGCGTCGCCAAGCCAGACACTTGGAATGACAACATGGTGCCACTGGCCGAGCTTATTCAACTGGATCCTGATGATCGCGAGGACCAAGTCCCCTACATCTGGGCCGTCGACAAGAAAAACCACCTCATCCGCGTCATCGTCGCCGACGAGATCGTTCGCTCGACCGAAGAGCGGCTTGGTTTCTGGCACTTGCTCAAGGGCATCGCCGGACTCAGCGATAAGGTCGATCCCGAAGAAATCGCGGCACAGGTCCGCAGTGAAACCGCGCAAAAGCTCGCCTCAGGCCTCATGTCCATGCTCCAAGGCGACGGGACCTTTACGGCTTCTCCCCCAGTCGATCCAGCGGCAGCACTGGCGGCCACGCCTTCCGGCAACGGCGCACGTTTTGAATCGGCTTGGATCGACCAGACCGAATGCACCACCTGCGACGAATGCACTGCCATCAACCCGAAAATATTCGAATACGACGATGCCAAAAAGGCGTTCGTCAAAGATCCGCGTGGCGGTCCGTTCAAGGATATCGTCCGCGCCGCGGAGAAGTGCACGGGACGCTGCATTCACCCTGGAACACCTGCCGACCCTAACGAAAAGGGCCTAGAAAAGCTCATCAAACGAGCCGAAAAGTTCCAATAAATGGTCTACAGAATGTTTGACTGGCTCAACTTGGCGCTCTGGTCGCGAAAGACCTTTCCTCATGGCATCCACCCGGAGGACAACAAGGGGTACACTGCGGACAAACCAATTCGCCCCCTGCCCTTTCCACCAGAGCTGATCCTCCCGCTCGCACAGCACACGGGCAAACCCTCTGTGCCGCTGGTACACGTCGGGCAGGAAGTGGTCCGTGGAGAACCGATTGCGCGAGCGGACGGCTTTGTTTCGGTGCCGCTACACGCCCCCGCAACAGGCACCATCCGTGCCATCGAGCTTCGTGCCACAAGCAAAGGCCCGAAGACCCCTTCCATCATCCTGGACGTGTATCCCGGAGACAGTCAGGAAATCTGCTACACAGCCGAGCGCGACGTCGAGGCGATGTCGCCAGCGGAAATCATTCAGGCGGTGCAGGATAGTGGGCTCGTTGGCCTCGGTGGTGCGGCGTTTCCGACCCATGTGAAGCTCTCGCCACCAAAAGAGCACACCGTTCATACCGTGCTGCTCAACGGTTGCGAGTGCGAGCCCTTCCTCACAACGGACCACCGAGTCATGCTCGAACAGGCTCCGGATCTGGTCAGGGGAACCCAAATTCTGATGAAGGCCCTTGGCGCAAAACAGGGCATCATCGCAGTGGAAGACAACAAACTCGACGCCGCCGCAGCAATTGAAGCTGCTCTGCCTGCCGACAACTCGGTCAGCGTGCGGGTGGTCCGCACAAAATATCCGCAAGGCGCGGAAAAGATGCTGGCTAAGGCTGTGCTGAACATCGAAATTCCCTCGGGCGGCTATCCGTCTTCCGTGGGCCTGGGCATCTTCAATGTCTCCTCGACCGCCCAGCTGGGCAGAGCCCTGCCCCGAACGCAAGGCATCATCGAGCGGGTTGTCACCGTTACCGGCCCGGGCATCGACAAGCCCGGAAACTATCTCGTCCCCGTTGGCACGCCGGTGCGCTTCATCCTTGAGAAACTTGGGTTTCGGGGCGCGGAGCAAACGCTGATCATGGGTGGCCCGATGATGGGCAACACAGTCGC